>OGKN01000981.1_pt1 | contig 10697 bp, 6 predicted proteins | sample 1572511 | NCBI WGS metagenome assembly OGKN01 (sample SAMEA2582150, study PRJEB24529) | metagenome | reverse complement strand
TCAGGCTAATAACGCAACACGGCTAGGGGTACTCTGAGGCATGGAATATGCCCGTTCAAAAACGTAACTTTCATCAGCCAGCCGCTGCAAATTAGGGAGTTCTATACTTTCAGCACCGTACTGCTGAATCCATTCTTTACCTAAATCATCCACTAATATTAATATTACATTCGGATTTTCTCCTTGAATGTCAGCGGCAAATCCGGAAGCATATAAAGATAATAAACCACTACCCAATAATAGACGTTTGTTATTTTTCATCTCCTATCTCTTTTTGTTTTGTACATTCATTCTTTTATTACCTGGCATAAAAGTTCCTCCGGGACCATTGTGCACTTTCTTATACAAGTCAAATTCAGGAAGAATGCGGTTCAACTTATTTCTTTCCGCACGATGCTCCGCAGAAACATTCTTCCAATCAGTTATGACAGGAAAGCTAATCAAGTCATCCGGATTAATCGATACATCATACCACACTCCTTTTCCGTCACGCAGAACTTTATTTCCACGAATCAACTGCATCCCCGAACGATAAGCATAAACCCAGTCGCGGTGAGTCTCCCGGGAAGTAGTCAGATAAGGAAGCAAACTAACCCCATTCACTTCATAGTTATCGGGCAAACGGACACCGACCAACTCTGCTACAGTAGGTAATACATCCGCCAAATTCATCAGTATGTCTTGTTCGCCTTTCTTTGTCATCTTCAAGCAGGGAGCATATATCAACATAGGTACATGTACTCCTTTCTGACAATCAACACTTGCCTTTCCATATCTGGAAGTTCCATTATCAGCACAAATAATAAAAACAGTATTCTTGTCTATCCCTAAATCTCTAAACTTCTGAAGATACAGCCATATCTGATAATCCAAATAATTAATATGGCTATGTATTCCTTCCTGCGCCAAACTGTTATGAGTATTATAGTGCCCCTTATCACCCGTAATCTTGGGAGTCTGGCGGATGTATTTTCCGTTCTTCCAGGTTACTTTCGGTGTGGCAGGCCAATGCGTTTTTGATTCCGGATCAATAAAGTTATACGCATCATGCCCTAAATGAGACGTGTGATATACAAAAAAAGGTTTACCGGCCTTGTGTTGACGTTCCATAAAATCAAATATAAAGTTCAACTCTACATCCGGTCCATACGTACTGATACCATAATCAGCACGTGCTTTTGAAGTATTAGGCCAGAATTCCATCTTTTGTTTATTCGAAGGATGATTTATCAACACCACCGAAGGTTGCCAATAATAGCTAGTCTGCAGATAAGTTTTCACAGTCAAATCACTATCCACTATTTTAAACTCTCCATCAGAAACTTTCTTCATGGTAAAATCCGTATAAGGAGAAATTGCATTTGTCCCGCCCGGAGTGTAACATCCTTCATTAAAACCATACTTTTCAATATCTTCCGTATAAGGCATTTGAGTTTTTCCTGCCCAAAGAGAAGCATATCCGGCCATTTGAGTTATTTTACCTATAAGCAACGGCGAACTTTCATATACCGGCCAAGTCTCTTCCTTGCCTTTCTCATTACAATAAGTACCAAGGTCTTTATTATGCCACCACTTTTGCACATGTGCATATCGTCCTGTCATCATTTGTGCACGACTCGGCATTGATACAGTAGCAGCCCAACAATTTTTAATCCAGCAACCCTCACGGGCAATTTGTTCCATGACAGGAGTATCAGCCCTAAATTCCGGTTCGGAAGTATTTCATCCTTCCGGTTTGATCCCCACAGAAGATCCATAAATTGGAAATTCACGGGCACTGATATCATCGGCAAACAGTACCACAATATTAGGTTTATCTTGTGCTGATGATATTATCGGGCACATACTTAACGATACAAAAGCAATGTTATAACTCAAGTAATTCATATTATAAACTTAATTTATTTCACTATGAGAAAAAAACACTTCTCTTTCATGCATAATTTTTACATTTCCGGTCAGTTTTAAAGAAAATAACAAACGTATATCTTCTGATGATGAACCTATTTTCAATTCATAATTACCAGGCAGTAATTGCCATTGTCCTCCTTTGTAAAATGAAAGCAACTCGGGCATCAACCGGAATACCACCTCTTTTTCTTCTCCGGGCTGTAACGAAACTCTCTCGAACCCTTTGAGTTGAATCGGCTTGACAGGAATTTCTTTATCTTGGGGAGAAAGATATAACTGAACAATCTCTGTACCTGCATATTCCCCAGAGTTTTTCAACTTAAAAGACAACCTGACTTCTTCTTTTCCTATTTCCACTTTCTCGGTACAATCAATAGCCGAATATTCAAAGTTAGTATAAGAAAGTCCATAACCAAAAGGATAAGCAACTTTTTTAGAATCTTGCTCTCCATAATTATAACATATAGGAGCTTTCGCCTGAGTAGCCGGATAACTGACACACAACTTTCCGGAAGGATTGACATTCCCCAGCAAAATATCCGCTACGGCATTTCCTCCTTCTTCCCCCGGATACCATGCCTGAAGTATAGCCGCAGCATTATGACGTATATATTCGCTGAGCACTTGAGCCCTTCCTCCAAAAATAACAACAACCACCGGAGTACCGGTAGCTATTAACTCTTCTACAAACTGTTCTTGCTTACCCGGCAGTTTGATGCCCACTCTAGAACGTCCCTCTCCACATAATGTCGGATTTTCACCAACAGCAGCTATAACAACGTCATTCTCTTTCCCTAAGCTTATAGCTTTCTCCCAATCAGTAGAGTCATCAGTACCAAGCATCATCATTTTCAAATGCTGTATGCGTGAATCTCCATTAGTCTTCTTATCTACTTGCGCTTCTTCATCCGTACTCCAGTCACATCCTCGTTCATAACAAATTTCAAAATTACGACAGGCTTTCGCTTCCAAACCTTCTTTCAACGAATATATCTTAGGATTATCGGCGTCAACTTGCCCACTTTGAAAGAAAGCATGTAAAGATTGATAGGTATAATCACCAAGCATACACCAAAAAGTGTTGGCATTAGGACCGACTAAAGCAATGCGGGAAGCCGGTTTCAAAGGTAAAATGCCATTATTCTCGAGAAGAACAACCGATTGAGTCGCCAATTCATACGCAGTCTTGCGATATTCCGGTTTGTCCAAATCCAGATGACCTTTTTCATAAAGTTCAGGTTTCTGATCAAGCAATCCCAAACGAACTTTCATCGCAAGGTTCAACTTGACAGCCTGCTCAAAGCGCTTTTCCGAAACTTTCCCTTCTTTCAGTAATTGAGGAAGAAGCGGATAACATTCACCGTCACATAATTCGAGATCGGCTCCTACATCCATTGCTTTTACAGCTCTGGAAAAAAAATGAGTTGAGTCCTTAGCCAATTTCTTAGCTGCTATTGCGAAATAATCACTTACAACGATTCCGTCAAACCGTAAATAATCCCTCAATAAATTCTGAATAAAATAAGAATTGGTGATTGCAGTTTCTCCCTTATAGCTATGATAACCAGTCATTACAGCCTTACTGTTCCCCATTTTAATGCCAACTTCATGAGGCATCATAATTTCTTCCATCAATTCTTTTTCATCACTATTGATACCGCCGCCATAGCCAAGGAAGTGTTTAGTGCACGTAGCTACTCCCCGACGCATATCCTCCGTTTGCAATCCCTTAATAAAAGACAAAGCTATTCTGGAAGCTAGATAAGCATCTTCCCCATAGCTCTCTTCCACCCGATTAAAATGCTGCGTACGAATCACATCCACCATCGGAGACAGTGCCATAGTAGCGCCACAACTTCTCATCACTTCACGCGTATATTCACTTTTTCTTTCCACTAACTCCGGATTCCATGTACAAGCCACTCCAATTTGCTGAGGAAAAACAGTAGCTCCTTTAGTTGCAAATCCTGTAATGGCTTCTTCATGAAAAATAGCCGGAATACCGGAAGCTGTTTCATGAATCAAGTAATTCTGCAACTCCTTTACAAAATCACGCAGTTCATCAGGAGACAAATCCTGCATACAGGCAAATTGTGACACATGCCCTACGCCATAAGGAATAATCTTACGACACTTTTCTATGGAAAGTTTGCCATTTTCAACAAGATGTTTAGGACGTACTCCATGTAATTGCGCTGCTCTTTCATGTATCGACATCCGTTCATATAAAGAATCAATTTGTGCCTGTATGGTATTATCTATAAAAGAGGTAGTGCAAACCTGACTCACTTCTTTCCTAACTTTGCCACAGGAAGACAAGGAAATTATTAAAACTAGTAGAATTATCTTATTCATAATATTTAGGTTATAACAATTATCAAATGCAAATATAAGGTCTTAAAAGCATATCATGGAGGGATATTTTTTTCTAAATAGGGGGAGAAATAAAATTCGGAGAAAAACAAGAAGCCAAAACATGAAAAAGAATTTTATATTTGTCCATATTTTAATTTATATACATCATGAAACTATACACTACATCTATCTTATTATCAGTTGCCCCCATACATGGCATATATGCCTTGGAAGACAACAATCGACAGACTAAGGAAAACAATCATCCGAATGTCATTATTGTAATCACTGACGACCAGGGCAAGGGAGACTTGGGATGTTTGGGCAACGATATTATTAAAACGCCACATATTGATGAATTTTATAATAATGCCATCCGGTTACACAATTTCCACGTTTCTCCTACGAGTGCGCCGACAAGAGCGGCATTAATGACCGGACGATTTACAGATCGTACCAACACTTTTCACACCGTAGGCGGAAGAGATAAAATATATGAAGACGAACGGCTGATGCCACAAATCTTTGCAGAAAACGGCTATAAGACAGCCATGTTCGGAAAATGGCATTTAGGTGACAATTATCCTTTCCGCCCAGAAGACAGAGGCTTCCAGGAAGTAGTCAGACATGGCGGTGGTGGTATAGGTCAGGCACCGGACTATTGGGGAAATGATTATTTTGACGATACGTATTGGCACAATAGCGTACCACAACCCTACAAAGGCTATTGTACCGATGTGTTTTTCAATGAAGCAATCAAATATATCGAACAAAATAAAAACTCTCCGTTTTTCTGTTATATCTCGACCAACGCACCACATAGTCCTTATAACGTACCTAAAAAATATTACGACCGATATAAAGATACAAAACTCCCCGAGCAGATCAAACGATTCTATGGTATGATATCAAACATTGACGATAATTTCAAACGACTGGAAGACAAACTTGAAGAATTGGGTATAGCTGATAATACCATATTAATTTTTATGACTGATAATGGAACAGCGGGAGGTTACGCAGCCAATAACGGTGGAATGCGAGGTATGAAAAACAGCGAATATGAAGGCGGACACTGTGTACCCTTCTTTTTACGTTGGAAACAAGGCAATCTACAAGGCGGAACTGATATCAATCAATTATGTGCACACGTCGATTTATTACCAACGTTCGTTGATTTATGTAAGCTCAAATTTACCCCCATAAAACCAATAGACGGAAAAAGTATCAAACCTTTATTATATGATCAGATTTGCAACTGGAAGGAACGATGCTTGATTACAGACAGCCAACGCCTGCAAAATCTGGTAAAATGGAGAAAAAGTGCTGTAATGACAGAACAATGGAGATTGATCAACGGCAAAGAATTATATAATATTCCTTCAGATAAAATGCAAAAGAACAATATTGCAGAACAACATCCCGATATCGTAAAATTCCTCCGTTCAGAATATGAAGCTTGGTGGCAATCCATTGATAAAGAAGAATCAAATTCCCGATATGCCTATACCTGGGCGGGCTCCCCTTACGAGAATCCGATGAGACTTAGTGTTCACGAACTCCATACAGCCAATATGAAACATGCATGGGAACAAAAAGGAGCTTTAGAAGCGGAGACAATGAAAGGAGTCTATAAAATTAAATTCATATCAGAAGGACGTTATAAAATTACCCTTTGTCGCTATCCTTTGGAAAGCGGTTATAAAATCAACCAGGAAATTCCGAAAATAAAACAGAGTTTTGAAGTAGAAAAGCCTCTACCTGCATCCAATGGGATTAAAATGGTCGAAGCTCAATTATATGTGGCTGATTTGACAGGAAAAGAGAGTATCAAACCTGTAAGTGACAATGATTACGGAGTATCATTCGAGACTTATATATACGAAGGAAAATATGATCTAGAGGCTTTCTTTACCGATGAGTCCGGACGTTTTTATCCCGCTTATTATCTTTACATTGAGAAATTACCATAAGACCATATGCGAAAGTCTGTCTATATGACAGACTTTCGCATATGGTCTTATGGTAACACTTCTATAAAATGAGTTTTCGACTCTATTCCATCCCCGACAACTTTAATAGCTATTTTCGCCAGCTCCCGTTTAGATTGAATCAAATAGGTTGCCCGTCCATGATAACATTTGACTTTCGTACTTTTGAATGGATTAATATTCTCTTGAAAACCGTTATCCACACCTAAGCCGATACAATTTCCATCAATTACAAACTCAATCCCTGTAGAATGATCGTCCAATACATCACGTCCTTTTGAATCTGTCAATTGAGCAACGCAATGAATAACATCACGACCGTTGGCAGTTATCACATTCTTATCCAACTCCAAACGTACACCTGCTACTTTACCCGTAGTTACAACGTCATATCGAGCCACTACTTTGCCATGATTATAAGCTCTTGCCTCTAATTTACCAGCTTTAAACGGCAAAAACCATTTCATACGTTTATCCGCAATAAACTCTTCTGCTAATTTACGTCCCAACGACTTGCCGTTAAGAAATAACTCTACCTCCTGACAATTAGTATACACCTCTACTATGACCTCTTCTCCATCTTTATAATTCCACCCTCTGCGTAAAAGTGAAGTATTCGGCGAAACTGTTGCCGGATCTCCATTCTTGTTTTTTCTGACAAACTCTCCATCTTTACCGATTTTATAATCGGCCACATCCGCACTCCATGAGTATAAGCGTACCATAGGTTTATCGCTCCACATTGATTGCATATAATAATAAGTAGGTTTTTCATTGCCTGTTAAATCCAAAAGACCTGATATCGTCGAAATTTTAGGAAACGGTCCCCGATTATTGGCTTCGCCTAAGTAATCCACCCCTGTCCATATAAATATCCCTGCTATATAGTCCCGTTCTAATGCAGCCCGCCATTCGTACCAGGAAGGGCGATTTTCCGTACCCATAATAGGTTTATCAGGCATTCGTTTATGAGCACGGTCATATAGCGAGGCGCGATAACTGAATCCTGCCACATCCAACGGAGCTATAGCACCAGATTCCAGACTTGCACTCGGAAGAATGTAATTGGCAGTTACAAAACGCGTAGTATCCATCTCACGTGTCCAACGGGCAAGTTTCTTTGCCGTTTTTGCCTGATCGTAGATCTGTGGTATCAAATCAAAATATAATTCCTTAATCTTATCCTGAGTATATGGAGGTTCATTAAAAAACCACCCTTTCTTTTGATCCTTACTAAACTGTCCGGATGCCAAAATGCTGTTCAAATAGCACCATTCAATCTCGTTGCCAATACTCCATTGGAATATCGACGGATGATTACGTCCTCGTTTCATTACGGTTTTAATATCACGCTCAGCCCATTCCTGGAAGTGTTCGGTATAGCCGGTTGTAGGGTAGTCACCCTTTATCAATGCCAGATTCGTACGCTTATCCTTCGGGTTATCCCATTCATCGAAAAATTCCTCCTGCACCAAAAAGCCTAACTCATCACACAAGTCCAACAATTCATCCGAGGCTGGATTATGAGCTATACGTATGGCATTTGCCCCAGAAGCTTTTAGTTTTATTAATCGCCTACGCCACACATCTTTTGGCACTGCTGCTCCTACTATACCTCCATCATGATGCAAACACACTCCCTTGATTTTCAAGCTTTCACCATTAAGAAAGAATCCCTTGTCAACATCAAACCGAATAGAACGGATTCCAAATTTTGTATGATAACTCTCCAGTAACTTGCCATTCATAGAAAGTGTGGTACAAGCCGTATAAAGATTAGGAGATGATATATCCCATAATTCAGGATTAGCTATAGAAACTGCTTGCTTCACCTTCTCTTCGTCACATGAATTAACAATCCTCACAGTAGCACACTCTGCCACCTTCTTCCCTGCCGGATCAAAAAATTCTGTAAGTAACACAGCCTCAGCATCGGTATCATAACAATTCTTCAATTCTATTTCTATCTGTACTTCAGCCTGTTTATTACTCACTTGAGGCGTTGTCACAAAGGTACCCCAAATCGGGATATGAAGATTATCAACTACCACCAAACGGACATTACGATAAATACCTGAACCGGTATACCAACGGCTGTCTATATGACGTTGCCTGTCAACCTTTACTGCCAAAATATTCCGATGAGTATTCATAGCTGTTCGGTATATTGCAGCCAGATGTTCGTTCGAATTGGTATTCGTAATATAACGTCCACCACGTTCGTATGGCAGTAAATAATCAGTTATATCCACAACAAACGGAGAATAGCCATACGGGTGAGTAGTTGCCAGTTTACCGTTAATCCAAACCTCCGAGTTATTATACACACCATCAAAAACCACGTATGCCCGCTGATTTTTTTTTTGCGGTGTCACAAAAGATTTACGGTACCATCCCAAACCTCCGGGCAAATATGCTGTAGCCCCATCCCCATTGACAGAATCCACTACATGCTCAATGCTCCAGTCATGCGGCAGATTCACACTACGCCAGTCATTATCATCGTATGCCACAAAATATGCTTCAGGATTCTGATTATTTAATGAGAATTTCCAATTCCGATTAAAATCCCGTTCTCCGCTTCTGGACAAACGAACAGGTTTAAAATGATTGTACTTCACAAAAGTTATCTCCGCTATTTTCGGCGTACGCTTAAACTTAGTTATCGTGAGTTTAAATTTGCGAGCTGTAATATCTTCAAAACTTTGTTCAAAATGAAATCCCATTTTTGTACCTTTTACAATGGTTATCCATTCTGTTCCCCTTAATGCCGCAAATTCAAATACCTCTACATCTTTACATTTATGTCCTTCTCCACATATAATCTTATTAAAAGTTACCGATTCTCCGAAATCAAGAACTATTTCAGGTTTTTCATCACCTTCTTTCGCCTGCCATACTGTATAAAGATCCGCATCCAGCACATTGGACGGAACAAAGCTTTTATTGTATACTGCCACTGCCTTAACCTTTGCATTCGGCTTCGTCTCTTTCACCAACTTTGCCATAGGCCAGGTTTTATCCAAGCTTCACCAATCTCAGCCAGCCGGCGCATCACATTATCATCCATTTTCCCAAAATCATTTGGTGCGGCATTAAGTAAATAATTCACAAAATGAGAATTACAAAAATCCAGTTCACTTAGTATCTCTTCCAAAGGTTTTAAGCTGAGCTTTTCAAATCCTTTTTCCCAAAACCATCTCGGTTGCATCGTAGGACCTTGCTGGGAAGGAATTGTATTATCATAAGGACAATGCTGCCCATGAGTTGCTTCATAATGCACTATTTGGGTATAGGCTCTGTCGGTTTTGCAACTATGATTTATAACTAAACAGTTGGGTTGAATGGAATGAATATGATCCGCCAGTATTTCAAACGGTATTTCTTCAAAAGTGGGACTCTGCCCCCAAATAGATCCCCATCCGTCAATCACCAGGCAAATTATCTCACCATAGTTAGTCAGTAGCTCAGTAAGTTGCTTTTTGGTATATTCAATACCCGCCGAAGTTACTTTTCCCTTCTCAATACCATGCTGGCGATCCCATACAGAAAAATATAATCCGACACTCAATCCTTTCCGACGAAAAGCATCGACATATTGCTTCACAATATCCCCTTTATATGAACTGCTTGCGACATCATAGTCAGTCACCTGACTATCCCAAAGACAAAAACCATCATGATGCTTGGTTGTCAATACCCCGTAGGCCATGCCGGCTGACAAAGCTCCTTCTGCCCACTGATTGCAATCCAAGAAACGTGGATTGAAAGATTTAGGGTCATGCCCGGGTTTTGCCCATTGTTCGCCATGAAATGTTCCCATATTAAAATGGATAAACATTCCAAAACGATGATTCAGGAAATCTTCTACAATCCCTTTCCCTTGAGCATATCCACTTAGCACATTGGTCGACGTAACCCAAACAAACAACAACCATATTACATTTTTCAAGATAGTATCTTTCATCATTATACACTCATAATTTTCTAACCAATTCAAAGCCATTCAGCCAAACTCCTATATTTTTATCCGCACTCCGATAAATAACTTTTACAGCCTGTCCATCGGTTTTGACGGAGAAAGTAACTACAGATGTTCCGGCAGCTTCATACTGCCTTTCCTTGCCATCCGTCACAGTAATATCCTCAATCAGGTTATCTCCATCAACTGAAACATTCAATACTTTTGCATAAGGTAACTTGTGAACTGACTCTTGTTTCAATTTCTCCAAATTAGGATCCATAGAATCCGTATTCGAGGAAGGAGCATGATGATAACTCTTTAATATATAATTGCCTGCCGGTAATTGCTTTAATTCAAGTGTAACTCCCTTTTTATCCAACCCCAGCACTCCGTCACCATAAACAAAACCGGTTTTTCCTATCACATTGATCTCTCCAAGCCAACGCAACATTCCATCAGACGAAGTTGTATGAATA
>OGKN01000977.1_pt1 | contig 10754 bp, 8 predicted proteins | sample 1572511 | NCBI WGS metagenome assembly OGKN01 (sample SAMEA2582150, study PRJEB24529) | metagenome | reverse complement strand
AGGAGGTGTGCCTGCTCGTATTATCCGTTTTCGTTATTCACAAGATATAATAAATGAGCTGGAAGATCTTGATTGGTGGAGTTGGGATGACAGCATATTACAGAAACATATATCGCTATTTCAGCATAAATTAACAAAAAATGATGTGATTCTATTAAACGATATGGATATAAATGTAAGTTGAAAAATAGCGTGTTTAATTTTAAGTAACGTAGATATTTAGTTTCTGATAACTCCATTCTTAATTGGAGTATATTTTTACTTCCCATAAACTCTAAATGTATATTTCTAATGATGAAATTTTCCCTTATTACTGTTACTTTTAATAGCGGTATGACACTTCGCGATACTATTCAATCAGTCCTTTCTCAATCTTATGATGATATTGAGTATATTATTATTGATGGATTATCAACAGATGACACAATGGATATAATTAAAGAATATGAGCCTCAATTTTCTGGACGTATGCATTGGGTAAGTGAAGAGGATTGTGGATTATATGATGCTATGAATAAGGGATTCAATTATGCAACAGGTGATATTATAGGTATAATTAATTCTGATGATTTATTAGCGGATCCAACGGCAATAGCAAAGGTAGTGAGGTGTTTTGAAACTGATGAAACGATAGATGCAGTATATGCAGATTTATATTATGTTTCTCGATTTGACACTTCTAAAATTATTCGTCATTGGGTATCTGGAAGGCAACGGGATTTTGCAAAAGGATGGCATCCTGCACATCCGACTTTTTATGTAAAAAGAGAGGTGTATCAGAAATATGGAATATTTGATTTGAGTTTTAAGTTTGCAGCAGATTTTGAATTAATGTTGCGGCTTATTGAGAAAAATGGTATTAAGTTATTCTATCTTCCAGAGCCTTTAGTAAGGATGCGTTTAGGAGGTACTACCAGTAAAAATTGGGTAAATATAAAGCAGGGTAATCTTGAATGTATTAAGGCATTTCAGAAAAACAACCTTCCAGTTAATCCTTTTTATTCATTTTATCGCTTAATACCAAAGTTGAAACAATTTTTTCAATAATATTTTTATGAATCTTCTTTTTACTGGTGCTTCTGGTTTTCTAGGAAATAATATATTTCCTTTATTAAAAAGATATTATAATATTTCAACTGTTGGATTGACTCCGGATGATACTTACATGTTTAATTTAGTAGAGGAGGGGCTGATTTTAAATGAACAATATGATATTGTTCTTCACGCAGCAGGTAAAGCTCATTCGGTTCCACAGACTGATGAAGAAAAGAACGCTTTTTTTGATGTAAATCTCCAAGGAACCAAGAACCTTTGTTCTGCATTGGAAAAGGTAGGAGTTCCGCGGGCATTAATTTTTATCAGTACATTAGCTGTATCAGGTTGTGATTTCGGTGAGAATATAACAGAAGAACATCCCCTAAATGGTACGACTCCCTATGCTGAGAGCAAAAAGCAGGCAGAACGCTATTTACAGGGTTGGTGTAACATGCATGGCGTTACATTAGGCATTATTCGTCCTTCATTGATAGCAGGGCCTAATCCTCCCGGTAATTTAGGGGCAATGATTCACGGAATGCGTAGTGGTAAGTATTTTAGTGTTGGGAAAGGTGAAGCAAAAAAAAGTGTATTGATGGTAGAAGATGTTGCTAACTTAGTTCCATTATTGGCAGAAAAAGGAGGTATCTATAACGTGTGTGATACATATCATCCTTCATTTCGGGAATTGGAGTCTGTTATTAGTCAGCAATTGGGAAAATCAATGCCATTCTCAATTCCATATTGGTTAGCAAAGAGTCTGGCTACTATAGGCGATTGTTTAGGTGGAAAAGCCCCGATAAACTCTTGTAAACTAAGTAAAATAACAAAAACTTTAACATTTAGTAATGCACGAGCAATACAAGAGTTGGGTTGGAAGCCTACAAGCGTATTAGAGAACTTTAAAATAGATTGATATGTTGAATTGGATGATTGCAGTAGGGTTAGGAATTGTAATTCTTTTGTTTATAGCAATTCAACTATGGTTTTATTGGATATATAAAAACGAGTAATGTACTATATTATAATCCTGGTTCTGCTCTTCCTTGCAGAACTTTTTTATTTCCGCATCGCTGATAAATGTAATATCATCGACAAGCCGAATGAACGTAGTTCTCATACCCGCATTACTTTGCGTGGTGGAGGGATCATCTTTTATTTTGGTGTATTGGCTTATTTTCTGACGAGTCATTTTGAATACCCCTGGTTTATGCTTGCCTTGACATTGATCACCTTTATCAGCTTTGTAGACGACATCCGTTCCACTTCACAAGTACTCCGACTGGTGTTTCATTTCTCCGCCATGGCTTTGATGTTCTATCAATGGGGGTTGTTTTCACTCCCTTGGTGGACGCTTTTTGTGGCATTGATCGTTTGTACGGGTATCATCAATGCTTACAATTTCATGGATGGCATCAATGGCATCACCGGCGGATATTCATTGGTTGTTCTCGTAGCCCTTGCTTATATCAATGAGGCGGTCGTTTCTTTCGTAGAACAGGATTTTATTCTGACGGTGCTTTGCAGTGTCTTTGTTTTCAACTTCTTCAATTTCCGGAAACGTGCCAAGTGTTTTGCCGGTGATGTCGGTTCTGTCTGCATTGCATTCGTTCTGTTATTCTTTATTGGCAAGTTAGTTATCCGGACGGAGGATTTCAGTTGGATTATCCTGTTGGCCGTATACGGTGTGGATAGTGTACTGACGATAATCCATCGCCTGATGCTTCATGAGAATATCGGTTTGCCACACCGGAAGCATCTGTATCAGATTATGGCGAATGAACTGAAGATTCCTCATGTCATAGTCTCTCTGGCCTATATGACAATACAGACTTTTATAATAGTAGGATATATTTATTACCAACGGTATGGCTATATCTTCTTGATAGGGTGTATCTTACTGTTGAGCGCAATATACGTACTCTTCATGAAAAAGTATTTTTCAAGACATATCTCTTGAATTACTGTCTTCCATTATACAATTTCCACGGTCACCTGAATACCCAAAGCTTTGGCAATACGCTCGATATCACGCTTCTTTGTTTTTGTATTGCTGCAGGTCATAAGAAACCGTCCGTTGCCTAATGGTTTTTGAGCGCGCTGGTATTTCTCATGAAGTGTGTTTGATATCAAGGGAATCTTGCATACCTTGATATTTAAAGATTGCACTTGTTCCACACCTACTGTCATCACAAATTGCCGGAAAGTCTCGGCTGCTTGTGTTTCTTGAATTACTTTCCCATTACCAAAAGTAATCTTTAATCGGGATATTGGAGTATTGCTTTCCGTATCATTGGTTACTTGGTACAGTTTCTTTGCTGCTTCAAGAAATCTTGGAAATAATGTTCCCCACTGGTTGTTGACAACAATTTTTGTTCCGTCTGCCAATAAAATAACTTCATCAGGCTTAAGAAAGTAACGTTTCTTTAAATCGGGATGAGATTTGATTTTTTCTTGGACTTCTATCAAGGTACGTATTACACCCAATGCTTTACTGTGTAAATTGGATGGAAAGACTTTTTCCAGTTCAACATAGTTTATGTTGGGATGGTCTTTGATATAGTGCTTGATTACTTCCAATACAAAACGTCTTTTGACATAGAAGTTGATTCCATCCAATGAGAATTTTGTATGGTCTTTGGAGTCACTTTCTTTATAGTCGTTTTGTGAGTTTTTAGATGTTTGTCTCGTTTTAAGTTGTAATGAAGGGAGAATGCTCTTATTTTCGTAATGTACTGTAAGCGTAAGATTGGCAAATTCTTCATTAATGGCGGATTCCTCAAATCCTTCAGCTGTAAACTTGTCTTTGAGCAACGAAATCATATTCTTTACCCCATTGCCTTCGGATAAGAATTCTGACACCCTCCTATGCAGATTATTACGCGCTTGGATTTTTTTATATTGCTCATTACAGAATGTTTCTATTTTTTCCAGATTGAATTTGTCGTAAGTTAGCAGGTCACAGATGATGGAACCATTTACATCTTCTTTCTTAAATTCTGCTGTAAATACACAGATGGGATTCTCGCCATCGTTGGGAATGTCGTAGTAAAGCTGTATCTTTTCTCCTATATATAATCCGACATTAAGTTTCAGTTGGCGCATATACGACATCAACTGATTTTCTTGCCTCTCATTTTGTATATTAGACGGACGTTTTATTTCAATTGGGAGTACGGGGGATTGTGTATCATGTTCGTTCTTTCGCCAAAGTACAATGTCCGGGCGTATGGAGTTACTATTGCCTATCGGTAATGTATACTGGGATACCATTGTTCCATTGGTCTTTTTCCATCCAAGAAATTTCAAGCAGTTCTCTATTTCCCGCTGGTAATCACCTTCTACCGAATTTGTTTCAAAATACGGTATCAGTGTTTCCACAATCTCAGGCCAATTTTCATTCATCTTTTATCGGGTTATATTAGGACATATTGTTTACACTTCTTCGGAGTGTGCATAAAGCAAATGTATTGACTTTATTTGAACTGCCCAAATTATAGTCATAAAAAATGAATCGGGCGGTGTACAATAAAAACAAATAGTCCCGGATTCTTGACAAAGAATCCGGGACTATTTGTTTTTATCGTTTTTGAGAGGCTTTACTTAGCCGGCTTCAACCATTTGTCCAGCCATTCAAAGAAGGTACGTTGCCACAGCACGCCATTCTGAGGTTTCAGTACCCAGTGGTTTTCGTCCGGATAGATAAGCAGTTCGGCAGGAACGCCACGCATCACGGCTGCATCGAAGGCGGCCATTGCCTGGTTGGCAAGGATGCGGAAGTCCTTCTCTCCGTGGATGCAGAGGATAGGGGTGTCCCATTTGTCGACGAAGAGATGCGGGGAGTTGGCAAAAGTGCGTTGTGCCGTAGCGTTGTTCTTTTCCCAATAAGCACCGCCCATATCCCAGTTGGCAAACCATTTCTCTTCCGTTTCCAGATATTGCATTTCCATGTTGAAGATACCGTCGTGTGCGATGAATGCCTTGAAGCGTTTGTCATGGTGTCCGGCAAGCCAATATACGGAGAAGCCTCCGAAGCTGGCGCCTACGCAACCCAGGCGGTCTTTGTCGACGAAAGGTTCCTTGGCCATTTCGTCAATGGCAGTGAAGTAGTCCTTCATGCACTGGCCGCCATAATCACCGCTGATGGCTTCGTTCCACTCTACACCGAAGCCCGGAAGACCACGACGGTTGGGAGCTACGATGATATAGTCGTTTGCCGCCATAATCTGGAAATTCCAACGGTAGCTCCAGAACTGGCTGACGGGACTCTGAGGACCGCCTTCACAGAAGAGGAGGGTGGGGTACTTCTTGTTAGGGTCGAACTGTGGAGGATAAATCACCCAGGTCAGCATCTGCTTGCCGTCGGTGGTCTTCATCCAGCGGGCTTCCACCTTACCCATCTCCAGCTGGTCGTAAATCTGCTTGTTTTCTGTGGTCAGTTGCACTGCTTCTGCAAAAGCGTCGCCGTTGCGTGCACTGTTTACGGCATAGATTTCGTCGCCCATGCTCATGGAGTGGCGTTTGGCGATAATCTTGTCTCCGCAAAGGGCAAGCGAAGCATAGTCGTACATGCCGTCGGTGAGCCGGGTAAGCTTGTCGTTTCCGGCAAGGTCGATGTTGTAAATCTGTGTCTCGCCATGCCATACACCGATGAAGTAGATGCTTTGGGAATCTTTGTTCCACAAGAAGGCGTCCACGTTCGATTCGAATGCCTTGCTTACAAAACGTTTCTCGCCGGTCTCGAGGTTCATGATAAACAAGCGGTTCAAGTCGGCTTCGTAGCCGTCACGCTCCATGCTCTGCCAGGCGATGTATTTGCCGTCGGGAGAGTATTGGGGATTCGTATCATATCCCTTGTTTTCTTCCGTGATGTTTTTGGTTTCCTTGGAGGCAAGGTCGTAGATATAAATGTCGGAGTTGGTGGAAATGGCATACGCCAGTCCGGTTTTCTTACGGCATGTATAGGCCACCTTATCAGAAGACGGGCTCCATGCCAGCTGCTCGATACCGCCCCAGGGCTTCATCGGGCTTTCGTATGGCTCTCCCTCAAGAATATCAGTGACATTGCTGATGGCATTGCCGTCGAAATCGGCAACGAATGGATGGGGAGCAGTAGTCACCCATTCGTCCCAATGCTTGTACATCAGGTCGGTAACGATGATGCCGGTGGCTTTAGGAAGGTCCGGATGTTTGTCTGCCGTACTCTTCACGGTCTTTACCTGGGCAATGAAAAGGAGTTTCTTGCCGTCGGGCGAGAAAGAGAACCCTTCGATGTCTCCCTCGTATTGAGTCAGCTGCTTGCGTCCGCTGCCGTCGGGATTCATTTCCCATACCTGGCTGCTGCCGCTTTCGTTGCAGAGGAAGGCAAGCTTCTTGCCGTCCTTGAACCATGTGGGCTGTCCTTCTTGCCAGGCGTCATGCGTTATCTGGGTATTGCCACTACCGTCGGCATTCATGACGAAGACTTCGCTGTTACTCTTGTTCTGGGGCACGCTGTAATAGGATACCGTGTAGGCAATTTGCTTTTCGTCGGGAGATACGGCTACACTGCCGATACGTCCCATCGCCCAGAGTGCCTCGGGTGTCATACGCTTTCCTTCAATCTTGATGTCCGACCGCTGGATGAGCGTCGCTGCGTCCTGCTGCTGTCCGGCATCTTTTGTTCCTCCGCAGGAGGCCAATGTCATGGCTGCTGACATAAGTAGTAGATTTACTTGTTTCATATATGTTTTTTGTTTCGGTTATTTCAATGCAAAGATACTAAATTTTCCTTCCTTGCCAATTCCCACGTTTGATATATAGCCAGCAGAAAATGAGAATAAAGCTGGAATAAACCATTTCCGAGGTCCAGCAGATGGCCACGTCGAGTTGCAGAATCAGAATAATGTAGGTGATATAGGCTGTGTAGATGACCAGCGTTGCCAGCTCCATGCCCAATGCAGTACGCGTATTGCCGGTTCCGGAAACTGCCTGGAAATAGACATTGGCAGGAACCAGGAACAGATAGGTGGAGCACATCACCCAAAGCGAATGCACGGCAGCGTCCTGCAGGTCGGGTATGTCGGTATAAATTCCCAGAATCAGCTTGGGGAACAGCGCGAAAAGCAATGCCAGCGGAAGTACGAAAACATAGGCTATGCGTACATGCTGCCGGATAGTGCCTGCCACGCAATCGGAGTGGCCTGCACCGATGAGGTTGCTGACCAGTGAACCGCAGGTAGAGGCAAACGCCATGAGTACCATGAACAGTATGCCGGACACATTGCGGACAATGTTGGTCACTGCCAGCGATCGCTCTCCCAGATGCTCTACATAAAGGAAGAAAAGGAACCAGGTGGAGAGGGAGAAGAAATTCTGTATCATGGTCCAGAAAGAGACGTTCAGCATCCGTTTCAATACGTCCAGCCGGAACTTAGGAATACGGTCCAGCCCGTACTTGCGGCAGTCGATGCGGCTGCGGGTATAGAGGATGAAGAATAACAGCGAAACCAGCTCGGCCAGTGAGGAGCCGATGGCGGCTCCGGCAATGCCGAGCGCCGGGAAACCGAATTTACCGAAAATCAGGATATAGTTGAATACGACATTGCTCAACACCATGACGATGGAGTTCAGTGTCAGTGTCTTGGTCTGGGTGGTTCCCAAGAAAAAGGCACGGAACATGACTGCGCTGAACGAGAAGAAGGCACCGAATACACGCCAATGCAGGTAGCTGGTGGCTGCTTCGTAGATATGTTCCGAAGCGACGATGCGTTTCAGGATAATCGGTGAGAAACAATAGGATAGCAGGAACATGACTGCCGCCATCCCGACTTGGAAATAGATGCCCTGATAGAACAAGTCACCGATTTCCTTATACTGCCGTTCGCCGTTGCGCCGGGCAATGAGTATCTGTGCCCCGATGCTGAAACCGAAGGCAACCATGAAGATGACCATATAGAAGACACCGGCGATGGCAGATGCTCCCAGCTCGACTTCGCCCACACGCCCGAGGAAGGCGGTGTCCGTCATACCTATCATCTGCTCCATAAGGAGGCTGATTAGGATAGGGTAGGCTATGAGCCAGATTTGTTTGTAAGTGTATTTAGTCTGCATAATTTAGAGTCTGTGAATTTTTTCGTTGGTGTAAGGATAAGAAAGCCGGGCAAATGTCATTGTCCGGCTTTCTGCAAAAGAATATCTTGAACGGTAGTCTTACTACTTTTTGTTCTGTTTTTCTTTCATCATCTGTTCCTGCTGTTTCTGCATGGCTTCCAGACGGGCGGCGAAACCGGTTTTCTTCATCTTCTTCGGGTCTTTCTTGTTGGCTTCCAACTGGGCAAGAAGGGCTTCCTCATTGGTTGTCTTGCGCATGATGAGCGTTGTTACCACACTGACTAACGTAGAGATGAAGTAGTAATAGTTCAATCCCGAAGGATAGTCGTTCAATATGAAGAGGAACATGATAGGCATCAGGTATGACATCCACTTCATGGCAGCCATCTGCGGATTGGCACCCGTATCCTGTTGCTGCATCATGTACTTCGTGTTCAATATGTTGGTAACCGTCATCAGCAGGCAGAACAAGCTGAGGTGGCTTCCCAGGAACGGGATATGGAACGGGAAGTTGATGAACGCATCGTAAGTGGAAAGGTCGTCTGCCCACAAGAAGCTCTGCTGGCGGAGTTCAATGGCACTCGGCACGAACATGAACAAGGCCATCAAGATAGGGAACTGTATCAGCATCGGCAGACATCCGCCCATCGGACTGACTCCGTACTGGCTGTAGAGGCCCATCACTTCCTGCTGCTTCTTCATGGCATCTTCCTGCTTGGGGTACTTCTTGTTTATCTCGTCGATTTTCGGTTTCAGTACGCGCATCTTGGCAGAGGACATGTAGGTTTTCCACGTTGCGGGGAATACTACAGCTTTTACGATTAACGTCATGAACAACAGTACGATACCCATGCTCAACCCCCAACTGGACAACCAGTCGAAGATGTTGATGGTGAACCATTTGTTTATCCAGCGGATGAGCGGCCAGCCCAGATAGACCAGACGGTTCAGCTCCCACTTCTCGTCACGCCCCTTGTCGAGTGCGGTCAGGGTCTTGTAGTGATTGGGGCCGAAGTAGAAGAACAGCTGGGTAGGTTCTTTGCCGGCAGGGTCGAACTTCGTGCTCATCTCCGCAGAATAGTCCTTAATGTAGCCGCTGCCTTGAGTCTCCATCTTGGAACTCAGCTTGGTCTTTTCAAAGTCGGCATCTGCCAGGAATACCGAAGAGAAGAACTGGTTCTTGAAGGCAATCCAGTCCAGACGTTCCGGAACTTCCTTTTCATCGTTCTTGTTGGCGGACAGATAATCGGTACCCTCTCCGGCGATTTTGTAAGTCAGTTCAGCCAGACGGTTCTCGTAGGTGTAACCCTTCTCTATCTGACGGGCACGCTGAGACCACTCGATGTCCACATAATTGTTGGTAGCCGCCAGCTTACCTTCCATATTGACTGCCTGAATAGTAAAGTCTATCAGGTATGTGTCATTGTGCATGCGATATGTAAAGTCGATATAGCTGTTGCTGTCTGCCGACAAACGCATGGTGACGGTACTGTCCGTACGGTTTACTGCGGTGAAATAATAGTCTTCCGTCTGGATAGTCTCTTTCTTGTTGTAAAAGAGGAAATTCATGGAAGCGTCATTGCCGCTGAACAGTGTGACGGGGGTCGTCTTGTCTTGTCCCATGTATTCCTTCAGCGTGGCCGAAGCTATGCGCCCGCCTTTTGTATCTACGGTTATTTCTGCCAGGTTGTTCTGGATGGTTACCTGCGAGTTGGTTCCTTGACGGGCGTCGAAGAAGAGGGCAGTGGAGTCAACGCTTGCTTCCGCTCCGCTTTCGTTGGCCAGGGCTGCTTCTGCCTTGGCTTTCAAGTCGGCTTCGCGCTGTTGCACCTGGGCTATGGAGTCGTAGTAACGTTGCTGTGCTTCCAACTGCTCCTGGCTGGGACGGCTCAGAAAGCTGAAACCTACTAACAATATCGCTATCAGAACAAGACCTGTGATGGTATTTTTATCCATTCTTTGTTGATTACAAATTACTTATTACAAATTATTTCTTTTCGTTTTCATTTTCGATGGCGGCCTTCACGAATGCTACGAACAGTGGGTGCGGATGCAATACCGTACTGCTGTATTCGGGATGGAACTGGGTACCGACAAACCACTTCAATGCGGGAATCTCAACAATTTCCACCAGGTCCGATTCGGGGTTTATACCCACACACTTCATACCTGCTGCTTCGTAGGCATCCTTGAAGCTGTTGTTGAACTCGTAGCGGTGACGGTGACGTTCCTGGATATGCTCGGTACCATATGCCTCGTATGCCTTGCTGCCTTTCTGCAGAACACATTCGTAGGCACCCAGACGCATGGTTCCACCCATATTGGTGATGGACTTCTGCTCTTCCATGATGTCGATGACATTGTGTGGTGTCTTTTCGTCCATCTCGCGTGAGTTGGCATCGGCATAACCCAGTACGTTACGGGCAAATTCGATGGCGATACACTGCATACCCAGACAGATACCGAAGGTGGGGATGTCGTGCGTACGCGCATATTTGATGGCTACGAACTTGCCGGCAACGCCGCGTTCGCCGAAGCCTGGACCGATAAGTACGCCTGCCATGCCTTTCAGGGCTTCTGCCACATTCTCGTCAGTCAGCTTTTCACTGTTCACGAAGTCTACCGAT
>OGKN01000974.1_pt1 | contig 10796 bp, 9 predicted proteins | sample 1572511 | NCBI WGS metagenome assembly OGKN01 (sample SAMEA2582150, study PRJEB24529) | metagenome | reverse complement strand
CAAACATCGACTGGCGTTTCACCGCGGGTGAGACATAGTAGTTGTAGGCGCTCAGCCCAAACACGCAAATCACGACAAACGCTATGGCATAGCCGTAGAACCGCCTCATCCAACGGATGTATGTGCGCAACGTAAGCGCACTGCGGTGCATTATGCGGTCTTGGCTTGATATTGTTTGCATGTGATTTTAAGGTGAGGTATTGTATTAATGCTGCGTATTAGTCTTTTGCAATGTTGACTACGAGCACGCCTATCGATGTGAGCAGCGAGGCGATTGAGATCCAGAGCGACACCGATTTCATCGCATTCTGGTTGATGGTCGACTGCCCGGCGCGCACGCTGTTGGGTTGCACATAGACCACATCGTTCTGTTTCAGGTAGTAGGCTGGCGACTTGAAGATGTCGGCTGAACGGAGGTCGAGTTGGTACGACTTGCGCTGCCCGTTCTCCTCGCGGATTATGTACACATGGTCGCGCTCGCCGAAGATTGTAAGGTCTTTGGCCATGGCAATCGCTTCGAGCACAGTTACTTTGTCGCTGTTTATGGTGTATGTTCCCGGGTTGGTGACCTCGCCGAGAATCGACACTTTGAAATTCATGAATTCTACGGTCACAAGTCCGTCGGTGAGCATCTTCTTTTCGGCGAGAGCCTGGGTTATCTGTTCCTGCAGTTGCCAGCGGCTCAAGCCCGAAGCTTTGATTTTGCCGAGGATAGGGAAGTCGATATAACCTTCGTTGTCAACCACATATCCGAGCAGGTAATTGCCATATCCGGCACGGTCGGTTCCTGCCTGGGTGGCTGATACCGGCAGGTTGAAGATTTTAGCCACAGCAGGGTCGCTGCTCGACACCACAATGGAGAGCATGTCTTTGGGCTCGATTTTGATTACCTGTGAGTTTTCAATCTTTTCAGGAGTGTCTACTTTCACATCTTGCAGATAGAGTACCTTTTCCGATGTCTTGCAGGAAGATACGAGCAAAATCAGGCTTAAGAACAGTATAATTCGTGTCGTTGAATGCATAATTTCCTTATTTCAATATGATTTCAATAATTTAGTCTGTACGGACTGTCGCTTGGCGGGACACATCCAATATGCAAAGATAGCATTATTCGCTAAAAGCGAAAAGATATATGGTGTTAAAATATCGGCAATTTCTAAATTTCGACAACCGCTGTCGGGGATTATTCCGTTTCGTAGGTGATTTTGTCGCCGCGGGGATGGATGAATTCGAATTCAAGAGTCCGTGCAAGTCCATCGGCGAGCGTGTATGGCGGTTTGAAGCCGGTCTGTTGCATGCGTGTGGCGTCGTATTCGGTGGTGGCGCAGAATTTCTTGACGCGGACGGCGCTGATGGCGAATTTGCGGCGCAGCAGCCATGCCAGCGCGTCGAGGCAGTAGCCGCCAGCCATTCCTATGGCGTAGGGGATGCGAATTGCCGGCAAGCGTTTCTGCAACACTGTCTCCACGTGTTGCACAAGTTGGTTCATGTCGTAGTCGGGCTTGTCGATGTAGTTGAACACGTTGTAGCCCGATGCGTAGTTATCGATGAGAAATTTCACGAAGGCCACGATGTTGCCTACGTATGCCATCGACTTGCGGTTGCGACCGTTGCCAACCATCAGAAAGTGACGGCTTTGTATCTGATGGAGCAAGTTATACACATTGCCGCGGTTGCGCTCTCCGAAGGTTACGGGGGGGCGCACCACGTTGATGTTCCAGTCGGCGTGCATCGTGTGCCATTCCTGCAGAAGTTGCTCCGCCTGCCATTTCGATTTGCCGTAGTGGTTGAACGGGTCTTTTGGCGAGGTTTCGTCGGGGTTGTCTTTATTGATGCCGTAGACAGCCACGGATGAGAAGAATAGGATGCGTTTCACACCGTTGCGCTCCATGGCGCGCAGAGTGGTGCGCATTCCGCCCACGTTGGTGTCGTAGTAGAGCGATGTGGGAGTCACGTTGTCGCGATGCTGTGCGGCGAGAAGTATCACAAGGTCGGTGCCGGCAAGGGCGCTGTCCATCTGTTGCTGGTTGCGCACGTCGCCGATGGTGGTGATGTCGTTGAAGAAATGGCTGTCACGAATGTCGACTATGCGGAAATCGTAGCCCTTGAACTGCGTGAAGTGGTCTACAATGCGGGTGCCGATGAATCCGCTGCCGCCGATAATCGTGACTTTCATTGTGCCTGTGTTTATAATTGGTTTGGAATTTGCCTCATGGCTTCTATCACCTTTTTGGGCAGAGGCTCGTTGATGGTGTGGTTATAGAAGCGCAGGTTGTGTATGTCACTGCCCATGAGGTCGTAATACCCGTTTTCAAGCAGCCATTCAGCCTTTTCTTTGGTGTGCTTGCTGTAGCATCCGGCAATGGAGCCGAGGTTGAGCTGGAACAGCAGCCCGAGTTGCTTCAGTTCCTCATAGTCAGACTGCTCCATGTATTTGTAGCGTTCGGGGTGCGCGAGAATGGGGCGCAGGCCGGCGTTGAGCATTTCTCCTATCAGTCCGCGCATTTCTATCGGCGCGCGGAAATAGCTTGTCTCAATAAGCGGATGGTTGTCGCCGAGCATCAGAATGTCGCGCTGACGCCAGCGTTCGGCAAAGATGCCGTCCATCATGTTCTCGGCTGCGAGATGCAGGCGGACAGATCCGTTGTATGTGGCGGAAAATTCCTCGAAGCGTTGCTTGAGCGCGCCGACGGTGTTTGGCACGTCCTCCATAATGTGGGGCGTGAGCCACACGTCGGCAACACCGGCTTGCTCCATTGTGCGGAGCGCTTCCAAAGTGAGGTCGGCTGTCTGGAATCCATCGTCGACACCGGGCAGCAGGTGGCTGTGGTGGTCGGTGAATCCGTCAAGCAGGCCGCTTTCGAGTATTGACTTTTTCCTTGAGAATATGCCAAACATCGCTACTGTTTCTTGGTGTCGTTGCCGTAGCCATATCCATAGCCGTATCCGTAACCATATCCGTAGCGGGTGTATGTGCCGCTCTCGTCGCTGCCGTTGAGTAGCAGGCACATGTTCTTATAGTGGTTTTCCTTGTAAATCTCGTCGATTTCAGGAAGGGTGCGACGGTCCATCAGTCCGGCGCGGGCAATGAAGATTGTGCGGTCAATATGCGATGCGATGAGCGATGCGTCGGTGACCATTGTGATTGGCGGACAGTCAATAAACACATAGTCGTAGCGACGTTTCAGCTCGTCGATCATTTCCTGCAGACGGTCGCTGAGCAGAAGCTCTGCAGGGTTTGGTGCGAGGTGTCCGGTAGGTATTGAGTCAAACAACAGTTTTGTTGTTTTTGATGGCAGGATGATGTCGTCGAGCGACACTTGTCCGTTGAGATATGCGCAGACTCCGGTGCTTGGCGAATTGACAATCTTGGAGAATGTGCCTTTACGGATGTCGAGGTCGACAATGATTACTTTCTTGTTTTTCAGCGCCATTGCGGTGGCGAGATTGACAGATGTAAACGTTTTTCCGCTGCCTGGGTAAAGCGAGGTGGCCATGATGGCTTCCGATTTGTTGGCGCCGATCATGAAGTCAAGGTTGGTGCGCACCACGCGGTATGCCTCGTTGATGACGTTGCGGTTGTGGTCTTCCACCACGATGCGCGGTGTTTCCGACTCATTTTCTTTTTTCATCAAGCGGCTCATCAAACTCAATTTCTTCGCTCCGTCGGCAAGAGGCACATCGCCGAGCACCGGAACTTCCAGGCCTTCAAGGTCTTTGCGGCTGCGCACTTTGGTGTTGAGCATGTTTGACGCAAACATATAGCCGTAAGGGATGGCGAGACCGAGGATGAACGCTGCTGCAAGGATGATGCCCTTCTTCGGCGATACAGGCACGCTGTCGCCGGTGGCAGGCTTGAGCAGGCGGGTGTTGTTGACCACGATGCTTGCCTGAAGCTCGTTTTCCTCACGCTTCTGAAGCAAGTAGAGATAAAGCTCCTCCTTGATTTTCTGTTGACGCTCGATTGTGAGCAGTTCTTTTGCTTTGCCCGGACCTGCTGAAATGCGGTTCTCGATGGCGTTTTCCTGCGCTGAGAGACGGTCGGCTTGAATTTTAAGCGCGCTGATGTGGTTGTCGACGGAGCGCAGAATTGTGGAGCGCATCATGCGCAGCTGGTTGTTGATGTCAGACACCAACGGGTTGCTGTCGCTGCTGTTTGCCACGAGGCGCTGACGCTCAAGCAGTCTCTTGTTGTATTCGGCAATCTGCTCTTCAATGGCTTGGCTTCCAACGCCAGAGTTTGAAGGGAGAAGGTCGTACTGGCGTGTGTTGTCAACGAGATATTCGCGGATGAAGCGAGCCACGGCGAGCTGGTTGTTGGCAAGAAATGCCTGCTCTGAATATTTGCTCGATTCTTGTGTCACTTGTGCTGTCTCGGCGTTCATGTCGAGCAGACGGTTGGAGCTTTTGAAGCGTTCGATGTCGGAGTCTACGTTGCCGAGTTCGCGTTCGATTGACATCAGACGCTCGTCGATAAACTTGGCTGTGTTGTCGGTCGACTTGTTGGTGTAGCGTATCCACTCCTCGTTGTATGCGTCAAGAAGGGTGTTGAGCACGTCTTCGGCACGCTTCTCGGATGCGTCGGTGTAGGAGAAGTTGATTACGGTGGCAAGTTTGTCGGCAAGTTCGGCGGTGAGGCGTGCCTGGCACGACTTTGCCGTGAGCTCCGGACGCTCATAGCCTACGATGACCGCCTGCTCGAAGTTTTTGCCGTATTCTTTTGTCGCTTTGAGCACTACGGTGCCTACGGGCGTCTTGAACGGCTGCCCGAGTTTCACGGTTTGTGCCGGAGCGTCGCTCTTGATGCCGTTTATCTTGAAGTCCTTGACGGTCAGTTGGCTTTGACCTTCTTTCTCAGCGACGAATGTCACGGAGTTGAGCGGCTGCTCGCCGACGTGATCGGGAAGATTTTTGTATTCCACGCAGATTGGCGTTTTGTCATACCAGTCGGTGACATATCCAATCCAGTTCTTGCTCTTGTAGGTCACGTTGAGACGCAGCTGGTTGACAACGTCTTGCATCAGCAGCGGTGACTGGAATGCCTGCAACTCGTTGTAGACGTCGATGCCGGTGCTTCCGATGCCGAGGTCGGCGAATGCCGCCAACTCGCTGATTTGAGCCTGTCCCTTGTTGTCGCTTCGGAGCATTACGCTCGCCGAGCGTTGGTAGATGCGTTGCGCGCGCTGTGCGTAGATGAGTCCGAGAGCCACGCAGATGACTATCGAGATTGCGAAAAATTTCTTGTGGCAGAGTGTCCATGAAATCATGTCGCTCAGTTGGAATTCATTCTTCTGGTCTTCCGTTTCGGCAGCGCCTATGCTGTTGTAGTCTTCCTTCATTTAGTATAAATGTTTTGTGTAAATTACGCAGTGTTTTTTAAGTCATTATTTCTTTGCCGCGACAACGAGCGTCGCTACGGTGGTGAGCAGGGAGGCTATCGAAATCCAGATGCCGATAGACTTCATGCTGTTCTCGTTGAGGTTCGATTCGCCGGCGCGCACCTTGTTGGGCTGCACGTAGACCACATCGTTCTGCTTCAGATAGTAGGCGGGCGACTGGAACACTTCCGCCGACTTGAGATTCAGGCGGTAGACGGTGCGCTCTCCTCCTTCCTCGCGGATTACGTAGACTTGGTCGCGCAGACCGTAGATGGTAAGGTCGCCAGCCATCGAGATGGCTTCGAGCACGTTGACTTTGTCGCCTTCAATGCTGTATGAACCTGGGTTTTTGACCTCGCCGAGTATCGATATTTTGAAATTGCGGAATTCTACGGTTACCACCATGTCTTTCAGCAACTCACGGCTTTTGAGCTCGCTTTTGATTTTTTCCTGCACTTCCCATCGTGTCATGACCGCCACTTTCATCTTGATTTCTCCGTTCTCGTCGACGGCATAGCCGAGCAGCTGTTGCGTGCCGCCGGTCGATGACACAATTTCGGAGTTGGTTTGGTAGGACACTACGGGCAGGTTGAACATTGCTGCCAGCTCTGCGTCTTTGCAGCTGACGATGATTGACAGCACGTCTTTCGGCTGTATGGTGATTCCTTTGCTTGCAGAGATGCTCTCTTGCTTGTTGATGTCAAGGTTTTGAAGATATGCCACATCTTTCGTTGAATTACATCCAACGAGCAGCATGCACGAAATCAGGAGAATATATAGTCTGTTCATATACGTTTTTGCAGCGCAAATAATATTGTAATAGTCTGTGTATTAGCGTATTGTGCGCACGGGATGAACAAAGCTCAGTGCTTGTTTTTTCACAGTTTTCCGGCATCTGCACTTGTCCACAGTTTCCCTTACACAATTTCTAATTGGCAAAGATAATTCGTTTATTTCTGTTTTACAATTTATTTAACGTGAAAAGTTATCTTTAACATAAAACTTCGTTGAAAACAAAAAAAGCGGCAATCGCCGCTTTTTTTGTTTTTTAGTGTTGGTATGTGGTGTTATTTCACGCATTTCAGCACCTTGCCGTTTGCGCGTGCCACGTATACGCCGCTTGCGAGAGCCGAAAGGTCGGCAACGCTGTTTGCACGTGCCACGAGTGCGCCGCCAAGTGTGTAAACCTGAATGTCGGCGCCTTCGGCATAGACTTTGCCGTCGGCATATCTGATTGCTTCCGAGGCGATTTCGTTGACGCTGCCTTCACCGTCCCAAGCCGGGGTGTAGATTACTTCGCCGAGTTTTGCATCGTCTGGTTTGTGGAAAATCACGCTCTCGATTTTCTCTGCCGTCTGCTCGTCAACACTCCAGTGGTTGCCTTGCGCGTAGATGGTGAGCGCGGAGTTGTTGTAGAGGTCGTAGAGCGCGCCGCCGTTGCCGTTGTTCTTGAATGTGTTGTGGCCGGGGTTGTAGTCTTTGGCATCGGGATTGTCCACTTTGCCGATGTTCACGTTCTCGCCGCCGAGCACTGTGATGCCCCACAGGTTGCCATCGATGGTGTTGCCAGTAATCGTCACGTTAGGCTTTGTGCCATAGTCGTAGATGCTGATTCCGGCACCGCCTGCCATTGCGCTTGACGCATACTTGTTGTCGATAATCTTGTTGTTGGCAACCGTTGCATTCATTCCACCGTAGAAAGTGATGCCGTAGCGGTGGTCGCGGATAGTGTTGCCTGAGATCCACACGATGTTGTCGCCTGCTATACCGGCCATGTTTGCCACAGCCACTGCGCCCACGTTGGTGCGCTGCGCTCCGGTAAACTCGCAGTTTTCAATGCTGACAGAGTTTGCGCCGCCTACGGTGAGGTTCACTTGCGGTTTGTTGGTGTTTTTGGTGTTGTTGTCGATGAATTTACAGTTTGTAATCTCGATGCCGTTTGCTGCCATCGCCGAGCCTCCGATTGCCGGCACCTCATTGTATTCAAATGTGCAGTTGTCAACGTTGAATGTGGCGCCGTCGCTGCCGATGGCAAGTGCGCCAGTCGTCGTCATTTTGCCGTTGTTGTAGCGGAATGTGCAGTTCGCCACCGTAAGTCCGGTGCTTGAGAAGTTGCGCAGTCCGGCATATTCAAAATCGATGTTTTTAAACTCTGTGTCGGATGTGCCGCAAAGCATGAAAATGCCTTTTGGCGCGGCGTTCTCGTCGGCGCGCGTCACCAGCACGCGGTCGGTTGCGGCAAAACTGGCTGTGCCTTCAATGCGCAGTTCCACGCCGTCGCTCATTTTCATTGTCGCGCCGCTTTCAATCTCGAAGCGGTCGCCTTCGGCGATGGTTATGCTGTTTGCCAAGGTGTATACCTTTCCGTCTTTCGACACACCGCTGTTTTCCGTTGTCGACAGCGATTCAAGCGTATACGTTACGCCTTTGCCACTTGTTGTCACGTCCGCAGCATTGGTGAAGCCTGCCGTGAGTGCAAATAGCAATAAAATTGTAGATTTCTTCATAAGCCTATATTTTTAGAAGGTTTGACAGGACAAAGGTAACAATTGGAAAGAAAAAACCCAAGTTTATTGACTTTTTTGTCAAGAAAAATTTGTTGATTTAAGAAGTTGTGATAAAGGATGATTTTAGAGTTTTATGCCATATTTCACGATGCCTTCGCCCATCATCCTTGCCGGCACGAAACGTTTAAGCGTGTCAGCCACGGTGTTGAGCATACGCTGGCGGATGTAGTCGTCTTTGATGTATAGGGATATCCGCCTTTGTGAGAGATAGTCACCTTGTATCTCGCGCACGTTTCCCGCCTGCTTCTCTGTGAGAAACGGCAGGTGCATCTCGGGGATGATGGTGTAGCCTCCGTTTTCGTCCACAATGCGTATCAGCGTTTCGATGCTGCCTGCCTCGTAGACGTGGTGTCCTTTGCCGCGTGCCTTGCAGAATGAGAAGGCGCTGTCGCGCAGACACTGAGCCTCTTTCATTATCCACATATTCTCGTGCTCCAGATTCTCGGGTTTGAACACCGGCAGTTTGCGCCAGCAACTTTCAGCGAGATAAACGTAGAATCGTTCGGTGTAGAGAGGCATCTCGAGCACGCCTTGTCGGGCGTTGCCTGAAATGGCGATGCCGGCATCGATCTCGCCGTTCAGGATGGCTTCGAGCATGTGGTCGGCTTTCATCTCTTTGACAGTCAGCTCTACCGACGGATAGGATTGCCTGTAGTGCTTGATGAATTTTGGCAGTAGGTAGGGAGCGATTGTCGGACCTATCGACAATGTCAGCTGTCCTCCGACGGTTCCTTTGCTTTCTGTTATCAGCTCGTTGATGCGGTTTGTCTCCATCAGGGCTTTCTGCGCCTGGCGGATTATCCTCTCGCCGACGGAGGTGGGCTTCACAACTTTGTTTGTGCGATCAAAAATGCGCACATCAAGTTCGTCCTCCAGCTTCACAAGCATCGCACTCAATGTCGGCTGCGAGATGTTGCACGCATCAGCCGCTCTCGCAAAGTTGCGAAAGCGGTCGATGGCAACGATGTATCTCAGTTGCTGTATGTTCATAAACTACAGATAGTTTGAGATTGTCGCTTTCAGGTCGGCAAGCCGCATGGCTCCGCTCTGTCGCCACAACATCTCTCCTCTACGGAAGAGCATAAGTGTGGGCACCGACTGTATGCGGTATGCCTCGGCAATGTCGCCTGATTTGTCTACATCCAGTTTGATGATGCGGATGCTGTCGCCGAGGTCGGCTTTCAGCTGTTCGAGCACTGGGTGCATCATTTTGCACGGTCCACACCATGTGGCGTAGAAATCTACCAATGTGAGTTGGTCGCTGTTGATTACGTCATTGAACTTTTCCATAACATTATTTATTTTTAAGTTTACAAATCACTTCGTTTCTTGGGTCAGCAAGTCTTCGAGAAATTCCGACGCGTCGGCCACACACATCTTGCATTCGCGCAGCATCTTGCCAGTGCCTGCGCCTTTCAGAAGCTTGCATTGGGTGGCGCCGTTGCGTTGCTGGAATTTTTCCATTATCTGGCGCATTCCCCGAGCCGACTTGGCTTTGTCTTTGGTGAAAAGGCCATAAACGATGCCGGCTCCGATGAGTGCTCCGCATGTGCCTTCCATATTGCCCATTCCCACGGCGAAACTGTTGCCTGCGTGTTTTATAGTCTCTTCGTCAAGCCCTGTGAAGTCGTGGTATGTGCAACACACAGCTTGCGTGCAATTGTATGCGCCGCTTGCTTTTTTTGCTGATGCTGTTTCTTTTCTACTTTCCATTTTCTGTTGTGGTTGTGATGATTCAACGGTGCAAATTTAAATGGTTTATTATAGATAAACGAATGATTCTGTCTATATGTTCATAGACGGCGTCTATTGTGTGCGGAATAAAAAAACTCTCTCCATGAGTTGTGGAGAGAGTCGTGCTGTGTTGTTTTACCGCTCGTAGTTTACAAACGAGTATGGGTGAGGGTTGCGGTCGTCGGATTGATGATGCTCACGCAGCGTCTCGCGCCATTCTTTCCAATTGACATCGGGGAAGAAAGCGTCGGCGCCGAAGAATGTCGCGTCGATTTCCGTCAGATACAGACGAGACGCGAACGGCAGCGTGGCGCGGTAAATCTGTTCGCCTCCGAGAACGAAAACCTCGCCGTCGGACTCTGCCATGCGGAATGCGTTTTCAACCGACAGCGCCACCTCTGCTCCCGGGGCGGAAAACTGTGGGTTGCGGGTGATTACTATGTTGCGGCGGTTGGGCAGCGCGCCTTTCGGCAGAGAGTCGAACGTGCGCCGTCCCATCACGATGGTGTGGCCTGTGGTCAGTGCCTTGAAGCGTTGCAGGTCGGCAGATATGTGGCAGAGCAGCCCTCCGTTTTTGCCGATCGCGCCGCCTTTTGCCACGGCGGCTATTATTGACAGATTTTTCATTGTCTTGAATTCGTTTTATACGGCAACGATGCCTTTGATGTGTGGATGCGGATTGTAGTCTTCGAGTGTGAAGTCCTCATATTTGAAGTCGAAGATGCTCTTCACGTCGGGATTGATGCGCATTGTGGGCAGCTTGCGCGGGTCGCGTTTCAGCTGTTCCTCCACTTGCTCGAAGTGGTTGGTGTAGATATGCGCGTCGCCGAGAGTATGCACGAATTCTCCGGCTTCAAGTCCGGTGACCTGTGCCACCATCATGAGCAGCAGGGCGTAGGAAGCGATGTTGAACGGCACACCGAGGAAAATGTCGGCGCTGCGTTGGTAAAGTTGGAGGCTCAGTCGTCCGTCCGCTACGTAGAACTGGAAAAAAGCATGACAGGGAGGGAGGTTCATATTATTCAAATCCGCTACGTTCCATGCGCTGACAATAATCCGGCGTGAGTCCGGATTTTGTTTGATCGTCTCTATCGCTTCGCTGATCTGGTCGATGAAT
>OGKN01000971.1_pt1 | contig 10812 bp, 9 predicted proteins | sample 1572511 | NCBI WGS metagenome assembly OGKN01 (sample SAMEA2582150, study PRJEB24529) | metagenome | reverse complement strand
AGTAAATTTAATCGTATTCTGATGTTCATAGAGAAGTCCCATATTTCCGTCTTTCATTTTTGTCAGACAAGAATATGCGTAGTATGCAGATCCGTTAATGCTATAGTCATATTCCCACTTGATAGAACCGTCTTCCTGCACAAGCCCTACAAAAATCTTTCCTGCTGAACGACTTCCTGTATTAGATGGTGCCGCAAATAAAATTGCTGTCTTTCCGTCGATTTTCTCTGGATAAGTAACCGCTGTCAGCTGACAGTTCAGATTATAGGAAATACCCATCTCTTTCTTAGGAGACCACGTCTCTCCAAAATTGTCAGATACATAATATCCGCCATGACGGGTAAACATGTACAACTTATCATCAGCCTCTGTCACAACTGCCTCTGAACTCCAATCGGACACAGATGCACCTCGTTTCCATGTCTTTCCTTTGTCATCAGAATAAATAGCAGCACTATTCTTGTCACCTTTTGTAAACTCATATGCAGTAAATACGATTCTTCCTGTGGATGTAACCATTCCACGTCCCGGACCCACTAAAAGTGACTGTTCAGAGTCTTTTCTCAAATTCAAAATCGAAGGCTCAGACCATGTTTTTCCGCCATCTGCAGAAGATGTCAGATACAGATAATCAGTCGGCCATACCTGAAACGGTGACTCTGCCTCAAAAAGATTGGTATCTACACCATTCCCTTCCACATTAAAATATGCATCTACAGTATATCCATCTACAGTATTTCCGTCTGCATCTTTGATTAAATATGCAGATTCTGCATCTTTCTTTTTATTCTTTTCTAAGTGATATGTATAATTGGAAGCTTGTGTACGCTCTGTTCCCCACACATCGCTCCAGTTCTTTGCATCTGCCAAAAGAATATTTCCTTTCGCATCATGACTCTTTCCCGGAACCGGAGATGCTTTTGCACCATTTAATGCATATCCAGCTGGATAAAGATCCGCAATCATGTAGACATTTTCCCCGTCTGTTGCCATTGCCGGATCGATAAACGCTGTTGATGCATTGTTCCAAACATTGCCGTTATCCCCTAAATAGTTTGCAAATGTGTAATTCCAGTTGTCTCCTTTGTCCTTGGAATAAGATACAATTGTATCCAATCCCCCTCCATCTGCGTAAGTTGTCCATCTGGCATCACATCCTGCTACGACCGTTCCATCATTCAAAGATACCAAACAAGGAATACGGAATTTATCACTTCCCCCTGTTCCACTCCAAAACGGTTGCTCTTTTGTTGTTCCATTCGCAGGTCTTGTCTCTGATTTCGCCATGGCTATTCCCGAAAAACTGCTGAATGTCAAAGTCGCAGCGAGCAACAACGCTAAAACTCTTCTTCTCTTTTTCATATTCTTTCCTCCCAAATTTACTTTAAGCACAATACGAGCAAACAAGTTTGTATAAAATCAACAATTATCTTCTTGTTTCATACTTATTTTCTATTATAATCATCACACTAATATTTGTCTACAAGAAAAGAAACAAAAAAATATCCTGTACAAATGTTTGATTTCACACCTACAGGAAATTTTATACAACTCCACTGATCAAAACTCTTCTTTCAGTCTTTCTTCCAATAATTGCTCCAATTCCTCATAACTCTCTACCCGATTAATCTCGTCTCGCAGTTTTGCTGAGTTTGGAAGTCCACTTGTATACCACGATACATGTTTTCTCATCTCGCGGATTCCGAGATATTCTCCCTTATATTGCATCTGAAGTTGTGCATGACGAATCATCATCTTCTTAATCGCTTCCACACTCGGACGTAACGGCATCTTTCCGGTTCGCTCATATTCCAAAAGTTCTGAAAAAATCCACGGATTTCCCTGTGCTCCCCTTCCGATCATCACGCCATCACAGCCTGTCTCTTTTTGAATCGCAATTGCACTTTCTCCTGAGACAACGTCTCCATTTCCGATAACCGGAATGGATACCGCCTCTTTCACCTGACGGATAATATCCCAGTCTGCTTTTCCGGAATAATACTGTTCTCTCGTTCTTCCATGAACCGCCACCGCTTTTCCTCCGGCATCCTCAATAATTTTCGCAATCTCTACCGCGTTGATGCAAGTATCATCAAATCCCTTTCGGATTTTCACTGTGACCGGCTTTTGAATTGCCCTTGCCGTCTTTCTGACAATCTCATACACCAGTTTCGGATTTTTCATCAATGCAGAACCTTCTCCATTCTTTACAATCTTCGGAACCGGACACCCCATATTGATATCCAGTATGGAAAATGGAAGTTCCTCTATTCGTTTTGCAATCTCACTGATCACATCCGGATCAGATCCAAATAACTGGAGAGATACCGGCAATTCTTCCGGATGAATCTCCAACAATGCCTTTGTATTCTTATTGTTATACTGTATCGCCTTCGCGCTTACCATCTCCATGCACAAAAGTCCCGCTCCCTGCTCTTTGCACAGCAAACGAAAAGGCAGGTCTGTCACCCCTGCCATCGGTGCTAAAATATATGGATTTTCTAATTCTACCGTTCCAATTTTTAACGTTTTCATTCTAATTTAACCCTTTGTTTTTTTCGTAAATAATGCGTAACCCTTCCAGCGTTAATTCCGGATCATAGATATCCACAACATCTGTCTCAGATACAATAATATTCCCCAGTCCGCCTGTGGCTACAACCTTTGCGTCTGCAAATCCAGCTTTTTTGATTTTGTTGACAATATATTCTGTCTGTCCGATATAGCCGAACACAAGCCCCCCCTGCATACTGGATACAGTCTCTTTTGCAAGAATAGACTCCGGCTTCTTTATCTCAATCTCCGGCAGCATAGATGCTCCGCCCCACAATGCTCTAGCCGATGTACGGATTCCCGGAGAAATCACACCACCTTCAAAGACTCCCTTTTCACTTACCACGTCATAGGTCGTCGCAGTTCCAAAATCAATGACTATGACCGGACCGCCATATTTTTCATAAGCAGCAACCGCATCTACAATTCGATCAGGTCCCGTATCCTTCGGGTTTTCTGTGTTTATCTGAAGTCCGGTCTCCAAATTTGGCGATACGATGAGTGGCTTTATATGGAAATACTTAATGATCGCGCTCCCAAGGGAGTGCATAATGTCCGGCACAACCGACGACACGATCACCGCATCAATCTCTTCGATATCAAATCCTCTGTGTTCCAGTAATGTACAGAGCTTGATTCCATATTCATCCGAAGTTCTTGGTTGTTTCGCCGTCATGCGAAATGTCGCCTCTAATTTTTCTTTTTCAAATACCCCAAGAGTGATATTTGTATTTCCCACATCAATTACCAGCAGCATTATACTTCCTCCCCTAAAAAGAAGACTCTATAGTACAACTGCAAAGACTCCAGCAGTTCTTTTTTTGTTCTCTGAAGTTCTTTAATCTTCAGATGACTTCCGATTTCATCAAAAAGCAGATCATTGTCCTCTGTCGTAACCTCAAACATAAGCTCTCCATCTTCTTCAAATACCAATGTCAGAATCCCTCCGACGTCCTCCGTGTACAATACACACATGATCTTCAGTTCATCTTTGATGCTGTCTGGAAGTGCCTCAAAATCCGGATTCAGATAAAACTTTCTATCATATGAATTCGCACCACACAGTACAATTTTTTCTTCGTACATACATTCCTCCTAAATATACCCGTAGATTCCGCGCACAGAGACTTCTCCCGCAAAAACCGTCTCCTCTTCGCCATCTTCTTTTCTCACAAGCAGTTCACCTGTCTCGTTGATGCCCAATGCATAGGCGTTATATTCGCCTCCAGGCTCCAGAACTCTCACTTCTTTTTCTTTGCTTACCAGAAGACGATTGTAATCCTCCTGCAAAAATTTTAAATTCTGTTCTTTTACAAACCGCTCATAGTTTTCTTCAAACTTTTTCATGATACATGCAATCAATGCAGAACGTTTTATCGGGCTTTCCTTTTCCACACGCAATGAGGTCGCCTTTTCACAAAGTTCTTCCGGAAAAGACTGCATATTCACATTGATTCCGACTCCGATTACAACGTAGTTGATATAATCAACCTCTGCACTCATCTCCGTTAGAATTCCACATATTTTCTTCGTTCCAATCACAAGATCATTCGGCCATTTAATCCCAACTTCAAGTCCTTCCTGCTCTCGGATCGCCATCGCCGCACTATACGCCATCACCAATGTCAGCATGGGCGCTTTCGATGGCTCCATCGTCGGTCTTAAAAGCAGAGACATATAGATATTTTCACCCAGCGGAGATTCCCAAGCTCTTCCACGCCTTCCTTTTCCGGAATTTTGACGGTCAGCGACCGCTAATGTGCCATGCTCTTTTCCCTGTTCCGCCAGATGTTTGATCCTTGTATTCGTCGAGTCTGTCTCTTCATAATAAATGACATGCCTTCCTATACACTCTGTCTGCATCAGGCTTTCTATCTCCTCTTGTGAAAGCACGTCCGGACATTCCACAATTCGATATCCTCTGTTTCTTACGGCCTCAATCTGATACCCTTCATTCTCCAGCTGCTTGATTACTTTCCACACTGCCGTTCTCGATACCTGAAGCCGTTCACACAACTGCTGACCCGACACATATTCTTTACTTTCCCGAAGCATTTTCAAAATCTCTGCTTTCACAACTCGTCCTCTTTCTCTGCTTATTCTCCAAGTGTTGCGACCATAACCGCCTTGATTGTATGAAGACGGTTCTCCGCTTCATCAAATACTACTGATGCCTTTCCTTCAAATACATCTTCCGTCACCTCTTTGCCTTTCACCGCCGGAAGACAGTGCATGAAGATTGTTCCCTCTTTGCCGGTCTTGTCCATCAGTTCCTGATTGATCTGATAAGGACTTAAAAGCGCAATTCGCTCAGCCGCTTTATCTTCCTCACCCATAGAGCACCATACATCCGTATACAACACATCCGCGCCCTCAACTGCATCGATGGAATCTGTCACACAGACTGAGGAACCGGCTTCTTTTGCGTACCCTTCACACAAAGTAACCAGTTCTTCTCCCGGCCACAGTTTTTTTGGCGCAATGATAACAAAATCAACACCTACTTTCGAACATCCGATCATAAGGCTGTTCGCCATATTGTTTCTCCCATCTCCAAGATATACGAATTTCAGCCCTTTTACATATCCAAAATGTTCTTTCATCGTCAAAAGGTCTGCAAGAATCTGTGTTGGATGATACTCATCTGTCAAACCATTCCACACCGGAACTCCACTGTATTTTGCAAGTGCTTCCACATGCTCATGTTTGAAGCCGCGGAATTCAATCCCGTCAAACATACGCCCGAGAACACGAGCTGTATCCTGAATGCTCTCCTTGTGTCCCAACTGAATATCATGCTCTGATAAATAAGTCGGAATACCGCCCTCATCACACGCACCCACGGTAAATGCACACCGAGTTCTTGTAGACGGTTTTTCAAAAATCAATGCAATGTTCTTCCCTTTCAGAGAATTTCCGGTAATTCCCTGTTTTTTCTTTTCTTTCAGATCTGCTGCCAGATCAACCAGATACATAATCTCATCTGGAGTAAAGTCTTTCAGTGTCAAAAAATTACGTCCTTTTAAATTCATTTTACTATCCTTTCTGATTTCCATGAACACATGTACAAATCTTGGTAAATTAATCTGATCTCTGAGGCGCTCATATCTTCGATATACTGCCTCTTCTAATGCCTGTACCGTATAAATCTGATACTTTGGCACATGAAGTAATTTTGCACTCGCCTCAAGCATTGCCATATAGAGTGTTTCATCGGAGAATCCATGAGACAATTTCAGCACAAACGCAATCTCTGCCTTCTCAATCTCACTCAAACCACTTAATATTTTTTCATAATACCACTCTTTTCGTGTTTGTTCAATATAGTAAATCGTTCCGGCAAGTCCATAAATCATCCGTTTCGCATCGTAATAGCCGATTTTTAGATTCTGTCTGCTGCGTTTTCCGTAAAATTCAATGATGCTTCCAAGTTTCACTCGCGGCGCAATCTCATACATCGTCGTATCCTCTGACAGCTTAACCCGCGGTTCTCTTCCCGGACCATAGATACGAATCTGTATCAGGTTCTTATATCCTCTTTTCACAAGTGAGCCTGTCGGCACATTGTTGATGACTCCGCCATCCACATACGTTCTTCCGTGCAGTTTTTCATTCTTAAATCCAATCAGGTATGCACTTGCAAGCAGAAAATCCTCCAAAAGACCTTCCGGAATATCATGAATACTAAGATCCAGCTCCTTCATATCCGATATGGAAAACGTAAGCAGACAAAATTCCATTCCAGACTCCCTTATCTTCTTCTCATCCACCATCTCATGGATCAGATTCTTAAGCGGAGTGATATCAATCCCACCGTCTGACAGTCTCTTTTTCATCTCTGAAATCACTTCACCGAGTGTATTTTCTTTGTTGAACAACCGTTCCATCCATGCGTCATCTACGTCCATCACACGCGAAAATGTCATCTCACTCCAGATTTTTTCCGCCTGCTTTACATCTCCCATGCAGATCAATGCTCCATTTAATGCGCCAACCGAGGTTCCGGCTACTGCATTCACTTTCACACCTGCCTCCACAAGCGCCTTCCACGCACCAATCTGATAAGCTCCCCTTGCACCTCCGCCATCTAAAATCAGTCCATACTCTTTCGTCAAGTCTATCTTCGCTTTCACGTTTTCTTCCCTCCTGATACCACAAAAGGGGCATGCTCTCGCACACCCCTCAACATCTAACCGTCTTTTTCCGCTCCGACCTCTACCAAGGATTTCACAAGTCCTGCAACTCCCTGAATCTCAGATGGAATAATAATCTTCGTCGCCTTGCCGTCAGCCGCCTTTGCAAATGCTTCCAGACTCTTCATCGTAAGAACCGCCTCATCGGCACCAGCCTCTTTCAGGAAACGGATACCATCGGCATTCGCCTGCTGCACTTTTAAGATTGCCTCAGCTTCACCTTCAGCTTCTCTGATCATCTTTTCTTTTTCAGCTTCCGCACGGAGAATTGCTGCCTGTTTTTCTGCCTCTGCATCAAGGATTGCAGATTCTTTATTACCTTCTGCTACAAGAATTGTAGATTTCTTTTCTCCTTCTGCACGAAGAATCGCTTCACGTCTTTCACGTTCTGCCTTCATCTGTTTCTCCATCGCATCCTGAATCGCTGCAGGCGGAATAATATTTTTCAATTCCACACGATTAACCTTGATTCCCCAAGGATCTGTGGCCACATCAAGAGATGCTCTCATCTTTGTGTTGATTGTCTCTCTGGATGTCAATGTCTGGTCTAATTCCAAATCACCGATAATATTACGCAGTGTAGTCGCTGTCAGATTCTCAATCGCCATGATCGGATTGGCAACTCCGTAACAGAACATCTTTGGATCTGTAATCTGATAAAATACAACCGTGTCAATCCGCATTGTTACGTTATCTTTTGTGATAACCGGCTGTGGTGCAAAATCTACAACCTGTTCTTTGAGATCCACACGTCTTGCCACTCTTTCGATAATCGGGATCTTAAAATGCAAGCCAACTGCCCATGTCGCCTGATATGCTCCCAGTCTCTCCACAACAAGAGCCTGCGCCTGCGGTACAATCTTTACACATGATATCAAAAGACCTACTATAATGACTATGATAGCTACTAACACAACACTTGTAATAATACTTCCTACACTCCCTGCATCCATAATTTTACGCCTCCTTTAGTCTTACAATCAGTTTCACTCCTTGTATCCCTTCGATAGATACAACCGCGTCCTTCTCAATCACTTCGTGCGGTTCATCCGTCTTTGCAGACCACTCCTGTCCGTTTACTTCCACTCTTCCGACATTATGAAGTGTATCTACTGTCTCAATGACAACCGCCTTCTGTCCGATCAGGCTCTCTGCGTTCGTAAGCTTTCGTTCCTGATTAAAATATTTTATTGCGATTGGTCTTGTCAGGACGAGCAGTAAGATAGAAGATACGAGGAATGCCACAATCTGTACCGGTAAGCTAAATCCTACTATCGCCAAAATAAAGGCAACAATGGAACCTCCGGCAAACCATATCGTGGTCAGTCCAAGCGTAGCAATCTCAATCACTACAAGCACTACGAACAAAATAAGCCAGAAAATTGTTTGCATTACGAATCGCCTCTTTCCTTATTATTTCCATTAGTGTTTCTATTTTTTTATCTTACTATACTTTCCCTAATATTACAACTAAATTCAGCGTCCATAAGATTACAATATCATTACAGAGTCATTAACAAAAATCACAGAAAAACACTCTTAATTGGCTACATACATCTGTCGATACGGATTTTTGCTGTCCGGTGTTACGACAGTAAACGGCGCCTCCAAAACTGTTTCGATATCATATCCGAACAAGTCGCAGTATTCTGACACATACGCCCGTAACTCCTCCATGTCTTGCGCCTCTGCCCTCTTTGCCGTCACCTGCTCCGGGAACGTTACATCTTTACAGTCCGAGCGCAAAAACATTTTTCCCCCATGCATTCCTGTGCATGGGAAAAATCCGACAATCTTCTCTTGCTCTGTTTCCAGACCAAGGACAATGATCACTCCGCCAGCCTGATATTCTCCGAGAAAACTTCCCGCTGTACCTCCGATAACCATAACCGGAACTTTCTCCTTGTATGCCTTCATATGAATGCCGGCACGATATCCGGCATTGTTCTTTACAAAAATCCTGCCGCCCCGCATTGCATATCCTGCCGCGTCACCGATATTTCCATGTATGACTATTTTCCCTTCATTCATAGTATCTCCGACTGCATCCTGGGCATTTCCGTAAACAGTGATCTCTCCGCCATTTAAATACGCGCCTAAGGCATTCCCCGGAACCCCTTCAATTGTGACGGCATGTCCCGACATTGCAGATGCGATAAAACGCTGTCCACAGCAATTTTCTATCGTCACATCCTCGTCTGCAAAACGCAGCTTCTCATTCAAAGTTTTATAGTCCATTTCCTTTGCATTTATCAACATAATTGCTATCACACCTCCGTTTTCTACTCTCCTGCATGAAAAATACCGAGAATCTCAAGCTCTTTTTCTGTCATACCAATGCCACGCAGCATCAGACGGTTGCCGCGAAGGACTTCAATAGAATTAATGCCCATGCCTCCCATCAACTCCTTAATCTCATGATTCCAAGCATGCATCAAGTTGACAAGACGGGCGCTTCCTTCATTTGGATTGAGGCGCTTCACCAGCTCTGGACGCTGTGTCGCAATTCCCCAATTACATTTCCCAGTCTGGCAAGTACGGCAAAGATGACACCCCATCGCAAGCAGTGCCGCCGTGGCAACATAACAGGCATCTGCACCTAAGGCGACTGCCTTGACAACATCCGATGCACTTCGTATTGAGCCGCCAACTACAAGGGATACGTTATTTCGAATCCCCTCGTCTCGAAGTCTCTGATCGACAGCTGCAAGTGCAAGCTCGATTGGAATTCCCACATTGTCACGGATTCTTGTCGGCGCTGCGCCTGTCCCTCCACGGAATCCATCTATCACAATAATATCTGCCCCGCTCCGTGCAATTCCGCTTGCTATCGCCGCAATATTATGTACTGCTGCCACTTTGACAATAACCGGTTTTTTATATTCTGTCGCCTCTTTCACAGAAAAGACAAGCTGCCGCAGATCTTCGATAGAGTAAATATCATGGTGCGGAGCCGGCGAGATTGCGTCAGAGCCTTCCGGAATCATACGGGTTCGAGAGACGTCTCCAACAATCTTCGTCCCAGGCAAATGCCCTCCGATTCCCGGTTTTGCACCCTGTCCCATCTTAATTTCAATCGCAGCTCCGGCATTTAGATATTCCTCATGTACACCAAAACGTCCGGAAGCCACCTGCACGATCGTGTTCTCTCCATAGCAATAAAAATCTTCGTGAAGCCCACCCTCACCGGTGTTATAAAAAATCCCCAGTTCAGAAGCCGCACGTGCAAGTGATTCATGTGCATTGTAGCTAATCGAACCATAACTCATCGCCGAGAACATAATCGGCATAGAAAGCTCTAACTGTGGCGGAAGCTCACAACGGATTTTTCCATTATCGTCTCTTACAATTTTCTGATCCTTTTTTCCCAGACTGATCGATAAGACGGAAGCAATCCCGACACCGATTCCGACTGCCACAGACAGCACGATATTCTGCAGCGGGAATGCCAGTGACACTGCCGTGAGAGCCCCTGTTCCCAGATACGATACATAAATACTGTCAATAATGTTATAAAGAGACTGCACCAGCATGGACAATACCATCGGCAGAGACATGCTCATCAAAAGCGGAAAAATGTCCCTTGTCTCCATCTTGTTTGTTTCCATAATACCCTCCATTCCTCAAAAAAAGCCATGTGTTTCTGTTTATTCTGAAACAGAAAAACCACATGGCTTTGTACATGACCTATTTTTTTAGCTTTGACAGCATAGCATATCTTTTTCTTTCTGTCAATTGCTTTTTCCAGGATACGGCTTGTGTCTCATTTTTAATTATGATACTATTAATTTTGTATGGACATCGAAGCGGTCCATCAGCATACAGATAGAAAGAGGGGACATTTATGCACACACTGAAAAAATTTATCCATTACTACGGTCCATATAAAGCCGTTTTCTTTCTGGATCTGATCTGTGCTACGATCATCAGTCTGGTCGATCTGGCATATCCTCAGATCCTGCGTACTTGTACCAATACCTTGTTTACGAAAAGCAGTTCCTCTATTTTAAGCGCACTGCTTCCCATTGCGGCCGGTCTTCTGATCATGTACCTGATCCAGAGCCTG
>OGKN01000967.1_pt1 | contig 10830 bp, 7 predicted proteins | sample 1572511 | NCBI WGS metagenome assembly OGKN01 (sample SAMEA2582150, study PRJEB24529) | metagenome | reverse complement strand
TTTCTTTAAGACCGGTGGAGTAGGTGACCATGCCGCGCGTTGTGTAGGCGCCGTTGGTATACGAAACGCTGCCTCGGAAGCCGGGGGCATAGTTGGATGCCAGAGTGTTGACGTTGGTAGAGCCGCCGATCTCGCCGAGGGTGTAGTTTGACGGGGTTAGCCCGATGCTTGCTGCCTTGCTCTTGACTGCCTGGTTCATGCCGCCGAACGAGGAGTAGTTGAAGCGGCCGCGGATTGCGTCGGTGAGATGCACGCCGTTGACATACATCTGCGAGTATTCCTGGGCATAGCCGCGCAGACGGAATCGCATTACGGAGAAGTCGTAGCTTGCGGCGTTGTAGTAGACGTCGTCCGACGCGCCGGCAAGCATGCCGATTGATTGGTCGTTGCCTTCCTCGTCTTCAATCTGGTTCTCGTCGAGAACCGCCATGTCGGTGCTGGTGGCAATACTTTTGTCCACAGCCATCTTGAGCGTGCCGAGGTTGGTGACGCTGTGGCTGTCGATTGCCACGCTGGTCACAATGTCCTTGTAGCCATAGGCAATCACTGTCAGTGTCTCGTCGCCGGTCTGGGCGGCTGAGATGCGGAAGTCGCCGTTCGGGCCGGTAAAGGCGCTGCTTCCCTGTTGGAGAAGTACGGTGGCACCTGCTATCGGCTGTCCGCTGTCGGCGTCAACCACCACTCCGCTCACGCCTGTGTTCTGTGCGAACGCGGGCATCACGGCGAGCAGGAGCAGCGTGATAAACAGTTTTAGTTTCATAAATTAGTTGGTTTATTTTTGTTTGTTTGATTTCGGTTATTTGAGTTCCCTGGTCAGGAATATCTGTGTGGGGAAGTGGTCGCTGTAGCCGTTGAGATAAACGCCGCTGGCAAACGTGCGGAGCGGATAGCCGGTGCGGTCGCCTTCCTCGGAGCGGATGCCGGGAATGTCGTTGTGAACCTTGCACTTGAAGTATTTGAGCGTCGACCGGTCCTTGCCGACAAGGTTGTAGTTGATGATTATCTGGTCGAAGAGGTTCCACTGACCACGGTAGGCGAGGGTGCCCACGCCGCTGGCAAGAACATCCCACCACGGATTGTACCAGCCGCCTTCCTTTACGTCCTTGACGTTGCGTTTGGCACCGAGCACTTCTGCGCAGCTGGGGTCCATAGGGTCGTCGTTCAAGTCGCCCATTATGATGATTTTCTGCTTAGGATTTATGGCAAGCACGGAGTCGGCGATATGTTTCGACAACGCGGCTGCTGCCTCGCGGAGGTAGCTCGACTGCTTTTGTCCGCCAAGACGTGACGGCCAGTGGTTGACAATGATGCTTACTGGCTCGCCGAGAAGAAGGCCACTGACACACGATTGGTCGCGGGTGCGGAAATTGGGGTTCGACTCGACGACAAGGGTGTGGTGGGTCACGTTGAGCGGGCGGAACAAGCGTGGGTTGAACAGGAAGCCTACGTCGATGCCGCGGCGGTCTGGTGAGTCGTGGTGTAGCACTTGCAGATTCCATGCCTTGAGCTGCTCGTCGCGGGCGAGATCCTGCATGACGGTGATGTTCTCAACCTCGGAAACGCCGATGATGGCTGGTCCCATAGGTGTGAGGTCGGTCTTCATGTTGCTGATAGCGTAGGCAAGATTGTGGATTTTGTTCCAGTAGCGTTTGCCTGTCCACTTGCGCGCGCCGTTGGGGGTATACTCTGCGTCGCGCCCCAGCGGGTTGTTGGGGATGGTGTCAAAAAGGTTCTCCAAATTGTAGAACGCAACGCCTGCCACTTGGTAGCGTTTTCCTTGTCCTTGCATCGGCAATGTTGCCAACAGGACAATCGCAAATGCGAGAGATAGAATCCGTTTCATATCGTTTTTTGTTTTTCGTTTGCAAATGTACATTAAAAAGAAATTCCAAAAATAACAAAAAAATGTCATATACAAGGAAATACATCTCTAAAATTGACTCCCTCCGATAGCTTTTTGTCTTTTATTGCCATAAAAAACACAGTTATTGCCTTTCTGCAATCTGTTTACGCATAACGAGCATTGTCTAACGGGTGAAAGTCCCGAGCAAGCCCTAATGGCGGGAATTGCATAGTCAAAGGCAAGGGTGTCCATCGTGAGGTGGAATCTGAAAGAAGCCGGTGGCAAACATCTTCCCAAGTCAATGGCTGCCACCAAAAAGATAGGTCGGAAAACGAAAGTGGGGCTGTGTCAAAATAGACGCAGCTTCTTTGTGTAATATATTGTAAAACACGAAGTTGAAGTGCTATATAGGTTGAATTACATTCGATAATTTCGATGCAAAATTAGATAAAATCTATTTTGTAGAACAAAATCGTTTGACTAATTTTGCAAAAAATGAACTATGATACAAGTAAACAAGGGTATATGTCCTCACGACCATATTTGTCCGCTGATTAAGGCGTGTCCGGGCGGGGCAATTCCACAGGATTCCGAAGGTTTTCCGGTGATAGATTTCAACCTTTGCATCGAGAGCGGCAAATGCGTGAGAAAATGCCCTATGAAGGCAATGGACAAATAGAAGGAGACAATCGATAAATCGTTTAAAAAAATTGTTTTAATTGTTATGTCACCTACTTTCATTCGATTCAAACAATGGCTTGGCAGGCTGTCGTTTCGTACAGGCATAGTAGTGGCAACACTCTGTGTAATCAGCTATATAGTTTCATTTACTCAGATGTTGCTTCCCGTATCGGCAACAACGAAAGGTGTATTATGGGTGGTGTTTTTCGGACTTGCCAAAACATTTCAATATGCAGCACTGCTCATTTTAGGAACTGCTGGTTTGACTCGCATTAAAGCCATATTCAAATACCGAAAATAAATCAGACTGCCATTAACAAACACGGATCATGGTTAATCACAAAAGAAAATATTATCGGGCAGCCCTCGAAAAGGAGGTGATTTTTATCATTATACCGTAGGTTAAAAAAAGAAAGCAACCGGCGGGCATTGTCTGCCCGTCGGTTGCTTCGTTATGGATTTCAAATATCAGCGCACCACTTTGATTGTCTTTGCGCCGATGCGCACAAGGAATATGCCGTGGTTGTCGAGCGCTACGTTGTGTTCTGTAGCTGCCGTGTTGTCTTGATGCAGGAGTCTGCCGTCGAGGCTGTAAACTGCCACCGGAGCGGCTTCGGCGAGGGTGATGCGGATGCCGTCGGCTGTTGTGGCAACCGTAGCGCCGTCATTGCCGGCGGTTATGCTCTCCACAGCGTCGTTGCGTTTCACTTCCTGCGGTTCCGAGCGGTCGGACGTTGCCTCTTCGATGATTTTGCTGCTTGAATCAAGACGGAATGCCTGAACGGTGTAGGCATAGACATCGCCGGCTGAATAGTCGGGGGTGTCGATTCTGCGACTTGTGTCGGAGGTCTCGTCGTATTTGTATTTCAGCTCCGTGCTTTCGCCTTTGTTGAGGTTCTGGCTTAATTGCAGGTCATCAAACAGCACATAGCCTGTTCCTTCAGCGATTGAAATCTCGACGTAGGTGTCTTTCTCGCCTTTCTCAAGCGTGATGACTTGTTCGGCGAGGTCGGTGGTGACGGGGCATTCTGTCTTGAACAGTTCGTCGGCCTTGCCGTCAGCCCTGTCTTTAAGCACACAGATTCTCAATTTCGTGACGTTGCGGCCGAGCACATTGAAGCGGAGTGTGGATTTGCCTCCGTCGTGGCCGAGGTCGAGAATCGGCGAATAGATGGTGCCGGGAACGTTGTAGTCAAGGAACATGTTTGAGATGCCAAACATACCTTGTGCTGCCATCGGTGCGAATGCTATCCAGTCGCAGCGTGGGGCGAGGTCGTCGAGAAACACGCGGATTCCGCCGAGGCGGGAGTAGTCCCATGGGCTGTCGATTGTGCCCACTTTCACTGCGCTGAAGTCGGATTTGAACAGGTTGAACGGTTCGTTGTCGGCTTGGGCGGTGTGGGTGAGGATTGTGTAGACGGCATAGGCTGTGGCTTGCGGCACGCTTTGCCAGTTGGCGGTGAAGCCGTAGTTTGCCACGTTGGTGGCGGGAAGGGTGACTGGCGTCTTGAGTTTGCGTATCACGGTTATTGTGTTCGACGTGTTTGAGGTCTCTCCGTTGCGTTTCGAGCAGACGGTGTAGTAATAGTCGATATTTGCCTCGATGCCGGTGACGTCGTAGCTTGTGCCGTTCACTTCCTTGTCCTTGAAGAGATACTGCTCTGTGGCGTTTTTCAGCGTGTAGACGCTGAGCAGATAGCCTTCGGCGCCTTCAACAGCCTGCCAGTTGGCGGTGAATTGGGTGTCGCTTACGTTGGTGGCGGCTTGTGCCAATGGCGCGCCGGGCTTGCCGTTGTCGATTTGGGTGATGGTTATGTCGTCAATGAAGATTGGATAACTTTTTGCCGTTATCTGGATATCGTCTTTTGAGTTGCCGTCGGTGAATGTCAGCGTGTACTCTTTCCATTTTGTGGTGCCCTCGATGGTCTGAGAGCTGGTCACGGAGTTGCTGTATTCGCCCAGAAGGCAGTTCTGCACATAGATTTCATCGGTGGTGCTCGACTTTGACGAAGCTACACGCGCGCGGAATTTGATGGTGAATGAACCGCCGTAGTTCGACAGGTTGAGGGTAGGGGTGATGAGCCAGCCGGTGCCTTCTTCGGTGTCTACGTCAAGATAGGCGCAGCCGCCGGCTTGGTATACGAATCCGCCGCGCCAGCCTGGCTGTTGTGTGTACTTGGCGTCGATCGTGCCGTCGTTCCAGTCGGAAAGTTCGGTGCCGTCGGGGTCGTCCTCGCTTCCTGCTGTGAATTTGGCAAAGTCTTCGGAAACGAGCACAATCTCCGAACCTATTTCGCGGAGCGACGGCGAGTGGGGTTTTGCGGTGAGTGCCTCGAGTTTGGCGTCAAGGGCGGCAGGGGCTTTCTGTGTGTGGCGCAGTCCCGCCATTGCGGTTGCCGCTGTGACAATCGCAAGAGAATAGAAAAGTAGAGTCTTTTTCATAAAACTGATGGTTTATTGCTGTTTGGGGTGTTTGCCCTTTACAAATGTTTCTATTGTTACCGCAAAAGTATTGATTTGTTTTTGTCTGGGCAAGATATTTAGCGAAAAAAAACCGGACATCTGTGTGGATGCCCGGTTTTTGTGGGTGTGGGTGCGTTGTGGTTAGCGCGCCACTTTTGTTGTCTTGTTTCCTACTTTGACCAAGTATATGCCGTGGTTGTTGAGCGCCACGGTGTGGCTCAACGCGCCGCTGGCTGCGTTGTAGAGGCATTTGCCGTCAACGCTGTAGACTGCCACCGGAGCGGCCTCTGCAAGGCTGATTTCGATGCCGTTGGCTGTAGTCGCAATATTTGCGTTGCCTGCTGCGATGTTGTCAACGCTGCCTTCGCCTACGGCTACGATGTTTGAATCACCGGAAATGTTGCCGTTGTTTACGGCGCAGACGTAATAGTAGTACTGCTCGCCTTCTGTCAGGCCTGTGACGTCAAACGAAGTGCCTTCAACGGTTTTGTCCTCAAGCAGGAGCGTGGCTATGTTGTAGACACCGCCATAGGTGTATGAAACGTCGTCGATGGCGCAATTGCCCACTTCCTTTGTGTACGACAGACGGAGTTTCACGATGCCTTCATCGTCAATGTCCAAGTCTACAAAGTCGGCGAAGTTGGAATCAACGTCGGCGAAGTTGAGTTTGCCGAGGTCAATCCATTCTGTGCCGTTAAATCCGGAAACAGTTATGATGCTGCCTGCGCCGGCTCCCTGGTTCTTTACCCAGAAACTGAATTTTTTGATAGGAGCCGGAGCCTCCGGGGTCTCGATGAAGTCGCCGGTTGCGTCAAAGGCAAGGGCTATCTTCTCTGAATGGTAGTTGCCGCTTGAAGCGTAGATTTCGCGGCTTGTGCCGTTATCGCTGACGCTGATTGTCCAGCCTTCCGGCAATTTTGAGTTCTCAGTGTCGATGAATTTGTCTTTCTTGCCGGTAGCGACGATGCCGTCGAATCCTTCAGTGACTGTAGCCTCTTCCACATCGCTTTTGATGGTCTTGAACGAGAACACTGTGAGCATGTAGCTTGTGGCGCCTTCCACTGCGCTCCAGTTGGCTGTGAAGCTTGTTGGGGTCACGTTGGTGGCTGCCAGTGCCTTTGGTGCCGGAACGTCGATTTTTACTGTCTGGGTAACCTTGATGTCGTCAATGTAGATAGGCGACTGGTAGGCGTACAGCTGGATGGAGGCGTTGGCTGCGCCCGATTTGAGCTCTACCTCATACTCTGCCCACTGGTCGGTGATGGCCACTTGTTTGTAGTCAACAACGCCCGACATAGGATCGCTTTCGTTGATGTCGTCCTCGTCGATGCTGACGAATTCAACGGCGTCGGTCGCTCCTTCCTCGGAATGTCACCACGATATATCCGCCGTTGCCCGAACCGTCGAATGTCGATGTGTTGAGAAAACCGGTGTCTTCGTTGTCGGTGCCTTCATCTACGATGCCGATATATGCGCATCCGCCGGCTTGAAACACGCCGTCTCCGCTCCAGCCCGGAGTGTTTGTCAACTCGTCGGCGATATATCCGGTTGTTGCGTCAGCCACGTCGGTGGCGTCGGGAGTGGCTTCACTTCCGGCGGTGAATTTGGAGAAGTCCTCTTCGAGAAGCACTTGGAGATTCGGAGTCTCGTCAGCGGCCTCGCCAGCTTTGCTGAGGGATTTCAATGACTTTACTGTGGTGGATTTCTGAATGTTGTCCACCATGATTTTTTTCACTTTGTGAGTGCCTGCAAGTACAACTATGGCGCAGAAGGCTACGGCAAGTGTTGAAACAAGTAGAGATTTTTTCATAAAAACGTTGGTTTATAGGATTAAGCAAGCCACTCTCGCACATAGTCTCGAGAGTGGCTTGCAGATATGTTTGTCGCTTAGTCGATGATGTCGAAGCCAGTGTAAGGCACGAGTGCCTTCGGAATGCGGATGCCTTCCGGGGTCTGGTTGTTCTCGAGCAGTGCAGCCATGATGCGCGGCAGGGCGAGAGCGGAGCCGTTGAGCGTGTGGCAGAGCGTCATCTTCTTGTTGGCGTCGCGGTAGCGGCAGTGCAGACGGTTGGCTTGGTAGCTTTCGAAGTTTGAAACCGAGCTTACCTCAAGCCAGCGTTTCTGTGCGGCTGAAAACACCTCGAAGTCGAATGTGATTGCCGATGTGAAGCTCATGTCGCCGCCGCAGAGGCGAAGGATGTGCCATGGCAACTCGAGTTTCTCAAGCAGCCCCTGCACGTGGTTTTTCATCTCTTCCAACGCTGCGTATGAGTTTTCAGGCTTCTCGATGCGCACAATCTCCACCTTGTCAAACTGGTGCAGACGGTTCAGTCCGCGCACGTCCTTGCCGTAGCTGCCGGCTTCGCGGCGGAAGCATGCTGAGTATGCGCAGTTCTTTTTCGGCAGGTCTTTCTCATCGAAAATCACATCGCGGTAGATGTTGGTGACAGGCACTTCGGCTGTCGGGATGAGATACAGGTTGTCAAGGTTGCAGTGATACATCTGTCCCTCTTTGTCGGGCAATTGACCTGTGCCGATGCCCGATGCCTCGTTGACCACGTAAGGTGGCTGTGTCTCGAGATAGCCTGCCTTTGAGGCTTCGTCAAGGAAGAATTGGATGAGCGCGCGCTGAAGTTTCGCTCCCTTGCCGAAATAGACTGGGAAACCGGCGCCGGTGATTTTCACACCGAGCTCGAAGTCAATCAGATTGTATTTCTTTGCGAGTTCCCAGTGGGGAAGGGCGTCTTCCGGAAGGTCGGGCATCTGACCGCCTGTCTTTTCTACCACGTTGTCCTCGGCTGTCTTGCCTTCCGGCACCATTGCGCACGGGGTGTTTGGAATGGAGAGAAGAATCTCGGTGATTTTGTCGGCGGCGCTTTTCACCTCTTCCTCAATGGCTTTGTTGGCGGCTTTGAGTTCTGCCACCTGTGCCTTTACGCCTTCTGCCTCGTCTTTCTTGCCCGACTTCATCAACGCTCCGATCTGTGCGGCGAGTTTGTTGAGGTCGGCGCCGTTCTGGTCAAAACGGGCTTGCGCCGTGCGGCGTGCCTGGTCGAGTTCGAGAATCTCGTTTATGAGTTTTTCCGCATCGAAATGTTTCACCGCAAGGCGGCGCACAATTTCTTGTGGATTTTCTTTGATTGCAGCTAATGTAAGCATCTTTTTTCGTTCTTATAAAGTTCTTATATCTTGTTGATTATGCGAGCAGCTCGCGCACTTTTGCCGAGATGGCCTTGCCTTCTGCCTTTCCTGCCAGCTCTTTGGTGGCTGTGCCCATCACCTTGCCCATCTCTTTGGCTGATGTGGCGCCGACACGGGCGATGATTTCCTTCAGGGCGGCGGTCAGTTCCTCTTCGGAGAGTTGTTTGGGCAGATTCTCATCGATTTTTTCCGACTTTGCCAATTCTTCTCCGGCAAGGTCTGTGTAGATCGATGCGCTTTCCTTGCGCTGTTTCACCATCTTGGCGAGAATCTTCAGAGCGTCGTCGTCGCTCAGTTCGCCATCGCCGCCTTTGGCGGTCTTGGCCTCAAGAAATTCTTTTTTGATGCCGCGAAGCGCCTCGAGGCGCACTTTGTCGCGTGCCAACATTGCGGTTTTGATGTCGCCGCTTACTTTATCAAACAGGTTCATAATTGTATATGTTGTTTTAAAGTTTTTTTAATCAAATTCAATCTCGCGCATTCCGTGCCCCGTTGTTTCTTGTGCGGGCTTCGGTGCCATGTGTGTCGGCTCGGCTATTTCAGCCTGCGACTCGGCAAGCGTGCGCCATTCTTCGCGCAGGCGGCTGTCGGAGCCGCGGCGGAAGGTCGGCGTTTTCTCGATAAAGTTGATCAGCGTGTCGTTGTCCATCTGTTGCGGAGTGAGCAGGATGTAGTTTGCGCTCGCTTTCTTGCGGTTGCGCTCTGCCACTTTCTCCTCGCCGTATTCCGCGGAGATGCGTGAGTCGTTGTCGGCTGCTACCGGCTCTTGTTTCGGCTTGCCGAAAATCCGGGGCTTGGGCTTGTAGGTGGTCTCGTTGCTGAGGCTGATTTCGAAGCCGGAGGCAAGGATTGTGATTTTCACCTTGTCGCCGAGAGTGTCATCGACCGACGTTCCCCAAATCACGTCGACATCCTTAGCGAAATTGTTCATAAACGCTGTAATCTCGTTGGCCTCGCCCATCATGAACGGATGCTCGGATTTCTTCGAGTAGTACAGGTTGAAGAGGAAACGCTTTGACGTCTGCACGTCGCGGTTTTTCAGCAACGGAGAGTTGAGAGCGTCCTCGATGGCTTTGGTCACTCGGTTTTCGCCTTCACCGTATCCGGTGCTGATGATTGCCGTGCCGCCGTCTTTGAGCGTCGTGTTGACGTCCTCGAAGTCAAGGTTGATTTTTCCCTTGAAGTTTATCAGTTCGGAGATGCTTCGGGCTGCGTCGGTAAGCGTTTCATCCGCTTTGTCGAATGCGTTGTCAAACTCCAGGTCGCTGTAGATTTCTGTCAGACGCTCGTTGTTGATAATCAGCATAGCGTCTACATATTTGCCCATCTCGTCGGCGCCTTCAAGCGCCTTGATGATTTTTTTCTCGCCCTCGAAGAGGAATGGTATCGTGACAATGCCCACGGTCAGCATGCCGCGTTCGCGTGCGATGCGTGCCACTACAGGTGATGCTCCCGTACCGGTTCCTCCGCCCATGCCGGCGGTGACAAACACCATTTTTGTGTCCTCGTCAAAGAGTTCGGCGAGCTCCTCTGCGCTTTCCTCGGCTGCCGCTTTGGCTTTTTCTGGCTTGTTGCCCGCGCCGAGACCGCGGGATGTGTTCGGTCCGAGAAGCACCTGCTCCGGCACCGGGGAATTAAGCAGAGCCTGGCGGTCGGTGTTGGTCACAACAAACGACACTCCAGGGATATTTTGCTTATACATATAGTTGACGGCGTTGTTGCCGCCGCCGCCCACACCGACAACTTTGATGATTGCCGAGCCGTTTTCGTTGAAACTGCTCACTTGGCGTTCGTCGGTTGGGAAAATCGTTGATTTGGTTGCTATATCTTCGCCACTCATAGTCGTTCGTTTTTATTGTTCGTCTTCTGCATCTTCGAATGTTTTTTCAACGCCGTCGCTCATTTGTTTGATGAAGCGCGAGATGAAGCTTGGCTTTTTCGGTTTCTTCGGTTGCTCGTCGTGAGTCTCTTGAGGCTTATGGGTCGGTTGCGCTGGCTCGTTGGCGTCGGGATACTTGGGCATCGCCGGTATCGACATGCAGTTTGCCGCCTGCGGCTGGTTGGAAATCCACTCTACTACCGACAGAAGCTGCGGTATCTTGGAGAGCTCCTTGCCTTCGTCAACTCCCGGATACAAGCCGGTGCGCACTTTCATGTCGGAGATGTTGTTGAGAAGGTCTGCCATACGCTTCAAGTGCATGCCGCGGCCTGTGGTGACAAAGCCGGCGGCAAGGTCGCCAGGGGTCATCTGGGCAAACTGCAGCTGGTTGAACACGTTCTCCATGATTTCACCTGCGCGCGCCGAAACGTAGTTTGACACGTCGAGAGCCGATGCGCCCGAGATGTCGGCGTTGGGCAGGTCTACGCCAACCGACATTGCGTCGCCGTAGCTGCGTTTTATCTTGTCGGCCTGCTCCTCAAGAAGGTTGAGCGAGCAGAGGTCGCGGGTGATGTTGCGTGAACCCATCGGCAGCACGTTGAGATACAGAAGACTGTTGTTTTTGTAGACGGCAACGGTCGTTGTCTCTGCTCCGTGGTCAACGTAGACGCTGCCAAGACGGCGCTCTTCGCTGGTGAGCATCGACTGTGCGGCGGCTATCGGGGTGATGATGAAGTCGTTGATGCGGATTTTCATACGGTCG
>OGKN01000966.1_pt1 | contig 10855 bp, 10 predicted proteins | sample 1572511 | NCBI WGS metagenome assembly OGKN01 (sample SAMEA2582150, study PRJEB24529) | metagenome | reverse complement strand
TTGTCATGGAGCCATCAATGATCTCCTGCACATATCGGATTCCTTCCACGATCGTCTCTTTTTTGCAGATCAACGATGCTACTAGTTCAGTTGCATTGATCTGCCCGCCGCTCATCTCCTGAAAATGTGTATGCCCATTCTCATAGACAATATTCAAAAGTGCATCCAGATTGTTGATCTTTCCAACTGTTGTGATTGCAAAACTTCCCAGATGCGACTGAATCAAAAGCGGCTGTGGTTCAAAATCAGAAATACAGCCGATTCCGATATTTCCTTTCATCTCCTCGACATCCCGCTCAAACTTTGTACGAAACGGAGAGTTCTCAATATTATGAATCGCACGGTGAAAACCGCCTTTTCCAAATGTTGCCATTCCACCGCGTCTTGTCCCCAGATGTGAATGATAATCTACGCCATAAAATAAATCTAATATGCAGTCTGTCTTTGCAGCAACGCCAAAAAATCCACCCATGTATTTTCTCCTCTTTTCAATTATCTTATTAGCTCATTAACAGAATAAGTTTAGCACGAATCGCCCGCAAGTGCAAAGAAAGATAGTTAATTATTTTTAAAGAGGGTTTATAAGTCTCATTAATAATACTATTGGAACATGCAGAAAAATCACATATAATAAGAACATAGAAACAATGTATTTTTCTTTTCGAAAGCCGGGGAATCTCTATGAAACTAACACAGGATAACTGCTACAAACTAGCATTGGAAATTACAGGCTGTAACGGAATGGAATGGCCGTTTTTTTCTTCTAAGATTTTAGAATTCAACAATCTGGAACTGCTGCACGCTCTTGTGACATGCGCGACTCCATCTCAGCATCTGGCTTTATGGCATCATGAAAAGCGGAGCCAGGAATTTATTTTTAAAGTATCGATGATTGAATCCATTCTTTCTGTCTGCGACGGCTATCTAATCAAATCTCCTGAGACAGAATATTTAGATGCGAGCGAAAAAAGTGTTACCTCCTACTATCTGGGACTTATTTTTACAAAGCTTTTCAGCATGAAAGAATTTCAGACAGACTATTTTTTGAACACAACACTTTTTGAACAGGTCTACGGGAAAGAATCTTTTATCTGCAACGGGCGCAAAAAACCCTCCTTTGTCGGTCTGACACAAGCCGATGAAAAATGGAGTATCTGGGAGCCGACAGGAAAACGTGATCATGCTCCGAAGGCATTAAGCGATGCATTCAATCAAGTGCTCGGTATCAAAAGTGTAAATGGGCAGGCACTCGCATTTGCAATGGCATCTATGACCTATTTTGACACCAAACACAATGAGCTTCAGGGAATTCTCCGCAATGCACCGGAAGGTAAAAAAGCCGATGTCCACTTTGACAAAGAACAGTTTTTGACTCTCTACTACCGACATATCTGTGAATTGTTTGATGAATCTCTTCGTCGGAGGCCTTTTGACAGTGTCATTGATTATATTGACGGTTATCTGGAGATTGAGTTGGAACTTTTCGGACTCAACATAGATGAAGACGAAACAGATGAATATGCCAGAAAGCGCCGTGTGAAATTAGGTGTTCCGAAAAAAATTCTTGAATATTTTCAATATCACACACCAGCCGCCAAACAAGAAATCTTGTTATCCGACATTGTAGATGCCATTCCAGACAATGAGCCAGAACTTCAGGATTCCCATTTTTTCATGGGACGGGACAAAATATATTTTCGAATTGTATAGAAAATACATCATTTATTCGTAAAATTCAAAATTATTGGCAACAATTTTATTGACAGTATGCTATAATAGAAAAGAATAATGTATTATGTTGCCGTACAGTTTGTTAGGAGGGTATGATTATGGCTACAAAAAGACAAGTTAAAAAACAAGAAAGTAAATTAAATGCAATGAAAGCAAAAGCTGCTCCTGTAGTGGAGAAAGTCGTAGAAAAGACTGCCCCTGCCGTAGAGAAAGCTGCAGAAAAAGTTGTGGAAGAGACAAAAGAAGCTGCAAAAAAGGTAAGAAAAGCAGCTCCAAAAAAAGAGATGAAGACGACTTTGATCGTAGAGCACCAAGGAAAGCAAGTGGAAGACAAAGACATGATTGCAGCAGTGAAAAAGGCATGGACGAAATCAGGTAGAAAAATTGGCGACATCAAGACTATGACATTATATGTAAAACCTGAAGAAGCCGCTGTATATTATGTAATCAACACAACCGAGACCGGAAGTGTAGCATTTTAATCATTACTGGAATAACAATACTTGATATATATGATTGTAAGGATAGGATAGAAGTTTTTACTTCTGTCCTTTTTTCTTCCTCCGGAATAGAGACAGCCTCTTTTTTATATACTAAACTAAATCCTATTTTTGAGGTTCTTATGAGGCCATTCTCACACAAAAAAATAATCGGTACTTCTCTTTTATTTATCGCTGCATTCCTCGTCGGTCACTTTTTTGCCCGGACAGTGGAACATTTTCAGACAAAGTCGGTCACCACATCTGCCACCGGCAATTGGGGGCTGAGTTTTCAGGAGGACGGAAAACCTCCCGTTGCAAATGCGACCTACGAAGACTTAAAGCAATATGATGCTTACTACGCCGAAAATACCGACCAAAAGGTAATCTATCTTACATTCGATGCCGGCTTTGAAAATGGTAACACGCCAGCCATCTTAGATGCACTGAAAAAACACAATGTTCCGGCTACATTTTTTGTCGTCGGGAATTTCCTCTCCGACAACCCCGATCTGATCAAGCGTATGGTCGAGGAAGGTCATATCGTAGGAAATCATACTTATACGCACCCGGACATGTCCAAAATTTCCACGATGGAAAGCTTTTCAAAGGAAATTCAGGATGTCGAAAAACTCTATCAGGAAATCACCGGAAAAGAAATGATAAAATTTTATCGCCCTCCGCAAGGAAAATACAGTGAAGAAAACTTAAAAATGGCAAAAGAACTCGGCTATAAGACGTTTTTCTGGAGTCTTGCCTATGTTGACTGGTATCAGGATAAACAACCGACAAAAGAAGAGGCATTTGACAAACTACTTGGAAGAATACATCCCGGCGCTGTCGTTCTGCTGCATAACACTTCTTCCACAAACGGACAAATCTTAGATGAGTTGCTGACAAAATGGGAAGAAATGGGATATACCTTCAAATCTCTGGACCAGATGCCATAAAGCCAAAAAGATGGGTGAACATTACTTTCGTTCCCCATCCTTTCTCCATTTTACCACACTCGCTTCTAAATAGCACTTTTCTTATCCAAGTGCAACATCCAATATCATCATTACAAGGAAACCGACAACAAATCCGAGTGTGCCCATCTTCCCGTTTTCTCCCATATGAGCCTGTGGAATCAGTTCTTCCACAACGACATAGATCATTGTTCCAGCAGCAAACGCAAGTAATATTGCAATCGATGCATTCGCAAATCTCGCAAATACTGCTGCAAGCACACCAAAAAGAGGTTCTACAACCGCTGTCATACTCGCAATGACAAATGCTCTTTTTTTACTTACCCCTTCTTTCACAAGCGGCAATGCAACTGCCGTCCCTTCTGGGAAATTCTGAATTCCAATTCCGATCGCCAGTGCAACCGCACCTGACAACAACGCCGTATCTTGCATATTTTGTCCCGCCAGTGCAAATGCAAGCCCGACTGACATTCCTTCCGGAATATTGTGAGTTGTAATTGCTATGATCAGCATTGCCGTACTTTTTCCCAATGTAAGCTGTGTACTTTTTTCTCTCTCATACCATGCTTTCATCAGCCCGTCTGCCACAAGCAATGTGATGACTCCCAACAAAAAACCACCGGTCATGACAAGCCATCCAACCTGCCCGTTTGCCTCTGCAAAATCAATCCCCGGAAGCAGCAGCGACCACACGGACGCAGCTATCATAACTCCCCCGGCAAATCCTAAAAATCCACACTGCAGATTTCCGCTGACTTCCCGTCTGACAAAGAAAATCCCCGCAGCTCCTAAAGCTGTTATGAGAAAGGTTCCAAGTGTTCCAAATAGTGCCATTAAAATTCCATTCATATACGATCACCTCTGCTGATACTATATGAAAAAAACAGCTTTCCGTGAAAGAAAGCTGTCTCCTTAATTATTCTGTGTATGGCTCTTCTTCATTCTGTTTGACAGTTACTCCGACATCCTGAAAATCTACTTTTGCCCATACGTCTTTATTCACTTTTATCTTAGTGTCTTTTTTCCAGCCATCATAAACCTCATTGAACTTTTCACTTTTCCGAGAATTTACGATTGTCTCCTTTTTCGCATCTGTCGCATCTCTGTCGAGCAGACTTGTCACTTTTGCGACGTAGAGTCCATTCTCTGTCTCTATGACATCTGTAAATCCGCCCACTCCCAAAGAATCTGCTGCCGCAATCAACTCCGCGGCCGGCGATGTACTCTCTGAATCAAAGGTAGCTGTCTGCGCTTCCTTGCCTTGTTCTGTCGCATAAGCCGCAAAATCTTCCGCCGCTTTTGCACCTTCCAGGAAAGCTGCTGCCGTCTCTTTCAGGGCTGCCTTTTCTTCATCTGTCAAAGTCTTAGAATTCCCTTCTTCGTCTGTTGTCGTATATGGAAAACTTACATACTGCATACTCTTTTGCGCAGCCTCTTCATCCGAAACTTCTGTGCTTACATCCTTTGTCACCGCATCCGTCATCTTCTTCTGAATCGTAAGCAGAGTCAGCACTCTTTCCACATACTCCGTCTCTCCGGATACCAATTCTTTGGCTTCCAGCTCATTGCCCTCATCGAATTTCTTTGCCGCTTCCTGAATCGCACTCTTTTCTTCATCTGTCAACACAACCTCGTATTCTGCCATGTGGTCTTCCAGAATATACATCTGTTGAAGCGCATCCATCACACTGTCTTTTACATTGTCCTCATAAGTCTTTCCCTCACTTACTTCCTGCGTCCACATGTTGTCTCCAAGCATAGAGCCTAAGTTTGTCTCAATCATTCCCTGCTGGTATCTCGCATAAAAATTTGCAACTCCTGCCGGTATCTTATCCCCTCCAACAGTTGCCACTGTATCTGCGTTTTCAAAGCTTGCACATCCTGTCATTGAGACTACTGCAAGAGATGCCGCTGTCGCAAATACGACTACTTTCTTTTTCAGATTCCTCATAACTGCCTCCTTTGTATTTCTAATTCTTAATTATAGCGGTTTTTCTTTATTCTATCAATGTTTTTATATCATTTAACACTTTTTTCACAAGTTCCAGCACATCATCGTCTTTCTCTTTTTTATTTCTTGCTTTCTTTTCATAGACAAAATAAGGATTCGTATCAACCGTAAATTTAAGCGCCCCTTTGTATTGATCAAGCAGCATCGGAATCCGCTCTGCATGCACCTTCGCACGTTCATACATTGTAAACGGGAACTGGTCCCCTTTTTGCTCCACAGCAACTAAATATGCACTGTGTGCAAGTGATTTCAACAGCGCAATCTGCAAAAGCTGCTGAACTTTTCTCGGAATATCTCCATATCGGTCAATCAATTCTTCCAGCATGTCATCCATCTCCGCCTCATTTTCAATACTTGCAATCCGCTTATAAATATCGAGTTTCTGGTACTCATTTGGAATATACGACGCCGGAATAAACGCATCTACATTCAAATCTACTGTTGTTGTATATGGCTCCTCCTCAATCTCACCCTTCAGCTGCTTAACTGCCTCATTGAGCATCTTACAATACAGGTCATACCCGACAGCCTCCATATGTCCGTGCTGTTCTGCCCCCAGAAGATTCCCTGCTCCGCGGATTTCCAAATCCCGCATGGCGATTTTAAAACCAGAACCAAGATCTGTGAACTCACGGATTGCTGACAGGCGTTTCTCTGCCACTTCACGCAGGAGTTTATCTCTTTTGTATAGCAAAAACGCATATGCCATTCGATTGGAACGTCCCACACGTCCTCTTAGCTGATACATTTGCGAAAGTCCGAGCTGGTCTGCATCGTGGATAATCATTGTATTTGCATTGGAAATATCAAGTCCCGTCTCTATGATCGTCGTCGACACAAGCACGTCGATTTCCCCATTGATAAAATCAAGCATAATGTTCTCAAGCTCCCGTTCTTTCATCTGCCCATGCGCAAATGCCACATTTGCCTCCGGCACAAGCTTTTGCACCTTGTCCGTAATCTCATCGATATCTTTCACTTTGTTATACACATAATACACTTGTCCCTGACGGGATAATTCTCTTTGTATCGCCTCGCGCACCATCTCATCATTGTATTCCATGACATATGTCTGAATCGGCATACGGTCAACCGGAGCCTCCTCAAGCACGCTCATATCACGTATTCCGATAAGACTCATATGCAAGGTTCTCGGAATCGGTGTCGCTGTCAGCGTCAGCACATCAATATTCTCTTTTAATTTTTTAATCTGCTCCTTATGCTGCACTCCAAAACGCTGTTCTTCATCGATGATCAAAAGTCCCAAATCTTTAAACTCCAAATCTTTGCTCAGCACACGGTGCGTACCTACCACGATATCCACCAGACCGCGTTTTGTGTCCTCAATTGTCTTTTTCTGCTGCGCCGGAGTACGGAAACGGCACATCAGGTCGACTCGCACCGGAAACTCCTTCATGCGCTGCACAAACGTATTATAATGCTGCTGGGCAAGTATCGTCGTCGGAACGAGATACACCACCTGCTTATTCTCCTGCACCGCCTTAAATGCCGCGCGGATCGCAATCTCTGTCTTGCCGTATCCAACATCTCCACAGATCAGGCGATCCATGATCTTGGTGCTCTCCATATCTTTTTTCGTCGCCTCGATTGCAAGCAGCTGATCCTCCGTCTCCTCAAACGGAAACATCTCCTCAAATTCTCTCTGCCATACTGTATCCTCTCCATAGACAAATCCATGTTTTTCCTGTCTTGCCGCATACAGTTCGACAAGGTCCTTTGCAATCTCTTTTACTGCCCCGCGAACTCTTGTCTTCGTCTTCGTCCACTCTTGTCCACCAAGCCGATTAAGCTTTGGTTTCTTTGCATCTGCGCTTGCATACTTTTGGATCAGATCCAGCTGAGTTGCCGGAATATACAGATTCCCGCCCGCCGCATAAGCAATTTTCATATAGTCTTTGGAAACTTTATCCACCTCAATCTTTTCGATTCCCTGATAAATCCCCAATCCATGATTTTCATGTACTACATAATCTCCGACCTTCAGTTCTGAAAAGCTCTGTATTTTCTGTCCCTCATATACTTTACGCTTTCTCTTTTTCTTTTTTTGCCCAAAGATATCCGTTTCAGAAATGACGATGAATTTGATCATCGGATATTCATATCCTTCCGTCACATGCCCGTAAGTCACCATGATTTCTCCTGGATTAACCTCTCGTTCTACATCCTCACTGTAGAAACTGCTTAGATTATAATCTCTTAAATCTTCTGCCAGACGTTTTGCTCTTGTTCGGGAACCGGAAAGCAAGATCGCACGGTACCCTTTTCTCTTTAACTGCTTCAGATCCCGTGTCAGCATCTCAAAACTGTTATTATACGGGTTTACCCCTTTTGCCTGCAAATGATACAGACCACGCGTCTTAAATTCTTTGCACTTCATCTCCAATGCCGACATCCCTATACTATAGTATTGATTCATCTTGTCGGCAATCTCTTTTGTGGAGAACAGTTTCATCTCCTCGTCCGAGACCGCATACCCACATTCCATACGGTTTGCCTGTGCCTGCACAAATTCTTCCTCCACAGACTCTCCCTTTTCAATCAGGCGCACCGGCTCATCCAAAAACAGCATACTTGTTTTCTTATCAAAATAATCTAAAAATGAAACACGTTTTGCCTGTTCTTCCGGAAAATCTGTTGCCGGATAGATACGAATCGATTCCAGATTCTCAATAGAGCGCTGGCTTTCCACATCAAATGTACGGATAGAATCAATTTCATCTCCCCACATCTCAATACGCACAGGTACTTCTTCCGTCAACGGATAAATATCTAAAATACCTCCCCGCACCGCAAACTGTCCGGGACCTTCGATCTGTTCTTCCCTCTCATATCCAAGAAGCACCATATCTTTTTTTAATTTCTCAAAGTCAAGCTCCTGTCCTGCCTCCAAAGAGATGACCCTCTTTTCCATCTCTTCCAGCGGAAGCAAAGAATCCATAAAGCCGTCAAAGCTTGTGATCACAGTGACTTGTTCCTGTTCAAGCAATGCCTGGTACACTTCCATTCTCTGTTTAATCAAAAACTTGCCACGAAGATCTGCCTGATAAAACAATAAGTCTTTTGCCGGATAGATCCATACATCAGAATCCAGAAAACGGTACTCTTCATAAATTTGTTTTGCCTTGAGCTCACTGGAAACAGCGATGATTTTTCGTTTAAAACCATCGCCCAGCGCATACATCAAATGTGTTTTCTGGGAAGTGACACAACCTGATATCTGTATCATTCCCTGCTTTTCCGTTCTTTTTTTCTGAATCTCTTCATACTCCGCCAATTCTTTCAGCGGTCCTGCAAAAAACTGCATGTTCTCCTCCTTCTATGCTTTTACTTTTTTGTTGAACACATTCATCGCAGCCTCAATCTCACCTTGCACAATCTGCTCTACTGCATCAGATGCATGTTCATATCCTTCTTCCATCAATTCTCTTTCCTGTTTAGAAAAATGACCGAGCACATAGTCTGCCAGATCGTAATTCTTCGGTTTTTCTCCTACTCCTACTTTAATTCTCGGAAATACCGTTGTGCCAAGATGGGCGATAATACTCTTGATTCCGTTGTGACCGCCCGCACTTCCTTTTTTGCGGATGCGAAGTTGTCCTACATCCAGACTGATGTCATCATAAATGACAAGCAGATCAGACTCCGGATCAATCTTGTAGTAATTTACAATTCCCCCAACGCTCTCTCCGCTCAAATTCATATAAGTCTGCGGTTTTACAAGAAGTACTTTCTGCCCCGCAATGACTCCTTTCCCGCAGAATGCCCGACACTTCCTTGCATCCACTGATATATTATATTTCTCCGCCAACACATCTATGACATCAAACCCGGCATTGTGTCTCGTTCCTTCATACTGAGCCGTCGGATTTCCTAATCCTACTATAACAAACATCATTTCACCTCTTCTTTTTACTGCTTTTCTTATTTTACAAGAACTATCCTCGTTTGTCACGCAAAAGCCATGAATAATTTTCCAAACTTCTTCATACATTATAAAAAGTAAACAATTATCGTTCGATAGATTAGGAGGCCTCTATGAGTTCCAAGACCAAAATCGTTGTCTTACACATGAAAGAAGTGATTTATACTGTAGTGTTTGTCGTGCTGGGAATTTTGCTGATCCTGCTGCTAACCTTTATGTTCCTCCCAAATGATGAAAAACATACATCCAAAAAACAAGAATATATGCCCGGTGTCTACACTTCCACCGTCACTTTAAATAACACTTCTCTGGAAGTGGAAGTTGCAGTGGACAGCTCACACATCAACTCCATCCGGTTCAGCAATCTGGATGAAACAGTTGCAACAATGTACCCGCTGATTCAGCCTGCAATCGAAAATATTGCAGAGCAAGTCTATGATTCCCAGTCGCTGGAAAATATATCCTTCCCGGAAGATAATCCTTACACCTCTCAGGTCATCATAAACGCAATTGATGATGCATTAAAAAAAGCCACGGTCAAATAAAACCGTGGCTTTTTGCTTCTCTTAGCCTTCTACAACAAGATAGCGTCCGTCAGAAACCGGAAATACTTCCGAAGCCTCCTCAAGCTCATCATCTGTCATCTCTGCGATATCCGCTCCGTTCTCTTCAAAGTAATCTCTTACTTCGTCCAACGAATCCACGACAACTGCCATGCAGTCCTCCAAAAATGCCTCTGCTTCCTCAAGAGTCTCCGCAACCGGTTCGTCAAATAACTGTAACTGTTTCTCCAAAAAAACTTTTAAACATTCTTCATCATATTCATACATTTTAAAATTCCTCCTATATACCCTTTCCTATCATATGAATTAATTCTTCTGGTCTGTCAATGATATGCTCCGCACCATTTTCCTTAAGTATTTCTCTTGAGCGAAATCCCCAGGATACGCTCACTGTCTTCATACCCGCTGCATGCCCCGTCTTAATATCCACTTCAGAATCTCCGACGTACACACATTCTTCTTTTTTACATCCAAGCTTCTCTGCAATCATCAGTGCTGCGCTCGGATCCGGCTTTCTCGGTACACTGTCTATCTGTCCCTGAACATATGAAAAAACATCTTCCCCGAAAAATTCCTTCACCACATCAACAGCCTGCAAATGCGGCTTGTTCGACAGCACCGCCAGCTTGATTCCACTCTTCTTCAACTGTTCAAGCATCTCTGCGATTCCATCGTATGGTGTTACATGATATGTACAATTTTCTCCAAATATACGTCCATATATCTCCATTGCCGGCTCCATCTGAGATTTTTCTAAATCTCCTCCCGCCACCAAGGCACGTTCGATCAGACATCTCGCACCATTTCCGACAAAGCTTCTGCACTGCTCTTGTGTAATTTTCTTAAGCTTTAATTCTTTCAACGTTTCATTAACTGAATATGTTAAGGATTCTAATGTATCTGTCAATGTCCCGTCCAAATCAAATATGCATGCTTTATACATTGTGTGCCTCCTTAATTTTTTATAGCATCAGTATAGTATGAACACTCTGAAATTTCAATATCTTTTTTTACAACCTCCAAAAAGTAGTGAAGGCAGTATACTTCTCTCCTCGCACACTGCCCATGTTTTTCTCCCCTCTCATGCCATCAGATACTGGCGCATCACCTTCAATGCGTGTTTTTCAAGCATTCTCACCTCTACCTGAAAAATATCACTA
>OGKN01000946.1_pt1 | contig 11053 bp, 10 predicted proteins | sample 1572511 | NCBI WGS metagenome assembly OGKN01 (sample SAMEA2582150, study PRJEB24529) | metagenome | reverse complement strand
TGGTTTACGGTGCTGTAAAAATTCCTGATGGGTCTTTGAAATTTAAACATGTACAGACTGTTATTGAAAATATTCATACAGATATAGAGTTTGAAGGCAATAAAGTTGCGCTTAAAGATATTTCAGCCAAGCTTGGCAAGGGTTCATTTAAAGGCAGCGGTACTTATGCGCTGCGCTCCAATGAACGTGAGGCTTATCAGCTTGACCTGGTTGCTGATAACGCAGAAATAGCTTCTGATATTTTTACAGGACGTATCAATGGTAATCTGACAGTAACGCCGCAGAGGTTCATTGTGAGACCAGAAGCAGGAAGCGCACCTCCTCCTGGAAAAGGTCCTCGCTTTAGTTATCGGCCGCTGCTTAAAGGTGAAGTGCGCTTTGATGACGTGCTCGTCAATATGCCGACAATACCGGAGTTTGGCGAAGGCGAAAGTAATATTGGTCTTGATGTACAGATAACGCTTGGACCGAAAATCCATTTGTATAATAAATATTTATATGACTTATGGCTTGCCGGAGGATTGCATATCCAGGGCAGTACATTGTATACTAATATAAGTGGCACAATCAGTGCGGATCGAGGTTCGATCAGTTATTTGCGCACACAATTTAAAGTTCGCTCTGCTTCTGCTGCCTGGCCTATACCTGGAAGCGTTCTGCCTACGGTGAATCTTGAGGCTACAGCAAAGTTCCAGCGTTATGATATTGGAATGCGTATTTCTGGACCGCTTGAAGAAAGGGACCTACAGCTCAATTGCTCGCCGCCGCTGACCAAAGATCAGATCGTGCGGATGCTGACTCTGCAGCGTGAAGCTACCGGCAGTGAAGGTGTCGACAGCGATGATTTACAGAATTTAATGACTGCCGGTTTGGAAATGGCGGTATTTGGTGACGTTGAACAAATTTTTAAAGAGGCTCTGGGGCTTGATGAATTCAGGGTTTATTCAGGAAAACTGCGGTCTGGTATCGAAATGGATACACGTCGTAACCGTGAGTTCACACCTGATGAACGTAACCAATATAATGTTTTATTCAGTAAATATTTGACGGATAACTTTATGGTTGGTTATACTACCAGTATGGATAATGAGCACCATAGTGTATTCGGTCAGTATGAGATCAGTAAACATTTGAATATAAATTATTCTTTAAATGAAAATAATGAGAATTGGTATGGCCTGGAATATCGGCTAACCTTTTAAATGAAATGAAAGGAGGGAAGCAGATGCTGCAGCAATATTTAACGGAGTTACAAAAAATCAATTTGCTGGAACGGGAAGAAGAACTTGATTTATGGCGTGCCTGCGCTGATGGTGATCAAAGCGCGTACAGGAAAATAATTACTGCTTATCAGCCATTGGTTTTTAAAATAGCAATGGCCTTCCGACTTACTGAAACACAGACCCTGGAATTGATTCAGGAAGGTACGGTAGGTTTATTGGAAGCGGCTGAAAAATTTGATTATACACGCGGTGTTGCTTTCAGCATTTTTGCTTCCCACCGTATCCGAGGAAGAATGCTTGATTTTCTGCAGGCTGAATATGGCAGCCAGATGTTGTCTTTGCAGGCCTTGCCTGGTCTGAATGTTTGGTATCAAATGAAGCTACTCCATTTGAGTTGGCAGAGCGGCATTTTTTAAATGATAAGATAACTCAGGCGATGGAAAGGCTCCCGCAAAAAGAACAGCAGGTTTTGACAGGTATTTATCTGGAAGATAAAAGCGCTGGAGATTTAGCGGCATCAATCGATGTGAGCCTGGGGCACATTTATCGGCTGCAGAAACAAGGTGTACGCAGAGTTAGAGGTATGCTTTCACGATTGATGAACGAATTAAATAAAAGCTAATAAAAGAAAACAGGCGTTATTTAAAACAAGAATTGCTTATATAAGCTTTAATCGTTATATATGGCATATATTAAGAAAATTCGCTATGTGAAAAATTTTTTATATTAGTGATTATATATATATCTTTTATTATTTTAAAATCGCGGAAGGGGGTTTTTACGGTGGCGAAATCCATTTGTGAACATATTCGCAATGTTAAGAGCAGCTTAGAAAATGCTGAAAAAAGTTTCCGTGAAAACAACGGCATGCGCGGTGAATTGGATTTGATGCTGGCTGAAGCGGAAATTAAGCATTTGCGGGAAAAACGCGGCTGGGTTTCTGTTTGGACCAGACAGCGTTTAGCTTTGCTTGCTGCGGCTATCGTAGTATTAGCTGGCTATGGTGGCTGGTTATATGCTGGAACAGTAGAAGAACCTGGGGTGAAGTTGCAAAATCCCGCTGCAGTTATGGCTTCAACTGAGCTGCAGAAAAATTTGCCTCAAACAGAGGCGGCTCCCAATAAAATGGTGCCGACTTTTACAGATAAACCAGAACAAGAACAGAAAACGGTAGTGATACCGTCAGAGTATCCGAAAGAGCAAGTAAAAGAACAGCAGCGTAGTGTGGAGTTGCCTACTGCAGATATGCGGCAGCTTGTGCGTGAAGCGCGCAGAACTTTACGGGATGCTAACTAGTTTAGGGAGGATTTTTGGATGAGAAGAAAAAATATGTTGCGGTCCTTATCTTTGAGCCTGGCAGCGCTTTTGCTGACGACTCCTGTTTGGGCGCAGGAAAACAGTGCGGCCGATGTCGTTGAAAACCAAACCATGACTATCGGTGGGAAAGAGCAGATTGTTACCAAAGCTGCTCTTGAAAAAGCACAGAAAGCACAAAAAGGCAAAGGAAAAGATAAAGGCGGACTGAGTAAAAAGGGGAAAAAGACAGTTTATTATATGCATAATAAGCCATCTGAAGATATTTCCGATCCTCGCTATAAAGGCACTACTGAAGAACAGCCGGCTGAAGCTGGTGATGCTGAACAGCAGGAAGAGGCCAAACGTCCTGTAAGCAGACAGGAAGCTGAAAAAGAGGCTGCCAGAGAAGATGCGGCGAAGTCTGCTCAGGAAGCTGTTGCCTCCCGCAGAAATAGAAAAGGCTGCGGCACCGTATTTTGGTCAGCTGGTGACTAAAATTATGGTAAGCGGTAATAATGTGACTCCAACTGAAGAGATTATTAATGTTTTAAAAACTAAACCTGGTATGACTTTGACGTCTGAAGGTTTAGGTAAGGATTTATACGCTATTTATAATATGGGATGGTTCTATGATCTGCAGCCTGAATTTAAGCAGGTTCCGGAAGGTGTGCAGGTTACCTATCATGTTATGGAAAATCCTATTTATCAGCAGCTGGCAGTAGAAGGAAATACAAAGATTTCTACAGAAAAAATTGAAAGCTTACTGGATCTTCCCAAAAATCAGCTGATCAATATCAGAGAAGTAAACGCAAAAGTACAGCGTTTGGAAGCTGAATACAATAAAGAGGGTTACATTTTAGCACGTGTTGCGGATATCAGAATGCAGCCTGACGGAACCCTGCTGTTGGTCGTAAATGAAGGTATTGTTGAAGACTTTAAAATTAAGGGCAATACTAAAACTAAAGATTATGTTATTATCCGTGAAATGAAACTGAAAAAAGGCGAACCTTTTAATGCCAAGGATGCCCGCCGCAGTATGCAGCGTATTTATAATCTAGGCTATTTTGAAGATGTTAATATCAAATTGAACCCCGGTCAGCAGCCTAATGCTGTAGAGATTGAGATTTCCGTTGTAGAAATGAATACCGGTACTTTTGGTATCGGTGCCGGCTACAGTGATGCGGACGGATTTATCGGTATGGTATCAGTCGGTGATAAAAATTTCCGTGGTACCGGTGATAAAGTTAATATTCGCTGGGAATTCGGCGGTGCGGATAATAAGAACTATGAGTTCTCTTATACAAAACCTTGGATCGACAGTAAAGAAACAAGCGCGACAATTACTTTGTACGACGTTACCAATGAATATGCAGACTATGACCGTAACGCCGACGAAATTGCCCGTTATGACAAAAAACGTCGCGGGCAGGAATTGACTTTCAGTCGTAAGACTAATAACGAGTATGTCAGTAATTACCTGACGTTAAAGAATCGCGATGATATTTACAAAGGTGCTGTTGATGGTTACAGCACGCAATATTATGAAGATTCGTGGAACAAAGAAACAGGGCGTTATGACTCTAAATATGACGGACCAGACGGAGAATATCGGAGAAAGAAAAATTTTGGCCTGACCCGCAGTATCGGTGTCGCCAGAGTGTATGATTCACGCGATAATATTTATGATCCGCATGAAGGCAAAAGAAATGCCTATACGATCGAATATGCTGGTTTAGGCGGCGATTTTGACTTTACGAAATACTCTGTTGATTATCGTTATTACTATCGTCAGGGCGCAGAAAATGTCATTGCCGTACAGCTTGGAGCTGGTTATGCCAGCGGCAATATGCCGCTTAGCCAGAGATTTTCAATGGGCGGCAGCGAGACGTTGCGCGGTTATAAAGATGACCAGTTCAAAGGCAACAGCATGCTGAAAGGCACTGTTGAATATAGAATGCCGATCGTGAAAAAAGTGCAGGGTGTTTTGTTTGTAGACAGCGGTTATGCCTGGGACAAAGACCGTGAAACAGCATTTGATTTGGGCGAGCTGAAATATAGTTATGGTGTTGGTTTAAGGATCAACTCACCTCTTGGACCGGTAAAGCTTGATTATGGTTATGGTGATCAGGGCGGACGTTTCCATTTCAGCTTCGGCGGTCAATTCTAAAACAGGCGGTAGTATGCCGTGAAGATTGTAAGAATTTTAGCTGTAGTTTTATTGGCTTGTTTGCTGCCACGGGAAGCAAATGCTGCCATTATTGAAAGTGTAAGCGTTAATGTCCTGGACAGAGGTTCTACCAGTAAGGTTCTTTTAGAGCGGATGTCGGCAAGTATGCAGACTGTTGCTGAACAGCTGCTGCTTGATAAGGACACAGAAAAAGTAGAACCTGTGCGCAGTGAATATACAAGACTTCTGGGAGAAGTTGGGGACAGAGTCCTGAATGGATATCAGATGGAGCAGGTAATGCTGCAGCTGGGGATACAAACGCAGGTTACAATGGTGGTTTCACCCTGGAATGAAGTGATAAATGATGTTTTTGTTGATTTACAGTTTTCGGGAGTCGAAGAAAATACGGCTGCTTTATTGCAGTCGAAACTGCCGGAATTACAAAAACAGCTGGAGGATGTTTTGCAGGGTTCTTCTGCAGATGCGTCCGACTGGGCCGGTGGAGTATTACGCCGATTAGTAAGGGAAAAGGTTGAAGCTGAACTGCCTGAATTCAGAGCTGCTGTAGATGTGGTGCGTGAAGACAGGCGAACCGTTATACAGGTAGTTGTCTATCCTGTAGGGCAGCTGGTGCAAAGTATTGATTATGAGATGGTTTCTCAGTCTATACCCAATTTGCTGCTGTTAAATATTAAACAGCGTTATGCACAGAAAACACAGGAGTTAAGGGGACTGCCGGTAATATATGTCAGCAGGCATAAAGAAGAGCTGGAAAGATCACTGCTGGCAGAACTCAGTGCAGAGCCTGAAGTAAAAAGACATAATCTGCGTCCAAGCGTAGTTTTGACGCCGGGAGTTAATTCAGGGGTAAGGATTCGTCTGGAATCAGATGAATATAAAATCTGGTTTGAAGGCTACGGTGACATAGGGCGCAATGAGAACAATATTTCCGGACGCGCTCATTTTGGCAAATACATATCAAAACGGGATGAGATTTTCGGAGAGGTCGGAGTGACTTTGGATGATGTCGACTGGGATTTTTCCGCCGGTTATGCGTTGCATCACGGAAAAACGACAGTCAGTTATATGCGACGTAGTCCGCTGGGAGAAAATGTCTATCGCCTGGAACAGGATATAACGCCGAAATGGCGTTTGCGGGCAGAATATTTTTCTGGCAGCGATACTACTGAAATTGGAGTCAGATACCGGATACACGAATTTCTGAGCGCGGAATATGTTTATTCAAATGATAAACCATACTTCAGGATTGTTGGAAATTTGTGATAAAGGTTGAAAGAAAAGATTTTGACTGATATAATTATTTAGTATAATTACAACTGAAAGCAGGGATTTTTATTATGATGCAAAAATTACGTGATCCAAAAAATGTGAAAATCTTTGTTTTAGGCTGTTTTGCTTTAACACTTACCCAAAGTGGTGTTAACAGCGTGGCATCAGCTGCTTCCAGTGAATCGGCTATTGGCGTTGTTAATTATCAGATGCTGCTTTCTCAAGTGCCTGATCTGCAGAATGTACAGACAAGTATGAAGCAGGAAATCGATAATGCCCAGAAGGATTTTGATGAAAAAAGTAAAACCATGAATGATACTGAAAAACAGCGTTATTATCAGCAGTTGCAGGAACGGTTATCCAATAAAGAAAAGGAATTAATGGATCCTGTTTTGAAAAAGATTGAAACAACAATCAAAAAAGTTGCTGATAAAAAAGGTTTGTCCGTAGTTGTTGACAAAAATACCGTTGTATACGGCGGTCTCGATATTACTGATGAGGTATCCAAGGCTTTGCAAAGCGGTAAATAATGTCGGACAAGGCCCTTTTTACAAAAGGGCCTTGTTTCTGTTTAACTGCAGGAGGTAAAGTATGCGCTGGTTAACGCCGATAATTTTGATAGTCGTATTACTTACTGCTGCCTGTGGTCATGATCCGGGCGGCAAGGATAAAATTGCCGTTATTGATTGGGATAAGGCATTCAGTGCTCATCCTAAACAGACTGTTCTTAAACAGGGTGAAGCTGAATTGCAGAAATTACTGCGTTATCGTGAGGAGCAGGCAGAAATAGCCAAAACTCAGATTGCTGGTTTAACCAGACTGCAGCAGCTGAAACAAAACAGTAAAGCTAATTTTCTGGATGCCGGGTTTCAGACACAAATGTATGCTGCTGAAGCAAAAGAACGGAAAAAACTTTTAGATGCTTATGATGCAGCAGTAAAAGAAGCTGATGCTGCTTTAGCCGAACAGGAAAAGGAACTGGAGGATGCGTACCAGCTAAAAATTTTAAATTTTAGATTGCGGCTGGAAGCTATAAAAATGCGTCCTGCAGAACGTGAGGTTGTTCAAAATGAATTAAACCAGGTTCAGTCTGAACGGGAACAGCAAAGACAGCAGATTTTAGCAGCAAAAAATAAAATTATTGGTACTAAAATGGAGCCTTTGGTTGCTGAAACGCAGGCCAGATTAAAACAGCATGCGGAGCAGCTGCAGCAGGAAATGCAGGGAGATATGTCTGGGGTATTATCAAAAGACCAGTCTGATTTGGCGAAAGTTCCGGAAGCTTTGACTAAAGCAATGGCTGCCATCGATAAGCAGGCTGATAAACTGCAGGAAAGTAATGAAAAGCTTAGAGCAGGTATTCGTAACGATATTGAAAGCAATGTGATAAAACTTGCTCACGAGCGGCAGTATACAATCGTCTTTCATAGTGGTGAAGGTAATATCAAAGCGGATGACATTACTGATGATGTTGTGAAGGCTTTGCAGAATATGAAATAACAGGAGCGATAGATTATGAAAAAACAAGTAGTGGCAGGCTTAATGGTGGCAGTTGCAATGGTATCTTTTGGATGCAGTGGGCGTAATGCTGAATTTGGTGTGGTTGATATGAAAGCTGTTGAAAGCAAAGCCGAAATAGTAAAAACGGTGAAAGAAGAGGTTGCTACCAAAGGAAAGGCATTGCAGGAAGAAATGACTAAAGAGATGGAGGGCAAATCTCAGGAAGAACAGAAAAAAATTGTTGAAGATAAAACGGCTGAAATGCAGTTGGTACAATCAGAAGCGCAAAATAAATTAAAAGCAAGCCTGGATTCTGCGTTAAATGCAGTCGCTAAAGAAAAAGGCTTAGGAGCTGTGTTGATTAAAGATGCTGTCCCTCAGGGTGGTGTGGATGTAACTGATTCGGTAATTGAAAAAATGAAATAAAATGTGGCGGGCGGTTGATCTGCCCGCCTTTTTAAAACAGCGGGAGGCAGAGTTATGGAAAAGACTTTGAGGGAATTGGCAGAATATTTGCAGGGGACACTTGAAAATGAAGATCAAAAGTTGATTGTTACAGGCGTAAACGGGTTAGTTGAGGCTGGACCGCAGGATATTTCTTTTGCTGTGCCGCCTCATGTGGAACACTGTCATCTCAGTAAAGCTGGGGTAATGGTTTTAGCACCGGAAGATCCCAAGCTTGATAGACCTGTAATCAGAGTCAAAGATCCGCGTGCAGCTTTTGCGGCCTTGTTGGAGCTTTTTCGTGCCAGGGAGGATGTTGAACGTGTCATAAGTCCTTTGGCTTTTGTTGCCGCAAGTGCTAAAATTGGTAAAAATGTTGCTATACAGCCGTTTGCTGTAATTGAGGAAGATGCTGAAATTGGTGATGACAGCGTAATTTATCCGCATGTTTATGTTGGAAAGCATGTTAAAATAGGTAAAGCTTGTACCTTTTATCCTCAGGTTACAATAAGAGAAAATTGTGTTATAGGCAATAATGTTGTATTGCAGTCAGGATGCGTTATCGGCGGCGATGGTTTTGGCTATATTACAGATAAAAAGACTGGCAGACACAGCAGTGTACTGCAGGCTGGCAATGTGGTTTTAGAGGATGAAGTTGAAATAGGAAATAATACCTGTATTGACAGAGCTACTGCAGGCAGTACTATTGTTGGTGCGGGAACAAAAATAGACAATCTTGTGCATTTAGGTCATAATGATGTTTTAGGGAAAAATTGTCTGGTCGTAGCCCATGTGGGGATCAGCGGCAGCGTGACTGTTGGTGATAATGTTACGTTTGCAGGACAGGTTGGTACAGTTGGGCATATCACAATTGGTGACAATTGTGTTTTTGGCGGAAAAACAGGTATTACCAATAATGTACCTTCTAATTCGTTTTATGCAGGATTTCCGGCACGTCCGCATAAGGAATGGCTTAAACAGGAAGCGAATCTCAGAAAAATCGGCGATTTACTGAAAAAGGTTAAAGTACTGGAAGAAACTGTAGCTAAATTGGAAAAATAAGAAACAAGGCGGTGCAAAAGCAGTGCTTGCTTATTATGTGGTTAAGTTTTTCAGCTGGATTATGTGCGTGGCTCCTAAATGTTTACGTAATTTAACAGCTGCGATATTAGGCGGAATTGCGGTTGTTGCTACTCCAAAATGGCGGATGCAAATGGCTGCAGCCAATATACAGGAGTGTCTTGGCGTAGATAAGGCAAGAGCTCAGCAGATAGCAGAGAAAAGTTTGCGCAGATTTGGTAGAATGGTAGTAGAAGTAATGCGCTTCCCTTTGTTAAATAAAGATAATATAACTAAGCTTGTTAATGTTGAAGGCCTGGAATATTTGGAAGAAGCCTATAAACAGAATAAAGGTGTCATTATTGCAACAGGTCATTTTGGCAACTGGGAGCTTTTAGGGGCAACGATTGCTTTGCATGGCTATCCTATGCTTTCTATAACGAGAAAACAAAATAATAAATATATGGATCGCTTCATTAATGAATATCGTGAAATGGTGGGACAAAAGGTTGCCTATAATCGTGGCGAACATGGTTTGCTTGCTATCAGCAGAATACTGAAGGAGAAAAAACTGCTTGGCGTTCTATATGATCAGGATACTAATGACGACGGTGTTGATTTAAAACTTTTTGGAAAAGACAGTATCATTCCTTTAGGTGCTGCTGCTTTATCGCGAATTTATGGATCTCCTGTTTTACCATGTTTTATTCATAATAGTGAAGAGGGCGGTTGTACGGTTAAAATATATCCGCCGCTTTATACGCCTAAGAGCAAGGATAGGGAAAAGGATTTTTATGATGTGACTCAGGAGCTGGTTGTAATTTTGGAGCACGAGATCATCAGTCATCCGGAGATGTGGTTTTGGGTACATGACCGCTGGAAAGACGGGCGTGAGAGATTTGCAGTCAGGAAATAACCGGGGAAAGGCAGGAGGGAATTTTGAAAGAAATAATGCAGCAAACATTGGCAGCTCCTATTGCTTATTCTGGCATAGGGTTGCACTCAGGAAAAGAAGTTGCAATGAAATTATTGCCGGGAAAAGAGAATACGGGTATTGTTTTTGTACGTACAGATCTCTCGGGGCATCCTGAAATACAGGCTTTAGCGGAGAATGTAAGTTCTACGGTTAAAGCTACTACTGTCAGTGAAAATGGGACCGAGGTATTTACAGTTGAACATTTAATGGCGGCATTTTCAATGATGGGCATTGATAATTGCCGCATTGAGATGTCTGCGCCGGAACCTCCAGTAACTGACGGCAGTGCTGCTGTATTTTGTGAGCTGATTTTACAGGCGGGCAGAATAAGGCAGTCGGAGCCAAGAAAAATATATGCTGTTGACAGGGCTTTTTCTGTTTATGAAGATGATAAATATATCACGATTCAACCGTATGATGGTTACAGGATTTCTTTTGTATCTGTTAACGCGCATCCTGCTTTAGGGACACAGTATTTTGATATCGAGCTGACAGAAGAAAAGTTCCTGCAGGAGATCGCTGCTGCCAGAACTGTTGGATTTATGAGTGAAATTAAGCAAATGCAGCAGATGGGACTGGGGCTTGGCGGCAGTATTGAAAATGTTGTTATTTTTGATGATGATAAAATTTTATCAGAGACAAGATTTGATAATGAACTGATCAGACATAAAATTTTAGATGTGATTGGAGATTTATATTTATTAGGGCATCTTCGTGGGCATATAATTGCTGTGAAGTCAGGACATGCATTTAATTCTTGTTTAGCAAAGCAAATTCAAGCCTATAGGATCAAGGAGGAGAAATGATGATTACTTTAGACGCTATTGAAATTCAAAAAATTATTCCGCATCGTTACCCAATGCTTTTGGTAGATCGCATTTTAGAGTTGGAACCGATGAAAAGGGCTGTCGGTGTCAAAAATATTACCATGAACGAATTGCAGTTCTTAGGTCATTTCCCTGGTGAACCGATTATGCCTGGTGTGCTCTTAATTGAGGCAATGGCTCAGGTCGGCGGCGTGGCGATGCTGTATCCGGAAGAAAACCGTGGCAAAATTGCGGTCTTTGGTAAGATCGACAACGTACGTTTTCGTCGTCA
>OGKN01000942.1_pt1 | contig 11100 bp, 5 predicted proteins | sample 1572511 | NCBI WGS metagenome assembly OGKN01 (sample SAMEA2582150, study PRJEB24529) | metagenome | reverse complement strand
TACCCTCCTCTAAATTGGACAGATATTTTGCAAGATAAATATCTGGATAATGAAGTTGACTCTAAAAGAATTGTATATTTATTATTAGCAGGAATAGGAGTAAGCTTGATTTTGTTACTTTATTTCTTTTTTAGACCTAAAAAGAAAGTAAGTAACATAACCACATCTAACTTTTCTGATAAAGATACAATCGGTTTAATAAATAGAAAGCAGTTTTCTGCTATTTATTTGTTGGGAGGATTGCAAATTTTTGATAGTAATGGAACTGATATTACTCAGAAATTTACTCCTGTAATTCGTCAGATGTTCTTGTTTATCTTACTGAATTTTATTCAGAATGGAAAAGGGATAACTTCAGAACGCTTAGATGAAACTTTTTGGTCTGGCATGGATAAAGATAGCGCTTCTAACAATAGGAATGTAAATATACGTAAGTTAAGATTATTATTGAAAGAGATTGGTGATATAACGTTGAAAAATGAAAAAAGTTATTGGCTCTTAGATATTGGTAGCGAGGTGTTTATTGATTATGCGATGATAATATCACTTTTGTTGGAAGATAAATTATCTTCCAATTTTGATAGTAGAAGGCTTGCTAAAATTTTGGAATTGGCATCTCAGGGGATCTTATTGCCTAATATGATAACTGATTGGATCGATCATTATAAATCAGAATATTCAGGGAAGATTATAAATTTCCTATTGGAAAAGTCTAAAACAGTAGAAGTACAAAGAGATTTGGTTTCTATGCAAAAAATTGCTGATATTGTTTTGCTACATGATGATATAGATGAGGAAGCTATCCGATTAAAATGTATTGCTTTATATAAATTGGGACAAAAAGGTTTGTCCAAAAGCCGTTTTGAGAAATTTAGGTCGGACTATCATCATTTATTAAATGAGTATCCTCCTTTTACGTATGAAGAGCTGATAAAGAAATTGTAGGGTATACGATTTTCTTCTTTTCTTTTATATATCTTGTTCTTAATAGGTATATCATGAAACTTTAAGGAATAATTAAGGACTGATTAAGGTTTAATTAATGTCCGGGTTAAGGTTTGGACTATACATTTGTGTGTAGTTTAAATAGGCACATTATATATTTTATCTATTACTATGAAGAATACTAATATTAATGTGAACAGTAAACTTTAAAAATCTAATTTGTCGTCTTATGAATAAAAAGTAGACAGTATGAAAAAAAAATGTTTAATGTTAAAGTTTAATCGCAGAAGTACTTATTTTATTTGCTATCTGTTTGTTAACCTTTGGTTTCCAAATGCTTTTTCGGAAGACAGTATGGGGACAACGTGGATTGGGAGCTCGGGAGTGAGAACGAGTGAGGTTTCTTTGGATGTATTGCAACAAGAAAAGAGAAACATTAAAGGAACAGTTCGTGATGAGGCGGGAGAGCCTCTAATAGGAGTATCTATAACGGTATCGAATGCTATGACTGGTACTATTACGGATGCAAATGGAAACTATTCTCTTTTAATTACGGGAGGGGAGACTGAACTGAAATTTTCTTATGTAGGATATCAATCTTATACAGTGAAAATCAGTCGTAAAAATGTAATTAATGTAACTTTAAAAGAAGATGTGACATCTTTGCAAGATGTAGTTATTGTGGGCTATTCTTCTCAGAAAAAAGAAACAATAACAGGTGCTATATCTGCAGTCAAAACAAAAGACCTGCTACAATCTCCCCAAGCTAATATCAGTAACTCATTAACGGGACGTATGCCTGGACTCTTATCAGTTCAGCGTAGTGGTGAACCTGGAAAAGATGCGTCTACTTTACGCATTCGCGGTATCGGCTCTTTTGCTACTAGCAATTCTGAAGATTTACAGGCTCCTTTGGTGATGGTTGACGGAATTGAGACGCCTAGTTATAATAATATAGATCCTAATGAAATAGAATCTATTTCTATATTGAAAGATGCTTCGGCTACAGCTGTATATGGTGTACGGGGGGCCAACGGAGTGTTGCTAATAACAACCAAACGTGGAGATATAGGAAAACCCAAAGTCAGTTTATCTTCTAGTGTTTCTATGACTTCTTTTCCGTTTCTTAGGGAAAATATGAATTCATACGAATATACTAGTTCTTTTAATAAGGCGTTAGCTTATGATTCTTATGTGACAGGTGGTTATAATCCCAAGTTTAGTGATGAAGATATAGAATTGTATCGTACAGGTGCAGATCCGATTTTCCATCCTAGTATTGATTGGTATGATGAGATGTTGAAGAAATATTCATGGGAAACACGGACTAACTTAAATATAAGTGGTGGTAGTGAACGTATTAAATATTTCTTTTCACTTGGCTATCTAACTCAAAATGGAATGTATAATACAGATATTTATGACCCGGGATACGATACGCAGATTAAATATCGTAGATATAATATGCGTTCTAATTTTGATATAAATATTACTAAACGTTTAAAAGCCAGTTTCGATGTTTCTGCTCAATTGGATGACAGGCGTTATCCTAACTGGGACACTCCTCTGTTCATGGAAATGTTATCATCTACCTTACCTTATATTACTCCTGGTATAATTGATAATAAGATTGTGGTTATGCCTCGTCAAACAAATATTTCTTTTTCACCATATGCAGCTTTTAATAGTGGGTGGCATAAAGATTTTGGTAATAATCTGAATGGTTCACTGCGTTTGACATATGATCTTGGTTTTATAACTAAGGGACTTAATGCGCGTGGAGTAATTTCTTATAAGAATTATAATACTCAATCACAACGTTATAATGAAACGGGGATATCTTATGAAGCTTTGAACATAAAAAATGAAGAGACTGGAGAACCTTATGTATTAATGCCAATGGGAGAACCAAGTCAAATGCAATTCTCGGAAGGAGTTACAAAGAACCATAGGGTTTATATTGAATTTGGTTTAGAATACGCACGAACATTTAAAAATCATAATATCACTGCCCTCTTACTTTATAACCAAAGTAAATATTATGATCCTGATTTGGAATTCCTAATACCTAATGGTTATCAGGGCATTGTGGGACGTATTACTTATAATTTTAAAAGTCGATATTTGGCCGAATTTAATATTGGGTATAATGGAACAGAGAATTTTGCACCAGGAAAGCGATTTGGTGTATTTCCAGCCTACTCATTAGGATGGGTTGTAACAGAAGAAAGTTTCTTCCCACGAAATCAATATTTGACATTTATGAAAATTAGAGGTTCGTATGGAGTGGTTGGTAATGATAAGATAGGAGGGGACCGGTTTTTATATAGGCCAACGTCTTATTCATATGGTGGAAAGTATCATTGGGGAGAAGATGGTTCCACCTATCAGGCATACCAAGGAGCTTATGAGGGTAAATTGGGAAATCCTGATTTGACTTGGGAAAAAGCCCATAAAATGAATATTGGCGCTGATATCAAATTTTTGAATGATTGTCTTTCCTTTTCTTTTGATTATTTTCAGGAAAGAAGAAGTAATATTTTAGCTAATCGAGGGACAGTTCCAACAATAGTTGGAGCCAACTTTCCAGCTTATAATTTGGGGAAGATGAAAAATGGTGGTCTTGAATTTGAACTAGCTTATAATAACAAAATCGGGGATTTCAATTACTATGCTAAGGTTAATTATACTTATGCCCACAATGAGATAGAGTATATGGATGAAGCGGTTTGGCCATATGATTATCAATATAGAACAGGACACCGCTTTGGTCAGAATTTTGGCTATGTTGCTGATGGATTGTTTAATTCGTGGGAAGAAGTTAATAATCCTTATCGTCCAGTTTATCAGTGGAATAATAATAAGATTCAGCCTGGTGATATTCGTTATGTAGACATAAATGGAGATGGTAAGATAAATGATCAAGATCAGGTGCCGATTGGATATTCTAACTTTCCGGAAAAAACATTTGGGCTAGTACTAGGTGGCGAATATAAAGGTTTTGATTTTTCAATATTATTTCAGGGGGCGGCAAATGTTTCTACATGGCCTTCTCGTCGTAGTACACAAGGTTTTTATACTAATACTAATGCAGGAAAAGCGTTATTGAAAAGTTGGAGTTTAGAACGGTGGGAAAATGGGCAGGAAATTATTTATCCTCGTATGTCAGCCTCTAATAATGCTCATAATTATGTACAATCTACATATTGGTTGGAAAATGCCAATTACCTACGCTTGAAAAATATGGAGATTGGATATACATTTAGAAATAAAGGTTTACAAAGAATAGGTATTAGTTCGGTTCGATTATATTTGAATGGAAATAACTTATTGACATGGTCTGATTTATATCAGGGGGAAGATCCGGAATTTCCTAATGGAGAAGCTAATAGTGAACCTTACCCTGTTACAAGAGTCTATAATTTGGGATTTAATGTTAACTTCTAAAAAGTTTATATATGAAAAATGCAGCTATTGTAATAGTGACCTCTATAATGTTACTGACTATAGTGTCTTGTGAGGATATGATGGGAGATTTTTTAGAGAAAGCTCCAGGAGTTGATGTCACAGAAGATACAATCTTCTCATCCAGGTCGCAGGTTGAGATGTTCCTGGCTAGTATATATGAATATGGTGTCCATTCCAATTTAGGTTTGGGGAGTCCGGATAATGGTGCTCCGGCCATTGCTAATAGTGCAGGGACGATAGATGCAGGAGCTACAGATGAGGCTGAAGCTTGTGCTAATTGGTATGATCCTCAAAAGTGGAATAACGCCTCTGTTAGTCCTGATAATACGGATGATCCTCGATTTTCACATCGATTTACTGCAATACGAAAAGTGACAGTAATGTTAGATCGGGTAGATGAGGTGCCTGATATAACCAAGGAGTATGCTAATCAACTAAAAGCAGAATCAAAGTTTATCAGAGCATTGAATTATTTTGAAATGTTCAAGCGTTATGGAGGGGTGCCAATTATTGATCATCGTTTACAGTTGGATGAGAATTTGAAAATACCTCGCAGCAGTGTTGAAGATGTAGTTAATTTTATCGTGAAAGATTGTGATGAGGCAATTCCAGATTTGCCAATCAATCAATTAGGTGTCTTACGAGGTAGAGCTACACGAGGAGCGGCCTTAGCTTTAAAAGCAAGAACTTTACTATATGCAGCGAGTGATTTATTTAATACAGATAAGCCCTATTTAGATTTTGGAACGAATAATAAATTGATATGTTACGGCAATAAGGATAAAGAACGATGGAAGTTGGCAGCAGATGCAGCAAAAAAGGTCTTGGATTGGGCGAAAGAGGCTAACTGTTATTTGATTACTGATCAGGGACTAGATGGTAATTATAAATATTCATGGCAAACCTATGATAATTCAGAAATTATTTTTGCAGAGAAATCAAGTGATGCCATGGGAAAATATACATGGCCTTGGTCTGCTATATCTCCTCCTACTGTTTATCCAGGTAATGCAGGGCAGAGTGGAGTAACTGTGACCTTGAATTTAGTTTCGAAATATGAAGATCGTTTAGGAAACAAGGTAGATTGGAATGGTGGTAATGATTTGCAAGCTAAAATGGCGAACTTAGATTATCGTTTTTCTCAAACAGTAGTTGGCAATTTAATGAGATGGAATTCAGAGTTTCCTAAATTACAGTTGTGGCAAGATTCGGGTAATGGACCAGGTGCAGATGTTAATACATGTTATGGTGGTTTTTGGCTACATAAACTTTATCCTGAAGAAATCAGTGAATCTGTATGGAGGAAAGTCCCGAATTCCACATTATATCAGTTGAATGAAGCTTATTTGAATTATGCTGAGGCATTAAATGAATATAATGAAGGACCTACTCAAGAAGCCTATGATGCCATTAATACAATTCGTAAACGTTCAGGTCAACCTGATTTGCCAACAGGGCTGGGATATTTAGAGTTTCGTGCCAAAGTGAGAAATGAAAGAGCGATCGACCTTCCCTCAGGTAGGCATCGATTTTATGATATTCGCCGTTGGATGATAGCAGAAGAGGAAGGTGTTATGCAAGGAGGTATGCTTGGTATTAAAATTTATCAGATACCAGAGAGTACAGAGTACCGTTATGAGCCGTATGTTTTTGAAACTCGCTCATTTAGCCGCAGAATGTACTTGCACCCATTTGGTACAGGTGAAATTAATAAAGGATATTTAATTCAAAATCCTGGTTACTAAATAGATAAATGTAGCTTAATAGATGAAGATATGAGAAACAATATAAAAAACATCATATATATAAGGAGAATATTATTAGTATCCTTACTATTCGGAATGAATTGTAGCTTTGCTATGGCTCACACTTTAAGAGTTGATACTTTATTGCAAAATGACATAAATAGGGTTGCATATGGTATACAACCTAAATGGATGACAACTGGTGCTGTTTCTTCTGTTAAGGGTAATGAGCTAAAATCATTTGTCCCTAACATAGCCAATATGCTTAACGGACAGATTCCAGGGTTAGTTGTTCAACAATGGGGATGTGAACCGGGAGCGGATTCTCCGGCAATGAATGCTCGTGGTGTAAATACATATGGTTCTGGAACAGGTCTTTTTATTGTGATTGATGGTTTTCAGTCAACAGAGGCTTATTTTCAGCAATTGACTCCACAAGAAATAGAATCAATAACTTTATTGAAAGATGCTTCTGCTACTGCAATTTATGGATCAAAGGGGGCAAATGGGGTTTTACTGATAACTACTAAACGAGGTACTAGTGATAAGATAAAGATTAATTTTAGCATTCAAAGTGGTTTTCAGCAGCCACTTCGTTTACCAGAGTTTTTAGGAGCTTATGATTATGCAACATTATATAATGAGGCGTTAGTGAATGATGGAAAGTCACCATTTTACACACCGATGGACTTAGAAGCCTATAAAACGGGTAATGACCCAATTTTTCACCCGGATGTGGACTGGTACGGGACTATTCTAAGGAAGGCTGCTCCTATAACCAATTATAATTTTACAGCGAGTGGAAGTAATGAATATTTTCGATATTTTGTATTGCTCAATGTTCTTGATGATAGGAGCTTATATCGAAAAGCAGGAAATGTTTCAGATTTCTCAAAGAATGGAACATATACCCGTTACAATTTTCGTACGAATATTGATGTGAAATTGTCAAAGCGATTGCAGGGAGCTGTAACTCTTGGTGGAACAATTGAAGATAAAACTAATCCTGGGACTAGTGAAAATACTTCAGGGATGTTTGATTTGATGTCTTCTATTGCTCCAAATGCTTTCCCCGTTTATGTATCAACGGGTATGTATGGAGGTAATTCTATGTATTCAAATCCTTTGGGTGATTTGATGCAGACTGGTTATACTTCTTATAATGGTAGATCTTTGCAGGCTATATTTCAACTAAAAGGTGACTTGGGGTTTATTACTCCTGGATTGAGTGTTAATGGTGCGGTTGGTTTTAATACTTATTTTAAGTCATATTCAAAGAAATCACGTCAATATGCTCGTTATTCAGTTGATCGTGATAATGCCGATGAAATTATTTATACGACCTATGGTCAGAATACTTCTTTAGCTGGAGATGAATCTAGTTCTTCACAATGGAGAGATTATTCTCTGCAGGCTTCATTAAATTATAATCGTACGTTTAACGGACTACATAATATTGATGCTATATATTTAGGATCATATAATGATTATGTTGTGACAGGAACTGATCTTTCCTACAAGAATATTGCTATGGGAGGACGTGTGACTTATTCATATGACAAACGCTATATTGGGGAATTTTCGTTTGGTTACAATGGAACGGAGAATTTTCCCAAAGGACATCGTTTTGGTTTTTTCCCTGCAGGTTCATTAGGATGGATATTATCTAATGAGGCTTTTCTAAAAGGAAATCCGATTCTGAATTATTTGAAGTTGAGAGCTTCTTATGGTATAGTTGGTAATGATAATATTGGAGGCATACGCTATATGTTCGACCAATATTATGATGGATATGGCTATCATCTTGGTAACTCTAATAATGTACAGGATGGTTTAGTTCAGGGGAAACTAGCCAATCCTGATGTCACATGGGAGAAAGAAAAGAAGTTTAATGTCGGTTTTGAGGCTACGTTGGTTAATAAGATTGATGTTTCGTTTGACTATTTTATTCAAAAACGTTCAAATATTCTTTCACAGCCTTATCGAACAGTTCCAGATTATTTAGGGATATCCCGCCCGGATATTAACATCGGTAAGGTAGGCAACAAGGGGCTTGAGACTTCTATTCGTTATAATGGGATAGGTAAGAAAGATTTGACTTACTTTGTAGAAACCAGTCTCTGGTATGCAAAGAATAAAGTTGTTTATAATGCAGAAGCAATCCAAGAGAATGAATATTTGTATGGAACAGGTCGTATAGTAGGGCAGCCTTTCGTTTTGGAAGCCATAGGATTTTTTAAAGATGAAGATGATATATTGAAATCACCTACTCAAACATTTACAGATGTACGTCCGGGAGATATAAAATATAAAGATCAAAATAAAGATGGAAAGATTGATTCGAATGACTATTATCCAATTGGGTATACTTCAATGCCTCAAATAACTCTGGGTCTTCATGGTGGAATAACATTTAAAGGCTTTGATATGGATATCTTTTTTCAGGGAGCAGCTAATCGTACTGTGTATTGCGGTGGGAAATATTACCATGCTTTTCAAAATGATGCTAAGGTCTCTAGTATAGCTTTAGGCCGTTGGACACCTGAAACAGCAGAAACAGCTACTTATCCTCGATTGTCTTCAGAGAATAATTTAAATAATTATCAGGCATCTTCTTTTTGGCAGAAAAATGGAAATTTCTTAAAGTTAAGAAGTTTGGAAATAGGATATACATTGCCATTCCAGCTTTCCAGAAAAATTAATTTGGAAAAAGTCAGGATATTTGCAAATGGAACGAATTTATTTTCTCTTGATCATATGGATGGATTTACAGACCCGGAGACAATGAGTGGTTATCCTGCTCTAAGAACAATTAGTTTTGGTTTAAGTATCCAATTATAGCAAAGTGTAACTTTTAATAATGGTAGTAATGAAAAAAGTGAAAACTATATTGTATGGCGCAGCTTTACTTCTATTGGTAAATGCCTGCGATAGCATTCTTGATCGTGAAGTAGTGCTTTCTCTTACAGAAGATGATGTTTTAACTCTCTATAATAATACGCAATCCAGAGCTGTAGCTATATATAATTATTTGCCTTCCGGATTTAGATGTGTTGATGGAGCAATGATGGCTTCAGCTTCAGATGAAGCAGAGTATACACTTGAAACATCTAGTATACAAATGTTCAATGTAGGATCATGGAATGCCAAAAACAATCCGGATGGTGGCTCATGGTGGAATAATTTTCGTGGAATTTATTTAGTAAATCATTTTTTAGCCAATTCGGATAATTTAGATCTTGAGATGTATCGTTTGAATCCAGATGATATTGGACATGAACAATACCAAAACAGACTAGATAACATTAAGAGGTGGAAGTATGAGGTTCGTTTCCTTAGGGCTTACTTTTATTTTGAATTGATAAAACGCTATGGAGGAGTACCGGTAATAACTCGTCCTGTAGAAATAGGAGATTCCTTTCCGCGTAATACACTGGATTCTTGTGTTAATTTTATAGTAAAAGAATGTGATGACATTGCTTGGGGATTACCGGTTAAGTATACAGAACAAGAAAATTTGGGACGTGCTACAAGAGGGGCTGTTCTTGCTTTAAAAAGTAGAGTATTGCTTTATGCAGCAAGTGATTTATTTAATTCTCCCGAAAAATGGGCTTCGGGTTATGCGAATAAGGATTTGATTTCAGTAAAACCAATAGATAGAAAAGAGCGGTGGAAAAGAGCGGCTGATGCTGCAAAAAATGTGATTGATTTGACAGATGCCGGTTATGCTTTATCAAATAATTATCAAGGAGTTTTTCGTTCATATACAGATGCTGAAATAATTTTGGCGCGTAGAGATGGTGCCAGTAATGATTTTGAGAAGGCTAATTATCCGGTTGGATATGATTTGGGTAATAGCGGGAATACCCCTTCATTAAATCTGTTGGATGATTATGAAATGTTGGATGGAACAGCTTTTGACTGGAACAACAAAAATCATGCAGCAAATCCCTATAGAGGCAGAGATCCTCGTTTGGCTTTTACCATACTGAGCAATATGACAAAGTTCAACGGACGTCCGGTGGAATGCTGGACTGGCGGACGAGATGGTAAAGGAGTCCCTCGTGCTACTAAAACAGGACAATATTTGCTGAAGTATATTGATCCGGAGTTAAATTTGCTGGAAGGTCGTACTAGTGTACATACATGGGTTCTTATCCGTTTGGCTGAGGTTTATTTGAATTATATTGAGGCTTTAAATGAATACCAGCCGGCACATTCAGATATAAAAATATATTATAATAAGATACGTCAACGCGAAGGTATAAAGATGCCATGAACTTCCAGATGGATTAGATCAGGATGCTGTTCGTCAGAAGATTCGTCATGAAAGAAGAATAGAACTGGCTTTTGAAGATCATCGTCTGTGGGATGCTCGTCGCTGGATGATTGCTGCTGACAATGAAAAGGGAAAGGGAGTTCTTAATATACCTCTTCGTGGACTTGAAATTTTGAATCGGGGGGGAGTGCCTTCGTATACTCCTATTGAAATAGAAAAAAGAAATTTTGAACCTAAAATGTATTTATATCCTATTCCACAAGGAGATTTGGATATTGCTGGGTGGAGTCAAAATCCGTTATGGTAATAATATGTAGTGAACTTATAAAAGTAAAAAGAATAAAAATGAAAAGAGCTAATATAAATATCAAGAAAGCTTTCTTACTGTTCTTGTGTGGAGTAGTAATGACAGCATGTGGATATGAAGAAATAGTATCAATGGATTATCCTGATTCAAAAATATATTTGCCAACCGCAGTTAATGGCATTTATGTTATCAATGATATTCCATCTTCAAGCACGGCAGTTCCAACGCCGGGTAATACTTATTCTTTTAAGATTGATCCGGTAAATAATGCTTTTAATGTAGCTCTAGCTGTATATCGGTCTGGATTAAATCGTGATAATAATGTTTCTGTAAATTTAGAAGCATTTCCAGATCCG
>OGKN01000937.1_pt1 | contig 11141 bp, 5 predicted proteins | sample 1572511 | NCBI WGS metagenome assembly OGKN01 (sample SAMEA2582150, study PRJEB24529) | metagenome | reverse complement strand
TGGAGCGTGCGATGGATGCTCTCCGTTGTCCGCCTGAAGATCAGCCGGTAGAAAATCTCTCCGGAGGTGAACGTCGCCGGGTAGCTCTTTGCCGTTTGTTGCTGCAGAAACCGGATGTGCTTTTGCTGGACGAACCTACCAACCACTTGGATGCAGAGTCTATCGACTGGTTGGAACAACATCTACAACAATATGAAGGTACGGTTATTGCTGTGACGCACGACCGTTACTTCCTCGATCACGTTGCCGGATGGATTCTTGAACTGGATCGTGGTGAAGGTATCCCCTGGAAAGGTAACTACTCTTCCTGGCTGGAACAGAAGACCAAACGTATGGAAATGGAAGAAAAGACCGCCAGCAAGCGTCGTAAAACACTGGAACGTGAGTTGGAATGGGTGCGCATGGCTCCGAAAGCTCGTCAGGCGAAAGGAAAAGCCCGTCTTAATTCATACGACAAGTTGCTGAATGAAGACTTGAAGGAGAAAGAAGAGAAGCTGGAAATCTTTATCCCGAATGGTCCCCGTCTGGGTAATAAGGTAATCGAGGCAAAACACGTAGCGAAGGCATACGGCGACAAACTGCTGTTCGATGATCTGAACTTTATGCTTCCTCCTAACGGTATTGTCGGTGTCATCGGTCCTAACGGTGCAGGAAAAACAACTCTTTTCCGTCTGATTATGGGATTGGAAACGGTAGATAAAGGTGAGTTTGAAGTAGGAGAGACCGTAAAGGTATCCTATGTAGACCAGCAGCATAAAGACATTGACCCGAACAAGAGCGTCTATCAGGTAATCTCCGGTGGTAATGATTTGATCCGTATGGGTGGACGTGATATCAATGCACGTGCGTACCTGTCCCGTTTCAACTTTGCCGGTGCCGATCAGGAAAAACTTTGTGGTGTTCTTTCCGGTGGTGAAAGAAACCGTCTGCATCTGGCGATCGCTCTGAAAGAAGAAGGTAACGTTCTGCTGCTCGATGAGCCGACCAATGACATTGACGTGAACACCCTTCGTGCTTTGGAGGAAGGTTTGGAAGACTTTGCAGGGTGTGCGGTAGTCATCTCTCACGACCGTTGGTTCCTCGACCGTATCTGTACACATATCCTTGCTTTTGAAGGAGACTCCAATGTATTCTACTTCGAAGGTTCATATTCAGAATATGAAGAAAACAAAATGAAACGTTTGGGAAATGAAGAACCAAAACGCGTTCGTTATAGAAAGTTAATGACTGACTAGTATAAAGTAATAGATTGAAGCATTTATAATGCTTTCTGTTTCAAAATAAAAGGCTCTGCAAATATTGTAGAGCCTTTATCGTTTTATAACAAGGGAAAACGTTTATCTCTCTTAAAAAATTGTAGTGTAATCGTAATGTAGTTCTAAATATTATTAATTATATTTGTGCACAGTTTTTAAAAGCAAACAATTTATATTAACTAATCAACTACATTTATGTTAAAGAGAATGCGATCTTTTTTAGTAGCGGCGATGCTCATGGTCATTGCTACCGTTAGTGCGCAGGTTACCACTTCTAGTATGAGTGGTAAGGTTACAGCACAAGATGAACCTATCATTGGAGCGACTGTGGTTGCAATCCACGAGCCGTCAGGTACACGTTATGGTACAGTGACTAATATCAGTGGTCAATTTAATTTGCAAGGTATGCGTACCGGTGGTCCTTACAAAGTTGAAGTTTCTTATGTTGGTTATCAGACTGCTATTTATAAAGGTGTAAATTTATCGTTAGGAGAAGTATACACTTTAAATGTAGTTTTAAAGGAAAGTTCTGAATTATTGGATGAAGTTATAGTAACAGCACAGAAAACAGTAGAGAAGATGGGGACTGTAACGAATGTGAGTGAGCGTCAGTTAACGACATTGCCTACTATTAATCGTAGTATTACTGACTTTACTAAACTTTCTCCTTATGCGGGTGGCAGTAATTCTTTTGCCGGACGTGATGGACGTTATAATACAATAACTGTGGATGGTGCAGCTTTGAACAATAATTTTGGTTTGAGTACTAATAATTTGCCGGGTGGAGATGCGCAGCCTATTTCACTTGATGCAATTGATGAAATTAGCGTTAATGTTTCTCCTTATAGTGTTACGTATTCCAATTTTACGGGAGCTTCTATTAATGCTGTAACCAAGAGTGGTACAAACGAATTAAAGGGAACAGTTTATACATATCAGAAACCAAAGAATTTTATAGGAAAATCTATTAACGATGTTGACGTTCCTAATGTGGAAAGTTATAAATCCAGTTTGTATGGCTTTACATTAGGAGCTCCGATAATAAAAAATAAACTATTCTTTTTTGTAAATGGAGAATTAGAAAATAGTACTAGCCCTGGTATTTTGTGGACTCCTAGTCAAGAAGAAGGTGGAAGTGGGGATAATCAAAATCATATTTCTAGAACTTGGATAAAGGATTTGAAGACAATAAGTGATTTTGTAAAGGATAAATATGGATATGATCCGGGAAGTTATGATAAATTTGATGATTTCGAGAGTAAAAATTGGAAGCTTATGGCTCGTTTGGATTGGAATATTAATAAAAGTCATAAACTGTCATTACGTTTTAACACAGTGAAATCAGAAAATGATGCTAGTATTAGTTCAACCTCTTCGGTAATCACTAAAGCTAATTCAAACCGTTATGGGGTTGATGCATTTGCATTTGGAAATTCCAACTATGGTTTTAGAAATATTGTAACGTCTCTTTCCGGTGAGTTGAATAGCAATTTTTCTTCTTCAGTACAAAACAAATTATTAGTGACTTATACCCATATCCGAGATTCTCGTACAACTAAGGGAGATGCGTTTCCAATGGTTGATATTTACAAGGACGGTAAGCAGTATATGACATTGGGTACAGAATTGTTTACTCCTTTTAATGATGTCGAGAATAATGTATTTAGTGTTACTGACAATGTAACTATTAATAAAGGAAACCATTTGATAACTGCCGGTGCAACATTTGAAAGACAGTATTTCATGAATTCATATTTACGTGCTCCTTATGGATATTATCGTTATGCTTCAATGGACGATTTTATGACGGGAGAAAAACCGATGCTGTATGGCATTACTTATGGATATAATGGAAAAGACGCTCCGGGAGCTGAACTGACATTTGGTATGTTGGGAGCTTATGCACAAGATGAATATTCTATTACACCTAATTTAAAATTGACATATGGATTACGCTTTGATTTACCGTTATATTTTGATGATTTGTTAGGGAATGCGGCTATCAAAGAACAGTCATTTAATGGAACGAATGTTGACGTATCCGAATGGCCGAAAAGTAAATTGTTAATATCTCCTCGTTTAGGATTTAATTGGGATATAAAAGGTGACCGTTCTATTGTTTTGACTGGAGGTACAGGCTTGTTTACAGGGTTATTACCATTTGTATGGTTCACTAACCAACCGACAAATGCAGGTCAGATGCAAAATATGGTCGAATTTGAGACTTCGGAATTACCGGCAAACTTTGCTTTTAATCCAAATTATAAAGAAACTCTTACCCAAAATCCGGATATGTTTCCATCAACTCCGGGAAATGAGGTCCCCGGTGCTATAGCTTATGTGGATCCGAATTTTAAAATGCCTCAAGTTTGGCGTAGTAATGTAAATGCAGAGTTTCAGTTACCTTATGGATTTATGCTTTCTGTTGGTGCTATGTATACACGTGATATATATAATGTTGTTCAGAAGAATATGAACGAAAAGGCCCCTTCTGGAACCTATAATGAACAACCGGGACGTGTATATTGGACTAAGAATAATTACTATGACAATCCTAAGACGAAAACCGTTATACAGTTGACTAATGGGGATGAAAAAGGTTATCAATATTCTTTTAATGCAGTATTAACGAAGAAATTTGATTTTGGCTTTACAGGTTCATTTGGGTACACTTATACAATGGCTAAAGATATGACGGCAAATCCAGGTTCATCGGCGGCTTCAGTATGGCAGAATAATGTTGCAGTTAATTCATTGAATGATCCGGGTGTCTCTTATTCTTTATTTTCTACCCCGCATCGTTTGATAGCTAATGCTTCTTATGAAGTTGCTTATGCGAATATGAAAACGACTGTTTCTTTGTTCTATACAGGTTACCAACAAGGACGTTTTTCTTATACCTATTCTAATGATATGAACGGTGACGGAAACTATTCCGATTTGATGTATGTGCCTGCTTCTAAAGAAGAAATGACATTTGTGGATATTAAAGATAAACAAAATAATGTGACTTATTCGGCGGTAGACCAACAAGAAGATTTTTGGAACTATGTAAATAATGACTCTTATTTGAATGATCACAAGGGGCAGTATGTAGAACGTGCTTCTTCTTTAGAACCGTGGATTCACCGTTTTGACATGAAGATAGCACAGGATTTTTATGCTAAGATTGGTAGCCGTAAGTACGGTATTCAAGTAAGTCTTGATATGTTGAATATTGGTAACTTATTAAATTCGAAGTGGGGGGCTTATCGCTCTTGCGGTTTGCAGAGTTATGATAATGTAAGGTTGTTAAAAACAGCAAGTAAGGTAGGAGAACCTCTTACTTATCAGATGAATGCATCTTCTCGCGAGGTGTTCCAGAAAAATTCTAAATGGGATTATACTGCTTCTACAGGTAGTGCATGGCAGATGCAGTTAGGCGTTAAGTTTACATTCTAGAATATTTATATAAAAAGATGCTTCGTTCAATAAACGGAGCATCTTTTTTATTTCATCCTCATCACCACCGGATTATGGTCGCTATAATTAAGATCCGGCGAGAAGTAATCCGTGCTATTCAGTTCCGGTGAATGGAGAATATAGTCGATTCTCAACAGATGCTTGAAGTACTTGAAAGTATACATATACCCATGCCCGCTCCTCTGAAAACCATCCTGCAACTTATCACCTTTTACAGTGTGATAAACATACGAAGACGGCAGAGAGTTAAAGTCACCGCAGACTAGAGTAGGATAGGGGGAGGCGGCTATCAGTTGCTTGAGAAGATCAGCTTGTACGGCCCGTTTCCGGAAATTCTCATGTAAGCCGTCGATAAGTCCCAGGGCAGCATGTTCCACTCTTTGGGAATCATCCGTACGAAGTCCCTTTTCCAGTTTGCGTTTATTCTGGCTTACTTCTGTTGTTTGGAGATGATTGTTGAACAGGCGGATGGTGCGACCATTGATTTCAATATCACATGCAAGACTGCAATTTTTCGAATCAGGATAGATGATAAGATGCTCCTCCTTGATTGGATAACGGCTGAAAACAGCCAGTTGCAACAGATTCTTCCCTTCGGGCGAAGAAGGAATATAGTGATACGGCCAATTAGAAAGAGCTGCGGATATACTATCAATGCCAAACTCATCGTTAATGCCAAATTCTTGAAAACAGAGAATATCTGCTTGCAGATTTCTCATGTAAGAAGCAATCTCCTTGCATGAGTAGCCGGTATGCTCGTGGTTAAAGGCATCGACGTTGTAAGTAGCAACCGTCAACACTCCCGGAGTATATACATTCATTTTAACCATCGGTGACGAAGCCGGACTGAAAAAAGGCGATTGTAATACACAGCTCATATATCCCCAATTGCTGAATATAGCAATCAGAGGGATGAAAACCCAGCACCGCCAACGAATCGTCCAGTAGATAGCAGAAGCAAGATTAGCCAATAAAAGTATCGGCAGTATCAAACCGATGAAAGGCATAAATTTGAAACTATCCGGTGCGGCATTACCTACGAAGGCGCTCGCAATGGTAACTCCTGCCAAAATACTGGTCAGCACGATGGATATGTAATAAAACAGTCTGTAAAAGGCTTTCATTTAATCTAAATTATTTGCTGGTTGTATCATGAGGGATTAAGCTCTCTACGAAGGAAGCAACCATTTATGAATCATTGCTTTCAACTTATCATCCGCTATTGGTTTAGCTATAAAATCATTGCACCCCGCTTCTTCAGCCGCTTTCCGGTCCTGTTCGTATGCAAAGGCACTTTGAGCAATAATAGGAACAGTGGCAGACAGTTCACGGATGATTTTTGTAGCTTCCAGTCCGTCCAGATTCGGCATCTTGATATCCATCAAGATAAGATCCGGTTTCACTTCATCGAACATCGTGACAGCTTCCATTCCGTCATGCGCACGTATAAGCTGATGGTCTTTACCTAGAATAGCCTCCAATAAGTCGAAGTTACTGTCCGTATCTTCGGCAACCAAAATACAAGCATGCCGTGTATTTACAGCACTGCTCATACCTCCGCTTGTCTCATCACCATTCTTTTTCTCCGAATCTACACTCACGGATTCTGCAACCGTATACGGCAAAGTAAATGTAAACGTCGTTCCCTTACCAAATTCGGAGCTGACGGAAATCTTGCCCCCGAGACGTTCAACGATAGACTTACAGATAGATAATCCCAACCCAGTGCCCTGTGCATGATTGTTCAGCTTTGCGAAACGCTCGAACACACGCCCCACTTTCTCCGGTTCAATTCCTGTTCCGGTATCCGTTACGTGGAATACAATCTGATTGTCCGCCAGTTTGTAACCATAACTGATGCTTCCTTCCTTCGTAAACTTGACAGCATTTCCAATCAGATTTGAAATCACCTGGAATACCCGGTTCTTGTCCGTTTCAATCATCAGACTTTCGTCCGAGGATTCATAGACAAGGCTTACTCCCTGCGGAGTACGGAATATATGAGCATCGTGCACTTCCCGGCAGAGATTATGGAGACTAGCCGGTCCGAAGGAAAACTCGATGGTTCCCGATTCAATCTTCGAGAGGTCGAGAATCTCGTTGATAAGTTGCAGGAGACGTTCGTTGTTCGCGTTTACGATGTTGTAGTACGTCTTTCGTTCTTCCGCATCATCACTTTCGGCAATGAGATGCGAGAACCCCACAATAGCATTCAGCGGAGTACGTATCTCATGACTCATATTGGCAAGGAAAGCTGATTTCAAACTATCAGACATTTCCGCTTTTTCCTTCGAAGACAGTAGCTCCCTCTTCATCATTTCCAGTTCCGTGATATCCCATTCGATGCTGACGATGATAGGCGAAGACAATTCATCCCCATCCACCCGTATCTTCCGTTTGTCAAGGATAATCAGGTTTCCGTTCCGGTCCTTTCCTTCCACCGTCCAGTGCATACCTTTTCCGCTGGTGGCCACTTGAATATCCTCCTGTCTCTTCTTCTCTGCCACGATAGGCGGGTAGAAATCGAAGTCATTCTTACCGACAGGATCGTTCTTGTAAAGATCGCGGTTATAAGCCTCCCGGTTTCGGTAAATGTACCGGAAATCATTATTGATCTCCTTCACAACAATCCCCGCGGGGAGATTATTGATCGTCGTATCCATGATTTGATTCAGCCGTTTGATTTGGGCTTCATACCGAATCCGTTCGGAAATATCATGGGCAAACGACCAGTAACTTTCTTCACCGGAATCATTGGTGACGTTGTACATCGTACCTTCGTAAGCCAATATATCTCTATTGATTTTCGACGGATGGTGAGCCACAAAGTTACTGCTGCCACCGTGTATGACATCTTTGCAACGTTCGTTCCAAGCCTCTTGTGTAGGCATATCTGCGGCGACATTGTAAATCTTTAATTGACTGATGTCTTCGTTTTCTGAAATACCATGATTGTACAGGAAACGACGGTTAGCGAAGATAATCGTGCCATCGGGTCTGGCGGCAAAGATACTTTCTTTGGCATTGTTGATGGCATGAGTCAGTGTGTTGATGTCATTTCTGCGATGCTGTATATCCGTGATGTTCTGAATATACCCTTCGATGTTGAAACTACCGTCGGGGCGCTCTTCACGCAAATAAGTCTGGATACGCATATAGAAGATTTCTCCGTTCAGGCGAACGCGATAACTGATGCTCTCCATGTTGAGCTCTTTCTCGTTCACGTGGCACCATTCAATAAAACTCTGACGATCTTCTTCTACAATCAGTTCCACATATTTCTCAATGGCAAGGTTTTGCACATTTTCCTCGCACAAAACACCGGTATATCCAAGATAATGAAAAATATTCTGTTTCGTATTGTACGTCCATTGTCCTATCTGGGCTACCTTTTGGATAGCCCGCAGGGTGAGATTTGCCTGTTCCAACTGTCTTTTTACGTTGCTTCTTTGCGTGATGTCGCGATATTGGCAAAGCACCATACCGTCATAAGGGAACATGAGGCATTTGAAGTAAAAAGTTTCGCCTTTCAGCACCAACTTGAAGTTCTTGCTGATGCTTCTTTGTTCTTCGAGTACAATCTGGAAGATGGGCATCACCCTCTCTCTCGTATATTCTGGTAAAAGCTCAAATATATTTTTTCCTAAAAGAATGTTTTCTTGCAGGAACCACAGATCACAATGAGGTTCAATGTCTACGCAGACTCCGTGCCTGTCAACCAATAGCATTGTATCTGCCGTCAGTTTCAATATTCTTTGTGCGTTATTCGCATCATGTAATATTCTGTCCATGTCTGTTTTTTATTAGATGATAGAGACTTATGTCTTATAATTAAGGATAACAAAAGATAATAGCGTTTGTTCTTACTTTTCAGCGCGCTTCGCCTTTTCCCAAGCTCCGCTTCCTTTTTTCTTTTTCAGATAACGGATGCCTTTCAGCACATTGACATTCATAAATAAGAAATAGTAGGGGATAAAAAGCAACTTGTTTTTTATCTGTTTGGTGGATAGATAATATCCCCAATATCCCAATCCGTAAAAAAGAACCTGCATGGCAAGCAGCACTCCGTAAAATATCGTGGAACCACCCAACAGCAGAATCGCAATATTCAGCGGGAAGAGCGCAAACAACAGGAACGGAGTAATAGACCATCGCAATACCCGGTGAGACGTATATTGAAAGCTAAGTATCCCGTAGCGGAAAGGATTCAGCAACGGACGAAGTCGCCAGATAGACTGCAATCCTCCCGCAGCGATGCGCACTTTCCGCTTTTCTTCTTCGCGCATATCTGCCGAACCGCTTTCGATGGCGTAAGCATTGGTGCAATAAGCAATGGTATAACCTTTCATGGTGATCCGGAGCGAAAGAATAAAATCATCGAGCAACGTATCCGGTTCCATTGCTTCGAATAGTTCACGACGCACGGCAAATAGTTCGCCTGCTGCTCCTACAGCAGAGTAGAGGCGGGCGTCAAGTGCTTTCAGTGTTGATTCGTATTTCCAGTAAATACCTTCCCCACCGGCAGCGGCTCCGTCTTTGGTCTGTACGGCGATCCGTTTTTCGCCGGCCACGCAGCCCACTTTCGGGTCTTGGAAAGCAAGCACGATTTCCCGTATTGCCTCCCGGTTTACCATGGTGTTGGCATCCGTAAAGACGACGAGCGGAGTGTCCACCAGCGTCATTCCACGTGTCATTGCGGCTGTCTTACCCTGTCGTAGGGGTTGGAAGTGTACGGTCGCTTTTCCCTGCCAACGGGTTTGCAGTCGTTCGTTTGTACTGTCGTCGCTTCCGTCTGTCACCCATACGATATGCAGTTTGTCCGCAGGGTAGTCCAGTTCAAGACTGTTCTCCATCTTTTCGTCTACAACATCTTCTTCGTTGAATGCTGTAATGAAGAGAGTCACTTCCGGCAAACCAGCGTCCGATGCCGGCAACGAACGCTTCACAGGTTTCACGAAAAGTTCTTTCAACTTGACGAGAACGTAAAGCACAATTCCGTAGCCCAGATAGGTGTAGAACACAATGAATAGGGCAAGCCAGAAAATAATTTCAAGGCAGAGGGTAATGGTTTCGTTCATAGCTGTATATGTTTATTTTTCTTGTATAATTTACATTCATCTCTTTTTAGCCTCGTATTTGAATTTATTCAACTCGTTTCTTCAACTCCGTCTTTTTATCCGAGTCTTTTAGCATATTTACAAAATAGAGTGCATCCGCTTTGGCAGAAACACTTGTCGGATTCGTTTCATACCGTTTCACGAAATTCTCGGCGTGTTCTGCCAGGTATTTCCGGCAGTCTATATTTAACATGATACCGTTTTCATAGTTTGCAAAGGATAAACCAGTAACTTCATCATTGGATGATATTTGTTTGATATCTTCTTTCTTGATACCGGATAGATTGACTGTTACAGAGGGATAATAGAAATACTCTTGCCCGGGTAAATGAACTGTCAGTTTGATAGTGTGCTCATTCTCATAGTTCACTTCCGTTGTACCATGTACCTGATAGTAATTATATTCATAATATTCCTCTTGATTGGGCATCCACATAGAATCATCCCCATCTTGTCCGTAGGTATCGTTGAGCCATAACAGAAATTCCGCCCAACTAGTATCTGTTCCATGTACACCGGCATATATTATCTCACGCTGCTCGCAAGGGTACGACAATTCGTTTACAATTTTTTCTTTTATCTCATCATGGTTATTGAAAAATATTCTCTCAATTAACTTATTTTCTAAATTTAACATTTCCTCAAACGGGTGTATTCTTTCGCCTCCAGTTTGCAGTGTAAACGTTTTGATAACAGGGTAGTTGTGAGCTGCTTCCACATAATTTTTATTTCCGTTTGGCTCTGCTAGCATTTTACATCCTCGTCCCAGGCGATTAAGAATGATATTCTGTGCTATTTCATAATGTGCCAGGATATCGTTTGGATTATTTATATCCGTTGCCATTACGTCGTGGAAGGCAATGCCTATACCAAAGTTTAGCATTTCTTTGACGTTTCCCCATACTAGTCCGTTTTGTTCATGAAAGCCATTGTCTTTTTTATTTATGGTTGTGACATTGTCCATCCATTTTTCTTCAGGCGCAAGAGTTGTTGCGAATGAGAACCGTACTTCATTTTCTGCTCCATCTGTACTTCCCAGAGTTTTTCCAAGATAATAGCAATCGGAGGGTAGGTCGTTTGTTTGTAGATGCGGTAGATCGTAGAATGATTTTTTTGACAATGGTTTTCCATTAATAGCTGCCCAAGTGTAGCAAAAGGCTGCATGCCTACAGTCATCCTGGGTGAGCATAAATAACCATGATTTATTATATTTTAGTGGTGGGATTACAGCATCCGACAGAGTGAGCTGCCGTACTCCCTCTTTTATATGAATCGTGATTTCTGCTGTATGGCTGATTGGTTCATT
>OGKN01000933.1_pt1 | contig 11151 bp, 8 predicted proteins | sample 1572511 | NCBI WGS metagenome assembly OGKN01 (sample SAMEA2582150, study PRJEB24529) | metagenome | reverse complement strand
AAAAGGACACAACCAGAACAGTATTGGCATTTGTTATGAGGGCGGACTTGACTGCCACGGTCATCCCGCCGATACCCGTACCGAATGGCAGGTTCATTCAATGCGGGTGCTGATCCTTGCACTCCTGCGCGACTATCCCGGTTGCCGGGTGTGCGGACATCGGGATCTAAGTCCCGACCTGAATGGAAACGGGGAGATTGAACCCGAAGAGTGGATTAAGGCATGTCCGTGTTTTGAGGTGAAAGCCGAGTGGAATGGTTAAATAAAATCACCTTCGCTACAACTATTTGTGGCGAAGGTGATTGCGTTAAAAAGGGAAGCTTTGACACATTCTCTTTTTGATTTAGTTATTGCTTTTTGGTATTTTGCTTGGCAAACTCTTTATATATTTTTAGCAGCGATTCTGCCGTATTCCGCCATGAAAACAACTGGCTGCGTTGTATGCCATATTCCACTTGTTGCTGATAGAGTGCCTGGTCTTTTTCCAGTTGCAGTATTTTTTCAGTAATATCATTGGAGTCGAACGGATCTGCCAGTAAAGCTCCCTCGCCTGCAATTTCGGGCATGGCTGATGTATTTCCCGCAATGATGGGCGTTCCGCAAGCCATTGCCTCCAGCATCGGGATGCCGAAACTCTCGCGAAGCGATGGATAAAGGAATGCGAATGCACCACTATAGAGTGCCGCAAGATCGGTATTCGCAATGTATCCCGGAGCGTGGATATAACTCTTGACTTCTGTAATATTTTCTTCTTCCAATATCCGGTCGATAACATCTCCCTTGAGGTCGGCAATGAGCAATGGCAACTTTTGGGTGGATTGTTTCAGATAGTCGCTATATGCTTTCAGCACTCTGGGAGTGTTCTTCTTAGGGTCGGTGTTTCCCAGAAAAAATAGATAATTGTCTGCATCAATATATTTTCGGGTGATCTCCGGAGCTTTGGGTTGTACATGGAAATGACTATTGAAACCGTTGTACACGGCTACTAATTGTTCTTCCGGCAGATGCAGCACGTCAAGGATTCGTTTACGCTCAAACTGCGAGACTGTAATAATTTTCTCGCAGTTGGCCAATACGCGTGGTACTACCATCCGGCGGTAAAACCATCCCATTTCCTGATACCAGGTGAAGCTGGAAGAATGACGCTTTTCTAAATAAATAATGTCGTGTAGTGTTAGTATTAATGGTACGGGACATTGCAATGGGGCAGTATTGCTTGTGCAGTGCAATAAATCGGGCATGATTTTTTTTACTGCGCGTGGAAGAGCCACTTGTTCCCAAAGGGGGTAAGTGGGGCATTTTAGTTCGATAATATGCACATTTTCCGATTCTTCCAAGCATCTGTCTTCACCAGGAGTAACGAAGATGAAATATTCGTTCTCATGGTCTATTTTTTGCAATTCCCGGATACTTTCAAGAGCAACGAAATCCATTCCGTGTTTATTAGTGCGGAAAATTCGTTGGGCTTCAATAGCGATTTTCATTGTTGTTTTCTTGTTATGTTTGATTTCTATTTATGGTGTTCACCATGCTCCGTATGGATAAACTTTTTATTGGCTCCTTTCAATTTAAATAAGTTACCAATCATAGTAACAGCCAGCATAGGCATTTTGGTGATTGCTTTCCCTACCTGTTTGGTAAATAGTCTGCCGCCCGGTACGGGTAGCATCATGGCTGCTACTTGTGCAGCCGACAATATCCACCATTTGATGGCTATCATCCATTCGTTACTGCCATTGCATAGGCTCAATATAAGGCCGATAACGGTAAAGACGAAGGTCAAGCCGAAAACTCCTGCCAACTGAATCAATCGTGGTGGAAGCATCCACTGGCATATCTTGTCGCAGTAGTCGAAATTTCCTTGTATGAATGCTTTAGGCAAGTGAGGCAGCGAAGCGCAGAGTGCACCGAATTGTGCTGCTATCCAGCGTTTGCGCTGGTTACTGATAGCCTCTTTCTTTTGTGTTTTCTCGTCAAACACAAGCAGGTCGGGCAGATAAACGGTATAGATGCGCTGTTGCAGGAGCATGGCTTCCAATTCTTTGTCTTCACCTGCTGTCTGGAGATATTTCACGTTCTGATGAAACCATTCTGCTTCGAATGCCATTCCCGAACCGGATAGCCCGGCAGAAAGTCCTACTGCGTTGTGTCCGCTGCGGAAGAATCCATTGTTTATTTCTTCGCTGGCGCTGTCGAGTACGGAAATGTCTGTGTTCAGATTCTTTCCTGTCCGGTGCGCCTGTACGGATTTTATGCCGCTGTCAAAAACACGGTTGATGGTAGACAGGAAATCGGGCGTGGTCATGTTGTCGGCATCCATGATGACTACAATGTCGAATGCATTTGTATCAATGGAATCCATGGCCATTGCCAGTGCTTTGGCTTTCGAACTTTCCTTGTAATTTGCCATTAACAGGCGGATGGGAAGGGCTGCCAGAGCGTCGTTTGTTTCCGGTCGCATCTGATCGGAAATGACTATGACATCATAGAGCTCTTTCGGATAATCTTGCTTAAGAAAGCTCTCTACAGAGGCGAGAATTACACGGTCTTCCTTGTAAGCAGGAAAGAGCACGGCGATGCGTCGAAGCATACGGGCTTCAGGATATTGGGGAGCCCGGTAAAATTTGGAGGCAATAGCGTATAGCAATAGGTAGCATACGCATAACGCGAGGGGAATGTAGAGAATCCAGTCAATAATGTTCATAGTATCTAGAGTTTTTTAAGTGTGCTATTGTTAGTATCTGATGAAGACATGAATAGCCCTGTGCAGACTCCATAATAGGTGGCACAAAACAGGTCGAAACGGCCTTTGAAAGCAAATGACAGACTGTTTTTGCCGGCTGCAATGGTGCTCTGGTAAAGTACGGACATTAATCGTTCCATGCCTTTCATATTACGGCGGGCATAGAGCAGGCGATTTCGTGTCAGGAAATAGGTGCGTAGTTTGCTTAGTTGACCGGTGCTTTGGCTTTCTTTATGAAAAACAGTGCAACGCGGCTCATACCATAGCTCGTAGCCGGCACGGGTCATGCTTGTGCTCCAGTCGAGTTCTTCGTAATAAAGGAAGAAGATTTCCGGCATCATTCCGATTTTTTCGATCACTTCGCGTTTGATAATCATGGCTGCCCCGTGTAGATAGGGGGTAGGATGAGGGGTATCGTAACTTCCGTCATCGGGACAGTCGAAACCCAGCATATTGTTGCGCAATGTTATCTTTGTCAGCGGAGTAAATCCTGCAAACTGTATGTGTTGCGGCGGAAAGGCGAAACGTATTTTAGGAGATACGCCTCCGATTTCCGGACGACTTTCCAATCGTTCCACCAAGTAGGCGATTTCATCGGATTCGATATATGTATCGTTATTGATAAGGAAAATGTATTTGCCTTTTGCTGTACGGATTCCAATGTTGTTACCACCGGAAAAACCTCCGTTCTCATTGCTGCGGATGCTGATAACCGTTGGGTATAATTCGCGTATTTTTGTTGCTTCATCTTCGCGCGAAGCATTGTCTACGACTATGATTTCATAGCTCACAGACTTCAATTTTTTGTGTAGCGATTCTATCAGTTCGCAGGTGTCTTTGAACCCATTATAACAAATTGTAATAAATGATATATCTGGAATATTAGTTGTCATCCTTGTCTCTGTTGGTTTCGTTATTGAATAGATGTTGCTCTTTTTCTTCACTTTTTTCACTCATACGCTTGTCAATATGTGGAGCTGCAAAACAGAGTGCAAAACCGATGTAAACAGGTAGCTGGTTTGGGTACTGCATGATATCGTTGACGTAAGTGGCGATAAAGAATCCGGTATTCATACACAGCCATGCCGCTATTAGCCCCCGCAGACTTTTATTGCGTACTTTAAACATAAGTATCCATGAGCACCAGGCGAAAAGAATACTATGTATGGAGAGGTAGAGTATTAGTCCGACAATTCCCGTTTCCACCCATACGCTGATTAGCCATGAGTCGGGAGGGTAGGGCATCCGTTCCTTCGAATCGAAGTTGCCGGCTTTGGAGAGTCCGATGCCGTAACCTAACGGTTTTTTTTCCATCAGTTCTTTCATCCTTTGTCGGTTTTCAACACGGACAAGGTATGAAGCATCTTCGGACGGGTGGAAAGAAGAGCGCATTTTATAGATATATTGATTGCCGTTTCCTATGTTCGTAAAGTAGAAAAAGCAAAATATAGAGACTGATACAAAGATTCCCGCCAGTAATGCTTTCCAGTTTTTGGCGATGATGGTTATCATCAACACTCCTCCCATGACAACTCCCATGGCTGCCCGGGTTCCTGATATTCCCATTCCGTAAAGTCCGCCGGCGGCAATGAGGATGAAATAAATACGCAACCATTTGGATTTTACGAAAAAGGCGGAGATGGAAAAAACGACAGCTGACATGGCTGCGTGTACTCCATAATTGGCTGCATCAGAGAAACAGGAGAAGTAGCGGATGCCGGACCAGATGATGTGTGTACGCCATCCGCCCAGTACATGTAAGAAATAGAGTTCTTTGGAGTTAAATCCATAATTCTTCTGCCAGTAACCTTTTATAGTAAAAATAAGGACAAACACTGACCACACAATCAGCAAGAGCTCAATGTCTTTTTTGGTACGGATAACGAGCGGGACGATAAAAGCACATATTAAAGGTATAAGTGCATAAGGTGTCAGGTTGATATTCCATGCCTCCTGCACATTGTTGGGATTTAGAATCTCCAGGAGATAGAAACATAACCAGACTGCAAACATATAGGCCATTATGTTTTGTCCCGGTTTCCAGTTTGTTTGTTCGTCATTGTTGAGTTGTACCAAAGAGATAGTGGTAAATAGCAAGATGATTACCATTGAGAATAGTCCTACCTTGATACTTACTAACATCCCTGCTGCTATCAATGCGAATTGTAGAGCTAGCAGGACATGGAAAGTTCCTATCCTATTATTCGTCATCTTCTTCTTCCTCTGTCTCTTTTGCTTTTCCTCTTAGATTGAATTTATTTCTTTCTGTAAGCGACAGTTGGCTAAAACGATAGCTGATTCTACGCAACAAGGTGTAGGGGGGGAGCTGACCTGTGAAATCTTCTGTCGCATCGCGGTTGGCATTAGTCAGACATACACGGAACGGAACATCCGTTTGGCCCATCTGTGTTATAAGTTGCTCACAAAGTTGCTTGTCAATCGTTTTCCATCCGCGGTCGGCCGGGCTTACCAGAATGTTGGCATTAGCGTCGTGTAGCAGAGCGGTTGGTATATTGCTTTTCGACAATGGCGGATAGGCAACGATCAGTATGTCTTCTCCTTGCAAGGTATAAAAGTCTGTGATGCTTTTTGCAAGCAAATATTGAGTGGATTCGGTGTTAAAGTCCTCTCCATACATGATGAACCTTGTATTTAGCATACGACTTTGCATATATCCGCAGATCAGATTTCCGATGATTTCCTCACCGGAGTTTTCACTGGTGCTGAACAGGTTGATAATAAATACCCCGGGTGATTTTCGTTTGGTCAGGAAACTGAGCAGGGAGTTGCTCAACTCTTTGACTGAAAGTTGAACATACGTTTTTGTCAATCCTCCATAACGGGCGGAAGACGGGTTGGGAATGGCTCCTATCACTTTAAATCCAGTCACGCGTTTGGTCCGGTTTGCATCACGCAATGTCCTGTCGAGGAGTTCGATCAGTAATAAGATAGCAATGATTATCAAAAAGCTACCCACACAAGCAGCAATAACAATCTGCTTGCGGTTAGTTGAATTAGATCCAATTGGATAGGTAGGCTCATTGAGTACTTTTAATGTGGCAGAAGTCATTTCCAGATTTTTCTTTCTCAACAAGGCTTCGTTATAACTCTGCAACACAGTCAGGTAACTGCGTTCCGTGAAATTGATGGAGCGTTCTTTTTGTTTGATGGTGGTACCTACAGGGGCGAAAAACACATAACGGTCGTTCAATTCCCGGCGGGCGTCCTGCACGACTAACAGTTCAGCTTTGGCTTTTTCATATAGTAAGGTCTGTTCCAGCCATTGGTCGATAATATTGATACGGCTGGCACCTTCTTTGGTATATTTGTGACCTACGTAGGAATTCGTTAAATCATTCAGTTCTTGTTTTAGTTCGCCCAATCGCCTCTTGTCACCTGTCAGGGATTCTTCATTTTTTTGCTTTGGATCACTCATGGCTTCTACTTCCGAAATTTTGCTGGTGATATTGGACGCTTCTCTTAGCTTATCCATGAATTCCATATTCTTGAGCACTTGCTTGGCATTGTTGTCCATGTGCTTTTCCAGCTCCTCAAGCATCGATTTTGTGCTGTTATATGCAAAAAGTGCATCCTGTTCCCGCAGCTCGAATTCTTTACTGATAGCTGCTATTTCTTTCGTTTCGTCAAGATAGTTGATGATTCGTTTTTGTACGTTGTATTTAGTCAGGTCATCTTCTTCTGAATTTAGCTTCTTTCCGATGCGTTGCAACTCTTCCTCAAAGTATTTGATTACTTTGTCTGTTTCTCCGTAGCGGATGCGGCGGTATTCTTCTACGAATTCATCCATCAGGATACTTACTGTGTTGTAGGCAATGCCAGGATCACCGGAAGTATAGCTGATGTCCAACAAATCACTTGTAAGCCGACGTTGCACTCTGATGTTTTTTAAAGCATTGTAGCTGTAGAAGGGGTGATTGTAGTAGAACATTTCATAGATATAGTTACCCTTTTTGGGTCGCATATATGACTCAAAATTGGCTACTGTTTTCTCTTCACTTGATTTATCGATCAACTTTAATATTTCGGGTCCATGCGGACTGTTTTTTAAATGGTTATAGGTGTAACTGTAACAGGATGGGGTAATTCCGTCATTTTCATGGTCTGGATTTCCTTGGATAAGTACACGAGCGAATAATCGCAAAAATACTCTTTTAAGAGTACTCTCGGCTTGCATGATACTTATCAGGTTGTCCATCGAATTTTGTACTGTCGCCCAGTCTGTGCGTTTATCGCTTTCCAAGTTGTATCCCGAGGCTACTCCGGTATAAAGTGTTGCTTTCACGTCGTATCCACCTTGCATGTGACGCGTATAGTAGAAGACGAGTAACGTGAAGATAGCGGTCCCTACCAGTATTAGCCAACGGTGGCGAAAGAGGGTCCGTATGATAGAAATGATGAAGTTCATATCTTAGTTTTTTTATTTTCTTATGATGGGAGTACGTGAAATAACCTCAAGTATCATTAAGCTCTTTGTCAATTCAAACTTGCTATTCTCATATGCCTCACGTGCAGTTGACTGCCTTTCTTTATCTACGGCCAAGTCGGAAGATTCTATGGTTCCGTTGGCAAAATTCTTTTCAGAAATTTCATATTGCACATTAGCAAGTACCAAACTTTCACTTCTCATTTTAAGTACTCTTATCTGTGAGGTAGCCATCGCATACATCTCAATAATATTCTTCTTGATTTCGTCGTACTTCACTTCCCGTTCCAATTCTGCACTGCGTAATGTGAGCCTTTGCCGGCTGATTTTACCCTTGAGGTCGAATAGGTCGTCTAAGGGGATGCTTAGACCGGCACCTACTGTGTAGCCATTTTGTGCCTGGGTGGAGTAGGTGAGGTATGGGGCGAGTGCCACGTCCGTATAGGTGGACTCATTGCCGAACATTCCGTATTGATAGCTTCCCCGTAGACTGAAGAAACCCAGAAATGACCATTTCTCTTTTTGGAGTAATTTGCGCTCGATTCTCGCCTTTACGTCCGCCATCTCATAAATGGGGCTGTTCTTGGCATTTTCGAATAAAACGGATAGAGGGGGAAGTACTATTTTAGTATAATCTTCTTCACTCAGTTGAGAATAGTCAGACACTTCTTGTGCAACTACACGAGTGGTAGAGACGAACAGAAGTAATAACCCCGAAAAAAAACATATAAATTGCTTCATAAAAAAATCCTATTATTTGCTCTTGCTGTGTTATAGCTTGCGCAAATATAAGGATTAATTTCATTTATGTGCAGTCTTTTATTATCTATTTTACAATCTTTCTTGTAATTTGTGCACAATTTGTCGCGTAAATGGCGTCAAAAGGCTTCTGTCATGTTGAAGTAGAACAAATTCTGCTTGTTCACCATGTCTCTGCCGAAGTCAAGGCGTACATTCATACGGGGTTGCACTTCGATACGTAATCCCAATCCGAGGTTGGGAAGCACACCTTCTATCTTGCCTGGAGTGGGTCCCATGAATCCGCATCCTCCCCAGGCTACATATCCTATATGACTTAACATCTTTTTTACCCAAGTGCTTTTGTCCGTATTTATCATCTGGCGGTATTCGGCCATCATGACATGCGAGGACTTGTCGCGAAACTGTCCCATGTAGTAACCGCGAAGATCGAAGGGGGTTCCGCTAAGTACATATTTTGTTAGGGGTACATCTCCGAATGCGTTTTTGCTTTGCACTGTCCAGGCTATCACTTTGCGGCGTCCTACTGTTTTGTATTGGCGGTAGTCGATTTCCAAACGGTAAAAGTTATTATCGCTGCCGAATACCTTGTTATACATCATTCCCCGAAAGTCGAGGTAGGTTCCGCTATATGCATTTGCAGGAATATCACGTGTGTCATACGTCAGCAGGAAACCAAGTCCGGAACTGAAATTTTTGTATCCGTGTTCTGTTCCTCCTGCCGCTATATATGAGGGCTCATTAACCATTCCGGCAGCCGGTTTGGTAATTTTGTCATAGTTCAAATCGACTTGGGGACCGGCAAAGATATTGCTTTCACCCAGACGGAATAAGAACCATGGATTTACTTGAATGCCGCTATAACGGTACTCGCTGGTATCTTCTCCACGTTCATAATCTTTATTAGTGGAATATCCGATGCCATAAAAATTTTCGATTGTATTTTTATATGAGAAAGTTCCGAAGATACGGAAGCGGTCGCCTTTAAAAAAGAGCTGTGGTTTTGTCATCAGGTTCAAGCCGCCTTTGAACATCAAGGCAATGGCCATCGGCACTACCGAACGTCGTTGGGTGGTATCACTCGGATTCATCCGGAATGTCATCAGTGCGCTACCGCCCACCAGTAAACCAAAATCCGGCGTATAACTGGGACCACCCAATATGTTATAGTGTAAATTCCGGTTTGCCACGCGCTGGCGACGCAGCTCGCGCTTTGAAAGGACAGGAATGGTATCTGACGGGATGTCTTCAATATCTGTAGGAGTAGTATCACTGATAGAAGTTGTAGACCTTTGCAGTTCATCGCTCTTTACTGCCGTACTGTCAGCCGCGGCTGACATCATATTGATGGATGGAAGCATCATCAATATTCCTATTATATATTTCTTCATAATTTCTCTGTGAGGAATTCGACTGCAAAGAAAACTCTTTTATTTTGATTAGTTTTGAAGTTCTTAGATAATAAATCTAAAAAAGAATCGTATTTTTGCGGAATAAGATGTTTCTCGATATGCTGATAAATAAAACTGCATGATTTAATCCCATACACCAAAACAAAATTTATCAGTATATCATGATCCGTCAGCCTATTAATTAATTATTTATATCAATGAATAAACAGATTTTATCAATTTTTGTTTTATGTGCTTTTTCTTATTCTACACAAGCGCAAGAAGTGAAAGGAGGCATCAGCGACTCCATGACGCAACAAATCAAGCAGAGTTACGCAAACACTCCTACTGACAAGGCTATCCGCAACGCTATCGGTAGCAACGACATTCGTAAACTGGCTCTCAACCAGGATAACCTGAAAGGCATGGATACGCATTTTTCTATCAAAGTGTCTTCTAAAGGTATCACCGACCAAAAATCTTCTGGTCGTTGCTGGCTTTTTACAGGTTTGAATGTGATGCGTGCCAAAGCGATCGCCAAGCATAACCTCGGTTCCTTCGAATTCTCGCAAACTTATCCTTTCTTCTTCGATCAGCTGGAGAAAGCTAATCTCTTTCTGCAAGGTATTATCGACACCAGCAGTAAGCCGATGGATGATAAAATGGTGGAATGGCTCTTCCGTAATCCTTTGAGTGACGGTGGAACATTCACCGGTGTAGCCGATATTGTCAGTAAATACGGGCTTGTTCCCAAAGATGTGATGCCGGAAACCAACAGTAGTGAAAATACCTCCCGTATGGCAGGTCTGATCGCCCTGAAACTTCGTGAACAGGGGCTTCAACTCCGTGATCTCGCTGCGCAAGGTGTCAAGCCTGCTGCCCTTGAGAAAACAAAAACAGAGATGTTGAGCACCATCTACCGCATGTTAGTGTTGAATCTCGGTGTTCCTCCTACTGAATTTACCTGGACTGAATATAACGCTAAGGGTGAGCCTGTGTCTACGGAAACTTACACTCCGCTTTCTTTCCTGAAAAAGTATGGTGACGAAAAACTGATTGATAATTATGTCATGTTAATGAACGATCCGAGCCGTGAATATTATAAGTGTTATGAGATAGATTACGACCGCCACCGTTACGACGGCAAAAACTGGACGTATGTCAATCTTCCCATCGAGGATATCAAAGAAATGGCTATTTCTTCTCTCAAGGATAGCACGATGATGTATTTCTCTTGCGATGTAGGTAAGTTCCTAAACTCTGACCGTGGTCTGCTGGATGTCAAAAACTACGACTACGAATCTCTTATGGGTACTTCTTTTGGCATGAACAAGAAGCAACGCATTCAAAGTTTTGCCAGTGGCTCCAGTCACGCCATGACTCTTATGGCTGTTGATCTTGACAAAAACGGAAAACCGACGAAATGGATGGTTGAAAATAGTTGGGGCCCTGCTGCCGGTTATCAGGGTTATCTCATCATGACGGATGATTGGTTTAACGAATATATGTTCCGTCTGGTAGTAGAAACGAAATACGCATCGAAAAAAACTCTCGAGGTGTTGAAACAGAAGCCTATCCGACTTCCTGCTTGGGATCCTATGTTTGCTGAATAGTTCTTTTTCTTTGCTTCTGTCTTTTGTTCCGGAACAAAAGATAAAAGATTACGTGCACGAACACGAAAGGAATTACGGATATTTTTCCGTAATTCCTTTCTTTTTTCCTATCGAATCCCAATCTTATTTATTACTTTTGCGGCAAATTTATGAAACCATTATTTTATATAGCATGGCAAATGTAATAAAGTTACGTAAAGG
>OGKN01000932.1_pt1 | contig 11175 bp, 9 predicted proteins | sample 1572511 | NCBI WGS metagenome assembly OGKN01 (sample SAMEA2582150, study PRJEB24529) | metagenome | reverse complement strand
AGTCGGCAGCGTTTGCCGAGCGACTGCAGCATATGCATCAGAGCATAGCCGCAGCCGAGCGTGTCGCCGTCCGGATGGGCGTGGCACAGCACGAGTATATCATCGTTTTCGCGCAGCAGTTCGGCCGCGCGGGCAATGTCAATTCGCATCTTCATCTTCCTTCAGATCATCGAGCATACGAGCGATATTCATGCCGTGCTCTATCGAGTCGTCGGCGACAAACTTGAGCTCCGGGGTCTTGCGCAGACCTAATCTGTGCCCGACCTCGCGGCGGATATAGCCCATGGCGCTGTCAAGTCCCTTGACGGCTGTTTTGGCGTCGTCGATGCCGCTCATCGAGCTTACGAAGACCTTGGCAAACGAAGCGTCGGAGCTGACCTCGACCTTGACGACGGTGAGCAGCTTGCCCCGCACGCGCGGGTCCTTGAGCTCGCGCATGACGGCAACTATCTCTTTTTTTATATCCTCGGATATTCTGTCAATTCTGTATCCTGCCATATCAGTCGCGATACTCCTCGATGGTGAACGCCTCGAAGATATCGCCCTCCTTAATATCGTTGAACTTTGCAAGTCCTATGCCGCACTCAAAGTTCTGCGCGACCTCCTTGACATCGTCCTTGAACCGTTTGAGCGAGCCGAGCTTGCCCGTGTAGATCACGATACCGTCGCGGATCACGCGGATCGGGGTGTGGCGGGTCAGCTTGCCTTCTCGGACGACGCATCCGGCGACGGTGCCGACTTTGGAAATTCGGAAGATCTCCATGACTTCCGCCGAGCAGACAATCTCTTCCTTCATCACCGGTTCGAGCATGCCTTCGATGGCATCCTTGATGTCGTTGATCGCATCGTAGATGATCGAATAGAGGCGGATTTCGATCTCCTCCTTTTCGGCGAGCTTGCGTGCCGATGCCGACGGACGGACCTGGAAGCCGACGATGATGGCATTCGAGGCCGCCGCCAACAGAACGTCCGATTCCGAAATCTGACCGACGGCCGAGTGGATCACATTCACCTGCACGGTCTCCTTCGAGAGCTTGATCAGCGAACCCGACATAGCCTCAACCGAACCATCGACATCGCCTTTTACGATGATATTCAGCTCCTTGAACGATCCGATGGCGATGCGGCGTCCGATTTCGTCGAGCGTCACGTGCTTCTGGGTCATGATGCCCTGGATACGCTGGAGCTGCTCGCGTTTGTTGGCGATTTCACGGGCCGAGCGGTCGTCCTCCATGACGTTGAACGTGTCGCCTGCCTGGGGAGCACCGTTCAGACCGAGCACCTGTACCGGCGTCGAAGGGCCAGCTTCGGTCACTTTTTGGCCGTTTTCGTTGAACATCGCTTTCACACGGCCCGTGTGTATGCCCGAAAGCATTACGTCGCCTATGTGCAGCGTACCGTTTTGTACGAGCACCGTAGCTACGTAACCGCGGCCCTTGTCGAGTGTCGATTCGATGACGGCTCCCGAAGCGCGGCGGTTCGGATTGGCCTTCAGGTCGAGCATTTCGGCTTCGAGCAGCACTTTTTCGAGCAGTTTGTCGAGATTCAGGCCCTTTTTGGCCGAAACTTCCTGATCCTGGTATTTGCCGCCCCACGACTCCACGAGGTAGTTCATCTGCGAAAGCTGCTCCTTGATGTGGTCGGGGTTGGCTGCGGGTTTGTCGATCTTGTTGATGGCGAAAACCATCGGGACGCCTGCCGCCTGGGCGTGGTTGATCGCCTCGACGGTCTGGGGCATCACGTTGTCGTCCGCCGCTACGATGATGATCGCTACGTCGGTGATCTTGGCACCACGGGCGCGCATGGCGGTGAAAGCCTCGTGGCCGGGGGTGTCGAGGAACGTGATTTTCTGGCCGTTCAGCTCTACACTGTAAGCACCGATGTGCTGGGTGATACCGCCTGCCTCACCTTCGATGACGTTGGTTTTGCGGATGTTGTCCAGCAGCGAAGTCTTACCGTGATCGACGTGTCCCATGACGGTTACGATCGGCGGTCGCGGCACGAGGTCTTCCTCGCTGTCCTGTTCGTCGTCGCCGATGGCTTCCTGAATGTCCGCCGATACGAATTCGGTCTTGAAGCCGAACTCTTCGGCTACGACCACGAGCGCCTCGGCGTCGAGACGCTGGTTGATCGACACCATCAGGCCCAGGTTCATGCAGGCCGTGATGACCTCGGTCGCCGAAACGTTCATCATCGTAGCCAGCTCGGCCACGGTCACGAATTCGGTGACCTTCAGGATGGAGCGTTCCTGTTCTTCGCGCTGGAATTCTTCGTTCATGCGCTCGGCTACGGCTTCGCGTTTTTCCTTGCGGTATTTCGAACCTTTGCTCTTGGCGTTTTTCGACGTCAGGCGGGCCAGTGTATCTTTCACCTGCTTCGAAACCTCCTCGTCGCTGATTTCGGGACGAACGACGGGCTTCGGAGCTTTGAGTTTGTCCTTGCGGGTCTTCTTGTTCTCTCCCGGACGGGGTTGGTTGGATTGCGGGCCTTGTCCGCGGCTGGGCTGTGCGGCGGATTTACCGTTGCTGCCCGGCTTGGGGCCGCCTGCCGGCGTACGGGTCACGTCCACTTTCTCTTTACTCAAGCGTTTGCGTTTGTGGCGGTTGCCCGGTGTGAATCCCGATACGTCCATCGTGCCGAGTACCTGCGGGCCCGTGAGGGTCTGCACGGCGGGGCGGAAGATGTTGTCGCTCTTGGGCGCCGCTTCCGGTTCGGGTTTGGCTGCGGAAGCCGTTTCGGAGGCAGGTGCCGCTTCCGTTTTGGGGGCGGCCGGTTGCGGTGCCGGCTGCGGTTTCGGAGCCGCAGCCTCCGGTACGGGCTCTGCCGCCGGTTTGCTTACCGGTTTCGGAGCCGGTTTGGGCTTGGGCGAAAGATCTATTTTGCCCAGAATTTTGGGCTGGGGCAGTTCGTCCTTGACGCTGATGACGTTGCTTTTGATAATTACCTCCTGCTCCTCTTCGCGCGTCTGTTTCTGTGCCTCTTCGAGGGTGATCGTAGCCTGCTTCTGGGAGATTCGCTCCCGGATGCTTTCCCGTTCGTTGCCGGTAATTCGGCTCCCGCCGAATTCCTTCTCCAGAACGGCATAGACGTCCGGTTCCACCAGCGTATTGGGCGAACCGTCGGTTTTTATACCCTTCTTTTGCAGGAAGTCCGTGATGGTATTCAATCCCACCTTGAACTCCTTGGCAACCTGGATAAGTCTTAATTTTCTTTCGTTACTCATATATCGGTTTTAATTTTTGTGCGATGGGACGGATTACTCCTCGAATTCCGCTTTCAGTATCTCGACGACTTTCTGTGCCTGTTCCAGCTCCAGGTCGGCACGGGCGGCGATCTCTTCGACGGGCAGTTCCAGCACGCTCTTGGCCGTGTCGCAGCCGCAGGCTTTCAGGGCGTCGATCACCCAGCCGTCGATCTCGTCGGCAAATTCGGTGAGTGCAACGTCTTCCTCCTCGATTTCGCGGTAAACATCGATATCGTAGCCGGTCAGCATCTTCGAAAGCCGGATGTTCAGGCCGCCCTTGCCGATGGCCAGCGATACCTGGTCGGGCTTGAGATAGACCGAAGCTGTCTTCTTCTCCTCGTCGATGGTGATGCTCGAAATCTTCGCGGGGTTCAGGGCACGCTGGATCATTAACTGCGGGTTGGTCGTGTAGTTTACCACGTCGATATTTTCATTGCGCAGCTCCTTGACGATCGAGTAGATGCGCGATCCCTTCATGCCGACGCAGGCACCGACCGGATCGATGCGTTCGTCGTAGGATTCGACGGCTACCTTGGCACGCTCGCCGGGGATGCGGACGATCTTCTTGAGGGTGATCAGACCGTCGAAAATTTCGGGGACCTCCTGCTCGAAGAGCCGTTCGAGGAACTGGTTGGCCGTGCGCGAAAGGATGATGCGCGGCTGGTTGTTGTTCATCTCGACGCTCTTGACGATCGCCTTGATCGTGTCGCCCTTGCGGTAATAGTCGTTGGGAATCTGCTCGGTCTTGGGCAGGATCAGCTCGTTGCCCTCGTCGTCGAGGATCAGCACCTCTTTCTTCCATACCTGATATACCTCGCCGGTGATGATCTCGCCGACCTTCTCCGAATATTTTTCGTAAAGGTTGGCCTTCTCCAGATCGAGGATGCGCGAAGCGAGATTCTGACGCAGCGACAGCACGGCCCGACGTCCGAACGATTCAAGTTTGATCGGATCGACGTATTCGTCGCCCACTTCGTAGGTCGGATCGATGGCCTTAACCTCCGATACGGCGATTTGCATGTTCGGATTCTCCACCGCGCCGTCCTCCACGACCGTACGGTTTCGCCAGATCTCCAGGTCGCCCTTTTCCGGGTTGATGATCACGTCGAAATTCTCGTCCGTCTCGAACTGCTTCTGAAGCGCGTGGCGGAAAACGTCCTCGAGGACTCCGATCATCGTGGCCTTGTCGATGTTTTTAAGCTCCTTGAACTCTGCGAAATTGCTGATAAGATTAAGATTATCCATTGGTTTTTTATCTTGTTTATTTTTGAATTTCCACTATTTGAAATCGAGGTATTCCTTCGTGTATTTGATCTCTGAGAAAGGGTAGCGGCGCGTAACCCGCACCGTCTGTTTCCGCTTTTTACCCTCTACGGCCTGCTTCTCCTCGTAGGAGAGGGTGAGTCCCTCCTGGTCCGCCTCGTCGAGCGTCGCCAGAATCTTCACGCCGCTTTTGAGCAGCACTTCGACCGGCTTGCCGATCAGTTTGCGGTATTGGCGGAGGTGCTTGAGTTCCGAGCCGATGCCTGCCGAAGCTACCGTGAGAGAGAAATCCTCCGTGTCGCGGTCGAATTCGGCCTCGATCGCGCGGCTCAGCTCCACGCAGGTTTCGATACCTACCGAGGTGTCGCTGTCGATCAGCAGTTCCACTTCGTTGGCGGGCGAACAGGTGCAATCCACTACGAACAGGTCGGTGCCGACGAGTTTGGCATTGGCTATTTCGGTGATTTTCGTACAATCGATCATATTTGCTGATGTTATCAATAAAGTCGTTTTTCGGTGCGGGCGGTCCGTGCAAATCCGGACCTCTGTCCTTCCTCGGCGAAAACTTGAAGTTCGTTCAGTCGTTTTTGCGGCCGGCCCGGAGGCGTTCGGCTTTTTGACGAAAATGTAGGGAATCGTCGCTTCCCGTTCGTTTTCATCGTCTTGCGTCCTGCGTTTTCTTCGAACATTGCATCGCAAGGAGCACTATTCGCGCCCGAATCTTGTCCCTGTTGTAGCAGGAGCTGTAATCGGGTCCCCGCATGGCCCGCAACTGCCGGTTTCTCCCGACGGAATGGGCATGCGAGGGCATGCGGGTCGAGAAAATCGTGCGGATGATTCGCCGGTCGGGAGCGGTGAATATATCTACGAAATAAGGGGACTTGCTCGTCCCCTTACCTCTTTATACCCGTTTACGCTACAAATATAGCGAATGTTTTCCTATTTTCAAACCTTTGTGTCGAAAAATTATTCGTCTTTTTCGTTGCTCTGAGAGTAGGGCTTGATAATGCCGCGCTGCGATTCGCGGATGAACCGGATGAGTCGGTCGCGTTCGGGACTTTGCGGAATCTGTTTTTCGACCTCCTCACAGCCGTTCAGGTAGTTCAGGCCGCTTTGGAAGAGGATGCGGCAGGCGTCGTGAATTTGTGAGATCGTTTCCGGCGTGAATCCGCGGCGGCTCAGACCGACGCGATTGACGCAGGCGAAACGTACCGGATCGTTGTTGCTGACGGTGATGAAGGGGGGAATGTCCTTGCCCACCAACGCGCCGCCCTGAATCATCGTGTGCTCTCCGATGCGGGTCCACTGATGTACGGCTACGTGGCCGCCGATAACGGCCCAATCGCCGACTTCGACCTCTCCGGCGAGCGATACGCGGTTGGCCATGACGCAGTGACTGCCTACCACGTCGTCGTGGGCGATATGCACGTAAGCCATAATCAGGTTGTGGCTGCCGACGACGGTCTTGCCCCGGGAGGCGGTGCCCCGGCTGATGGTGACGCATTCGCGGATTTCGTTGTAGTCGCCGATTTCTGCCGTCGTTTTTTCACCGACGAACTTCAGGTCCTGCGGGGTGCAGGCGATCGATGCGGCCGTATGGATCTTGCAGCCTTTGCCGATGCGGGCTCCGTCGTGGATCACGGCCCCGGGGCCGATCCAGCAGTCGTCGCCGATCACCACATCGCCGGCGATGTAGGCGAAAGGCTCCACCGTTACGTTCTTTCCGAGTTTCGCGTCGGGATGGATGTATGCCTGGTTGCTTATCATGTGCGGTTACTCTTTATTTTTAACGATCTGGGCCATCATCGTGGCTTCGCAGGCGAGCGTTTCGCCGACGAAGGCCTTGCCTTCGACTACGGCTACGCCTCGTCGGATGGGCTCCAGCAGTTGAACTTCGAAGTGAAGGGTATCGCCCGGAACGACCTTGCGCTTGAATTTTACGCCGTCGATCTTCATGAAATAGGTCGAATAGTGTTCCGGATCCGGAATATTGCGCAATACCAGCATTCCGCAGCACTGCGCCATGGCTTCGACGATCAGCACTCCCGGCATGACCGGCTCCTCCGGGAAGTGTCCCACGAAGAACGGTTCGTTCATCGTGACGTTCTTGATGCCGGCGACCATCGTATCGTCGATGTAGAAGATACGGTCCACCAGCAGAAACGGCGGGCGGTGGGGCAGCATGCGGCGGATATCGTTGATGTCGTAAACCGGCGGTTTGCGGCAGTCGTATTGGAAGCGGGGTTTCTCTCCTTCGCGGCGGATAGTCTGTTTGACTTGCTTCATGAACTCCGTGTTGGCGAAATGGCCGGGGCGGGTAGCCCATACGCGGCCCTTGATGCGTTTGCCGAGCAGAGCGAAGTCCCCCAGCAGGTCGAGGAGCTTGTGGCGGGCCAGTTCGTTGTTGAAACGAAGTTCCAGGTTGTTCAGGTAGCCGCCCGTGATGCGGATATCCTGTTTGTTGAAGATTTTCTTGAGGTGTTCGAGCTGATCGTCCGGGACGGGATTCTCCACAACGACGATGGCATTGTCCAGGTCGCCGCCCTTGATCAGATTCATTTTCATCAGAGGCTCCAGGTCATGCAGGAAGACGAAGGTGCGGCAGGGCGCGATTTTCGAGGCGTAGTCGTCTTCGGGATTGAAGGTCGCGTACTGGTTGCCGATCACCTTGGAGTTGTAGTCCACGTGCAGCGATACGGAGAATTCGTCGTCGGGGTAAAGGATGATGGCCACGCCTTTTTCCGGAATCGTATAGACCATTTTTTCGGTGACGTGGTAGTAGGTGCGTTCGGCTTCCTGGGGTTGCAGGCCGGTTTCGACGATCGTTTTCGCATATTCTTTGGCCGAACCGTCCATGATCGGGGTTTCGCCGGCATCGACGTCGATCGTGGCGTTGTCCACGCCCAGGGTCCAGAGGGCCGACATGATATGTTCGATGGTCGCAACGCGTGCGCCATCCTTTTCGATGGTCGTGCCCCGCGAGGTATCCGTAACATAGTCGCACAGGGCCGGAATTTCGGGTTTGCCTTCCAGGTCGATGCGACGGAAAACGATGCCGTTGTTCTCCGGGGCGGGGTGTACCGTCATCGTCACTTTGACTCCGGTGTGAAGACCTGTGCCTGAAAACGAGATCGGGGCTTTGAGGGTTTGTTGTTTGGCAGCCATAGTCTGAATTTATTCAAATTGCAACATACATTCCCATTGACTGCCGGGTCCCGACGTGTGTGGGGCCGACCGTCATTTTCGGAAATGTTTATCGCATTATTTGCGCGCAAATATAGGAAATATTATTCAAAAATCGTATTTTTGCCTAAACGAATGATAAACCGAAACTCCGTGGCAGCACCCGATAAAACTCCCCGTCCTCCCAAATTGCATCTTCCCTTCGAAACGAAAAAGACTGATGCGGGCGAATGGGCTTACGACCACCGGGTTGGGTTATGTATTACGTTGATTGCCTATTTGGTGCTTGCGATCGCCTTTATGGCGGGAAAAATCGTCGTGGGGGCCAAACCTTCCGTGCAAGGCATAATCATTGATACGAAAACTTTAGCGGAGCTCGAGGCGGAGAAGATGCGTCTTGAACAGGAGGTACGGGCTCGCCAACAGGCGCAGGAAGGCGGCGATTGGCGGGATGTGCGCAACCAGTATTCCAACGAGAATGCGCTCGAGGAGCGGTCGCGTGACGACCGTGGCTCGATGTCCTCGTCGCTGAAAGAATCCGCCGAAGCGGTCGGCGAACGGATGCAGGCCAACCGGGACGCTTACGAGCAGGGATTGGCCGAGGAGCGTGCGATTCGGGAGCGTATGGGGCGCAGCGGCAAGGACGATCGGACACAGGACAGTCGGGCCAAGGGACGGGTCACGGTTTCCTTTTCGCTGACCGATCCCGTGCGGACGCGCCGTTATCTGGAGGTGCCGGCCTATCAGTGCGAGGGAGGCGGCGAAGTGGTCGTCGGTATTACGGTCAATCCCTCGGGAGAGGTCGTTGCTGCAAAAGTGGCCTCCGGAGGCGATGACTGTATGCGGGAGGCTGCGCTGGAAGCTGCACGCAACTCGCTTTTCAATATCGATGATTCGGCGCCTGCCCGACAGTCGGGAACGATTACTTACCTATTCATTCCTCAATAGGGTGCGGTGCCTGTCAGCGATTGTACGCGACAGGCATTTTTTTGTAAATTTATATAAGGATTTCCTATGCATAATATCATTACGACCGAAAACATTCTGTTGATCGGAGCCTTGCTTCTTTTCGTCGCTGTAATGGCCGGCAAGGCGGCCTATCGTTTCGGCGCCCCGGCCTTGCTCTTTTTTCTGGGGGTCGGTATGCTGTTCGGCATCAATTTCATTTCGTTCCATTCCGTCGAAGCGACCCAGTTCGTAGGTATGATCGCTCTTTGTATCATCCTTTTCACGGGCGGTATGGATACCAAGTTTTCGGAAATACGACCGGTGATCGGACCGGGTATCGTACTGGCGACCGCCGGAGTCGTCATGACGGCGGTGATCGTAGCGGGTTTCGTCACGCTCATTGCCCCATGGGTCGGGCTGGCCGTATCGTTTCCTGCGGCGCTGCTGCTGGCCGCGACGATGTCTTCGACGGATTCGGCTTCGGTTTTCTCCATCCTGCGAAGCAAGAAACAGGGGCTCAAGCAAAACCTGCGCCCGCTGCTGGAGCTGGAGAGCGGTTCGAACGACCCGATGGCGTACGTGCTGACCATTGTGCTGATCGGCGTATTGTCCGGCGGCGCAGAAGCCGTGAGCGTACCGATGAGTATCGTAAAGTTCGTCATTCAGATGGTGCTCGGCGGTCTGATGGGCTACGCTATCGGCCGGATCGGTGTATGGACAATCAATCGGATCAATTTGAGCAATCATTCGCTCTATCCGGTGCTTTTGCTCGCTTTCGTTTTCTTTACCTTCTCGTTTACCGACCTGATTGGCGGGAACGGATACTTGGCTGTTTACCTGGCAGGATTGGTGTTGGGTAATAACCAGTTGACGCAGAAACGTTCGCTGACGATCTTCTTCGACGGCTTCACCTGGCTGGTACAGATCGTGATGTTTCTTACGCTGGGTCTTCTCGTCAACCTCGACGAACTCTTGCAGCCCGACGTGCTGATGCTGGGCTGTCTGGTAGGAGCCTTCATGATGTTCATTGCGCGTCCCGTCACGGTGTTCGCCTGTATGGCTCCTTTCCGCAAGTTTACGACCAAAGCCCGTCTTTATGTTTCCTGGGTCGGTCTGCGCGGTGCTGTGCCAATTATTTTTGCGACCTATCCTTTGCTGGCCGGTACGGAGGGAGCGCGGTTGTTGTTCAATGTGGTTTTTCTGGTGACGATTCTTTCGCTGCTGGTGCAGGGTACGACCGTAAGTTGGATGGCGAATCTGCTCGGGCTTGGGTATGCCGAAAAGAGTCCTGCCTTCGGGGTCGATGTCCACGAAGATATTCCGTCGATATTTACCGAGGTCCTTGTCAATGAATCGATGCTTCAGGGGGGCGCTACGCTCAAGGAGATCAACCTGCCGGAGAATACGCTGGTGATGATGGTCTATCGTGACGGAGATTATTTCGTTCCACAGGGCAATACCGAACTGAAGGTCGGTGACAAGCTCTTGGTTATTTCAGACCGGGGCGAGGAGCTGGAGTCCACCTATAAGGATATGGGAGTCGATGAAGTGCTGAAACTTTGAGATATTTCCTGCAGATCGGTTCTCTCTGTTATCGAAACAAAAAAGCTGTCGTTTTCGACAGCTTTTTTGTTTCGAATATATCTTGAAGATTAGATCTCCCAAGTAGCGCCCGAGTGGAGCAGGTCGTCCACGCAGTGGATCTTGCTCTGGGCTTTCACCTCTTCCACCTGCTTTTCAACGGCCTGATCGTAAACGATTTCGTCCTCGACCGAACGGATTACACCGAGTGCGACCGGATAGTCGGGATATTTCATTGCGGCCAGCATCGAGTGCAGCGTCGTGTCGCGCTCGTGGGCGTCGTGCGTCAGCAGTCGCAGACGGCCGGGATCCCCATGCCCGAAGTCGGCATCTACGAGGGCGAACCCAACGCCTTCGCGACGGGTCCCTCGCAGTCGAATTCGCTGGTGGCGGTCTCGACCGGGCTGCTCCAGCTCATGAACCGTGAGGAAGTCGAAGCGGTCATTGCGCACGAACTCTCCCACGTCAAGAACGGCGACATGGTGACGCAGACGCTCCTTCAGGGCGTGATGAACACCTTCGTCGTCTTCTTCTCGCGCGTGATCGGCTGGGTCGTCGACCGCCAGATCCTCAGGAACGAGGACGATGCGCCGGGCGCGGGCTACTACATCACCTCGCTCGTCCTTGACATCGCGCTCGGGTTCTTGGCCGGGATCGTCGTCGCCGCGTTCTCGCGCTACCGCGAATTCCACGCCGACGCCGGCGCCGCCCGCATCATGGGGAGCGAAGTTCCGATGGTGAACGCCCTCGCGCGCCTGGGCGGGATCGAACCCCGCGAGCTCGAAGGCTCCATCAAGGGCTTCGGCATCTCGGGCGGGATGGGTTCGCTCTTCGCGACGCACCCCTCGATCGAAGAGCGCATCGCCGCGCTTCGCGAGCACCGCTACTGATCGGCGTAGAGGCCCCGGGAGGGGCCTCGGACCCCGAAGGAAAAAGCGCCGCATCCCGGCTTGGGG
>OGKN01000930.1_pt1 | contig 11214 bp, 10 predicted proteins | sample 1572511 | NCBI WGS metagenome assembly OGKN01 (sample SAMEA2582150, study PRJEB24529) | metagenome | reverse complement strand
GTTTTTTCTTCATTTTTGCGATAAAATATAAGCAAAATACTTGTTTTTGTGAAATATTCGTTTTATCTTTGTTGTGTCCTAAGAAACAAAGGGCTGAAAATAGTTTTTTTAAAATGGTATAATTGTGGGTATAAAAAATTGAGTTTATGGAAAAGATGCAGTCTTCGAAAAGAAGACTGAAGGTAAAAATCAAAATGCGTTTCATAAGGAAAAGCGAGATTAGATAAAAATAGTAAAGGGATCGGGGGTCTGTGAGGATACCCTTTTCTGTGTGTTATTATGACAGATGGCTTGTTGCCGCAGTATATAAAAACATTGCACAGGCTCGGAAATTTCGCTAATTTTGCATCCGACAAATTTTCAGACATATATGAACAAAAGCAAATATGCAATCGCTCTGATGGCTTGCTGCATTGTGGCGGTGGCAGGATGTGCGGGCAAGACTGCCGGAAACACCGCGCAGCAGACAGCCGATGAGGCAAAGGAAATCACGTTCGACGCCGACAGCGCCTATTCTTTTGTGGCGCGCCAATGTGCGTTTGGGGAGCGTGTGCCAAACACCGATGCCCATTCGGAGTGCGGCGACTGGATTGCCTCGCGGTTGAGGCAATGCGGCGCAACGGTGACTGAGCAGCGCGCCGACCTGAAGGCTTTTGACGGCACTCTGCTGCACGCGCGCAACATCGTGGGTGAGTTTTATCCGGAAAAGAAAAGACGCGTGTTGCTGGTGGCTCATTGGGACTGTCGTCCGTGGGCCGACAGCGATCCCAACCCCGACAACCGCCGCAAACCGGTGATGGGTGCCAACGACGGTGCCAGCGGCGTGGGTGTGTTGCTTGAGATGGCACGTCTGCTCAAAAACAACGAGCCGGCGGTGGGCATCGACATCCTGCTCGTCGACGCGGAGGACTGGGGCGACGACAATGGCGACAATCCCGACTCGTGGGCTCTCGGTGCCCAGCACTGGGTGCGCACACCGCACCGCGAGGGCTACACCCGTCCGGAATATGCCATTTTGCTCGACATGGTGGGCGATGCCAATGCCACATTCCTGCGCGAATATTTCTCGCAGCAGTACGCTCCCGACGTGGTCAACCGCGTGTGGGCTGCCGCCAACCGTCTGGGCTACGGCAACTTCTTTGTAAACGCCAACGGCGGCGGCATAACCGACGACCACCTGGCAATCAACAATGCCGGAATCCCGTGTATCGACATCATCGACCCGAGGATGGACTCTCCGACGGGATTCTGCCCGCAGTGGCACACAACCGACGATACGATGACCCATATCGACCGCCGTCCGCTGAAGGCTGTCGGACAGACTCTCGTAAACCTTTTGCTTGAAAAATAAATTTTGCGTAACTTCGCACCGTAGAAACAGAAAATGTCGATATGAAGGAAGCATTGCATCTGACACAAGAACAGAAACTGCAGCAACGGCTGTCGCCGCAGCAGGTGCAGTTTGTCAGACTGCTGGAAATGAACAGCCTTGAGGTGGAAGATGAGGTGCGCCACGAAATCCTTGACAATCCGGCAATCGAAGTGGCTGAGCAGGACGACAGCCAGAAGAACGGAAGCGAGGAAGGCGGCGATGAAAGCGAGGAAAAGGCTGACGACATTGCTCCTGACACGACAATGGCGCGCGACGCCGACGATCCGGAGGACGATGCCGACGACACTCCCGACTATCGTCTGAACATATCAAACCACAGCGCCGACGACAAGGTGCTTGAGCCTATCATCACGTCGGAAAGCACGCTGATTGACTATCTTACGGAGCAAATCAACGAGCATGACCTGTCGGAAAAGCAACAGCAAATAGCCGACTACATCATCGGAAGCATCGACGACAACGGATATCTTACCCGCTCGGTGTCGGCAATCTCCGATGACCTTATCTTTCAGGAAGGGCTTGACGTGACCGACGGGGAAATCAACACCGTGCTGCAGGCAATACGTGAGCTCGACCCTGCGGGGGTGGCGGCGTTCGACCTGCGCGACTGTCTGCTGCTGCAGCTGGAACGGCTGCCGGGAACGCCCGAAAACCTACATGCCTACACGGTTGTCGACAAATATTTCACCGAATTTTCAAAAAAACACTACGACAAGATTATGGCGGCAATGAAACTCGATAAAGAGGAGTTCCGCCATGTGCTTGAAGCTATACAGGCTCTCAATCCAAAGCCGGGAAGCCTTTACGGAGGCGGCGAAAACCAAAAGGCGCAGCACATAATCCCAGACTTCAACGTCGATGTGGACGGCGATACAATAACGCTGACGCTGCTCAACAACGTGCCCGACCTGCAGATTGAGGAGTCGTTCCAAGCAATGTATGACAATCTTCCCGCAAAGCCGCGCAACCGCAACGAGGAGGAGGCAAACCGATTTGTCAAAGACAAATACGAGTCGGCATCGGTGTTTATCAAGATGCTGAAGCAGAGACAGCAGACGCTGTTCAGCACGATGCGCGCCATTGTGGGATGGCAAAAAGCGTTTTTCCTCACCGAGGACGAGTCGCAGCTGCGGCCGATGGTGCTGAAAGACATCGCCGCGATAACGGGCTATGACCTGTCGGTGATATCACGCGCCACTTCAGGAAAATACGTGATGACTCCCGGCGGCGTATACCCGCTGAAGTTCTTCTTCAACGAGGGTATGAAGCATGAGTCGGGCGAAGACGTGTCGACTCGCGAGATTCAGTCGGCATTGAAAGACATCATCGAACACGAGGACAAGAAAAAGCCGTTCTCCGACGAGGCTCTTTGCGAACTTCTCAACAAGAAAGGCTATGAAATAGCACGCCGCACCATCGCCAAATACCGCGAACGCCTGGGTTTCCCTGTGGCACGGCTGCGTAAAGAATTATGATATGGAAAATCTGAAAACGGAAATCACGTCGACAATAATGTCGCTTGAGCAGAAAACGATGCGTGTAATCCACTATGTGGCAGCCGTATTCTCGTTCCTGCTGTCGCCGATGTTCATGCCAACATACGGTATGCTCATCGCATTCCAACTGTCAACTTACCAGATTTTGCTCACCACCGACAAACTTATCGTCATCGCTGTGGTGGCGGTGCTCACATGCGTGGTGCCGGCAATTCTGTTTATTGTGATGAAGCATTTCGGCATAATCTCCGACGTGCAGCTCAACCGTCAACGGGAGCGGTTTCTGCCATACACAATCATCACGGTTTGCTATGTGGTCGGTGCGCTCTATCTGTTCAACATCAACGCTCCCACGTGGATGTGGATGTTTCTCTTCGGAGCGGCTACGTCGGCTCTGGTGTCGATGGTGGTCAACTTCTTCTGGAAAATCAGCGCGCACATGGCTGGTATCGGCGGACTGATTGGCTTGCTTTGTAAAATCAACAATTACGGTGACGGCGTTTTCGACCTTATGCCGATAATCTGCGTGATGATAATCACGGCAGGCATCCTCGGCACGTCGCGCATCGCAATGGAGCGGCACACGCTGTGGCAGGTGATTGCCGGCGTGCTCAACGGATTCCTCTGCGTTTATATGATTTGACGGATATGGACAAAAACTGCATAATCCACACGCTTGCCAACGGCATGCGTGCCGTCTACTGTCAGCGGCATGGAAACGTGGCATACTGCGGTGTGGCTGTCAATGCCGGAAGCCGCGACGAGGGCGTCGACAGGGGGCTTGCGCACTTTGTGGAGCATACCATATTCAAAGGCACGTCGCGACGCCGCGCTTGGCACATACTCAACCGCATGGAGCTTGTCGGCGGCGAGCTCAACGCCTACACGTCGAAGGAGGAGACGCTCGTCTACTCGCTGTTTCCAAAGGGGAATATGCCGCGAGCCATGGAACTTATTGCCGACCTTGTGCAAAACTCTGTGTTTCCCGAGCATGAGTTGGAAAAGGAGAGGGAGGTGGTGCTGGAAGAGATTCTGTCATACCGCGACACGCCGTCGGAGGCCATTTACGACGACTTTGAGGACTTGATTTTCGCGGGCAACGCTCTCGGGCACAACATCCTCGGCGACGAGGACTCTTTGCAGGAACTTTCTTCGGAGAAATGCCGCAGATTTATAGAATGCCTGTACACCCCAGGCAATATGGTGCTGTTTGGTGTGGGAGACGCAGCCCCCGAACGCTTCTTCCGCCTCGCCGAGCGGCATTTCGGAAGCTTCAGCCGCACGCTTGTGCGCCCGGAACGCAGCGTGCCGGCAGTGTTGCCGCAGTTTGCCGAGACACGCTCTGTCGACTCACATCAGGCACACACCGTGATCGGTATTCCCACATTCGGAATGCACGACGACCGCAAATACGCGCTTCTGCTGCTCAACAACATTCTCGGAGGTCCGGGGATGAACTCTCTGCTCAATGTGGCGATACGCGAACGCCACGGCTATGCCTATACCGTCGAGTCGGCGGTGACTTTGTTTTCCGACAGCGGATTGATGACCGTTTATTTCGGAAGCGACGAGCGCTACGCCAAGCGGTGTCTCAACCTCGTGGACCGCACTCTCGACTCGCTCGCATCGTCAACGATGCGCCAGCGTGCGCTCGACGCCGCAAAGAAGCAATATGCGGGTCAGTTGCTCGTGGGCAGCGAGAGTCTTGAAGGCACAGCATTGTCGATGGGCAAGAGCGTGATGCACTTCGGGACGGTCAGCACCGTCGACGAAATCACCGCCCGCATACGCAGCGTCACCGCCGAGCAGCTCCGCGATGCCGCCGCCACCATAGCCGGTCGCTATTCCCGCCTGACATTTCTCTGAAAAATTGCGATTACCGGAGTAAAATAACAGGATACGAGTTTTGTAGATACGTGTGTGATGCTTATATTTGCACTGTCGATGACGCGTAATGTGCCGTCGGCGATGAAGTTAAGGAAATACTAACAAGAAACCGAATAATTATGGAAAAATCGTTCAGGAGTCATTTGTCAGCGGCAGTGGCGCTGCTTTTGACGGTGTTTGTGTTCGCATCGTGTTCCGACAGCCCGTCGGATTTGGTGAACTATGTGCCTAAGGAGTCAAAGGCTGTGATGGTGTTCAAGCCTGGCGACCTTGCGAAAAAAGGAAATCTGGAGAAGTATGTGAAGAAGTTCCCGAAAGAGAAGTTTGGAGAGGCGGCTGAGTTCATAAAAACGTGTATGAAAGGCGATAGCGGCATCGACATGGAGCAGATGGTGATGTTTGAATACGAAGGTGACGGCTACCTGTCGTTTGTCATCAGCGACGAGAGCAAGTTTGAGAAACTGGATCTTGTAGCCGACAACACGACCAAAGGCGAGTCGGGCGGGTTGACAACCTATGAGGCCGACAGCGACGCGCCTTCTGTGGTGGTCGACGGCAGTAAGGCTTGGCTTTGCCCGAAAAATCTGGACGATGCCATCGACGCGGTGAAGACATTCATTGCCCTTGACAAGGAGAAGTCGGTGGCTGAGGCTCCAGGCTTTGCCGACAACATGAGCGACGGCGACATGAACATATATATCAACATGGAGGAAATCATGTCGATGGGCGGCGGAATGACCGAGCAGATGATGAATAAGGAAATGTCGAGATACGGGCTGTCGCTTGACGACATGAATATCAAGGAATATTTCGACAGCCATATCTATCTGACGGTGCTTTTTGAGAAAGACAAACTTTCTGTGAAGTGCAAATGCTTGGACGGCAAGGGCAAAAACATCGTTTCAAAGGTCGTTGGCAACAAAACGATTGACACCGGAATGCTCAAGTTCTTTGACAAGTCGACTACGATGGTCCATGCGTCGGTGATTCCCGACTATGTCAAGAAGATGTACTCAAACCTTATCGAGAGCACAATCTACGACGAGACACAGAAGGCGATAGTTGAGGAAATCTTCAAAAACCTCGACGACAACGTGGCTTTTGGCATCTCAATCTCAGGAAACCTGACAACAAAAGTAGAGTCGGAATGGGGCAGTTATGATAAATTCAACCAGAAGTCAATCAATGGCACAATGGTGGCAAAATGCAAGAAGAGTCTGGAAGCTGATGTTGCCACGCTCGCATCGATACTCGGCCTGCCGATAGCGACCGACGGTTCGGTGTCGTTCCCTATCGACAGCGAGACCACAGTGCGCATCAAGAGCGAGGGTAATTATCTCGTTGTTTCCACAACTGCCGCTCCGTCGCAGCCTCTTGCCGACCCGGGAATGTTTGGCGGCAAGTCGGCGGCAATGTTTATCAACCTGTCGAAGACATCGCCAGCGGCGCAAAGCATCAAGCGCGCCTTTGGCATCGACCTCGACCTTACGGCAATCAGTTATTCAGACAAGCATGACAACTTGTTTGAGCTGAAGGTGAACAACAACAAGCAGGACAACGTGCTTGCCTATCTCGTAGACCTTGTGCTGAAGATTTCAGAGATTTAGCATACAGTGCAGACTGTTGATAAATCGGTATGCGTCGTAAAAAACCGGACGCATACCGATTTTTTTACTTTTTAAAAGCGAAAAAAGTTTGGATAAGCAAGTAAAATTAATAATTTTGCAATTGAAACCTTTTTTAAAAGTGGTGTCATAGAAATCGTTGACTAATCAAAAACGAAGGATTATGCTGAAATTGTGTATCAATTCGCGCGACGAACTGTTTGTGCTCGATCTTGACAAGGTGGCATACATACAAGCGAGCGGAAATTACTCGCGTATCGTCTATATCGGCGGAATGCAGATGATGATAACGCTTGGACTGTCGAAATTGGAGGGAATGATAAAGATGATTGTCCCGAAAGACCGCCGGAGCCCGTTTGTGCGACTTGGACGCAGCCTGCTTGTCAACCAAACCTATCTGACCCACATCAACGTGTTGAAGCAGCGGCTGACGCTGTCTGACAATCAGGAGCATTCCTATGTGCTCGACGTGCCTAAAGCATTGTTGAAGGCATATAAGGACTTGATTAGAAAAAGTTTCGCCGAGAGAATTAAAAACAAAGAGGAGTAGACCGTTATGACAAAGATTATCATAGGCAAACAGGGCGACCAGAAGTTTCCGATAAAGAATGCGGGAGTCAGTCGCCAACATGCAAGTATCACCATAGAGGGCGGACACTGGATTCTTGAGGATCTGGACTCGACCAATGGCACGTTTGTGCGCGACGACAATGGCTTGTATCAGCGGGTGAGCCGCGTGGAGATAAAAGAAGACACGATGGTGCGGCTGGGCGACGAGAGCAGCAACGGCTATGCGTTTATGGCTCACCATGTGGTGGAGGACGACCCTGAGAACTACGCCTATGAGTTCGCTCGGCTTGCGGAATGGCGCGACCGGTTCAAGAAAGAGCGTGAGCGTTGCCAGGCGGCGCAGCGCAACCGTGGGCTGGTGCAGATATTGATTTCTGTGGTGGTTATCGCCGTGTCGTATATGCCATTCCTTTCGGAGCAGCCACGACTCCAGCTGATGGTGATGCGCATCGGCATGCTGCTGCCTCCTGTCTACATTTTCTTTGCCTCGGGCAAAAACAAGATGCAGCGCATCTACGACCGTCAGCAGCGCATACTTGTGTGTCCGCGCTGCGGACGTCCGCTCACCGATTATGAGATTACGAAACAGATGTGCATGACGTGTAAGGCACATTCATAAGAATCATAAAAGAATATTTATGCTATGAGAAAGAAAATCACAATCATCCTGATGCTGGCGTTGTTTATGCTGGTATCCGCGCCCGTCTCGGCGCGCACTTTCGTGTTGTCGATCGGTATCGCCGATTATGATGGCGACGAGCACGACTTGCAGCGCAGCGGTCAGGACGCCATCAAGTTCAGTGACGTCATGAAGACGCAACGCCACGCGTGAAAATGTGATTGTGGCGCTTGCCGCAGTGTGCAGCAAAGCCACGGAGGGCGACCGCATTGTGTTTTTCTACAGCGGACACGGCGCGGATGGATGCATCGTGGCAACCGATATGAAGCCGGTGAGCTACAGCGAGATGATGCAGCTGTTTTCGGCTTCGAAGGCAAAGGAAATCGTATGCTTCTTCGATGCCTGCTTCTCCGGCACGATAGCGCAGGATGTGCGTTCGTCAGACAAGGATATCGTGTTTTTCCTGTCGAGCCGTCCCGACGAGATGTCGCAGGAAGACTCTGGATGGATTGGCGCGGGCTATCTGACACAGGCTTTGCTGAAAGGCATCCGTGGAATGGCCGACACCGACCATAATAAGGAAGTGACTGTAATGGAGCTGTTTAAATATATTTACAAGGACGTGACGGCGCGTGTGGAGAAGCGCAACTCAAACGCTCCCGACGACCGCTACAAGGTTAGACAGCATCCGCAACTTGTTGCTGCCAAGCGTTCTTACAACATGGTGCTGACAAAATGGTAGGCACACGAAGTTTGTTCGACAGAGAAATGCGCCATTTCGTCAAAAAAACTGCCGGGTTCAAACAGTATGGCCCGAAACGTTTGCAAAACGCCGTTGCCGACGCTTAACTTTGTGACAGAAACAAAAACCAAATGTTATGGAAACCAAGAAACTAAAATTTCAGACTGTTGCAGCAGGCAACCAGGGAACAGTAGACGCAACGATTGTTGAGGGTGAGAACAAAGAAAACAACGCTGCGAAAACAGCGGGTATGGCAGCCGCCGGCATCGCTGCCGGGGCAGCCGTCGCAGCCGCCGGCTATGCTGGTTATGAGGTTTATCAGCAATTCGCGGGTATGGTAGAGGCAGAACCGATGACTGCCGACGAGGCGCTCGACGCCGTTGCCGGACTTACAGCCGACAACACTGTCACCGAACCGGTGGTCGAGGCACAGCTGGAACCTGTCGTGGCAGCTGAACCGGTGGCTGAGACACAGCCTGCAGCCACAACGCAGCACACGACGACAACGGAAACGACGGTGAACCCCGACGATGTTTCAGACGAGATTCTTGCAGCCGACATCATTGACCCGACAGACGCCCAGGCTTCCGACTTCCCGTTTGAGGTGGGTGAGATTGCACAGGTCTACAACGTGAACGGAGAACTTGAGACAACCACTACAATTACAGCCGAAGACGGCACGGAAATGGTGCTTGTCGACGTAAACGGCGACCAGATGTTCGACGTGGCGCGTGACGCTTACGGAAACGAGGTTGAACTCGGTGTGGTGTCGACCGTCAGCGACATGGAGATGCTCCACGCCCAGCAGCAGGGCGACACAACAGGTTATCTTGCCGCTTCCGACACCGATCCGATGCCTGACGACAACTCTTTCGAAGCCGATATTATCGACCCAACTACTCTTGGATAAAACCATCTATGGACAACGAAAATCAGACTATACTTGTAACATGCCCAGAGTGTAAAAAGCAGATGCGTATGCGCAATCCGCAAATTCCGGGTGTTTATAAAATAACATGCCCGTTCTGCGGCAAGCCGTTTCCTGTGAAGATTGTAGACAGCAACAAGCAGCCGGAGCCAGCGCCGCAGCCAGCACCCAAACCGGCTCCGCAGCCAGCCGACAACGCGCCTGTGGTGGAGCAATTCTGCTCCAGCTGCGGCATGAAGTTGCGCATCCGCAACCCGCAGCCCGGACAGCACAATGTGCGCTGCCCGAAATGCCAGAGCGTGCAGACTTATGTCTACGAAGCGGCTAATGGAGAAGGCGAAAACACCGAGACACGTCCGGTAGAAAAGGTCAACAAGACCAAGCCGGTGCAGAAAAATTTCAATATCTGTCGTGGATGCCTCGTGCAGAAACGCGGACATTTCCGCTCCGACCGTATTTTTGAGCTGGCGGGAAAAGAAACCATCGTAGGGCGTCAGGACACCGACGCTCCATGTGACGTGATGGTCGACGACCCGACAATGAGCCGCCGCTCGATAAGCATCACTGCCGAGACAAAATCGGCGGGAATCATCTATAAACTCACTGTGCTCAACGCCACTAACAAGGTGAAGCACAACGGTAGAGCTTTGAGCGCCGGCATGGGAGAGTATCTCGAGTTTGGCGACACCATCGTGCTCGGCCGCACCACATTCAAGTTTGAAAAAGCACCGAATCAAGAATCTTAGAAATTTAAGGATATGGACATACGATTGAATCAACCATACTCATTTACGCAACTCGGGCGGCGCACCAACCAGGAGGATTCGCGCTATCCCGACTGCGACACGCCGAAAGACCCGCAACCGTTTTTCGTGGTCTGCGACGGCGTAGGGGGAAATGAAAAAGGAGAAGTGGCAAGCCGCACCGTCTGCGACGCATTCGGGAAGGCGCTTGCGGGTAGGGATTGGTCGTGTCCGTTCACTGTCCGTGACTTTGAGCAGGCTCTCGACTTCGCTTTCAACGAACTGCAGCGCGTATCGACGCCTGAGAACAAGGGGATGGCTACAACGCTCACGTTTGTGGCATTCCATTCCGACGGCTGTTTCATCGCCCATATCGGCGACAGCCGCGTGTACTATGTGCGCCCGGGCAGCGGCATTGTCTACCGCACCGACGACCATTCGCTGGTCAACGCCCTTGTGCGTGCCGGCGTGATAACGGAGAAGGAGGCGGAAACGCATCCCGACCGCAACGTGATTACGCGTTCGGTGTGTGTGCCCGACGCAGAGCAGGAGCGTTCGGCTGCAACAACGGTCAACATCACCGATGTGCGTCCGGGCGATTATGTGTTTATGTGCTCCGACGGCGTGTTGAAGAATCTTAGTGACGATATGCTTGTCGAGATTCTCGGCAAACCGGCTTCCGACGCTGAAAAATGTGCCCGGATAGCTGCGATGAGTGTGGACAGCGACGACAACAATACGGCATATCTTGTCAGTGTCGACAGCGTGGCTGGCGCGTTGCCGGTGGAGACGCAGACTGCCACGCGCATAGTGACGCCGGCAGAAGCGCGTCCGGCTGGCGGATACACGAAAAGGAAAAAGACACCGATGGGCGCTGTGATTGCCGCCGCTGTGGTTCTTGCGATATTGATTGTTGCCGCAGTGGTTGTCTTCTCGGGCTTGAAAGGCGGTGAGGATAAGGAAAATGTGGAGAAAGCATCGGAGGAGAAGACCGAAATGCCGTCGGAAAAACAAGGAATGGCTACGGCTCCGAGCTTCAAGGGCGATATGCAGAAATTCATCAACGACAACCTGCGCTATCCGGCTGACGCCACAAAGGAAGGCACGGTTGAGGTGCGTTTCAAGATAGAGGAAGACGGAACAACTGACGATGTCGAGGTGGTAAAGGGCGTTGACCCGGCTATCGACAAAGAGGCGGTGCGCCTATGCAG
>OGKN01000929.1_pt1 | contig 11214 bp, 10 predicted proteins | sample 1572511 | NCBI WGS metagenome assembly OGKN01 (sample SAMEA2582150, study PRJEB24529) | metagenome | reverse complement strand
ACGTGATGTGGGAAATCTGAGTGTGCTGAGTCAGGTCGAGGTAGAACAGAATTGCTCCCGAAGCAACAATTGCATTCTGCATCTTGTCGACACCGAAACCTTTCAGGCTTTTTGTCTCAAACTGCTTCAGCAGCCTGTCGTGAGCAGCCTCGCCGGTCATCATCCAGTCGTCGAGTTCAAACGTCAGATATTTAGCCGTAAACGACTGGTCGAAGCGTTTTTTGCACGACCGCTCCACCAGCACCTCCTTCGGAGAGAAGTTGGCGAGCAGTTTGTCAATATAGTCGATTGTGCCCTCGGCGGTAAGAAACTCACCTGTGCTGATGTCGAGAAACGCCACTCCGCAGGCGTTTTTTCCGAAATGCACCGCACCGAGGAAGTTGTTCTCGCGGTAGTCGAGCATATTTCCGTTGATGGCTACTCCCGGAGTCACCAGTTCGGTAATGCCGCGCTTCACGAGTTTTTTTGTCAGTTTAGGGTCTTCAAGTTGCTCGCAGATTGCAATGCGCTTTCCCGCGCGCACCAGTTTTGGCAGATATGTGTCGAGCGCATGGTGGGGAAACCCGGCAAGTTCGATGTGCTGTCCCGGGCCGTTGGCACGTTTTGTGAGCGTTATGCCCAATATTTCCGAAGCCGTGACGGCATCGGTTGAAAATGTTTCGTAAAAGTCGCCCACACGATACAGCATGATTGCATCGGGATGTTTTTTCTTCATCTCGAAAAACTGCTTCATCAGCGGAGTCTCAACAATTTTTTTTTCTGCCACAACAATAAATTTTAATAACACAAAGTTAATATATTTCTTTTTATCGGCGAAATCACTAACTTTGTATGTATCTATGGATATTGCGAAAACTGACATACGGCTCTCGGTTGTCGTTCCATTCTACAATGCGGAGCGGCATATCGGAGATTGTGTGCATTCGCTGATGCGTCAGTCGCTGTCGGGCGGCATAGAGTTTATTTTTGTCAACGACCGCAGCACTGATGCTTCCGAGGCGGTGCTGCAGGCGGTGGTTTCGAGCTATCCGCAGCGGCGCGACCAGGTGACGGTGCTTCGCAACGACATCAACCGAGGCAGCGCATATTCACGGCAGCGCGGTGTTGACGCGGCGAGCGGAGAATTCGTAATCCATTGCGACGCAGACGACTGGGTTGATGCCGAGATGTATGGCACGATGCTGCGCGTGGCTGATTCCACAGGCGCCGACGTGGTGTGCACCCCGTATTATTTGGAGAAGGGCAAGGGGCGTTGTGACACGGTGGGTTTCCCTTCGCTCGACTATCCGCAGCTCAACGATATGCCTCTCGACACGCTTCATTGTTCATTGTGCAACAAGATTATACGCCGCAGTGTGATTGTCGACAACGGCATCCGCTTTTTTGAGGGGGTCAACTGTTGGGAAGATTTGGGCCTGTGGTTCAGAGTGGCTGTTGCAACGCGCCGCATAGTGATTTACAACCGTCCGTTCTATCATTATCGTAAAGAAACGACAGACTCGTTGTCGACCGAGCGAATGGACCGTGTGCTTGCCGACCATCTTGCGTTTGTCGACGGGATGGACCGTTGGTTTGCCTCGATGCCGCCGTCGTATGCCGAACGCTATTCGCAATTCATTCTGTTCGCACGGTTTACGGCAAAGATAAAGATGCTCCGAGGCAGCCACCGCGACATTGTGCGTTGGCGGTCGACCTATCCCGAAACCAATGCGCATATCTGGAGTTTCAGCAACATTCCGTATGTCTACCGGCTGTGTTTTCTGCTCGCCGACCGTCTGCCTTTATGGATGGTGAAGGCAGCAATCGCCGTGGCGAGGATTTTACGCATCTAAAAAATAGCAGTATTGCTTGTTTCTGGCTGATAAAATAAAAATGGCTGACAATCAAAAGATTGTCAGCCATTCTGTGTACCCGAGATCGGACTCGAACCGACAAGGTTGTTACACCACTAGAACCTGAAACTAGCGCGTCTACCAATTTCGCCACCCGGGTATCGAGGTTTTAGTGGCGCAAAGTTACGGCAAATTTTCTGAAACGCCAAAACTTTTTTTTGAAAATTCCTCAATGGTCCACGTCGACAAGATTGAAGCGGTTGTCGAATTCCAGCTCCGTTCCGTTGCTCAGTTTCACCTCATAACCCTTTCGGCTGTATTCAATCTTCACAGGCTTCACGCCATGCTTCAGATAGCCGCGGTGTTTCATAAAGTTCATTATCTGCACTGGTAAGATGCCGTTTTTCAAACCTTTAGGGCATTTCACCTCGGTCCATTCGCCTCTGCCGTTGAACTCAATCTCGCTTCCGTCGGTAAACTTCACATCGTAGTCGGTGTCGCGGAAACCGCGGTCTTCCTTCACGAGCACCACCTTGTGCGGATTGAAATATTTTTTGACAAACGACTGTGCGCGTAGAGGCAGGTCGTAATAGGCAATGGCTATGTCTGACGCTGCCGCGCCTGGGGCGCAGATAAGCAGCATCACGATGCTGAGCAGGGTTGTTGTAAAAAGTCTCTTCATCATTCTTCGTTTTTGTTTGTTGGTATCTTTTAGAACGAAGATGAGCGGAAAAGGTTTAATCCGTTAACCTTCTTTTTCACCGAACGCGAGGTCGCCGGCATCTCCGAGTCCAGGCACGATGTATTTGTGCTCGTTGACTTCGTCGTCGATGGCAGCCACCCACAGAGTGGTGTCGGCGGGAAATTTGTCGCGGATAAAGTCGATAGCCTGTTGCGAGGCGATTACCGACACGATATGCACCTTCGAAGGTTTGCCTTTTGTCAGCAGCGCCTCGTAGGCAAGCTCCATCGACGATCCTGTTGCGAGCATAGGGTCGGTAATTATCAACACTTTGTCATCGATGCGTGGAGCGGCGATATACTCGATGTGGATGCGGAAATCGTCTTTGCTCACATATTTGCGGTAGGCAGACACGAAAGCGTTCTCAGCGCCGTCGAAATAGTTGTGCACACCCTGATGCAAAGGCAGTCCGGCGCGCAGGATGGTGGCGATAACAACAGTTTCGTCCACCACATGGCTTTTTGCCGTTCCGAGGCAAGTTTTGGTGTCGATGGTCTTGAATTCGAGTGTCTTTGAAATCTCATAGGCTGCAATTTCCCCAATACGCTCAATGTTGCGGCGGAAACGCAACATGTCTTTCTGGATTTTCTCGTCGCGCAGTTCGCGCATAAAAACGTTGACAAGCGAACGCTCGTCGGCAAAATTAATGATTTTCATATTCTGAAGATTGTGTTAATATATTTTCAATTGTTTTTCGGTCGAGTTGTAGTTGCCGGCGCAGGTCGTCGAGTCCGTTCATGCGTCGCTCGTCGCGCACACGGTCAACAAATTCAAGATTCACCGTCTTGCCGTATATCTCGTTGTCGAAGTTGAAGATGTTCACCTCAATGGTGCGTTGCGTTGCATGGTCGACTGTCGGAGTGCCGATGTTGAGCATACCACCGAATGTCGCTCCGTCGACCGATACTTTAACGGCATATACGCCGTCGGGTGGCACGAGCAGAGGTATGCCGTCAAGGTCGATGTTGGCAGTGGGGAAGCCGATAAGGCGGCCGTTGCGCTTGCCGTCCACCACCTTGCCGGCAATGCAGTAGCGGTGTCCGAGCATCGAGGCGGCGCCTTTCACGTCGCCCTCAGCCAGCCGTCGGCGTATGGCAGACGAGCTGATGTGGCCGTCGCCGCTGAGTTCGGGAGTGGTTATCACGTCCATGCCAATCGCCTCGCCGTAGCGTTGATAGTCGGCAAAAGTCTCGTCCGACCGCCGTCCGAAGCGGTGGTCGTAGCCCACGGCGAGCAGCCGCACGTTGTATCGGGAGTGCAGCAACGTCATAAACTCGCGTGCCGTCATCGCCGCCAATTCATGAGTGAATGAGAGGAAGAAAGTGTAGTCAACGCCCGTCTGCGCCAGCAGCGAAGCCTTCTTTTCCGGGCTTGTGAGCAGCCGCAGGCCGCAGTCGGGGTGAAACAGCAGCTGTGGATGGTTGGGGAAGGTGAACACGGCGGTTTTCAATCCTCGTGCCGACGCAGCTTGGCGCAGATTGTCGACAACAAGGCGGTGGCCGCGGTGCACGCCGTCAAACATCCCTATCGTTGCCGCTAACGGCGGCATGTTGTCGGGGACTTGCTTGTTGAAAAAAGTATCCATTACTCCCCGAACGCTTCCATGAATTCCGTACCTTCAGCCACAAGCCACGTCTTGAATCCCAGTTGCGACGCTGCGTCGAGGTTGGTCTGCGAATCGTCGAAGAACAGCGTTTCTTCCGGGCGGATGCCGAATTTGCGCACCACGGCCTCGAAGATGCGGCGGGCGGGCTTTGCCACGCCCTCCTCAAAACTTGTGCAGATGCCGTCGAAATAGTCTTCGCGGTGTTTGCCGTCTTTCTCAAACTCGCGGCGGATGCCCTGGTTGTACATTATGGCGTTGGTGTTTGACAGCACATATATCTTATAATGGTTGCGCAGCGACTCGAGCGCATGTAGGCGTGCCACAGGAATGCCCACAAGAAAGGCGTCAAATGCCGTGTCGATTTCCTCGTCTGAGAGTGTGCGGGCAGACTTGCCGCGCACATAGTCGCGAAACTCAGCCGGTGTGATTTTTCCCTCTTCAAGTTGAAGAAATGCGCCCTGCTGGCAGTAGACGCCCAGCATCTCGCCGATGCCGCTCACTTCCAGTTGCTCCAAGGCTTTAACACAATTTTCGCGGCGGATGTCCATAATGACGCCGCCCAAGTCAAACAAGAGATTTTTCACCCCTTCCAATTCCGGCTTCTTCATAGAAATTTTTTGCAAAGTTAGTGCAAGCCGAGAGAAAAACCGCGCAAGCCGAGAGAAAAATGAAGCTTGCTTCGATTTTTCCGAGGCGCAGCCGGTTTTATCCAAAAAGCAAAAACAAGCTTGTGCCTCAGCGGCACCGCGTTGCGGTGCATGCTGCGTTGGTTGCTCTGCCCCGGACGCAGTCCGGGGTTAACTGAAAGCGTGTCCGCGCTGCGGACATCCCCCTCGCTCTCCGGAATGAAGGCAGAGAGTGACTAGTAGCGCATCTCCGAAGCGTATGGGCAGTGTGGCGGTCAGAGACCTCATGCGTCATTGCTGCGCTCCTACGAATGGGGTTGCTATGAAGTATCGCGTCTGCGCTGCGGACATCCCCTCGTTCTCTGGGTGCAGAGAGTGACTCCTCGGGCGTAGTAGCGTATCTCCGAAGCGCCTGAGCAGGGTGGCGGTCAGTGACCTCATGCGTCATCGCTGCGCTCCTGCGAATGGGGTTGCTGTTGAGTATCGCATCTGCGACGCGATGCCAATGTAGCGGCAGAAGGTATTAGCCTGACGCTTAGTGTCAGCGCGGCGAGGGAGCCCGAAAAACAGGCATTTAAAAGTTAAAAAGACTTAATAATGTTGCGGTATTGATTTTAATGTGTACTTTTACGAAAAATAAGGAAAAAAGACTACTACCTAACTTTTTTATAATAGAAGAACTTAACTAAAACTTATAAATCAAACTAAAACCTAACTTTATGAAAAAATTTAAACACATTCTTGTGTGCGGACTCGCTGTTGTTGCGTCCGCCGTAGCCGTTCAGGCACAAACTCTTACGCAGGATTGGAAAGTGACCCAGGGTCTGCCTTCAGCCGCTGAAGCTAGAGATGGTATTGGAGGAAAAGGAAAAATCTGGACTAATGACAAAAGTTCTGCAAAATTGACCTATTGGGATGAGTCTGGGGTACATTCGCTTTCTGTTGGAGCGGGAGGAACGGCCATAACATGGATGATGCCGGGAATATAATAATTAGCACGAGCATGTATACCGGAGGATGTACGGCATATAAGATTCTGCCGTATGGAGAGACCTCTGTTAAGGATTTGTCAGTTAAACTTCCGGATGGTGTTACTCCCGTGGGTATGCAATATATGGGACGCGCAAAAGGTGATGTTATGAGCGCTGAAGGTGGTGTGTTCTACATTGGTTCGACAGCAAATGCGGTTAAAGTCTTTGTGGCAGGAGGCGTGCAAGACGTTGCTAAATCAAAAGCAATTACGACAGGAATGCCAGCTGGAGCGGAAACTATTGTTCAGCCAGTTTCATCATCTCTTGATGATGATGAAATATTGTTGAGAAATAGGAGCCAAAAGAATTTCTATTATTGGAATGGTGAGAAATATGTTGCTTATTCAGCTCCGTGGAAGGCGAATTCAACATGTGGTGGAGACGCTTTTAAGTTGAATGGAACGCTTTATACAATTGAGCCAAGTGGAGCTGATTATGTTGATGGCTTTGTTATTGTGGATCGTAGCACAAACAAGGTTGTTGCTACGCATGAAGCAGAATTTGCAACTGCAGCAAGAAAGCCTAACGGAAATTCATTGACAGCGGAGAAAGTAGATGCGTATACAATCAATCTCTACCCATACGTTCCTGGACAAATGGCTGCAAAATACACATTCTCATTGCCAAAGCCAAAGATGTATATCCTTGGACAAAATGAAGTAGGAGAAGCATGGAATCCAACCAGCGGCATTGCGATGACTTGGGAAAGTGGAAATGTTTGGTCTGCAACCGTGACAACAGCTCCTGGCCGTGAAAATCTGGGTTTCGTGTCAGTTCTTGCTGAAAACAATGATGAAGGAGGTTGGACGTATGTCAACGGAAACCGTTGGGGCTTGGAAAATGATAAACAAGAAGGCGCTTTGGCAGAGAAACTTACAGTAAGCAAAAACAGCAACTCTATAAATGTGGGTGTCGGAACGTTCTTTATCCGAATGAATTTGGATGACAATACTCTTTACATTGCTCCTACAAAGCTTTATGTGATTGGAACATCCAACAAGGCGGAAGGTCACCACTGGGCATCAGACGACGACAGCTATATGGCGGAGAGCAATCCGGAAACTCCGGGCGTGTTCACGTTCGATCCTATCGACTTGAAGGTGGAAGGCAAGGCTTTAGGCGAAGAAGCTGAGGAAGATTTGGCATATTTCGCTTTTGTTACGGGTATTGACGCAGAATGGGGTCCAGTAAACAACAGCCGTTGGTGTCCGGACAACAAAGATGGTGAATTGACAGACAACACTGATTTTACCGACTTCGGCAAGCATTATAATGGCGCATTCTGCATAAAAAATGGCGCTTACAAATTGACAGTCGACCTCAACACCAAGACCGTCAAGGCAGAATATCTCACATCGTCGGGCGTTGGGCAGGTAGGTGCAGAGGCAGCAGGCGTAATTGCAGCCGACGGACAAATCCGCATTGTCGGCGACGCAGCGACAGTGTCGGTCTACAACGCAGCCGGTCAGGCAGTGGCAATCAACTCGGCAGAGCGCACGTTTGCAGTGGCACGTGGCATGTATGTAGTGGTTGTCGATGGCAAAGCAACAAAGGTTATCGTTAGATAGTTAAAACAACCTGATTATAGAAATTCGGCGCCGTGGGTGATTGCCCACGGCGCCTCTTCGTGCTATAAAACGTTAAAAGGGACACGGCATTGGGGGAAAATTGCTAACTTCGCAAAAATTAGCAAGATTGTGGACGTATTGTTGACTATACTCGGCGTGATGCTGCTTGGCTTGGGGCTTTACCTATGTGTCAGGCCTTATGTGCCGTCGGTGCTTGCCTCCTATGGCGGACTGTGGTTGCTGCAGTGGGGCGGACTGATGGAGGTGCCCACCGTCACGCTTTCTTATTGGGGCGTGATGGTTGTGATTGTGGTTACCATCAACTCCATGCAGCAACCGGCGCTCACCAAAGCCACGCAGGGACTGCCGCAGATGCTGATAACGTCGGTTGCCGGCATGTTTCTCGGGCTGATGATGGGCTACTATGCCTCGATGGTGATAGGCGCGGCTGTAGGCGCGGTTGCCGGCGGAGTGTTTTTCGCTCGTACACCCAAAGGCGCGGCACTGCGTTTCCCGTCGAAGCGTTTTTTGCAGTATGTCTGTGCCAAGGGCTTCCCCACGGTGATAAGCGTGTCGCTTACGGGCATCGCCATAATGGTTGCTGTGGCAGCCTACAATATGTCGCATTAAAGAAATATTTTTAACGAAGATGAGAAAGTTATTAGCGGTTATAATGCTGTTTGCCGGGCTGTGGGTTTGGGCAGGCGCAGTGCCCGAAAAGGGCAGGAAAGACACCAAGTTCCGTCCAATCGACGTGAATATGGACTCGATACGCGTCAATATCCAGAATCCGCGCTCAAACTACTACTACAAGCGGTTGTGGCGCAAGTATCAGAGCAACGACACCAACATGTCGCTCAAGGAATATCGCCATCTGTATCTCGGATACGTGTTTTCGGACTATGATCCCTACCGCCAGTCGGAATTTTCAAAAAAGATACAGCCTCTCTACTATAAGAAGCACCACACTCCGGCGGAGTGCGACACGATAATCAAATATGCGGAGCTTTCGCTCGCTGACGATCCGTTTGACTTGAAGCAGATGGAATATTACATCTATGTGCTCAAGGAGCGTCAGAAATACACCCGTGCGGCAATCATGCAGTCGCGTCTCAACAATCTTATCAAGGCAATCATGTCGACCGGCACAGGCACTAAGGAGAAGCCGTGGGTGGTGATCAGCCCGGTGCATGAGTATGTGATTACCAACGGCTTGAACTTCAAGGCGGCGGAACATCTGGAGTATGAGGGCGACATTGACTATATCAAGTTTGAGAATCCTAAAAGCGGCGGACCCGAGGGCTTTTGGTTTGATGTGTCAAACATCCTGAGGGTGCGTCAGCAGAAATTCGGCGACGAGTGATGGGCGAGGCGGCAATCAACAGATTCATCAACAGCCGTGTGCTCACGTGGCTCACAGCCGTTGTGGGCATCGTGGCGGCATACGCCATGCTGCTTTTCTTCGGCACGCCCTCCCCGCCGTCGGGCATATTGTCGTGGGCGGTGAATATGGTGGTGGTGTTTGTGGCGGCCGTGATGCTCAACTGGCTCAACAAGACCTACGTGTTTATCCGCGAGCACACGATGATGTTTGTCACCGTGTTTCTCTGCGCCACGCTGTCAAACCCCGTGGTGTCGACGTCGCTCGGCACGCCCACGCTGCTCGCGCTCGCGCTTGTGGTGTGCACCTACGTGATGTTTGGCACGTTTCAGCAGCGCGACAGCCAGAGCGTGGCGTTTCTCATCACAATGATTCTGACGGTCTGCGCCATGCAGAGTTTTGTGTTCGCGCTTTATATACCAGTGTTTATCGTGGGATTTTTCCAGATGCGCATCTTCACGCTGCGCACGCTGCTCGCCGTGCTTGTGGGCATCGTGGTGCCCGTGTGGACGGCCATGGCGTTTGGATGGATCGACCCGGCGCAGGTGCGCCTGCCCGACCTGCTTGGCGGCATAGCCACGCTCCGCGGCGGAGTGGACGCCGGGCTGCTGCTCCAGCCGATGTTTATGGTGGCTGTGGGCACGATATTCGGACTCTCCAACGCGTTGACGCTGATATCCTACCGCCAGCAACTGCGTGCCTACAATGGGTTTGTCAACGTGATGGCTGTAGCCACGGTGCTGTTTATGGTGGCAGACATGAGCCATGCTGAAGCGTATGCGGTGGTGGTCAATATGCTTGCGGCGGTGCAGGTGGCGCATTTCTTCACCATCCGCAAGATGCCGAAACTCTACATCGTGTTTTTCGCACTTATGGCTGTCTGCGTCGCCCTGTCGCCGGCGGTCATCTACAACCTGTTGAACTTATTGCAACTGATATGAGAATAATCGTTGAGGCAAACATCCCGTATATCAGGGGGTTGCTTGAAAAATTCGGTGATGTGGCATATTTGCCGGCGTCTGGAATCACAGCCGATGCCGTGCGGCGTGCCGACGCACTTTTTGTGCGCACACGCACCCGCTGCGACGCGTCGCTGCTCGACGGCAGCAGAGTGAAGTTTGTAGCCACAGCCACCATCGGCACCGACCATATCGACCTTCAGTGGTGTCGCGGCGCGGGCATCGACGTGGCCAACGCCCCGGGATGCAACGCCCCAGCCGTGGCGCAGTATGTGCATGCCGTCATAGGCAGCCGCTTCGGAGGCGACGTGCGTGGCTTGACGCTTGGCGTGGTCGGTGTGGGACACGTGGGCGGCATCGTGGCGCGTTGGGGCGAACGCCTCGGCATGCGCGTGCTGCGGTGCGATCCGCCGCGTCAGCGCCGTGAGGGAGGCTATTTTGTCGACCTCGCCACCGTGGCACGCGAGGCAGACGTGATAACGTTCCACACACCGCTCACCCGCAGTGGCGCCGACGCCACATGGCACATCGCCGACAGCCGTTTCCTTGAAAGTCTCAGCCACTGCCGTCTGCTCGTCAACAGCGCGCGCGGAGGCATCGTCGACGAGCAGGCGCTGCTCAAAGCCGTCGACGGCGGAGAGATGGCGGTGGCAATCGACTGCTGGGAGAACGAGCCGCGCATAAACCACGTGCTGCTCGAGAGCGCCTTCGTGGCGACGCCCCACATCGCAGGATATTCGGCTGAAGGCAAGCAGCGAGCCACGGCGATGGCTCTCGAGGCATTTGAACGCCACTATGGCGTGGCGGTCGACGGCAAGCCGCATCCAGCCGCTCCGCTGCTCGGCGCCGACGTAGACAGCGTCGACACGATTATGCGCTCCTACGACCCTCTCCGACACCCGGCGTCTGCGCGCCAATCCCGACGCTTTCGAGCGTCTGCGCAACGAATACCATCTCCGCGCCGAGGTGAGATAAGATTTATTTTGCAAAATATAGAATAATTATATATCTTTGCGGAAGATTGGGTGCATCACGTTGCGCCACGAAAGATTAGATGATGAAGAAAGTGTCTTTACCGGCTGTCGTTGCCGGGCTTAACAAGGACATAGAGGCACTGCCTTCGATGCCGCGCGTATTGTAACGCCATCGGAGACTCTGCAGTTTTTTTGATTACCTCGGGAGGCATACGCCTTGCCGGGGAATGCGTGTTTAAACAAGACAGAATGAGCGAGAACTGGTATGTGGTCCACACTCAGCCACGCGGCGAGAAGATGCTGAAGGCTTTGCTCGACAGAGAGCCGGCGGTTGCCGACACCTATCTGCCGATGCGCCAGCAGTTTGCCATCGTAGGCGGACAGCGCGTGAGCCGTATGGCGCTGACCATGCCAGGACTCGTATTCGTGCGCGGCAATAAGAACCAGCTTGTGGCGCTGCTGCGCGAAAAGAGCGGCGCGTCGTGTCTGATGGTC
>OGKN01000927.1_pt1 | contig 11224 bp, 16 predicted proteins | sample 1572511 | NCBI WGS metagenome assembly OGKN01 (sample SAMEA2582150, study PRJEB24529) | metagenome | reverse complement strand
CTGGCTCAGGTATGCTCGGATTTTTCCGCAAGTTGTTCCAGCGTCAACCCATGCTTTATCCGCTGCTCCCGCAGTCTCTGTCCAAAAAGCTCTTTCATAGCGCAACCTCATCCTATCGTGTTCTTTACACTCCATAGGAAACCTGTTAAACGCATGAACATACACAATCGAAAGAGATGAACAATTCCGTTAAAGATTGAACTAACGGAAAAAAGATTGCCGGAAGCAGACCTCTTACGGTCAACTCCCGGCAATCTTTTCTTATCGAACTTGCTCGTTCTCCTGTACTGTTTTTTCTTCCGCAAAAAATCGCTCCACGTTTTTCTGTGCCCGAACCAGTTCTTGCATCTCGTTCCGTGCCTTACGATAGTCCGGGTATGCTTCTTTCTTCTTTTTCAGAAGTTCAGCGTATTCGATGCTCAAGTCCTTAGCCTTTGGCAGCTTTTTCAATCCGGCTTCATCAAAAGCAGTTTTTGCGGCCTTATGCAGCGTGATTTCTTCCCGGTGGGTGTCCAGAAAGCTCTTACTATACCCGGCTTTGCGGTAGGCATCATAGACCGGGCGTGTCCGGGCATAATTAACGATGTGCGTTCGCAGAACAGCAATCTCGGCCATGCGCGTTTCTGCTGCCTTGATTGAATCGCCTAGTTCATGATAGCGAGCAGTAGCAGCATCTATACGCTCCTGCATTTCCTCAATGCTTCCGATTTTGTTCTCCTGTAAGAAAATCAGCGTTTTGGACATTTCTTTCAGATTATATCGCTTTGCCCAGCGAGCATACCCCATGCTCTTTCCCTCGGCCAGCTTTGCCTGAATGTCCACCAGCATCTGAAACTTTTGTTCCGGTACGATGCGCTTCTGCTTCTGCCGGGAATGGTGTTCGGCTTCCCCAGAGATAACAGCTTTCAGTTCTTCTTCACTATATCCTGCGCCCAAAGTGCGGAACCGTATGAATCGCTTCTGCCGTGCGCCTTTGACGGAGGTGTATTTTCCACGCTTGACCTCATAACCCTGCTGCTCCAGTCCTTGCAGAAAATCTTCGTAGTCTTTGGGCTTTTCCGTCAGAATAGTGTCAATCACGCCACATAGACGGTCACGATTGCTTTCTTTGGGCGGGTAGAGTGTGCGCTTCTGCCGCTCCCGATAGGGCTTTATCTCAATGACGGAAAGCTGATGCTCTAAGCAGATCAGATCGCTCAACCGTTGCACAGCCAACCCGGACAATAAAAAATCCCGGAATTTCCGGGTGCTGTCCAACGCAGTGGAGTTGTAGATAATGTGATTATGAATGTGTTCCCGGTCCGTGTGGGTTGCAACGATAAACGCATACTTGCCTTTGGTGAAACGCATTGCCAGCTCATAACCCACCTTGTTGGCTTCCTCGGCGGTGATTTCTCCGGGCTTGAACGATTGCCGAATCTGATAGGCAATCACATCGTTTTTCTGCCTGCGCCCAGTCATCAGTTCATACTGGCGTTTGGAGAGCATGAATTCTTCATCAACCGTCAAGGGACTGCATTCGTAACTGCTGACCAGTTCGCCCTGCTGTGTCTTGTCCGGGTTCTGGGCGTAATCCGTGCGGCTTTTCAGACAGGCCGCAACGGATTTTCCCTTGTTTTTGTGCAGTGCAATCAATCGGGTTGCTGCCATCGGCACTCTCCCCTTCCTTTTTTCTCAAAATCAAGTTGGATTTGCAGCTGAAATCTGATATGCTAATATAAAATTGGCGGCGAAAGGAATGCTCATATGAAAAAACATGGATACTATTGTAAGGTCTGCGGTGAGTATAAGGCGAATGAAAAGTTTTCGGGCAAAGGTCATGCGGCACATATTTGCAAAAAATGCGCCGCATTGCCACCTGATGTGCGTTCAACGCAGATGATTGAAAACAAACTGCTTTCTCTGCCATGGAGACTTTCTAAAGAACAAGTCAAATGGTTGCATAACAAAGCTCATGACAAGCGGCCAGAGATTCGAGAGCTAGCACAAGAACAGCTTAACGCGCGTTTTCATCCAGAGCAGTTTGTGCCGAATGATTTGGGTGACTTTGAAGATTTTCTGCTTGATGAGGACGAAAGTGAGTGGTAAATCTATGTAACCCGCAGCATCTAACTGCGGGTATTGTTATAGTTCGGTCAGTTTTGCGAGAGTCTGCTTGCCAATGCCGGGAGCTTCGTCCAGTGTAATGACAGTCAGCTCCATGTCGGGAGCGATTGCAGCGAGGTAGACCTTGCCGGACTTCTTGCCGCCCTCCAGAACGGTGTAGATGCGAGTATCAACGGTGACTTTCTCGGAACGAATGTGAGTGGTAGTAAAGTTCATAGGCGTTTCCTCCAAAATTTTTGCAAAAATAAAAGACCCGGAACTGGGTCTTACGGTTCAGTCTGCGCTCAACGCGCTTCTTCCTGCTTCTTCTGTTTTGCCTGTTGCTTTTTTAGTTGCCACTGGTCGAGCAGCTTGATGATGATGCTTTCCATCTGCCGGGGCGTGTAATTGCGTGGAAAGTATTTCCGCAGGGTTTCGTTTTTGATGGTCACGGTGTCCAGTTCGCTTTTCTTTTCCTCATTCATAATGTTGTAGACTGCATCATAGTCAAACTCACCCTGCTGCGCCAGCTTTTTTATGCGAATGGCTTGCGAAAGAGATGGTGCGTTCTGGGAAGCATCCATTGCTTCTAAAAAATCCTGTTGCTGTTTTTCGTCCAGATAGGACAGTTCTACCGCAGGGTTAAAAGAGATTTTTTTCTCGTCCACCATAGCGAGCAGTTCAGGGACAAGGTTCGTCAGGCGTACAAAACGCTGGACTTGATTGCGACTTTCGCCTGAATCTTTTGCTACTTTTTCATCGGCTCTCAACTTCGTCCCAACTTGGGACGAAGTTAAATCTGACCTAGCACCTTGATTTTTTATCGCATCCAGCTTCATCTTGTACGCAAATGCCCGCTCACTCGGTAGGATGTGTTCTCTCTGCAAATTGGAATCGACCATCAATATCGTGGCGGCATCATCCTCCATGTTGCGCACAATGACAGGCACGGTGTCCAGATGAGCAAGTTCGGCGGCGTGTTTCCGACGATGCCCGGAGATGATTTCATAGCCGCCCTCTGGTCTGGGGCGGGCGATGAGCGGAGCCAGCACACCGAATTGTGAAATACTTTCTACCGTCCGGGTCATTGCATCATCATCCAGCACTTTGAACGGATGGTTCTTGAACGGAAAAAGTTCATCCACAGGAATCTGCTGTACCTGTTCACGCTGTTCCTCCTGCCGGGTTTCCTCTGAACTGAACAGATCATCTAGCCCTTTCAGAGCTACGTTTAAGCCGCTTTTCGGCATCCACCAGCACCTCCCTCGCTAAAGATTGGTAGGCTTCTGCCACCTTGCCCTTGGGGTCATGCTGGAAAATGCTTTTGCCGGCGGCACTGGTTTCAGCGGCACGGACAGACCGGGGAATGGTCTGGTCGAACACCTTGATTTTACTACCGTATGCCTGACGAATCAAAGTGTCGATCTGCTTTCCATAGTTGGTGCGGCTGTCCGTCATGGTAAGCAGGATACCTTCGATTTTTAATTTCGGGTTGATCTGCCGCCGCACCTTGCCGACAGTCTGCAAAAGCTGTTCCAGACCTTTGGCAGACAGGTATTGTGCCTGAACGGGAATCAGCGTGGTGTCAGCCGCAGCCAAAGCGTTGATGGTGAGCATCCCCAGAGAGGGCATACAGTCCAGCAGGATATAATCGTACTCCCGTTTTGCTCCGTCCAACACCTGTTTGAGCATCTTTTCCCGGTTCATGCTGTTTACCAGAGCCACCTCCAATCCTGCCAATTCGATGTTGGCAGGGATGAGGTCTACGCCCTCTGCATGGTGCAGGATGCCCTCACCGGGTTGGATAGGCTGGTCGTTCATGGCTTTCTGCATCAGGGTGGAAAGGGTGGTGGGCAGTTCGTCCGGCTGCTGCCAGCCCATGCTGATGGTCAAGCTGCCCTGCGGGTCAGCGTCCACCAACAGGACTTTTTTACCTTCCATCGCCAGCCCGATGCCCAGATTTTCACAGGTGGTGGTCTTGCCGGTGCCGCCTTTCTGGTTGACGATGGCTATCGTGGTTGCTTTCTTTGAAATTTTCATCACCTCCGATTCGCTAAGTCGTGGTTAGTTTGGTTCTGGTAGGAAAGCTGCATCGTGGTGGGTGCGTTGTACAGAGAAGCCAGCAGGTATTGTTTCATGTTACGAATCGGGCTGCTGTTCTCTGCAAGGCGCTTCAGCACAAAGCAGATATGGTCGGCGTTCAGCTTCATAAACCGACTGCGTACCACCTCGGCGGGCTTATCGTCCCCGGCAATGCGCAGCGTCTTGCGGTTGGTGGCACAGGTGTCCACCAGCAAATCTACGATCTGATAGATGATATCCTCATCGTCCGGGCAGAGCCGGAGCAGAAGGTCTACCTCCAAGGACTGCGAAAAATATTCTTCCAGTTGGGCGCGTTTGCTCATCCAGTCGTTTTCATCGGAATAGATAGGATCAGTATCGCTTACCTCTGTATTATTTCTCTCAGTCTTATTACATCGTAGTTTGGCCGGGTCTTGAAGCGTATTCTGGACGGTTCCAGAATCGTCATTATCACGATTCAGAAAGCGTAGTTTTGACGATTCTGAGGAAAAATTCTTTACATAGATGAGATCGGGCTTGCCCAGCCCCCTCCGTTTGCGTTCAATCAGGCCGTACTCTTCCAGTTCTCGCAGCAGCTTGGTGGCCTTTTTATCGGCACAGCCCAGTGAATCCTGCCCCTCCTGCACAGTATAGATGATGAACACCCGCCCAGCTTTGTCCAACCAACCATTCCGGGCTGAAAGGCTCATGCGGTCCAGCAGGATACCGTACAGGGTTTTGGCATCTGTGGAAAGCGGTTGGAAGCGGCTATCCTGAAACAACAGCTTGGGAATCCGGTAGAAGGAGAACAGCTCGCTGGACCGCCCATAGAAGTAATCAAGGTCTGCGGTTCTTGTCGGCTTTCTTTCGGGCATAGAGAATATCCCATTTTTCAGGTGTGGAACGGAATACATTGACCTGCTTCTTATAAGGGCAGTGGGCATACAGGCAGGTGCGGAACTTGAAATCGGGTCGATAGTACGGGCACAGCTTGCAGCTGTCCGGGGCACGGTCGGAACCTTCGCCAGCGGCGATCACATGGTGCATGGAGTGCTGAACATGGCGCAGAGCTTCGTTTCGCTTGTGGCTCACTTGGCATCACCTCGTTTCTCCAGCGGTGCCATCAGGTCTTTGTAGCAGGGGATCAGCACACAGGGCTTTGCCCGCTTGTAGGGGCACCCTTCGCACTTGCTGGGGCCTTTGGGCGGTTCAATCAGATAGTAGCAGTTCTCTTTGCCAAGAACGCAGCCCTTCTTTCGATTCTTCCAGAAGAAGCAGTGCCGGCAATCTGCCGGGCGGGAAGCATGGTAGCGGATACCGTCCATCGTGACGGTCAGAACTTTTTTCATTGGTAAACCCTCCTTTGATGGATTCGGGAAGTCCAGCCCGAAAACAAAAAAGCGCGTTCCTCTTTCTGTTCCGAGAGAACAGCGAGTAAACGCGCTATGTATGGAGAAAAGTCTTTTATACGGTTTTGGGCAGGAATGTGGAAAATAGATTTACACAAATTATCTTGTATTTACATGGATTTACAGGAAAGCGGCTACCAATTTTAGCAGAGAGCCGGAAAACGGAGTTCAAAAGGTGCTTTATGGGGCTTCATTAGCTGGAAACCTGATTTTATTAGCTGGAACCGAAAATTCTGCTAATGGCATTAGCTGGCTAATTTTGGTGATAGGTTCAAAATGAAAAATGCGAAGATCGTCTTTCACATGGAAAAATGACCTTCGCATTTTCTTAAAGGGATACCCCAGACAGGATTCGAACCTGCGGTCTCCTCCTTAGGAGTAGACCCGATACGACATCGGGAAGTGGCATCTAATGCTTAAAAATGCTTGGAAATACAAGGTTTTTCAGCATTTCAAATCCCATCTGATACTACGCTGTGATAGCTAATTCAGAGGGATTTTACACCGTCCGATTGGCTCGAAATTAGCAAGTCTTTCGATTTTTGGTGGACGTTGCAAGTGCAAGTAAATGTCACTATGTAACTTCTCGTGATGCGAAATGATAGGAAATCCTATTCATTCTCGTGTGAGGGTGCGGGTGTCCTTAGACACAGATTTCAGTCTGTTTTATATATCATTTCAAAATGAATTTTTCAACCAGAATTATTAAGAATTTCAAAGGTTTTTCAGACTCAATGATTCTATGTAATTTAGACCCGCCGAAGCAGGTCTTTTTTTATTTCAGCATAATCTCTCTATCCTCAGCGCCGAGCATATAAGCACCCTTGGCAAAAGCATCCCTTGCAAGAAGCTCTGCTACATCAACCCTATCGAACAGCATCCATATTTCTTTCTCTTTCGGAGTCAGTTCATGGCTATGGTCAAACAAATGCTCAAGTCCCAATCCTTCAAGCAATGCCGACTTTGCTGCTTTGTATTCCTCAGCTCTGCCAACATATTCGTCGTTCCTTTCCTTGGAAAATGCCTCGATATTGTCAGCTCTCAGATGCTCGTAATACTCGTCCATAAAGATTCTATCCATACTCGTTGACCTCCATAACAAAAAAATAAGGGCAGACCCTTTTACAGCTATTGTAGCTATGTAAAAGGATCTGCCCTTGCAGTTACTATAATGTTTTTGCCAGCGACTTCAGGAGTGCTGCCATTTCCGGATTTTGCAGAAGCTTCAGAAGAAGTTCTTTATCATCAGCGGAGCTTTCCGTTGCGGCTGGTTGAACCGGCTCAGGCGTTGCCTGTCTGCCTGAGTAGAACGCAGCTTCCATTCTTTCAGCGTTCAGTCTGCGGTCATCGTCGATGATATGGGAGTAAACATCCGCTACCATCTTGACCTGTGCATGACCGGAATCGCCTTGAACGGATTTCATATCGCCGCCGTTCAGCTTCAGCTTGTAAGTGATACTGGAATGTCGGAGACTATGGAAAACCACTTTCGGCAGTCCCTTCTCCTCAATCAGCTTATTGAAAGCACGGTTGATAACCTGCCCCTCAATCGGCTTGCCATTGGAAGAACAGAAAACCAGATTGAAGTCTACGAACTCGTCACCGAAAAGGTCTTTCAGTTCTTCGATGTCAGCCTTTCGCTGTACCAACATTTCCGCTACGGTTTTCGGTAAGAACACCTTGCGGACACTTGTTTTGGTCTTAGGAGTTTTGAGAACCAATGCGGTATGCGTACTGGCGAAGGTCGGTGGGAACTTGAACATGATGTCCTTACCGTCCAGATCTGCCATCGCTTCACGATTTACTCTCTGCAACTCCTTTTCAACGAAGATGCTTGCCTGACCAAGTTCAATACTGGTGGGGGAAATGTCAATACAGTCCCAGGTAAGCCCCAGAAGCTCGCCCATTCGCAGGGAACAGGAGAAGGCAAGGTTAATAGCCAGACGAAGAATATCATCGTCACAGGCTTCCAGAGCCTTCTGGAGCACTTCTGCTGTCCAGATATCCCTGGTCTTGTGTTCTTCTTTCGGCAGCGTAGCGTGCTCCACAGGGTTTCTGGTCATCAATTCCCACTTGACCGCTTGATTGAAAGCATTTCGCAATGTCTTGTGAACCTCTCGGACAGTATGCGGAGTCAGATATTCTGTACGGGCTTTTACATACTTAGAAGAAACCGCTTTGACAGAAAGCAAATCTCGGTAATACTTGTCCATGATTCTCGGCGTGACATCCTCCAGCTTCATATCACCGATGAGGGGACGAATATAGTTTGCAATCAGGCTCTTTCTGCTTTCATAGGTAGACATCGCCCAGGTGTTCACACCATAGATTGACATATACTCATCCAAAAGATCATTGACGGTTTTAGCAGAAGGGGGAATAAAGGTTCCGGACTCCTGCTCATATTCAACCTGCAACTTCCTTTTCTTTGCTTCGGCATTCGTTTCAAAGGTTTCCCACTTCTGACGCTTGTTGCCGTTCTCATCGGTGTATGTATAAACCACAGAATACTTCTTTTTTCTCTTAACGATAGATGCCATGTAATCAGCTCCTTTCCTGTCTATCTTCCGCTAACTGGTAGCGGGTCTGATTGTGATACCATTTTTCAAAGCTCTCTTTGGTAGCTCGCTTATACCTGCCAACCTTGATAAGCTCAAAATCTTCATTGGCAACGATATAGTAAATGGTCTGACGATGTACCCCAAGCATTCTTGCCATTTCCGGCAGACCGTAGGTGGATGCCATAATATCTGCATCCAGTTCCTGATCCTCTACCGTGCGGTAATCGGTTTGAGAAGCATACCATCTTTCAAAGCTCTCCTTTGTCACTCTGCGCTTGCCCAGGACATCGACCACATCAAAATGCCCTTTGGCAACCAGTTCGTAAGCAGTCGCTTCTTTCAGCCCAAGGCGCTGTCCAAGCTCCTCCATTGAATATGTAGTTTTCTTCAATTCCTCGCCGGGAGGGGTTCCATCGACCTTCTGGTATTTGAACTGATTGGCATACCATTCTTCAAAGCTGTCGATCATCACCCTCATGGTGTTGCCGACAAGAATGGTTTTGAAGTAATTCTTCTTAATGAGCCAGTATGACTCCGTTTTACCAAGACCGAGCATCCTGCCCATTTCCAGAACAGACATACTCGTGCGTTTTCTCATTTCCGCCATCGTACAACCTCCTATGTAAAAAATGTAGCCATGTGTTTCTTGTCATGGCTACATTTTATCGAACTCTCAATATGTTTTGAAGTTTGTCGCCGGGTTGTACGACGCCCTTGACAAATCTTACATTTGATGATCCAACCACTCATCAAAACTCTTTTTGGAGATTCTGATACTGCCACCGATGCGGACGCTATGGAAAACTTTCTTTTTCACAAGGTTGTATGCGCTGGTTCTGCTGATGCCCAGAATATCCTGAATCTCATCAACCGTATAGGTTCTCTTATCAAACTGAACTGCGTTAGCAGCCATCGCTTCTTCGGTGCGCTGATTCATGGCAGCGATTCTTTCTTCAAACATTTATGTTCACTCCTTCGCTCTCTTTGCTTTATGTTTTGGGGAACGCTTTTTCAGCTGTTCCATTGCCAGGCTGACAGATAAGGCTTTCTCAATCGCTACCATTTCACGGGGCGTTACCTTACCTAAGTAATTATCAATCCTGCTTTTATCAATGGTACGAATCTGTTCCAGCTGAACAACGGACGCTTCTTTGAATGCAGGATTGTCGTAAATAACAAAGTGCGTCGGCATATTCGCTTTCTTATGGATTCTGGTGGTGACCGTTGCCACAATCAATGTGGGAGCGTGTTTATTACCGGTATCGTTCTGAATGACGATAACCGGACGGATGCCGCCTTGTTCCGACCCAACTACCGGGTCCAGCTTGGCGCAATAAATATCACCACGGCAATATACCCAATTTTCTTTCATCATGTGCCATGACCTCCTTTCGTTGGCTATGTAATAACTGACTGCCAGAAAGGAATCAGGCAGTCAGTCCAAAAGTCTATGTGTCCCATATTTGCCACGCACCCCTGGGAAAGAGGGCTTACGCCCTCAGGGAATCACCGAACGACTGATTGCGAATCAGTTCCATAGGAATCTAACCTCTGCCGGGTTCTCCGCCAGCTCCGTAGAGAAGTATCTTTAATCCTGTTGCTTTCATGGCCGTATTGGGAGCAACCCAATATTTACAAGCCAGTATTGATCGCTGGCATCGGGAGAGAGACAAGCGCTTAATTTATAGAAGAAAGTCGTTCTGTTTCTCTATCCGATACGTCTCGGCGTACCGCTGATGTGGCTGATGCTCTCGCACCGGCAACAGGAACGTATTCGATGACTGTGTATTCAGTTTTCAAGGATCAAGCAGCCGATTTTCTTTGGCTGTATCTAAATTGTACCTGTTCCTCATGCAAGTTTTTATTGCCTCGTAGGTATAGTTTTGAGGTTATTCACGACCTAAAAATATGTAATCAAGGGTTGTCTCAAAGCGCACAACCAGTTCGATTGCCAAATCAATAGAGATACCTCTGTTGCCGGTTTCAATTCGTGCAATGGTGTTTGCGGCAACACCTAACTGCTCCGCAAGCTGTTCCTGTGTAAGCCCATGTTCCTTTCTCAAGGCTTTAATTCTTTTTCCGCTTTCAACCAAGTCGTAATACATTTTCGTTCCTCCGTGTTTTTGAATTTGTGAAGTTGCAAAATCAAAAACAGCGGGAGGAGATCGTGCCCGATTCTCAATACCCTTTGCCATCTGCCTGTCCTCCTTGCAGGCATAAAAAAAGAGCCGGAGTAAATTACTCCAAGCTCTCGTTCATGCCTTTGTGTTAATTATGGGGGAAAATAGGCAGGTATAAAAAAAGCCCCGTACCCATTACAGGCACGAGGCGTAACTCTCTCTATTCAATTTTATGCCGCTATCTCCCAGCATAGCCATTTTAACACTGGACAAGTCGGACTTTCAGTAGGGGAACCGTCGTATTTTCATCGGATTTTAGTCGGACTAAAATCCTGTCTTAGCATTCACAATAACACAATGCTTCTTCCTCCCGGGCACTTTCCAGGAAATCTTTCAATTTAGGAATGGCTGTTCCCCAAAGTGACAGACCAAATAACAGTATCGCTTCTTTCTTTCGGTCATAGTAGGTGCTGCGTTCCATATTCAAAACCTCCAGCATTTCTGATTCCCTGTACTTGAAGCGGTTGAGATATGCCTTTGAGATAATCTCACAGTACAGAGCGCCTTTATCTGGATATTCTCTGATTTTCAACATAGCCATATCTACCAGTTCAATGATCCACTTTGTCTCAAATAAGCTGCGAATGCGTTCTTCAAATCGTTCTCTCGCTTCATCCGGAGCAAAGTTCTCCAGATAAATCAATGCACCATCTAAGCTGTCACCGTAAGTACAAATAAGGGTATCACATACATCATTCGCACGATCAATGGTAGACCAGCACACCTCTCGATATATGGATAAAATCAGCTTTGCTCTTTCATACAGAACCTTCTCGTCAATGTTCTGCATCCGGCAAAGCATTCGAATACTGCTTAATACCTGTGTATTATATCTGCTCATTCAGAATCTCCTTTCAGCCTAATCCATAAAATAATAGGCGTTTGCGAAACGCTAAACACCGCATAAATACGGTATTTTTTTCGTTAA
>OGKN01000910.1_pt1 | contig 11511 bp, 8 predicted proteins | sample 1572511 | NCBI WGS metagenome assembly OGKN01 (sample SAMEA2582150, study PRJEB24529) | metagenome | reverse complement strand
ACTTAATCTGTTAATTATTAGAATGATAATAACAGATGTTCTTTTCTCTAATTGTCCCCCTCTTTCTTTCCTTGTTTTATAAGCCGATTGCCTATCTTTGCGGCAGGTCTTTAAATAAAAAATTAAAAAGAGAAAACTAATTTATGAAACACATTTCAAACTTCCTCAGATCAAAAAGCTGGAACGTATTTTTGTTTTTATATCTTGCTCTTCCTTTGTTTGCGCAAAAGGAATATAAGATCGATCAGGTATCCGTTGTCAATGTAGGCGATGGCAGACTGTTGTTTCAGGAACTGAAAACGGAAAAAGCATTGAATGGCGAACATCGCATCATAGATGGTTATCATTCCGCCTATGTGCTGGCATCTTTTAAAGATGGTTTCTATGATGGCGGATACAAAGAATATGTAGACAATATATTAATAACAGAAGGAAGTTATAAAGAAGGACGGAAGGATGGTCTCTTCAAGATTAACTCCAAGTTTGACGGTAAGCTGAAAGAAGAAAAGTCCTATAAGGAAGGTAAGCTGGACGGTACGAGCAAAAGTTACTTTACTACCGGAAAAGTGGAAAGTGAAAGAAACTTCCGGATGGGGAAAGAGCACGGGAAGCAACTGTCGTACGAATCTGACGGTACTTTGCGGAAAGAGCATAATTACAAGGACGGGAAGCAGGTAGGCAAACAGTATACTTTTCTGAAAGGTACATATGATTTGTATGAGACCGTTTATTTCAATGAAGAAGGTTTTCAGGACGGTGAATATTCGTCCGTGTTTACGTTTGGCTCGCCACGTATACTGGGTAGTTATAAGAATGGAAAGAAGAATGGTCGGTGGACTACTTTTGCTGAAAGCGGAGATACGCTGATGATTGAAACCTATCTGGATGGAAAAGAAGATGGACTCCATGTCTCATTTGCCAACGGAAGTGGGGTAAGGCAGAAAGAATATTATATGAAGAACGATCGTAAAGACGGTTTATACCGTGAATATAATCTGGAAAATGGTGAATTGAGATATGAAGCTACCTATCAGGCCGGCAGATTGCATGGCAAGGAACGACGGCTGATAGTGAGCAACCGCTTTGATTATTGGGAAACTTCTACCTATGTGAACGGAAGGCAGAACGGACCGTTCGAAGCTCGTTATGTAAAGAATGACCAGCTTCGTGAATGTGGGGAATATAAGAATGGTCGCCGTGTAGGACGATGGAAACGCTACACTATTGATGGTAAACTGGAAAAGGAATGGGATGAAAACTAACCGGTAGATGAAAGGTCAGGGCATAAAAAAAGGAGCAACGCCTTGCTCCAACCTTTGTTAACCTTAAATCTAATACTATGAAAAACACAGTGCAAAGATACGGACTTCTGTGAAATCTGCAAATTATCCAAGTAAAACGCTATGTTTTATAACATTGATTAAGTGTTTGTTTTACGCTTTATACTTTTGTTAATACTTTCCGATGGTCTGAAAGAGGACTGCTTTCCTTCTTTTTAGAATAATAAATAGCTGAAGTTAGAGAACTTTACAGTATTATTTCTTATTTTTGTTCTTAATTGGATTACAGAAAGAACTACGAAATGATGAGATGGATGAAGACGATGAGATATCTGAAGTGGATGCTGGTGCTGTTTTGTTTAATCGGGATGACGGCTTGCCGGCAGGATACACCCCGTTTTCGTATTGGGGTGGCTCAATGCAGCGATGATTCATGGCGACATAAGATTAATGATTATATTCTTCGGGAAGCAATGTTTTATAATGGCGTTTCGGTGGAAATCCGTTCGGCAGGAGATGATAACAGTAAGCAGGCGGAAGATGTCCATTATTTTATGGACGAAGGAGTCGATCTGCTGATTATTTCCGCTAACGAAGCTGCTCCTATGACTCCGATTGTAGAAGAAGCTTATCAGAAAGGCATCCCCGTTATTCTTGTAGACCGGAAGATTCTTTCGGATAAATATACTGCCTATATCGGAGCCGATAATTATGAAATCGGTCGTTCGGTAGGAAACTATATTGCCTCCAGTCTGAAAGGGAAGGGAAATATAGTAGAACTGACAGGATTGAGCGGTTCGACTCCTGCAATGGAACGGCATCAGGGATTTATGGCTGCCATCAGTAAATTCCCGGATATAAAGCTGATTGATAAAGCGGATGCTGCGTGGGAACGTGGTCCGGCAGAGATAGAAATGGATAGTATGCTTCGGAGGCATCCTAAGATTGATGCTGTGTATGCCCATAATGACCGTATCGCTCCGGGTGCCTATCAGGCAGCAAAGATGGCAGGGCGGGAGAAGGAAATGATTTTTGTCGGCATAGATGCCTTGCCGGGTAAGGGAAACGGACTGGAACTGGTTTTGGACAGTGTGCTGGATGCCACCTTTATCTATCCGACCAATGGCGATAAGGTACTGCAACTGGCTATGGACATTCTGGAGAAGAAACCCTATCCCAAAGAAACGGTGATGAATACCGCTGTTGTGGACCGTACCAACGCACACGTCATGCAGTTGCAGACCACACACATTTCCGAACTCGACAAAAAGATTGAAACGCTCAACGGACGTATCGGTGGCTATCTCTCTCAGGTAGCTACACAACAGGTCGTTTTATACGGCAGTCTGATTATCCTTTTATTGGTAGCCGGCTTATTATTGGTCGTTTATAAATCACTCCGCTCTAAGAATCGCTTGAATAAAGAGCTTTTTAAGCAGAAGCAGCAATTGGAAGAGCAGCGTGACAAACTGGAAGAACAGCGTGACCAATTGATACAGCTCTCTCATCAACTGGAAGAAGCTACCCATGCCAAGCTGGTCTTTTTCACCAATATTTCTCACGACTTCCGTACTCCGTTGACATTGGTTGCCGACCCGGTAGAACATTTGTTGGCGGACAAGACACTGAGCGGAGATCAGCACCGGATGCTCATGCTGATTCAGCGGAATGTGAACATTCTTCTGCGTCTGGTCAATCAGATTCTGGATTTCCGTAAATATGAAAACGGCAAGATGGAATATACTCCGGTTACGGTGGATGTCCTTTCTTCTTTCGAAGGATGGAATGAGTCTTTTCAGGCGGCAGCCCGTAAGAAGCATATCCATTTTTCTTTTGATAGTATGCCGGATACGGATTATCATACACTGGCAGACATGGAGAAGCTGGAACGTATTTATTTCAATCTTCTGTCCAATGCCTTTAAGTTTACACCGGAAAACGGGAAAATAGCCGTCCGTCTGTCTTCCCTTAGTAAAGAGGACAAGCGATGGATACGTTTCACGGTGGCAAATACCGGTTCTATGATTTCTGCCGAACATATTCGCAATGTATTCGACCGTTTCTATAAGATCGATATGCACCATACCGGTTCGGGAATCGGACTGGCATTGGTAAAAGCCTTCGTAGAAATGCACGGTGGTATGATCTCCGTAGAGAGCGATGAGAAACAGGGCACGGTCTTTACCGTTGAACTGCCTGTACAGTCTTGTGAGGCTGTTGCTGCCGAACCGGATACCACCCTTGTTTCTGCGGATTCCCGTACAACAGATGTTCTATTGGCGGAAGAGGAAGAACTGGAAAAAGGATATGACTCTTCCAAACCGTCCGTACTGATTATTGATGATAATGAGGATATCCGTTCGTATGTCCATACGTTGTTGCATACAGACTATACGGTGATTGAAGCGGCAGACGGCTCCGAAGGAATCCGTAAGGCTATGAAGTATGTTCCGGACCTGATCATTTCTGATGTGATGATGCCGGGCATTGATGGCATTGAATGTTGCCGCCGGCTGAAAAGTGAGTTACAGACCTGTCATATTCCGGTTATTCTGCTGACAGCGTGTTCACTGGACGAACAGCGTATTCAGGGATATGACGGTGGTGCGGATTCTTATATTTCAAAGCCGTTCAGTTCACAGCTGTTGCTGGCACGTGTCCGCAATCTGATCGATTCTCACCGTCGTCTGAAACAGTTCTTTGGTGACGGGCAGACATTGGCAAAAGAAGATGTCTGCGATATGGACAAGGATTTTGTAGAAAGATTCAAGTCATTGATTGAAGAGAAAATGGGAGACTCCGGTTTGAATGTGGAGGACTTGGGCAAAGACATGGGACTAAGCCGTGTGCAGCTTTATCGCAAGATTAAATCATTGACTAACTACTCTCCGAATGAATTGCTCCGTATCGCCCGTTTGAAGAAGGCAGCTTCTTTGCTTGCTTCTTCGGACATGACCGTAGCGGAGATTGGTTATGAAGTCGGTTTCAGTTCACCTTCTTATTTCGCCAAGTGCTATAAAGAGCAGTTTGGAGAGAGCCCGACAGATTTCCTGAAAAGGAAAGGATGATTTCATTGATATCGTAAAGAGGGATATATGAAAGATTATAAAGTAGATAAAGAGAGCTTTTCCGAATCCTTTCGGAAGGAAGTGTACGAAGTCGTATCCCAGATACCTGTGGGAAAAGTATCTACTTATGGAGGTATTGCTTTGCTGTTGGGGGCACCCCAATGCTCGCGGATGGTGGGACGTGCATTGAAAGAAGTGCCGGATGAATTATCCATTCCCTGCCATAGAGTTGTAAATTCCACCGGAAGGCTGGTGCCCGGTTGGGTGGAACAAAAACAACTCTTGCTGGCAGAAGAAGTTTCTTTCAAAGCTAACGGATGCGTTAATCTGAAAGAACATTTGTGGCACGTGGATGAATGAAGGATGCAAGGAAGGTAAGCCATATCATCCGTATCCATACAATAAAGAAAACCCATACATGAAGCCATAAGGTCCTGGTAATGAAATCTCTGATGGGTATAGGGACGAATATGTCGATAGGAACGATACATAACAGCACAAAACAGCACCAAAATAGAATCTTGTCTGTTGCGGTACGTGTTGGTCTGCTCCAATACCAGAGCATGAAACCTGCCAATGCGATAATATAGGTATGCTTCTCGGCGGAGTCACTCAGTAATACTACCCAGCCCATGAGAATGCCCAAAGCCTGGGCACGGAAGGCAAAAGACGACCATTTGCGGAAATTCCCCAAAAAGAGCAGAGTCAGCAAGCCGAGCATTCCTATCTGAAGTGCACGGAAGTGTGGCAATGTCCATGCTGCAATGGGGCGGGCATAGAAAAATGAATCATAAGCTCCGGCGGACTGATGAACAGCAAGACTATGGCACCATTCTTCATAATAGGGGAGCAAATCTGCAGGAGCTATTTTGATTAACGGTAATGCAAGCAATACAATGCCCATTGTAACGGCATAGCCAAAGTTACGCCATACGTGAGGATAGCACAGCAACAATGCCAGTTCGAAAATTCCATATACTTTGGTACATCCCGAAATCATGATTAACAGAACAGCCAGAAATCCACGGTCTTTTTCCAATAACGTATAGGCGAATAAGAATAAATAGGCTACCGTTATGTTATACTGAAATGAAAGTAAACTTTGTCCTAAAATCAGTAACAGAAAAAGGAACATACGGCATTTCTGCTGCTGGGTGAATTGTTGGGGCAGCGTGAAGATCGCCATAAAGAACAGCGAATAATTGAATAGATTCCACGCGAAAGGTCCCAGCCATGCAGGCAGATACGCAAACGGAGCGAACAATACCGTGAAAACTGGAGAATAAAGGAAGTAGCGTCCGTGAGCTTCTACAAATTCAGTTGTGTATGGGCTGATGCCTTGCCAGAAGAATTGAGTAGCGTCCGAGAAGACCATAAAGTTTTGATGCCGTCCTCGTATAAATTCGAGCAGAGTCACTATAAAAGCGAGCAGGAAACCTATCATGTAGAGATTCCGCCGGCTATAGAAAAACGGCATTTTGGGGTTCTTTTTACTAAGGAACTGTACTTGGCTTTTGTCGTCTAGTGTGGCAGTACCTGTTTGTTTTTCTTTTGTTGTGTAATGACAATTATCCTTCCCCAGGAAAATTGTAATAGCCCTGTTGAACATATAAATCTAGTTTAGTTATTGACGCCAAATATACGGTGTTTAAGTGAAATATTCAAACTTATTTTATATTTATCTGCCGGTTTGTTCTATTTTGCTGAGTGATAGGGGAATATTACCCGGAAACTTTCCATATCATTACAAATAAAGCCCTCTGTATGCCCCGGATTTTGAATATAATTTGTATGTTTAATCCGTTTTTTGTATCTTTGTGCCAGCAAGATACTGGAACAGGCTGTTTTTATACATAAAAATGCTATTTTTTGCTATTCGTTGAAAGGATTATCTTATCAAATTCTATTCCTTTTTTAATTACTCAGTCTGTCAATAATCATTTTATTAATTATTTCGGGATTCATTGTTATTTGTCCCTTATTTAAATCAGAACTTTATACGATATAAAGAAAGATTCCTGTTATCGTTTGTTCTTGTCTTGCTGTGTATATTATTTTAATAACCTAAACCATTTTATTGTATGAGTAAAATAGAAATTAAAGATCTCTATCTGGTTTTTGGCAATGAGAAGCAGAAGGCTTTGAAGATGTTGAAAGAAGGTAAAACAAAAAGTGAAATATTGAAAGCGACCGGATGTACAGTTGCGGTGAAAGATGCGAATCTTTCCATTAATGAAGGCGAAATATTCGTCATTATGGGGCTGTCCGGTAGTGGAAAGTCCACTTTACTCCGCTGCATCAACCGTTTGATACGCCCTACTTCCGGAGAAGTGATTATCAATGGAACAGACATAGCCAAAGTGTCGGATAAGGAACTGTTGCAGATTCGCCGGAAAGAACTGGCTATGGTCTTTCAGAACTTCGGTCTGCTTCCTCACCGTTCTGTCTTGCATAATATAGCTTTCGGGCTCGAACTACAGGGAGTAAAAAAGGGAGAACGGGAGCAGAAAGCGATGGAAAGTATGCAACTGGTGGGGCTGAAAGGCTACGAGAATCAGATGGTAAGTGAACTGTCGGGTGGGATGCAGCAGCGTGTCGGGCTGGCGCGGGCTTTGGCCAATAATCCCGAAGTCCTGTTGATGGATGAGGCCTTCTCGGCACTCGATCCTTTGATCCGTGTGCAGATGCAGGATGAACTGCTGACTTTGCAGTCGAAGATGAAAAAAACGATTGTCTTTATTACTCACGACCTGAGTGAAGCGATTAAATTGGGTGACCGGATTGCTATCATGAAGGATGGAGAAATTGTACAAATCGGTACATCGGAAGAAATCCTGACCGAACCTGCCAACGCTTATGTAGAACGATTTGTGGAGAATGTAGATCGAAGCAAGATTATAACAGCTTCCTCTGTTATGGTAGATAAACCCATAGTGGCACGTTTGAAGAAAGAAGGCCCGGAGGTGCTGATCCGTAAGATGCGCGAACGGAATCTGACCGTTCTTCCGGTAGTCGATTCCAATAATCTGTTAGTAGGAGAGGTGCGGTTGAATGACTTGCTGAAACTACGAAAAGAGCAAATCCGCTCCATCGAGTCCGTAGTAAGGCATGAAGTTCATTCAGTGCTGGGTGATACGGTGCTGGAAGATATTCTTCCGTTGATGACAAAAACGAACTCGCCAATCTGGGTCGTAAATGAGAATCGGGAGTTTGAAGGCGTAGTGCCACTTTCCTCATTGATCATCGAAGTAACGGGAAAAGATAAAGAAGAAATTAATGAAATCATTCAAAACGCAATAGAATTATGATAAATATCGGACAATATATAGAGACTGCCATTAATTGGCTCACAGAACATTTTGCTTCCTTTTTTGATGCTCTCAGCATGGGGATCGGAGGATTCATAGACGGTTTTCAGCACGTACTGTTTGGAATACCTTTTTATATCACAATTGCAGTGCTGGCTGCGCTCGCCTGGTTTAAGTCGGGTAAGGGGACAGCCGTATTTACCCTCTTGGGTTTATTGCTTATTTACGGCATGGGCTTTTGGGAAGAAACGATGCAGACATTGGCATTGGTACTTTCTTCCACTTGTCTGGCATTGCTTTTAGGCGTTCCGTTGGGAATCTGGACTGCCAACAGTGATCGTTGTAACAAGATAATGCGCCCTGTCCTCGACTTTATGCAGACAATGCCTGCCTTTGTCTATCTGATTCCTGCCGTTCTATTCTTCGGATTGGGAACTGTGCCGGGAGCTTTTGCCACCATCATCTTTGCAATGCCTCCTGTGGTTCGTCTGACTGGTCTGGGCATTCGTCAGGTTCCTAAAAATGTAGTAGAAGCCTCCCGTTCTTTTGGAGCTACTCCCTGGCAGCTTCTTTATAAGGTGCAATTGCCTTTGGCATTGCCTACTATTCTGACGGGAATCAATCAGACGATCATGATGTCACTTTCGATGGTAGTGATTGCCGCCATGATTTCTGCGGGAGGGTTGGGAGAAATCGTGCTGAAAGGTATCACCCAAATGAAAATCGGACTCGGATTTGAAGGCGGTATCGCAGTCGTGATATTGGCGATCGTGCTGGACCGCATCACTCAGGGTATGGCAGATAACAGAAAAAGTAAAAAGAAATAAGAATCACACCAAAGAAAGGAATAATCAATGAATAAGATAAAAATGATTGCGGCAATGTTTATTGCCGGCATACTCTTAACCTTCGTTTCCTGCGGAGACAACGGAAAGAGTAAGAAGATAAGTATCGCTTATGCCAACTGGTCGGAAGGTATTGCAATGACAAACCTTGCCAAAGCGATTTTTGAAGATCAGGGGTACGATGTAAAGTTGCTGAATGCCGACCTTGCACCTATATTTACCTCTATCTCCCGTAAGAAAGCAGACGTATTTATGGATGTCTGGATGCCTGTCACTATGGAAGATTATATGAAACAATACGGGGATAAACTCGAAGTTATCGGGGATATTTATGATGGTGCCCGTATCGGGCTGGTGATTCCGGATTACGTTACGATCAACTCAATCGAAGAACTGAACGCGGAAAAGGAACGTTTCTCCGGTCAGATTGTCGGTATTGATGCCGGAGCCGGTATTATGAAAGCTACCGATCAGGCCATCAAAGACTATGGATTGGATTATAAACTGATGACTTCGAGCGGACCTGCCATGACTGCTTCCCTAAAGAAAGCGATTGATAAGAAAGACTGGATTGTCGTGACGGGATGGACGCCTCACTGGATGTTCGACCGTTTCAAGCTGAAAGTTCTTCAGGACCCGAAGCTGATATATGGAAATACGGAATCCATTCATACCATAGCATGGAAAGGTTTTAGCGAGAAAGACCCTTTTGCTGCCGAACTTTTGGGCAACATTCGTCTGACAGATGCGGAAATCAGCTCTTTAATGACTGCTCTGGAAGAGGCGCAGACAACGGAAAGACAGGCTGCCCGTCAATGGATGGAAGAACATCAGGAACTGGTAAACAGTTGGATTCCTGAGAAAGATTGATATGCAAACACTACTTCAACCATCCTGCCATTCTTTCTTTACCATAGAAGTAGTAGAAAAGTAGTCCCAGCCAGCTGGTAAGAACGATTAATACAATCGCTATAAGTCTTTTCTCTACAGCCGCATTTATATTCCAAATCTCTATGGCAGCTCTGAAAGTCAGTATCAAACCGATAATCCAAATAACAAATCCGATCATATCTTTAGAGTTTTAATGAATATCTTCGTGAGAAGTAATCGTTACTTCTAAGATATAAACAAAAAAGGCAGGAATCTGTTTCCAGGATTCCTGCCTTTTATTATGTATAAAGTATTTCTACTTATTATTCAGCTGTATCAGCTCCCCAGTTTTCTCTGGCAAGACGTTTGTAGCTGTTGTAACGCCATTTAGCGTTTTCTTCAGCAGCTTTAAACAGTTCTTCAGCTTCAGTAGGATATTGTTTCATTACAGAAGCGTAACGAACTTCACCCTTCAAGAAACCTTGGAAATCTTCCCAGTTCGGTTCTTTGCTATCCAATTGGAATGGGTTCTTGCCTTCTTCTTCCAAAGCCGGGTTGTAACGCCACAAGTGCCAGTAACCGCACTTAACAGCTTTTTCTTCTTCTTCCTGGCTCTTACCCATACCTGCTTTCAGACCGTGGTTGATACATGGAGCGTAAGCGATAATCAAAGATGGTCCCGGATATGCTTCAGCTTCACGGATAGCTTTCAGAGTTTGAGCTTGGTCAGCACCCATAGCGATCTGTGCAACATATACATAACCGTAAGTAGTAGCCATCAGACCGAGGTCTTTCTTACGTACGCGCTTACCAGCAGCAGCGAACTTAGCGATAGCACCTACCGGAGTAGCTTTAGAAGACTGACCACCTGTGTTAGAGTAAACTTCAGTATCCAGAACGAGGATGTTAACGTCCTTACCGGAAGCGATTACATGGTCAAGACCACCGTAACCGATATCGTAAGAAGCACCGTCACCACCAATGATCCACTGGCTGCGTTTTACAAGATATTGTTGCAGTTCAGCGATTTGTTTGCAGTGGTTACATTTATCCTTGTTAGCTTCAACAACCGGAATGATCTTAGCAGCCAATTCCTTAGTCTTGTCCGCATCCAGCATATTGTTGATCCATTCAGCGAACAGTTCTTTCACTTCAGCAGGAGTGCAATCAGCAGCAATAGCCTCGTTCATCACTTTCACGAGACGAGCACGCATCTTTTCGTTAGCCAATTCCATACCCAAACCGAATTCACAGAAGTCTTCGAACAGTGAGTTAGCCCAAGCAGGACCGTGACCGTTTTCGTTCGTAGTATACGGAGTAGAAGGAACTGAACCAGAGTAGATAGAAGAACATCCGGTAGCGTTAGCAACCATTTCACGGTCACCGAACAATTGAGAAATCAATTTCACATACGGAGTTTCACCACAACCAGAGCAAGCACCAGAGAACTCAAACAACGGAGTAGCGAACTGTGAGTTCTTCACGTTAGACTTGATATCAACAAGATGTTGTTTAGTCTTCACGTTTTCAGCACAGTAAGTCCAGTTGTCAGCTTCAGCCAATTGGCTTTCGAGGTGTTTCATTGTCAATGCTTTGCCACCCTTCTTCGGATTACCCGGACAGATGTCAGCACAGTTACCGCAACCCAGACAGTCGAGAACGTCAACCTGGATACGGAATGTCATACCGTCGAATGCTTTACCTACTGCTTTCAATTGTTCGAACTTAGCACCCTTCTGCTCTTCAGCATCGAGTACGAACGGACGGATAGAAGCGTGAGGACAAACGTATGCACACTTGTTACACTGGATACAGTTTTCCGGATTCCATTCAGGAACGAATGCAGCTACACCACGTTTTTCGTATTTAGCAGTACCTTGATACCAAGTACCGTCTTCGATACCCTTGAATGCAGATACCGGCAGCAAGTCACCGTCCTGTGCATTGATCGGACGAACTACTTCGTTGATGAAAGCAGGATCATTGTTTTCTGCTTTTGCATCATCCGGCAGGTTAGCCCAAGCAGGATCGACAGTCAGAGTCTTGTATTCACCACCGCGGTCTACAGCAGCGTAGTTCTTGTTAACAACGTCTTCACCCTTCTTGCCGTAAGACTTAACGATGAATTTCTTCATCTGTT
>OGKN01000909.1_pt1 | contig 11527 bp, 8 predicted proteins | sample 1572511 | NCBI WGS metagenome assembly OGKN01 (sample SAMEA2582150, study PRJEB24529) | metagenome | reverse complement strand
CCTGCGGACAGCAAGTTGTGTTTTCGTTAAACGAAAACCGGACGGTTTAACGGCAATTAAGCCGCTAAACCGTCCGCTTCCTAAGCTCCGAAGTCGCTTGATTTGTCATTACGGGTTATTCAAATAAATATATTAGTTTGTTCTTTTGCTGTCAGGATCGTGATTTTACTATCCTGATAGGAAACCGTTAATTTCCTTTAAATGACTTGCCTCCTCCCAATTGCATCACATGAGTGTAAAATCATGGATGCGGCTATCAGCATGTCCATACTGTTAAATGTTAAATATCCCAATTATCCAAAATCCTTTTCCTTCTTTACCATTATAATACAGTAGTAAACTAAAAACAAGGAATAATGATGGATAGGAAAAAGAAAAGGTTGCTTTCTCCATTGTTGGAGCGGACACTGGATGCGTTGAAAGGACAACGTAGCATGCAAACATTGGAGAACTACCATAGTAGTATAAATAAGGTAAAGGAATTTGTGGGTGATGGATGGGAACATCTGACGGTAGAAGACATCACAAGAGGTTGGACGGACAGATTCACCACATGGCTGGAAAGCCACCATGGCGACAAGCCTCAGACCGTAGACTTTTATCTTCGCACGTTCCGGGCTGTGTACGGCCATGCGCTGGCACTTTCTTCCGAGGGCACGGACGGGAAACCTTTCAGCGGACATCACACCGGCGGCAGCTTTCCTGCCAAACGTGCGCTCCGGAAAGAAGAAGTACAGCGTCTGCTCTCGCCCAGCTTGCGGCAGACACTGCCGGAGAACCAGCGTGAGGCGTTGGATGTGTTATTGTTCATCTTCTACGCCCGTGGAATGGTATTCAAGGATGTGTACGGGTTGACCCACCGGATGGTGACGGACCGGCACATCCGTTACCTGCGCAGCAAGACAGGCGTGCCCATTGATGTGGAGGTAGTGCCGGAACTGGAAGAAATCATGAAACGGTACCATCGGGAAGATTCGCCTTTCGTTTTCCCTTTCCTGCACGAGGCAAGGAAAGGATGTCCCGGAAAGGAGCTGCCGGAAGAATCCGCTTTGCGGCGAATCAATCGTACAGCCCGTATGATAGGGCGGAAAGTGGGACTCTCCGTACCTCTTACAACCTACGTGCTGCGCCACACGTGGGCAACATTGATGTTGGAAGACAGCCAGCCTGTGGAACTGATCAGCCAGTGCATGGGGCACACCTCGATACGTACCACGCAGATCTACCTTTCCCGTATCAGTAGCCGGAAGGTTGATACTGCTGTGGACGGCATGTACGACCGTATGCTACGGAAGCCCAAACATAAAAGAAAGGAAAGGGACATCCCGTCCGGTTGCCATCGAAAATCCGAATCCCCTGTATCGCAACCGATGGAAAACGGGAACACACATCCCCATGTTTCCCAAACTCCCGAAAACGAAAAATGTCCCTTTCTTAGCAAGAAAGAGACATTCGTTTCGTGTCACGTGAACACCGTAATATTTTTCGCTGCAAAGGTATATATTTCATACATTTGCAGCAAATTTTCTTCCGCTTTTTTCTCTGTTTCACCTGATATTTCTTCCTGCCTTTCCGCCCTCTATTCTTTCCATGCGATGTGAAACACATTTTCAACCGCCTGTATCACAGAATTATATAAGTTTATTTCCCGTAATGTCTCTTTCTTGCTAAGAAAGGGACGCTCATTAAAGTGCCACCAAGATGTATGGAAAAGCGAAAAAAATAGACAGGAAAGCAAATCCTGTTTCTTTTTCCCATCCAAATATAGTGAACCGTTGTATTTGCCGTACTATTCGCAAATGTACGGCAAATAGGCAAGAAAACATAAGGAGACGATAAAATGAAACAAATGACGAAGGAAAGGGGCGGGTCATGCTGAGTAACCCCACACGATACGGGCTAATCGCCTGCCGTTACCTTGTATGGGGCTGGCACAACAATGTTTGGCTCAATGCCCCCGAGATAGCGGCGCGTTACCACATGAACGTGCGTGCCCTCTCGCCGGCGTTGCGACGGTTGGTGATGGCAGGCATCCTGCGCTCACAATGCGGAGGAACAAGACCGGGCTTCATGCTCAGCCGTGCACCGGAGGAGGTGACGATGTTGGAGGTGGTGCGTGCGTTGGAAGGCAACTTCCGCATGGACTGCTGTCGCACGGTTCTCCCCTGCGTCCAGTGCTCGTGCGAGACAGACAGCTGTCGGGTTTGCGGAGTGTTCCGGGATATGCTCGACGAGCTTCGGTCGCGGCTGTCAAGCGTTTCGCTCGAAGACCACGCCGCCACGGAAGAATTTTCGGGGGGGGGTAAAACCCTGCAAACCAATAAGATAATAAATCAGCCGAAAAATACCGGGCGATGGACACATGAGAATTAATAAATTAAAAAATACGATATGAGAAAAAAAATCATTCCGTCCCTGCTGCTGGCGGCACTGCTCGCCGGAAAGGCGCAAGCGGGTATCGTGTCGGACAGCCTCCGCACCACGATCTACTACCGCACGGCAAACGCACGGCTGGAGCTTCCCTACATGGACAACGACCGGCACCTTGCGGCACTGGGCGACAGCATCCGTTCTCTGGGAGCCGACCCTGCTGTAGTGCTCAGGCGTATCCTCATTCAGGGGTCCGCCTCTCCCGACGGTAACACGAAGTACAACAAGGAACTCGCCCGGAAACGTGGCGAGAATTTGCGGGATTATTTAAAAGACAACCTCTCTCTGCCCGACAGCATCTTCACACTCCAGCCGCAAGGAGAGGGCTGGAGCGAATTGGCTGAAAAGCTTGGACGTACCGATGCCCCTTGGCGCGACAAGGCAATCGCCATCATCCGTGACACACCCGAGTGGGTGGTACGCGAGGGCAAGGTGGTGGACGGTCGCAAACGTCAGCTAATGAACCTTGCCGGCGGACGCGCATGGCAATACATGAAGGAGAACCTCTTTGATAGCTTACGTAGCGGAGTGTTGGTAGTATGCGAGGTGGAACGAATCAAGCGGGTGATGGACCCCGAGCCGGCACAGGCCGAATTGAAACCGGCATCCGACAACGTAATGAACCCCGATGACACGGCGGACACCACCGAGAAGGAGATCGATACGACAGCCACACTTTATAATAAGGAGGACGATACGATTCCGCAGGACAACGCGGACAAGGAAGAAACGGAAAAGAAACCGTTCTTCATGGCGGTAAAGACGAACCTGCTCTACGACGTGGCCCTCGTTCCGAACGTGGGATTGGAGTTCTACCTCGGCCAGGGGTGGAGTATCAGTGGGAACTGGATGTACGCCTGGTGGAAGAACGACACCCGTCACCGCTACTGGCGTATCTACGGCGGCGAGCTTGACATCCGCAAGTACTTCGGACGGAAGGCAGCCGAAAAGCCATTACAGGGACACCACCTCGGCGTGTACGCCCAAGGTTTGACCTTCGACTTCGAGACGGGCGGCAAAGGATATCTGAGCAACTTCAGTTACGGTTTCGGGTTGGAATACGGTTATTCGCTGCCTGTCGCCAAGCGTCTGAACATAGACTTCGGTCTCTGTATCGGCTACGGTGGCGGCAAGTACAAGGTATATGAGCCGGAGGACGATTGCTACGTGTACAAAGAGACAAAACAGCGCCACTGGTTCGGTCCGACCCGGGCTGAAATCTCACTTATTTGGTTGCTGGGAAACGGCAATCAGAATAGCAAGAAAGGAGGAACGAAATGACACATATACGGATATACAAGGAATTGCGCAAGGTAATCGCAGGATGTCTGGCGGTAATGCTGCTGCCTTTATTCACGGCCTGTGAGCACAAGGATCTGTGTTACGACCATCCGCACTCGGCGAGCGTGGAGGTGGTGTTCGACTGGACGGAAGCTCCCGACGCCCACCCTGCCACGATGAGCCTTTACCTCTATCCGGAGGACGGTTCCGAGCCGATGCGTTACGAGTTCACCAAGCGCGAGGGCGGTACCATCGTCGTTCCGGAGGGTATGTACGATGCCCTTTGCGTAAACAGCGACAAGGAGACGCACCGCATAGTTGACAAGGAACGTATGGAGACATTTCAAGTGACAACGGGGAACACCCGCTCACTGCGTGGGACACTGGCCACGAGGTCGGAAACGGCACCGAAGGCACGCGGAGCAGAAGAGGAACGCAACGTAATGGAACCCGAAGCCCTGTGGAGCGACCATGCCGAGAGATTGGACATCAGCCCGGCGAGCGGCGTGAGGCGGATCGTCCTGACCCCGAAGCCACGGGTGAACACCTGCTCGGTGGAGGTCAGGAACGTGGAGAACCTGCGTCACGTAAGTGCCCTTAGCGCATCGCTGACGGGCATGGCTGGCGGCTGGCTGGCAGGAATTGACGAGCTGACAACTGAGAAGGTGACCATCCCGTTCGAGGTATGCGCCAACGAGGACAAGACTATGCTGACGGGCGATTTGAGCTTCTTCGGACACTGCCCGAAGGAAGCCGGAGAGCACAAGCTGATGATCTACGCGCTGATGTCAGACGGCAACACCTACTACTTCGAGGCGGACGTGACCGGCCAGCTGCATGATCCGGCACAGGATCCGACGCACATCGTCATCGTGATCGACAAACTGCCGCTTCCGAAACCCATCACCGGCGGCGGAGGCTTGCAGCCTACCGTAAAGGACTGGGAGGAAGTTCACATCAGCTTGCCGATGAGCTAAGCAGAGAACAAGTGGAACAGAAAAGTAAAAATACAAGTATATGAACAAATCTATTTATATATGTGCGGCTGCTGCGATGATGCTGGCTTCATGCTCCAACGACGAGGTCGTGGAACAAGCGCAGGAGAATGCTATCAGCTTTCGCAGCATGATGGGTACGAATACCCGTGGCGTGGTGGCTGACGTTAGTAATTTGAATACCCTCTGCGTGACGGCTTATCAAGGAACAAACCTGTACCTTGACAATATCATATACCAAAAGGACGGTACAGGGTTCTTTAACTCTGCCAAACCTTATTATTGGCCAGAAACCGGTGAATTGACTTTCACGGTGCTTTCTGGCAACTGGAGCGGTACCCGTGATTTCACCAGTTCTACGGAGCAATGGATGAGAAATGTCACCATTAACGATGATATTGCCAAGCAGGAAGACATGACCTATGTCAGCAACGTGACGGGAACGAAAGCCGCCAACGGAAAAGTGGGCGTACCATTAGAAATGAAGCATGCGCTTGCTCAAATCCAAATCAGTGCCAAAAATGAAAATAAAAACTATGCCTACAAGGTGAAAGGTATCCGCATATACAGCGCGTTGGGAGGAGGTGATTTTGATTTCAAAAATGAAAAATGGTATGATAATGGGGCATTCAAGTGCTATGAGACCACTTATGATACACCGATAGATTTAACGGAAACTGCCCAATCCATTATGGGAAAAGCAGGCAATGCCATTGCGTTGCCTTATATAGTGAAGGCTTGGGACGGAAAGCAATCCGGAGGTGGTTTTGAGATACCATTATCTTTAAATCCGGCAGATCAAAATGCCGTCGTAGGTTCTTACATATCCGTTTTGGTAAATATCCAGATGAAGTTAGGAGCGACTGTTTATCCCGATAAGGTTGGCGGTTATGCTTGGGCTGCCGTACCAGTATCATTTGAATGGGAAAAGGGCAAGAAGTATGTTTATACGCTCGACTTCACCAATGGTGCCGGAAAAGTTGACCCCATGGATCCGGGAACTGACTGGGATGCAAGCAAAGACCCTGCCAAGGCGCAACCCGTCTTGGGCGGTCTGATACGCTTCGGTGTGACGGTCAGCGAGTGGGGCACTGATGACAAGAACGTGGACCTGAAAGACTCGGAAAAGTTCGATGTCACGGTGGACGGTTGGAGGGACGAGACGAAAGATGCTCCCCTGCAATGAATCTGAAAAATTATACAAAAGGTTATCAATCAAATATTTTTTAATTTTAATTTTAATTTTTTTCAATTATGAACAAAATGATTTATTTGTGCGCAGCGGCTGCTTTGACGCTGGCATCATGTTCAAACGACGAGACTGTGGAAGTGGCACAGCAGAAAGGCATCAGTTTCCGTGCCGTGACCGGACTGAACACACGTGCTTCCGAAGTGACAACAACAAACCTGAGTGCCCTTAAGGTTACAGCCTTTTGGAATAAGAATGGAGACAAGTACGATGGTTTTACTGATGAGGTTGATTATGTAAAGGCTGGTGGTGTATTTAATTCTGCCGTTTCAAAATTCTGGCCGAAAGACGAAAGTGAAGTATTGAGCTTCACCGCTTTCTCTGACAACTGGACTGGAACGAAAAACATCACGGACAAGAATAACATCAACGTGGGTGGTGTGAAGATTGAAAGTACAGTAGCTGACCAAAAAGACATGGTATATGTTACAGGCGCGACCGGAACCAAGGCTACCAATGAAACGAACGGTGTTCAGTTGACATTGGAACACGCCCTTTCCCAGATCCAAATCTCTGCAAAGAGCGACAATACGGTCTACACATACCAGGTGAAAGGTATCCGTATCTCAAATGTTGACGGAGAGGCCGACTTCAATGTCGTAAATGGTACGTGGAGCAACAACGCTGCAAACGACCAGATTTATGAAGTGGAGTATGCTACTCCGGTAACTTTGAATGGTACTGCCCAAAGCATCATGGAACGAAAGCAGGATAATGGCACTGACTACAGTGACAATGCCATGCTGCTTCCGCAGGGAGCTACTACGGCTTGGGATGTTGATGTCGACAAGACAAATACCAACAAAGGTACATACATCTCTGTACTGTTGAAAATCAAGAAAGGTACTGAAAATGTTTTCCCTGCTGAAGGTGATGATACTTACGGTTGGGCTGCCGTTCCTGCTTCATTCACTTGGGAAAAGGGCAACAAGTATGTCTATACTTTGGACTTCACCAACGGTGCCGGACGTGTTGACCCTGTAACCCCCGGACCAGACGTTAAACCGCAACCGGACGGAAAAGACCCGGACAAGGGAGACAAGATTTTAGGTGACCCGATCAAGTTCACCGTTACGGTTACTCCTTGGAATCCCAAGGATAACGGTATCAATATGTAATCCGATATCCGTATAATCAAGAATCAATCCAAACCGCACTTCCGCCCGGTGGCTGTCCGCTGGATAGCACAGTACAGCCAAGGTAGGGAGTGCGCCCATCAGGCCGGACGAGGTTGAATGCAAGGCCGCCCACATACGGGGCGGCTCCTTTTCCGGTCACACAGAAAAGACAATCTAAAATAAAGAATAACTATGGCAAATAAAGCGATTCATGTATTGGCGGCAGCGGCGTTGCTCCTTGTCTCGTGTTCCAACGACGACACGGTGCAGGTAGCCTCCGGGACGGACATCCACTTCCGCACGGTAGTGGGCATGAGCACCCGTGCCCTCCCTGCCGACCTTGCCGGGCTGAAAGCCGCCGGCTTCAGCGTGTCGGCGTTCGCCACGACTGACAACGAGGAGAAATACGGATTTCGGGACCTGCTGTTCACGCACGAGGACGGCACGGAGAACGACTGGACGTCTGACCCCGTGAAGTATTGGCCGGAGGACGGCAGCGAGTTGCGCTTCGTGGCGGTCTGTCCCGAAGCCTCTGCTTGGGGAGGCACCTATGAGGGTGACAAGCCCGGTGAACTGAAAGTGACCGGCTTCAGTCCGGCAGCGGACATCACCGGACAAAAAGACCTGCTGGCAGGTTATGCCTCGGGCGATAGGAACAATGCCGCCAAGACGGAGATAGAGTTGCGCCATGTGCTCACGCAGGTAGAGGTACGTGCCAAGAACACCAATGCGACCTACCGCTACGACGTGAAGGCGGTACGCATCGGTTCCGTCCATTCCACGGGCGACTACACGTTCCCTTCGGAAACAAATGCCAACGGCAGCTGGACACTGAAGGACGGAAGCTACGCCTCCTATGCCACCGCAGAGCTGACAGATCCGATACGCCTCACGTCTGACGCGAAAGGACTGATGGACGACAGTGGCACGGCGATGCTCCTTCCGCAACAACTTACGGCATGGGACACGAAAGACGACAAGGAAAACAAAAAGAACGGTTCCTATATCGCCCTGCTGTTGAAGATAACCACTGAAGCGGGTAGACAGGTCTATCCCTCCGCCGAGGGTGAATACGGCTGGGCGGCAGTGTCCATCGGAGGCCACGCGGAGAGCAAGAAGAACCTCTGGCAGCCGGGCGACAAGTTTGTCTACACGCTCGACTTGAGTAACGGTGCAGGGGTAATGCCCCCGGACAGCCCCGATCCCGGTGAACCGGTGCTGGGACAGCCCATCCGCTTCACGGTTACGGTGAATAACTGGGTGATTCGCCAGCAGGACGTGAACCTGTAAGACAGAATACGAATTACGAATAATAAACGAATGACAGATATGAACTACAAGAACAAACTGATGGGCTTGTCGCTCATCCTATTGGCGGCGTTCTCCGCCTGTACGGACGATGTGGAGAACGGAGGACGTGACTCGGGCACGGACGACCACCGCATCACCTTTGCCGTGGGCACGGAATCCCCCGATGCCCGGACACGGGCGGACGGCAGCCTTCCGGATGCCGCCGGATCATACGAGACCAATTCCGTGGAGATGCAGGGCAAGCTGGACGGAAAAAACGTCTACCTCACTGCCGAAGTCTCTGACGGTCTCCCGGGTGACGACCAACCCTTGACACGAGGTACGCAGGTGACGGGGGGCGCACAGGTGGATGAATTTAGCGTGTCGGCTGCTATTTTAGATGCTAACGTTTTTGAACCCGAGACGTTGGATGTGATGTACAACGTGAAGGTGGCGAAAGACAACGCCTCTTCCACATGGACTACCGGAACGCCGTATTATTGGCCTACCGGCAAGAAACTAACTTTTTTCGCTTGGTATCCTTACAACTCGAAGAACCTGACCATCCCGAAAGACAACAATGTCAAGGATACGAAGCTGTTCTATGAGATACCCGAACAGGTTGCCGACCAAGAGGACTTTATGATGGCCAACAGCTATGAAGTGAGCGAGACATCAAGCGTGCCGATTTTTTTCAGACATATGCTCACGGCGGTGAAGTTCAAGACGAGCAACAACATCCCTGCCTGCACCGTCAAGTCCATCTCCCTGAAAGGAGTGAAATACAAAGGCTATCATAACTGGCAAGCACATGGCAGCGGTATATTACCTTGGGATCCGGATGCTGACACCAGAGACTTCATCTTGGACTTTCCCAATGGAAAGGAGGTAGCCGAGAATACCGAGACCGAACTCACGGGAGAGGGCGAGACTTTCTTCATGATGCCGCAGACATTTGGAGATGACAGCGAAGCCCGTTTGGAAGTGACGTTGGAGATGAATGGCGTGGAGCAGACCATCGGTGCCAAACTGAAGGATCTTGCCAATGCTTATGGTTCGTCAGTTTGGAATCTGACAACAACGGTTACATATAATATCTCGCTCGACCAGAATGTCGAGTTGGAATTGAACAAGGATGTCTTCGTGGCTTCGGGTGCCGACGTCGTGATTTATGTGAAGAGCAACTGTGACTGGGAGTGTACACTGAGCGACCCGAACGGCATCACCGGCAACGCCGCACCGGCCTTGTGCAAGCCGACGCTGAAAGGTAGCACCAGCGGAGTGCAGTCGGACAGTTTCGATAATGAAAACGCGAAACTCACCCTTGAAACCATCCAACCGACCGACACTGAGACGCGCAAGGGCAAGGTGAAGCTCACGTTTACGTTCCCTTCCAAACCGGGAAAGACGGTAGAGAAAGAGGTGACGTTGACTTCCAGTCTGATGGTGGAATATCCAACAGGAAGTGACATCTGGTACAAACTGTCCCAAGGGTCTATGAGTTGCCACGACTTGATGACCACCGATACGCCCACCTTGCCCGATAATGCCGACTTTGCCACGGCCATAGCCAAGGTGGTAGATGCCAACGTGACGTACAGCCGCGAGTTGGTGGCCAGCAGAACGAGCGGCACTTCTTCCGGTGGCGATCCGGCCGTCTTCACCTACTTCGGCATCCGCAGGGCAACGCCCGACGGTTCGACCATCGTGGTGAACCTGTCCCGAATCACCTTGGAGAATTATAGTGGCTCTACATTCGATGAAAAGAACTTCATGACATGGGACGGAACCTATTATCCGGTAGGTAGCACGTGGACGGTGACCAAAGATAATTACGATGTAAAGACTCATGTCGATGACATGGGTATGGATGTGTCTGTTTGGCAAGGCACTGCCATGGGTAACTGGGGATATGACCAAGCGTATGACTATAGTAGTTCTACTTTCCGCTATCCCGGTTACTACACCATCAAGAATAACAAGTTCGGCTACTACTCCATTGAAAAGGTCTCAAATTGAGAAACAGGCAAGGCAAGATCAATAACAGTTTGAACAATAAAAAAGACAAGATATGAACTACAGGAATAAACTAATGAGCCTTTCGCTCATCGCGCTGGCGGTATTTTCCGCCTGTACCAACGAGATGGAGAACGGCACTCACCCAGGAAAGGGAGACCAGCGTTTGAGCTTCGCCGTAAGTATGGGGGGCACGAACGCATGGAAACCGACAGCCGGCACTCGTGCGGCTTCCGATTTAGGGGAGAGTACGTACGAGCTGGAACCCGTTGAGATGGAAGGCAAGGTGAACGGAAAGACCGTCTACCTTACCGCAGAAGTGACGGACGGATTTCCCGGTGACAACCGGATGATGACACGCGGTACACAGGTGACCGAAGACAACAAGACGAAAGACAGAATCATGGAGACTTTCGCCGTATCGGCCTATACGGATATTAAGGGTACGCCCGACTTCATGTATAATGTGCCGACAACGAAAGGAAGCCCTGAGAACGGTACTACCTATTGGTATCCCGAAGAGAAATTCTACTGGCCCGGTGTCAAGTCTCTGTACTTTTATGCCTGGTATCCGCACACCGCCAACGCAGAGGGCTTGACCGTATCGGGTGCGAATGTGAAAGGTATCCCCACGCTCTATTACACCGTGCCCGATGATGTGAAGAAGCAGATGGACGTGATGACGGCCGTCGCTGCCAGTCAAGCAGAACAGGAAGCCATTCCTTTGACTTTCAATCATGCCCTTGCGGCGGTGAAGTTTGTGGCAGGTGATTTAATGCCGCAGAAATTTACCATCCAATCCATTTCGCTGGTAGGAATCAAGAATAAAGGCTCATACGGATTGATCGATTTGGATTGGAGTTTGGATGATGCAAGCACTACCGACTTCACCTTGTCACTGAACAAGGTGATAGATAAAACGTCCAGCACTGCGATTACAGCCGACAATGAAACCTTCTTTATGCTTCCGCAGTCTTTCAATGACAACAGTGCAAAAATAGAAATCGTATTTACGTATGCCAATCAATCCTACACGCTGAGAGCGGCTCTGAAGGGAGTAACAGACAAATGGGAAATGGGCAAGACCTATACGTATACTATCTCTACCGATATGGTGGTTACGGCAGATGTGATCTTCTTTAAAGGGA
>OGKN01000908.1_pt1 | contig 11545 bp, 10 predicted proteins | sample 1572511 | NCBI WGS metagenome assembly OGKN01 (sample SAMEA2582150, study PRJEB24529) | metagenome | reverse complement strand
ACTGATGTAATAACGTGTCTTTCCTTGCACCTCACCTCTTACTTCCAAACTAATAATAGTTCCTAGGTTTTTCTATGCCCAGATATTCTCTTCCATCAAATATTCTGTGACTCGAAATATATACTTGTGGATTTCTATATGTCCATAGCCTGCTTCTATGATTTCTCTACTATTCGTTTTGAAAACCCACTATACATCTTTTTTGATTGGCTTTTAGAGTTAATAAATAATGCCTCTCCTCTTCCACGATTTTTCACTAAACTCTCATGGAATCAATAGTAAGAACTCTATCTTTTACATTTATATCATTTAATATAAAAGGAATAGCTTTTCTCGGCCTTTATTCTCCAGTTCCTACTAAGATACACCGCGCTGCTTTGTCTCATATTAGCTTATTTATCAGAAAAACAAGAATACAAAGAAATATTCATACGTCGGATGTAATGCTTTTAGAAAGTATAGTAAAATTTGGCACGATTACCCTGATTTCTTTCCTTTTTCTTGTATATTTAATATTATCTTTGTACATTGTCATCCAGAACTCTTTTAAACAAATTATTATTTAAGATTAGAGATGTAAATTAATTATTGGGGAGATAAAAAGAATGTTATTTATTGGGCAAAATATAAATTAAATACTTTTATTATGAAAAACAAATTATGCGCTCTTTCCCTTATCTTGTTACTAATTTCTTGTTCAGACGAGATTCAACAATTTGATGATTCTACAAAGCAAACACAAAATGAGAATAAGGAATTAACAACTAGATCACTTGATACAGACGATCATGCTTTGGGTTTTGGATATGATGTTACAGGTGATTATTTAGACAAATATTCAATTAGAAACTCTGTAATTGATATTGTAAAATTGCGTGAGTTTGATAAGAACAGCATCATCACCAGCAATGAAGTTAGCGGAAAGAACCAATATTACTATGGTTACACTTCGTATGACTATATAAAAGAAATTACAAAAAAAACAGGTGTTAATACCTCTGTTAGCTGTGATAGTATACCAATAGTCAAAGGAAATTTAAGTTTTACAGGTTCTTTCTCTAAAGAAAATTTCACAAGGCATGAATTATCTACCAAATATTCTTATGCAAGTGCGGATATCTGCAAAGACGTGAGATGGCTCCGATTGGCTGAGAGTGTCGATGTGTTATCAAATTTCTTGACTGACAAATTCAAGAGGGATATTTCTAACATGACATCGCCTGTGCCGCTTCGACTCGATTCTGGCACTCATGTATTAGCAGATATAACAATTGGGGGTGTCCTCCGAGTCATGTATAGTTCCAGCATAATAAAGGAAGATGATCAAGAGAAAAAAACGAAAGTTATAAAAGCTGGATTGAAAGGAGTATTAGCAAAAATCGGATTGAGTGCTGACGTGGATAAAACAGTAATAGAGAATGTATCGACTAGTGCGGAGAACATAAACCGAACTTTACATTTGGAGTACAAAGGCGGTGACGGAGTTGGTGGAACATATAATTTAGAAACAGGTTATCCTACTATTGATAAATACTCATGGGAAAAATCAGTAACTGCTGCTAATGCTGGTTTAACAAAAATAAACTGGGATAAAGCATACCCTATTTATGAATTTATTTCTGATCCAGTAAAGAGAGAACAGGTAAAAAAAGCAGTGATAAAATATATAAATGACAGTCAGTTGTCAGTTTTACAATTAAATCCTATTTATGAAATGTTCGCACCGACGATGGACGATCGATTTTATGCCTTTTCTTGGGATGAAGTTCAAATGCAAATAAATAAATGGAATAATGAATTTTGGGGATTTAAGGGATATATATTAGCAAAACCTGGAGTAAATACAATACCTATCTATGAGATGTTCGCACCGACGATGAACGATCGGTTTTATGCCTTTTCTTGGAATGAAGTTCAATGGCAAATAAATGATTGGAAAAATGAGAATTGGGGGCTTAGAGGTTACATATTATCAGAACCAGAAGCTAATACACAACCTATTTATGAAATGTATTCGCCTCTTTTAAATGATCGTTTTTATGTTTGGTCATGGGAAGAAGTTCAAATGCAAATAAGTAAGTGGGAGAATGAGTATTGGGGACATAGAGGTTATGTATTTAGTAAGTAGAAATAGGTACTGTCCCATTTTATGCAAATAGAAAACTTCTGAATTTAAATTGGAAATTAGTAAAGGCACTATAAAATATTTTGTGTAAATGGAAATACGGGATTCCAGTTTGAGTCTCGTATTTTTTATTTTAGATTTTTCTCGGTTTGACTTAACCGATTGAGAAATAAACTTTTAGCGAATTATTTGAGAAATAGAAGTAACGATTTAGCAACTGTGCGAATTTCAGTGTTTTACGTTGCTATGCTGTCAAATAACTCTTTCATCTGCAAATATAATATGTTTTTCCAAAAACGAAAAACATCAAGCGTGTTTTTCTGAATGGGATGGTAATTATCCCTTGATTAATATGGGGTATCTATATTCCAAATGTCCACTGAATCATTTTTTTGATATTCATTAAAATCAGAGATGGCATCATTTATCATTAGTGTATTCTCTCTAAACATTGAACATTTTGAAACATCATTATCATTGCAATATTTTGGATTACCACATTTTTTATACAATTTGCAGAACTTGCTTCCACTCATATCTTCTGCTTGCCATTTACATAATTGGCAATCTTTCTTTAAATACCCATCAAGATACGCTTTAACTTTTCCAATTGTATATAAACCACCACTATTGATAAAATATGGTATGCAATCATCATATGGCATACTTATTTCATAGATTCCCTTTCTGTGGTGATTGTAATTCCTACAAGTAAACGTATCTCGTTCAACATAGCTTTTCAAAGTATGATGTAAGATATATTTTTGAAAAGGTTGCGCAAAGTCCTCTGCTAAAACTTCCTTACGTTTAAAGTTGTGCAACTTAACTTTTTCACATTCATTTAAATTTGTGGAATTTACAATATCCAAAATATCTTCTTCTGACTGAATACTAAGTTCAATAATACGAATGCCCGATTTTTTCTTTTCTTGACTGCATTCATGTGTTACAAATACTTCAATGAAAATAGGCAAATTAGGATTAGTCTTGTTTTCGCAATACAAATCGGCTATAAAGTCTCTACACCTATGTTCTTGGATGCATTTTGAATAATAAGTCTTTAAATCAAATTGCACTTTCTTTACCCTCTTACAGTTTATCTTGTCATAGAAAACACAATTATCATACTTGTCGCACTTTTCATAACTATCCATAGATAATATGATATGCTCTTTCTGATTAAACCAATTCATTATCATTATCTCAGCAATGGAATGTAGATATTTGTCGTAAGAACATTTGTCAGCCTTATGCGCAAAATGCCATTGGCGGATATTTCCACGTTTAGCTATCATCTCACTGTGACAATAAGGACAAAAATATCGTTCGTTTGAATAATATACATCCTTTATATCAACGATGCAATTATCGGTGTTAAGTGCAAAATGTTGATAAGTGTGTGAATGTTTCATTTTATAAGTACCGACTAATAAACTCCTTCTTTTTCCCTAATTATGCCAATGTTTTCATCTGTCGATTTTGATTTTGACACGACTATTTGGTCAAAATTCTTTTTCCCCACTTGTATTTGACCATTTGAAAACACATATAGAAAAACATTTTTCAAAGTCTTTTTATATATAGATTTTCCATTTTTATCAACGACTTTTACTTTGACTTTATATTTATCTGATATAAAATAGTCAGGAGTTATTGACTTGAAAGACATCGTAACATCTTCATAATATTTCCCTTCAATATCAAGAAATGCTACTTTACGTACAACTTCCATATCAGTTAAAGGCTTTGCTGTTTCTGGTTCACTTTGAGCAAAAGCCAAAGGACACGTAAACAACATAATTAACAGCAATACAGACATTTTTGCCTTGTCTAAAACATAAGTGTTAGTGATTTTAGTCATATCTATTATTTTTTTAATGATAAAAAGCGCAGACATTCGCCATACGCTTCACGGTTCACCACAAACCACAACTAAATATGGGAAGTCTGCGCCCATATTCGGGGCAGTCCCAATATTAGTTGTTGCTCTTTACTTGTAGTGGTGATTGTGAAGCTATCGAGCAATATGTCTTGGAACGAGTTATCTCAATCCAACTGCAAAAATACAAAAAAACGTGATAATCCATTCAATATAGGTAGATTATTCGGCTGTTTTCTTTGAACTATAGTTTTATACCCCTATTTTGCCTTGGCTTCGGTATTCCAATAGCTTCTCTAAACTCGCTCATCTTTTTTCTGAACCAACTCACGTGTGGAACTCCGTCAATATTGAAATCGAATTTTCCGTTTTCATTCTCCTTGATGGCGCAGATAGAACGCTTGGTTTCAAAACTTTGGTTGAACTCCGAAGAGTAGAGTTTACCTTTAATGGCAACATCCTTGAAAGTGCATAGTCTTCGGATAATACCGTCATCGAAACCCAAGCGGTCACGCAGGAAATTTATTGTCGGTATCAGCTTTTCCACGTATGGGAAATAGCATTTGACAAAATTCACGAACTCGGACAGCTTACCATTCTGTTGCTCATATGTGCTTTTCATTTCCTGCATCTGTTTGGCTTGTTGTCGTTCCCGTTGTCGGGCTTCTTCTTCAAGTTCAATGATGCGGTTTTGCAGGGCGGTGTTCTCCCTTTCCAATGTCTTGACCTTGTTGCTGCCGAAAAGAGAACCGACACTCTCGGCGATGTTGGCGGCTGCGACGGTTGCCGCCCCTTTCAGCTTCTCGGTCTGTATTTCTTTTTTCGCCCGTCTTAGTTCCTCCCGTGCCGTTTCTTTCTGCTGTTGCAAATCCACCACTTCCGCTTTGAGGTCGTCGGAGAGTTTCTGTATATCCCGATAATACTGCTGCGTGGACTTGTGGCGAGCCTTCGAGCCGTCTACAGGCATAACCTTTAGGGGTACATTCTAAAAGGTGAAGATTTAACCTTTTTATTATTTCTTAACACTCAAAGAGCGGTGGTAGAGGGTATTTTCCCTCTTTTCGGTACTTTATTGATGGTTCGATGTTCCCATCTTTCCACATTGCTTGGCTCGTTCGCACAAGCCACTACAAAGGTACTACAATTTCCAATAAAGGCAAGAGGACAGCAATTCAAATCTATTATTTTTGAGGGAGTGAAATCTGCCGCTTGCCAAATTTCTCTCTGTCGAAAATAATAGTCCTCTGAAAAGAATGAAAACAGCATTGATAAAATTGCCTTATTAGGGGGGGCTATGCTGTTTTATGCTATTATTTCGTCAGTCGTTTATCTCCGTTGCCGGATGCAGTTTTCAGCCAAGCCGATGAATAAGAAAAGGTTTTGGAGCTGTTTACTCTCCAACGGAGGACGAAACTGCTCCAAATGGTTTACCGCTTGAACTTTTCGTTTTCTAAAAGAGGTTTGGCAACCTTTGCATCCGACAAAAGGAGATAAATGACCAGATATATAACAGTAGTATTACATTAAGGTAAAGAACAACCATGGTATAGTATTATTGCAATTTAACTATTTAAAGTTTGTTTATAATCAAATCATTTAAAGATTTTTGTCCTTCTATGATTTTTTGTATTTGATAAATGTCGTAATTAAATAAAAAATATCACGCATAATGACTTTTTCTTTTTTCTAAATTTCTTCAAATGACAAATTATTGTTACCTTTGTAATGTAATGTAGTTAATGGTTGCGCTTATAAAGTCCTTGGAAAGGATTTATGTATAAAAGAGGTAGATGTTTACTCTGTTCTTGCCTGGATTATCAGCATCACTGATATGAAATAACAGAAAAAAATATACAATGGCTAAGCGGACGGACAGGCAGGGAAATAGTACAGATTCCCAATCCCCCTCTTTATAATACATTGCGTATAAGATTTATTAACTGTCTGGTCTGGGGAATCTACAGAGATTTAACGAATCAAGATGGGAAGAGTCAGTCTTTGTCTTGTCATAATGTTCTTCATCTGTAGTGCTCAAAAAATTGATGCACAAGTACAGAATATCAGAGAGAAACAAGATACCATTTCGGCGACTAAATCATTAGAGCATATCAGGCCCGAGAATATCAAGAAGGGACCATTGAATAATGCTTTGGATGTATTGAGTGGTCAGTCTGCCGGTGTGAACGTCACCACTAATGGGACTGACAGGCTCGCTATGCTGAATAGTATCCGTGTGCGTGGTACCACATCCATTATGGGTGGCAATGACCCGTTAGTAATTATTGACGGAGTGACATCTGACATCGCTACGCTATCTACCATATATCCCGCAGACATCGAGAGTTTCACTATTTTGAAGAATGCTACCGAAACGGCAATGTACGGTTCCCGTGGTGCTTCAGGTGTAATTGAGATTAAGACCAAGAAAGGAACGGGGCGAGGTTTCGAAATATCATATGATGGCAACTACGGATTCGAGTCAATGTATAAACATCTGCAAATGCTCAACGGCCCGGAGTATATAGCTACAGCAGAGGCACTTGGATTAGATTACAATAATGGTGGCTACAACACCAATTTTCACGATGTAATTACTCGTACGGGCTTGATACATCAGCATCACTTGGCTTTTAGCGGTGGTTCGGAAAACTCAAACTATCGAGCATCGTTCGGTTTTATGGATCATAATACAATTGTCAAAGTTAACGATTACCGAAATTTAGTGGTAAAACTTGATGCTACACAAAAGGCTTTCGATGGTCGCTTAGTTGGCGATTTTGGTGTATATGGCTACTCGTCAAAGATACACGACATTTTCGATACACGAATGCTGTTTTACTCGGCAGCTGCACAGAATCCTACATATCCAGCAGGAACTGATGTTAATGGCAACTGGGTGAAGAACTCGGCTGCATCACACATCAACCACCCCGGAGCACTCCTCTATGAGAAAAATGACTCCGAAGAACGGAATTTCAATACACATTTGGGGCTGAAATTTAATATCCTTGACAATTTGATATTGTCGGCTTTCGGCTCTTATTCATATTCATCTACGGAAAATGCTCAATTTTGTCCTACATGGGTGTGGGCGCAAGGCAATGTTTATCGTGGAGAGTTCAAGGGTGAAGACTACTTTACAAATGTGTCCCTCTCATATAACAATGCTTGGGGAGACTCACACCTTGATGCTGTTGTTGGCGCAGAATATCTTAAACAGGTAAGGACTGGTTTATGGGTGCAGGCAAAAGGAATAACAACAAATGATTTCTCCTATAATAACATCGGAGCAACATCATCGCGTCCTTTCGGTGGTACGAGCAGTAGCTATGAAGACCCGTCACTTGCTTCAATAATGGGTAGTGTCACATATAGTTACAAGGATAGATATTCTATTGCGGCAGCACTCCGTGGAGATGGCTCTTCAATGGTAAGCGATAACAATACTTTCGGATTCTTCCCATCAGTATCACTGGGTTGGGATGTAAAAAAAGAAGGCTTCCTCTCTGATACTGACTTTATAACAATGTTGAAACTAAGAACCGGATATGGTCGGTCAGGAAATCTTGGAGGTATAACATCCTATACAACACTTAATACCGTAAAGGAGAATGGTATCGTATCCATCAACGGTGCACCTACCGTAACAATGGGAAGTATACGCAACACGAATCCGGACCTTAAGTGGGAGACTCGTTCAACATTTAATATCGGTTTTGACTTAGGTATATGGGATAATCGGTTGATGCTTACCTCGGAATTATATTACTCAAAGACAACGGATATGCTCTATGAGTATGATGTTCCCGTTCCGACCTTTGCGTTCGATAAACTGATGGCAAATATCGGCTCGATGTCTAACCAGGGTGTCGAACTAGGAATCTCGGTAGTTCCCATTCAACGAAAGGATATGGAGATGAATATCAACTTCAATATGTCCTACCAGAAGAATAAGTTACTTTCGCTTAGTGGAGAGTATAATGGTATGCATATGACAGCTTCAGATATTACTCCGATTGGCTCGCTTTATGGTGCAGGTCAGAACGGTGGAGACAATAATGTAGTATATCAGATTGTAGGTCAGCCATTGGGGGTATTCTATCTACCTCACTGCAAAGGGCTTAAAGAAAATGAACTTGGTGGCTACAGTTACGATATTGAAGATTTGAATGATGATGGCGAGATTGATTTTAGCGATGGCGGAGACAGGTATATAGCAGGTCAGGCAACCCCCAAGGTAACTATTGGATCAAACATCAGTTTCCGTTACAAGTCCTTTGATATTGCCATGCAGATAAATGGTGCTTTCGGTCATAAGATATTCAATGGCACGGGCTTGGCTTATACCAATATGTCTATATTCCCTGACTACAATGTATTGAAGGGTGCTCCTGAAAAAAATATTATTGATCAGAATGTTTCAGACTATTGGTTGGAAAAAGGTGACTATGTAAATATTGAACATATTACCATAGGCTACAATATTCCAATGAAATCCAAGGCTGTGAAGTCATTGCGTCTTTCGGCAGGCATTAGCAACCTTGCAACAATCACAGGCTATAGCGGTCTTACTCCAATGATAAACAGTTATGTAGTAAGCAACACTTTGGGCATTGACGACAAACGCACCTATCCTTTATATCGTACCTATTCGTTAGGTCTTAGTATTCAATTCTAACCGCTTACAGTTATGAAAAGATATATAAACATATTGATGGTTGCTTTGGCAACGATGATGACCTCTTGTCTTACTGAAGACCCTAGAGATCAACTTTATGAAGAAGACATTTACAACAATGCCAACAACATATATATTAATGCAGTGGCTGTGCTCTACAATTACATTGGTGGCAGTGCAGACAGTGAGGGTTTACAGGGGACCTGTCGTGGAATTTATGACTATAACACACTTACTACAGACGAAGCCATGATACCTATTCGTGGTGGCGACTGGTACGATGGAGGTTTGTGGACGAATATGTATCAGCATAAGTGGAGTCCTAATGATTTACCACTCTACAATACTTGGAAATACCTCTACAAGGTTGTTGTGTTATCGAACAAATCTCTGCATATCATCGATAAGTATAGCCATAACCTATCTGAGGAGCAGAGAGTGGCCTACGAAGCTGAGGTGCGAGCTCTGAGAGCACTTTTCTACTACTACATTATGGATATGTATGGCAGAGTGCCCATCGTAACATCCTATGAACAACCGCAGGATGAAGTTGTGCAGAGCGAGCGTAGCGAGGTTTTCCGTTTTATCGTGAATGAGTTGCAGGAGGTTGCCGAGTTGTTGCCAAATGAGCGTAGTAATAAGATGGGTAACTACTATGGTCGTATAACAACACCTGTAGCTAATTTCCTTTTGGCTAAGTTGGCTCTTAATGCCGAGATATATTGTGATGATAATTGGACTGATGGCGTTCCACGGAACGGTAAAGAGATATTTTTCACCGTCGATGGTGAGAAACTCAACGCTTGGCAGACCTGTATCAAATATTGCAATAAACTTGCCGAGGTAGGTTATCGGTTGGAGGACGATTATAGCTATAATTTCTCTGTGCATAACGAGAACTCCAACGAAAACATATTCACCATTCCGTTGGATAAGAACCTCTATGCTGCGCAGTTCTGGTATCTCTTCCGATCACGACACTACAACCATGGCGGTGCGTTGGGGGGCTCATCGGAAAATGGTACCAGTGCCAATATCTCAACAGTCTTAGCCAACGGATACGGCACAGATGATGTAGATGCTCGCTTTGAAAAGAACTTCTATGCCGGCATCGTAGAGGTTGATGGAAAGCCTGTAATGATGGACAATGGACAGCAGTTGGAGTATTTCCCATTGGAGCTAAAGTTGAATCTTACGGGAAGCTCCTATGTCAAGACAGCTGGTGCTCGTATGGCAAAATATGAGGTTGATAGGACCTCACATTCCGACGGTAGACAACCGGATAACGACATCGTGCTATTCCGCTATGCCGATGCTCTCCTGATGAAGTCCGAGGCAAAGGTACGTAATGGTGAGGATGGCTCGTTGGAGTTGAACGAAGTCCGAGGTCGTGTTGGTATGCCATATCGAGAAGCTACGCTTGAGAACATATTGAAAGAGCGTTTGTTGGAGTTAGTATGGGAAGGCTGGCGACGACAAGATATGGTGCGTTTTGGAGTTTATCACAAATCATACGATCAGCGAGTCCAACTGGCTGATGAGAAAAATGGGTATACCACAGTTTTTCCTATTCCACAAAAAAGTATAGACTTGAACCCAAAATTGAAACAAAATGTTGGATATAAATAACTTTAGCCTATGAGTATTCAATTTGACATTGCAAAACAGATTATAGCTGAAACATGCCCTAATCGCAAACTTAAGTTGGAGAATATTCGCCTTTTTGCAGATATTATTCAGCCTAAGAAATATCAAAAAGGTGATATAATTCTAAATGAAGGTGATATCTGTAATTGCCTATTTTATATAGAAAAGGGATTTATTAGACAGCACTACCTAAAGCATGATAAGGATGTGATAGAACATTTAGCATGTGAAAAAGATGTTGTCTGGTGTATTGACAGCTATTTTAACCGAGAGCCAACACATCTTATGATGGATGCTGTAGAAAACAGTGTTTTATGGGAAATTCCGCGTGATATAATGGAAGAACTTTCTGATGCTAATGGTGATATAGCTTATCTATATCGGAGTTTTTTTGAAAATTCCTTAATGTTATCACAATTAAAGGCTGACATTTTACGTTTCGAATCAGCAAATGACAGATACGCTAGATTACAGCAACATTTTCCTGAAATAACTAGAAGAGCACCTTTGACAATGATTGCTTCATATCTTCAGATGACATTGGAAACATTAAGCAGAGTACGTGCATCAATAGCTAATGCTGAGAGCAAATAAAGCAAACTAACTATTAGGACTTAACTAACATCAAAAACAGGTCAGGATATAGCGTCCTGACCTGTTTCTTTAATAAACTTAAAAGCTATGGATTAATGAGATGTTAGTCATCGTCATCATCATCGAATTCATCCTCATCGTCGTCATCATCATATTCTATTGCTTCACTTTCTTCAATAATGTTACTAAAAGCTCCTGTTAAATCAAAATGATAGTTCTTTTTATTGTTAAAAAATTCATACGTGATAGAGCCGAAAGTATTCATAATATGTAACTGATGTTTATGACTCACTCATCTTATTCGAAAAATAAGGGCAAACTAAAAAGTGTATGTTTACTATATTGAAGTCATATCTTTTGAACGACAAAAAGTAAATACTTATATAGAACAACTTCCAACATAATAATCACTTTTTAGCATGCCGCATACATTGTTAACCTTAAAAATCTTTTTACCTGTTGCAAGTAAATCTTACATTTACTATGCATAAACTAAACCCTATTTACTTTCCTCTCTTGCTTGACTTTAAATTATAAAAGACAGGGATCATACCAGTGGGGCACACATGTACCTTGCAAATTTACACACCTCATTTTTATGTAATTTAATATATCCCACTTT
>OGKN01000903.1_pt1 | contig 11603 bp, 9 predicted proteins | sample 1572511 | NCBI WGS metagenome assembly OGKN01 (sample SAMEA2582150, study PRJEB24529) | metagenome | reverse complement strand
CCAATCCGCTTTATTTCGATCCCGAAAACATCATAAAGCTGGCCATTGAAGGAGGGTGTAATGCCGTGGCATCCACATTCGGTGTGTTGGGCGCCGTGGCACGCAAATATGCACACAAGATACCTTTTATCGTCAAGCTGAACCATAATGAGTTGCTGACTTATCCGAACAGCTACGACCAGGTAATGTTCGGTACGGTGAAAGAGGCATGGAACATGGGAGCCGTAGCTGTCGGTGCTACCATTTATTTCGGTTCGGAACAAAGCCGCCGCCAGATAGTGGAAGTGTCACAGGCTTTTGAATATGCCCACGAACTGGGAATGGCTACTATTCTGTGGTGCTATTTGAGAAACAGCAGCTTCAAAAAGGATGGTACCGACTATCATGCCGCTGCCGACTTGACAGGACAAGCCAACCATATCGGGGTTACCATTAAAGCCGATATCGTGAAGCAGAAGCTCCCATCCAATAACGGCGGTTTCAAGGCTATCGGATTCGGAAAGACAAACGAGTGTATGTATTCGGAACTGACCACTGACCATCCGATAGACCTTTGCCGTTATCAGGTGGCGAATGGCTATATGGGACGTGTCGGATTGATTAACTCGGGCGGTGAATCCCATGGGGAATCCGACCTGCATGATGCTGTCGTAACGGCAGTAGTAAATAAGCGTGCAGGTGGTATGGGGCTGATCAGCGGTCGTAAGGCTTTCCAGAAACCGATGAAAGACGGAGTTCAACTTCTGAACACCATTCAGGACGTATATCTGGATTCTTCAATAACCATTGCATAAAGAAGAAGTATCCATGAAAAGAATAGTGTTATTACGTCATGGCGAAAGCCTATGGAACAAAGAAAACCGTTTTACTGGATGGACGGACGTGGATTTAAGCGAGAAAGGAGTTGAAGAAGCCTGCAAGGCAGGCGATGCATTACGGGAGGCTGGATTTTCTTTTGAGGCAGCTTACACTTCTTACTTGAAACGTGCCGTAAAAACGTTGAACTGTGTCTTGGACCGGCTGGATGAAGACTGGATTCCGGTTGAAAAGACCTGGCGGCTGAACGAGAAGCATTACGGCATGCTTCAGGGACTGAATAAGAGTGAAACAGCGGTCCAATATGGTGAAGAACAAGTACACATCTGGCGAAGAAGCTATGACGTGGCTCCCGCTCCGGTAGGCAAAGATGATCCCCGTAATCCGGGCATGGATATCCGCTATGCCGGTGTACCAGATAGGGAACTTCCCCGTACGGAATCCCTGAAAGATACTATTGGGCGTGTCATGCCTTACTGGAAATGCATCATCTTTCCCGCATTGATGTATAAGGACAGCCTGCTGGTAGTCGCCCATGGCAACAGCCTGCGCGGAATCATCAAGCATCTCAAAGGGATTTCCGATACGGATATTTCCAACCTGAACCTGCCTACGGCGGTTCCTTATGTCTTTGAATTTGACGACAGACTGGTTCTTGTCAAGGACTACTACCTTGGAAACCCGGAAGAGATACGGAAACGGACAAAGGCTGTAGCTGAACAAGGTATGATCAGACGATAAAAGTCAGTCAATCAGACTGGATTGTATTGTCTTTTTGAATATTTTATTTATTAACAATTTAAAAAAGGAGGTAAAAATGGTACCTGTAAAAACAAACTCAAACTGGTTGCCGAGTATTTTTAACGATTTCTTCGAGAATGAGTGGCTGGCAAAAACGGGAGTTACGGCTCCTGCCATCAATGTCATTGAGAATGACAAGGACTACAAGGTTGAAATGGCGGCTCCCGGAATGACAAAGGATGATTTCAAGGTGAATGTTGACGAGAACAACAACCTGACAATCTGCATGGAAAAGAAAGAAGAGAAGAAGGAGGAGAAGAAAGACAAGAAGTATCTCCGCCGCGAATTCTCATATTCCAAGTTCCAGCAGACCATCCTGCTGCCTGAAAATGTGGAGAAGGATAAGATCTCCGCAAAAGTCGAACACGGGATTCTGTCCATTGAAATCCCGAAAATGAAGGAGGAAGAAAAACAAAAAACTTCCAAGGCTATCGAGGTTAAATAATTCCAGATCTGGAATGTCGTAAGGTCGGACAGGCTTTTCTTGTTCGGAAAAGCCGTCCGACCTTTAACAGACACTTCCGGAACAGGGAACCGGCACAACCGATGAAGGAATTCAATTTTGAAAAAGAACTACTTGGCGTACAGGACGAACTGTTCCGTTTTGCGTACAAACTGACAGCTAACAGGGAGAAGGCGGAAGACCTGTTGCAGGATACCCTGCTCAAGGCAATGCTTCACAAAGAAAGTTACAACAAGAACACGAATTTCAAAGGGTGGCTGTTTATCATCATGCGCAACACGCTTATCAACGGTTACCGGGCGGAGGTCGGTCATACCCGCCTGTACATATCCTCCGATCCTGCATATTATTCGCGGATCATGGACGAGTCCCGTAGAGAGGAGGTGGACAAGAACTATGACCTGGAAAAGATACGTAATGCCATCAAAAGTGTACCGGAGTCACATTTCATACCTTTTGAGATGTACCTGTCAGGATTCAAATACCGTGAGATAGCGGAAAGAACCGGCGTGAGTTTGGGAACTATAAAGAGCCGTATTTTTCACTGCCGGAAAAAACTGAAAGCTATATTGGCAGAATGAAACAAAACAAGAACTGAGATAGATGAAAAAAGATGAATATATAGGAATTCTGACTTCCGGAGGGGACGCTTCCGGAATGAACGCGGCTATCCGTGCCGTGACCCGCGCCGCTATTTTTAACGGATTTAAAGTGAAAGGAATTTATAGAGGTTACGAGGGGCTGATTGCCGGTGAAGTGAAAGAACTCACGACGGAAGATGTAAGTAGCATTATCCAGAGGGGAGGCACCATACTGAAAACAGCTCGCTCCGAGACTTTCACCACTCCTGAAGGACGCAAGAAAGCTTATAAGGTCATACAGAAAGAGAACATCAATGCTTTGATAATTATCGGTGGAGACGGTTCCCTGACGGGAGCCCGTATCTTTGCGGAGGAGTATGATGTGACGTGCATAGGATTGCCCGGCACCATTGACAATGACCTATATGGTACCGATTTTACCATAGGATATGATACGGCATTGAACACCATTGTGGAATGCGTGGATAAAATCAGGGACACGGCAACCTCCCATGACCGTATCTTCTTTGTCGAAGTAATGGGGCGTGATGCGGGCTTCCTGGCACAAAACAGCGCAATAGCTTCCGGTGCTGAAGCGGCCATCATCCCGGAGGACAGGACGGACGTGGACCAGTTGGAAACATTCATCGGGCGCGGATTCAGAAAGACGAAAAACAGCAGCATCGTAATTGTGACCGAAAGTCCTGAAAACAAGAATGGAGGTGCCATATATTACGCCGACCGGGTAAAGAAGGAATATCCCGGGTATGATGTCAGGGTTTCTATCTTGGGCCATCTGCAACGGGGTGGTACTCCGAGTGCCAATGACCGTATACTGGCAAGCCGGCTGGGTGAAGCCGCAATCCAGGCCTTAATGGAAGACCAGCGGAATGTTATGATAGGCATACGGAACAACGAGATTGTTTATGTTCCTTTTGTCCAGGCAATCAAAAAGGACAAGACTATTGACAAAAGCCTGATCCGGGTCCTTAACGAATTATCGATATAAAATAGCCGTCAACATGTCAGAAGTTGCTCCCTTAATATCGGATCTTGCCATAATTCTGATTATTGCCGGTATTGTAACCGTCATTTTCAAGTGGCTGAAGCAACCGGTCATATTGGGCTACATTGTAGCCGGTATTATGGCGGGTCCTTCCGTTTCCCTGGTCCCGACTGTTTCCGATCCTGCCAATATCAAAATATGGGCGGACATCGGTGTCATTTTTCTGCTGTTCGCGATGGGACTGGACTTTTCGTTCAAGAAATTGATAAATGTGGGCATTACGGCTATCGTTGCCACTGTCACTATTGTATGTGGCATGATGTTCATAGGTTATACAGCGGGGAATGCAATGGGGTTCTCCCACATGAGCAGTATTTTTCTGGGTGGAATGTTGTCCATGTCGTCCACGGCCATCGTATTCAAGGCTTTCAATGATATGGGACTTCTCCAACAGAAATTCACTGGCATTGTCTTGGGGATTCTTGTTATCGAAGATCTGGTGGCTGTAGTGATGATGGTTGTTCTTTCCACGTTGGCGGTAGGCAAACATTTTGAAGGGAAGGAGATGCTGGAAAGTATATTGAAGCTGGCCGCTTTCCTTATTTTCTGGTCGACATTGGGTATCTATCTGATACCTACCCTGCTGAAGAAGATACGCCGTTTCACCAGCAACGAGATTTTATTGATAACCTCTCTGGGACTTTGCCTGGGAATGGTGATGATTGCGACAAAAGCGGGATTTTCTGCCGCATTGGGAGCCTTTGTCATGGGGTCCCTGCTGGCAGAGACCGTTGAAGCGGAAAAAATCGTACATATCGTACAGCCGGTAAAAGACCTGTTCGCTTCCATATTTTTCGTGTCGGTAGGAATGATGATCGATCCTGCCATGATGTGGGAATATGCCGTCCCTATTCTCATCCTGACATTGCTGGTACTGTCCGGTCAGGTCCTGTTCGGGAGCTTTGGTGTCTTGCTTTCCGGCCAGCCGTTGAAAATTGCCATACAGTCCGGCTTTTCACTGACACAGGTCGGTGAATTCGCATTCATCATCGCATCTTTAGGCGTCAGTCTGAATGTTACGGACAAGTATCTCTATCCGGTCATAGTGGCAGTATCTGTCATAACGACTTTTCTTACCCCCTATATGATACGGCTTTCGGAACCAGCATACCGGTTTATAGACATCCACATGCCTGAATCCCTGAAAGATTATCTCGTACACTATACGTCCGGGGCAATGACTGTAAAACACCAGGGGACTTGGCATAAACTGATCCGGTCTATGCTGGTGTCTGTCACACTCTATCTGGTCGTATGCGTTTTTTTCATCACTTTATATTTTTCCTATGTGCATCCTTTGATTAGGAAAAGTCTGCCGGGAATGGAAGGGAACTTGTTGGGCTTCATCATCATCTTTCTTGTCATATCCCCGTTTCTATGGGCCATCATCATGAAAAGGAACAATTCAACCGAGTTCCGTAAACTCTGGACGGACAACAAGTTCAACAGAGGGCCTTTGGTATCAATAGTACTTGTCAAAATACTGATCTGCACGATTATCATGATGAGTATCATTACCCATCTTTTCAATGTTGCCTTGGGAGCCGGGTTGGTAGTCTCTTCCATTATCATTGCCGTCATTTATTTTTCCAAGCGGATCAAGAAACGGTCGCTGACTATAGAGAGACAATTTATGGCAAACTTTCAGGGGACGGACGGGAATGTACTTTCTACAGAAAGTGATACAGGCTCCACCCTTGGCAGCAATATCCCGTTCAAGGAATTACATTTGGCGGATTTCACAGTATCCCCTGATTCCATATATGTGGGCAGAACATTAAAAGAAAGCAGCTTGCGCACCTTGTTTCAGATAAATGTGATTTCAATCACCCGTGGAGAAAAACGCCTGGATATACCACAAGGGGAAGAACATCTCTATCCATATGACAAGGTTACGGTCGTAGGTACGGACCGGCAGTTGGAAAGCTTCCGGACATCCATGGAGCAAAAGAAGGTAGAAAGGAACGGGAACGGAACATCCTCGCAGGATGAGATGGAAATAGGGCAATTTCCTGTCGAAGGAGGTTCACCATTGATCGGAAAGACGATCCGGGAGGCAGACATATCGGATAGCATCATTATCGGAATAGAGAGGAGTACCGTGAATATTATGAATCCAGACCCTGATACAATTTTCAAGGAGAATGATACGGTATGGATTGTCGGTAAACGAAAAATAATAAAAGGACTGAATAAAGATTAGGACTTATTTAATTAAAATGTCATGGAATATTCAAGTTATAATGTAAATACCCCTCAGTGGAGGGAGATTACAGTAGGTTCACATCTTCCTGCAGAACTGCGGAAACTTGCAGAAATCGCACATAATCTCTGGTGGACATGGAATGATGACGCAAAGAAACTGTATTGTGATTTGGATTCGGAACTTTGGAAAGAGGTGGAACAGAATCCGGTATTGTTTCTGGAGCGGATAAATTATGAGAAGCTTGTAGCGCTGGCACATGATGAGAACTTTGTCTATAAAATGGATGCCGTCTATTCCGCCTTCAAAAAATACGTCGATGTGGAACCGGATCACCAGCGCCCGTCAATAGCTTATTTCAGCATGGAATACGGCTTGGATGAAGTCCTTAAGATATATTCCGGCGGTTTGGGTATGTTGGCGGGGGATTACCTGAAAGAGGCGTCGGACAGCAATGTGGACCTTTGTGCCATAGGACTTTTGTACCGTTACGGTTATTTTGACCAGTCGCTTTCCATGGACGGCCAGCAGACAGTCAATTATAAAGCGCAGAATTTCGGGCAGCTCCCGATTGAAAAGGTAATGCAACCGGATGGGAAACAACTGGTAATCCACGTCCCCTATGCCGACAGTTTTGTGGTACATGCCAATGTCTGGAAAGCCAGTGTGGGGCGTATTCCCCTTTATCTGCTGGATACGGACAATGAACTCAACAGCGAGTTTGACCGCCCTATCACTCACCATCTGTATGGAGGCGACTGGGAGAATCGGCTAAAACAGGAAATACTGCTTGGCATAGGCGGGATGATAACGCTGAGAGCTTTAGGTATAACGAAAGATGTATATCACTGTAATGAGGGGCATGCCGCACTGATCAATATCCAGCGGCTTTGTGATTACATAAATGGCGGCTTGAATTTCGGGCAGGCCATGGAGCTGGTACGTGCTTCCTCACTTTATACCGTACATACTCCCGTACCCGCTGGTCATGATTATTTTGACGAAGGGCTTTTCAATAAATATATGAAGGGATATCCTGGCAAGTTGGGTATAACCTGGGATAACCTGATGGATCTCGGGCGTCACAATCCGGGAGACAAGGAGGAACGTTTCTGCATGTCTGTCTTCGCCTGCAAGACCTGCCAGGAAGTTGCATAAATCGGTATCCCAGCAAATGTTTGCGCCGATCTGGAAGGGATACTTCCCGGAAGAGAACCATGTGGGTTATGTAACCAACGGGGTACATCTGCCTACCTGGTGTGCGGCAGAATGGAAAAAGCTTTTCAAGGACAATTTTGATGAGAATTTTTTCTGCGACCAGTCCAATCAGAAAATCTGGGAGGCCGTCTATGGCATCCCAGATGAAGAGATATGGAATACCCGGTTAAAACAGAAAGCAAAATTGCTGGACTATATCAAAAGCAAATGCAGCAAGGACTGGCTCAGGAGTCAGGTTGATCCGGCATTGAGCGTTTCCATTTTTGAGAGATTCAATCCCGATGCTCTTCTAATAGGCTTCGGACGCCGTTTTGCTACATATAAGAGGGCTCATCTTCTGTTCACGGATATAGACCGACTTGCCAGGATTGTGAATAATCCGAAATATCCGGTACAGTTCATCTTTGCAGGAAAAGCCCATCCCAATGACGGTGCCGGGCAGGGGCTGATCAAGCAAATCGTGGAAATATCCCGGCGTCCGGAATTTTTAGGTAAAATCATATTCTTGGAGAATTACGACATGGACCTGGCACGCCATCTTATCTCGGGGGTGGATATCTGGATGAACACCCCTACGCGGTTGGCAGAAGCTTCGGGTACGTCGGGCGAGAAGGCATTGATGAACGGTGTGCTTAATTTCTCCGTGCTGGACGGTTGGTGGTATGAAGGATACCGTAAGGATGCTGGATGGGCACTGACTGATAAAAGGACTTATCAGAATGAACAGTACCAAAACCAGCTGGATGCCGAAGCCATCTATTATTTGTTGGAGCATGACATCCTGCCACTGTATTACGAGTATGGGGGGAAGAACTATTCGGAAGACTGGGTCAAGTATATCAAGAACTCAATCGCACAAATCGCTCCCCATTTTACCATGAAAAGACAGTTGGACGACTACTATGACAGGTTCTATAACAAGCTGTCAGAGCATTTCCACATTCTGGCAGCCGACAACTTTGCGAAGGCGAAAATGATGGCTGACTGGAAAGCAAACGTCCGAAGCAGATGGGATGCCATAGAAATCAAATCCATAGAGGCTGGGAATGGGCTGAATGCCACGGTTGAAGCCGGAAAGGAATATGAGGTGACGGTTGTCGTTGATGAGAAAGGCCTGGATGACGCAATCGGAATAGAATCGGTCATTATCAGGCGTGAAGACGGTCAGGATCACATATATGAGGTTATTCCCCTTTTGCCGGTTTCCAAGAATGGGAATTTATATACCTTTAAGGCGACATCCGGTATTTTCAACGCTGGAAGCTTCAAGCAGGCCTTCCGTATGTATCCCAAGAATGCTTTGTTACCTCACCGACAAGATTTCTGTTATGTACGATGGTTTTAATGAACAGTAAAAGGATATGCAAAAACAACGTATGAGCGGGCAAAATCAAAAAACAGATAAACGGATAGCATGGCCGATCATCATCATGAACTTCACGGGAGTGTATGACTACGAGGCGTTTGCCCGGAACAATAAATTTATATGGCTGGATTGTCGTCATCTTTATGGTACAGATGGCTACTGTGATAGGGAGGGGGCTTTGGCTTTGAAGGGGATGATTGCTGATTATCCGGCGGAGGGAGTCCATTTCATCGATTCAGGCAATTATCATTATTTGACTAAATTCTGGACAGACAAACTTGAAACTCCGTTTTCGCTGATTGTGTTCGACCACCATCCCGATATGCAGCCACCGTTGTTTGACAACATACTTTCTTGCGGAAGTTGGGTAAAGGATATATTGGACCATAACAACAACTGCAAGAAAGTAATTATCGTAGGTGCTTCAGACAAACTGATACAGGCTGTGCCGAAAGGATATGAAAGACAAGTTCGGTTTTACAGTGAAACTACGCTCATGCACGAAGAGGGTTGGCAGAACTTTTCTTCCGGACATATCAACGGACCGGTTTACATTTCCATAGACAAGGATGTCTTGAAGCCGGCTTCGGCAGCAACAAACTGGGATCAAGGTTCTCTCAGCTTATGGGAATTGGAGAAACTGCTGGCTGTTATTCTTCAGAAAGAACAGGTAGTGGGCATTGACATCTGTGGGGAATGCTCCACAACACTCAATCTTTTTGAAGAAAAACGGGAAACCGTCATGGATAGCCAGGCAAACAAAGAATTGCTCAGATTTATCCGGTCATCCTCCGGCCTTCAATAGAATTAGTTTTTTTGTTATTATAATTATCATATAAAAATAAAATAATTTAGCTTTATGGAAACAATTGTTCGTAGAATTGGACTTGTTGCACACGATGCAATGAAAAAAGACATGATAGAGTGGGTTCTCTGGAACTCGGAACGTCTGATAGGACATAAATTCTATTGTACGGGTACAACCGGTACACTAATTAAAAAAGCCCTTGAAGAAAAACATCCTGAAATCAAATGGGATATCACAATCCTGAAATCTGGTCCTTTAGGAGGTGACCAGCAAATTGGTTCGCGGATCGTAGAAGGAGAAATAGACTATCTGTTCTTTTTTACAGATCCGATGACACTACAGCCGCATGATACGGATGTGAAAGCATTGCCAGACTGGCTGGAGTTGAAAATATTGTTTTCTGCTGTAACCGTTCGACTGCGGACCACATTATTACGAGTCCCTTATTCACTGACCCAACTTACGAACGTATTCACCCGGATTACACCAATTACACGCAGCGTTTTGAAAACAAGGGAATCATATCTGAAGCAGTGGAGCAAGTGAAAAAGCGGAGGAATAAAAGTGAGAATAACATTTCTAAATGAACTGTAATAAGTAGTAGAATATTTATAAGGCTATCTAAGAAACAAGTTGTTTACATCTTTCAGAAGAGGTATCAGCTGAATAGTAATCTGCTAAGGTTGTGTCAAAACGTTGGCACAACCTCTTTTATATTTTACAGTTCTGTTATATTTTCTTTTGGCTATGCTGCTTTTTCCAGGGGCAGCGGATTTTTCCGGTTGGCAAGCTTTCCTTTAAGCGTATAGCCTAGCCAGTCTGAACATGAAGAATTTCAGATCAGCCACCCCTCTTAACTGGCTTCGAAAAGCTTTGATTTTAGCATTGAACGACTCCGCTGAAGCATTTGTCAATCGTTCTTCAAAATTTTAGGGGAAATACCTAAAGATACAAAAAAGCCAACTAATTCGCAATACTTTTAGTATGAATTAGTTGGCTAATTTTATAGGATTTACTGAATATCCCTAGTTAAAACAGCTATGCACAATTCCTTTTATTCCGTTTTCAGGTCTATGGCATACAAATTGTCAATAATACCATCTGCTAAGCCAATGACCGGAACATGGATATACTCAGCTTTGACAATACCTGCAATTATCAGAAATATCCCAGCGGCGGGAACAATAACATCTGCACGGTCAGTTTTCAGATTAAATTCTTCCATGCGCTGTTCAAGAGTTAGAACTTTTAACTTATCATACAGCTCCTGCAAAGAAGTGATTGGCAAACGTGATTGTTTCTTATCCTTTTTATCAGCAAGACGATAAAGTTTATTAATATTTCCACCCGAACCTATAATATTGACACCTTGAAAATCAGCAGTTAAACGAGTCAAGTCACTTTTCATCTGTTCCCAACTACCTTCTCTTACAGAATTGCTCAACATTCGGACGGTACCTATATTATATGATAGAGACTGTACCAACTCTCCGTTGATGAGAAAATTTATTTCCGTACTTCCCCCACCGACGTCTACATATATATAGTTTCCGGCACGGTCTTCCAAACACTCGATATGATTGTTATAAATCATACGTGCTTCCTCTTGACCGTTAATCACTTCAATGTTGATTCCCGTATCTTTCCATACCTTTTTGATTACAGACTTGCCATTTTGGGCATCACGCATGGCAGAAGTGGCACAAGCCCTATAGTTTGTCACTTCATAAATTTTCATCAATTGTCGGAAAGCCTTCATCAACCTGCGCAATTTCATCACCTTTGCATCCGACACTTCTCCCAAGGAAAAAACATCAAAGCCTAAACGTAGAGGTACACGCAGGAGCATCACTTTGGAAAGGCGCTTATTGGCTAGATTCTCATTATTCTTCACCTTTTTGATTAACAACCGCACTGCGTTAGAGCCGATGTCAATAGCTGCGTAACATTTACTATCAGTCATTCGTTATATGTGATTTGTAATACTTATATAGTTCTTCTTGCGAGCGAAAAGATTCTTCGGTATCCGTTGTCCAAAGGCAGTTCTTACCGCTTCCGTCGACAACGCTACCCTGACAATTATCCCGGAGTCCAAAATCAATGACTTTCCATAAATCCTCCTTGATTCGAGAATCATAAACGGGAGTGATTACTTCCACCCTGTTATCCAAGTTGCGCGGCATCCAGTCCGCCGAACCGATAAAAGTCTTATTCTCTCCACCCGCTGGTAAGCATTCGGCCTCGTGCGTGTTTTTTTCCCCTCTTTTCCTTCCTACCTTTG
>OGKN01000894.1_pt1 | contig 11686 bp, 7 predicted proteins | sample 1572511 | NCBI WGS metagenome assembly OGKN01 (sample SAMEA2582150, study PRJEB24529) | metagenome | reverse complement strand
GATAAAGTCATAGTCTTTCGTAGGCGAGGCGATCACGGTCACCTCATCCCCTAACTCATAGATACCGTTTCCGCTTTGCGATACATAGCCGGCCTCCGGATCGGAAGTGTTTACGTAAAGGCAATACCCGATCTCCAGCTCGATAGGACTTTGCGGCTTCCAGTCGTACACGGCCCGCAGGTACACATGCTTGCCCGGCATGGTGAAGCGATAGGTTGTCTCTTCCGATACATTCTTCCCATCGCTCTCCCAATGGTCGAACACATAATCGGGATAAGCATGGGCGATAAGTGTCACCTCTTTGCCATTCTCATAAATACCTTGGCCACTCTGTTCTACCCATCCGGCCATGGAAGGAGCGACGGTCGTAATCAGATTATAATAACCATCTCCCGGCTCCGATGGATTCTCCTTCGGGTTAAAACGTAGCTTGGCAATCAAGCGAGCGTTTTTCTCCGTAAGGGTGAAGGTATATTCCGAGAGGCCGGACAATTCTTCTCCATCAGCGGACTGCCAAGCCACAAACTCATAATCCGTATGCGGATAGGCCCGTACCGTTACTTCCGTACCCGTATCATAAATGCCGGAGGGATTCGTTTGCTCCAAATAAGCGGATCCGTGGGGATCCGTGGAGAGTAAGAGCGTTAGTTTCCCCGGCTCCGGTGGAGGAGTCGGATTGAACTCATCCTGCGCATAGACTTGCCCGATGGATCCTCCGAGGAAGATCCAAAGAGACAAAGCCATCGTAATATATCGAAACAATCGTTTTCTCATAGCGATTACCATTTAATGGAACAAGTCTGACGCTCGCCCGCTTTTGTCGTCCATGTCATGTAATAAATACCAGACTGAGGTAGGGCCATACGTACCTCACCATCCGTCACTTTACCAGCGAAATGAATACGACCCGCCGCATCGCATACACTCAAAGTTTCCACATAACGCAAGCCGGACACGATCAACAAGCCTTCTCGCACGTTCCAGCGAATCGACGCATCGATTGCCTCAACAGAAGTCACCACATCGCTTCTCAGCTCAAAGCGGTCAGAGAGGGTTCCAGCCTCGGCCTCGAAGGTATAAGCCTCTTGGTTCAGGTCGCATACGGCACCCGTCTGCTTATCCACTAACTGAATACCTTTGCCAATCCTCTCTTTCAATGAGATCGTATAGCTTCCCTTAGCAGGCAGGACACATCCAAGGCGTACCACGCCATCCGCTACCGGACGCTCGTTGATAGCCAATCGATTCCCTTGCGTATCCAAGCTATAGAAAGAGGCGGCCTCCGCATTCGGACTGCCGAACTTGGCAGCATCAAGACCGATCTCATACTCCAGCGAGGCAGCCTCGTTGAATACCACACGGGTACGGTCGCTTGCCTTCTCGCCTGCCAACAGCAGGTTGACAACTTGACGGTTATCCACACTACGTAACGCTGAAGCTGCTTGCGTTTCCCTCGGCAGGGCAGCCACACGGCCCTCCGGATTGAATACTAAGTTGGAAGTCTTCTTTTGTACGAAGAAGGCCGTAAGCGGTGCCAGATAGACATCCTTATCATCCTGCGTATAATACTCGTAGTTATTCAAATCGGGAGACCAAACCGTCACCGTAGCGTCCAATCCATCAGCGAACAATCGCTCCACGCTATAATAGGCGGGATACGGATTCCCCACGAAGTTCCAATTGGCATTCATGGCATTATCCGAGGCGTAGGTATTCAACGGAATCGCCACGCTCGCCCGATTAAGGAGGGCTTTCATATCACCGGTCTGGGTAGTAAATCCATCGGCCATCGTATCGTCGCTATTGAATTGGATAATATATCCCTTATTTGCCTTCAAGGTCTCCGAGTCGCAAAGCTGTCGCCAAGACTCACCCACTCCCTTATCGGCACGAGACTTGCCATCGTATTCCCGTACGACAAAGCGAGCGTCGCTGCTTGTCAGCTTGATCTCGGACATCTTCAAGTCGTAGGGGAAGGATACGAAATGCCAATAGTTACTCCTAGCGTTCCAATTGAAGGAGATCGCCTCGGTCTGTATCTCAGCATCCACCAGCAAGGAGGCATCCCGATAGTAAGCAAAGCTCTTCGGTTTCCAAATCTCATTACCCTCAACGGTGAGGCTACCGTGATGCAAAATTACAGCAGGTCCATCCACCTTATTCTGATCATTTACGATGACATTACCACCGTTAACAACCATAAGTCCATCGTCGAAGAAACGAGCCTCCAAGGATCGGTCTACCATACCAACTTGCACCGTCAACTCTTCTTCCTTGGAAACACATTGATCATTCTCATACCAACCAGCAAACAATCGAGGATCATCGGCAGGCATCTCCACCCTCACCGTAATGGATTTACTATCATTTCTTACCATTTGAAGAAGGTCTGATGTATTAGGGAAACTTATACGCACGAATTTACCGACAAATGCTTTGTCCTCCTTACCTGCCTTATAAGTATATATAGTATCATCGGAGACTTTTGTCTCACCATCATACCAGCCAAAGAACAAATTAACATATTTAGCCCAATAATAATCTTCCCAATTTCCATCCTGACAAACCGCCTTCAAAGTCACTATTTCCCCCTCTTCATAGGCACCGCTACCTTCTACCCATCCATAATTTTCATTATTAGAAGTTGACGTAATCAACTGCCCAAACTCCACAATGTTATTTCCGAATGGAGACCAATAGATGTTTGCTTTATAAGTATCCTTCATGCCTTTCGGGACGTAAACTTTACAGGTGGTCTTATCTACGGATTTAAAAACATCAGCTCCATCCAAACGTACCATCTCTGTAGACTTCAACTTGATAGATGAGACCTTTGCGGAAGCGAAAGCAGAATTGCCTATGGATCGTAAGGTACCGGGGAAAGATAATGTGCCGGTGATCGGACATGCATAGAATGCATTGTTGCCTATATAAGACAAGGACGTATTCAAGAAGTCCACGGAAGTAACACCAGTATTATTAAAAGCGTAACCGTCAATCCGCTCCAATCCATCCGGAAGTTTCAATGAAACGGGTACGCATGAGCTGGAAGAGAAAGTAGAGTAACCGATCGCCTTCAAGTGAGACAATAACGATAAATCAATCTTTTGCAAGCTGTAACAGTCCGAGAACGCAGACTCCCCTATCCTTTCTACAAACTCGGGCATATTCACTTTCCGCAATGCGGATAAACCAGAGAACGCAGAATTACCTATCTCCTTTATCGTATTCGGAAGGATAACTTCTTCCAAATAACGCAACCCTCCAAACGCACTATCCGGCAACCTATCCTCTTCCATCGTAGCCTTGCTCAAATCAGCCTTTTGCAACAGCTCTATTCGCTTAATGACCTCGAAGTCACTAGCGTTCATCGGACCGGTGATACGCAATTCTAAGATAGTAGCCAATGGAATATTCAGTTCCGTCAATTTCGCACCCAGCGAACCAGCCGCCTCCAAGGTCACTACTACAGGATCCGCATCAATCTCTACAATCTTGCTTTCTTTCCAAAAAGCAGCCTCACGATAAGCCTTAGCAAAGCCTTTCGGTACATATACCAACGCATTCTCCAAACCGATCGATTGCGACAAGCCGATCGGCTTCTCAGCCTTCATGATTACTTTCGCTCCTCTTCCCGAGAAAGATCCGTTATAAAAATTTTGTTTTTTTATGACCACCTCTTTTTCCGGGATCGTCAGTTCCATCAATGATTCGTTATAAGGAAACGAACGCTCACCAAGCGTCTTCACCGTAGAAGGAATCGTATAAGCCTCATTCTTCTTTCCCGCCGGATAGAGTAATAAAGTAGCCTTGTCCACCACAAAAAGGACTCCATCGATAGAGGTATAGAAACCGTTATTGATTACGACTTCCTCCAAAGAAGAACACCCTTCAAAAGCAGCTAGATTCAACGTATTCAAGGATACACAATTACTCAGATCTACTTTTTTCAAGCTTTGACAAGAACTAAACGTTCCAGAAGAAATAACTGCGAGCTGTGTGCTTTTACTGAAATCAACGCTAGTGATATTACGACAATTAGAAAAGGCAGATCTACCCAATTGGGTGATTCCAGAAGCAAAAGCGATATCACCAGCCAAGGCACAACCTTCAAAAGCTCTTTCGCCTATATCTTTTAAGGCTGTCAATTGAGAGAAATCGAAACCAGATAATTGATAACACCCATTAAATGCATAAGATTCTATCGTCTTCAATGCCGAGCAACCAGATAACTCCACCGTTTGCAAAGAGGAACACTCGCCAAATACCCAACTCCCCAAACTCGTCAGCTTAACGCATCCCGTCAAATTTACCGTCACTAAATTGCTACAAAACCTAAAAGCAGAAGACCCTATTTCCACTAAATTCACACACGTCGATAAATCCAAGCTCAGCAAACCACTACATTTATAAAAGGCATTATATTCTATCCTCTGCAATTGCGTAGCTTTCGAGAAATCCAAGTCTGTCAAGGTACTACAGTCAGAGAAGGCCTCCCGCTCTATAATTTGAAGTACTCCCGGAAATACCACTTTTCGGAGCGTCAACTTGTTTTGGAAAGAATTAGCTGGGATATAGCGTAAATCTGCCCAAGCGCCACCCATTTTAGGCAACTCCGTCACCCCACTCATATCCAGCACTTGAAGCATACCCATCTGCTCCTTCATCGTCTTAAAGTCCTCCGCTCTCAGTAGCCCATTTACTTTCAAGCTCGTTACCTTGCCCACATCCGCTCCTAGCTCGGATGCCAGCGTATTGGCAGAGGTCAGTGTTACCTCCTTCACCAATTGCGCATATACACTACTACTTATCCCAAGTCCTACGAGAAAAGCAAAAAGAAAGAAAAGTTTTTTCATACTCATTCTATTTGAATTAATAATTGATTTACCCTACAATCATCAACAGCTCCTTATCATCCACACAAAGAAAAAGCGCGAGGCTTAGCCATTGTCACCCACCTCTAGGTATCCCCATACCCTGCCCGGATAACAAACAGCAGCCCCACGCTTCATTATAAGATGCTCCTCTCGAAGTAACTATAACAAGCATGGGCGTCTGTTGTTATTATTCCCGGGCACGAAATTGGGGATTTCAGAAGTGGGAATAATATCTTTTAACGCCTTTTCCACGAAAACGAACCCGCCGAGCTTCCACTCTAACGGCTCGGTACAAAGTACGGAATTTCCCATGAATCCCGCAAACATCCATGCGAATATTTAGAATTCCTCATCCAATCCATAAGGACAAAAGCCGAAACAAACCAAAACAAATGTTTCTTGAACCCTATGTAAATTTCCGCACTACCTAATATATACTTCATTCAGCGACAGCGAACGTTCGTTCGGCGGCGGTGAATATATATTCGGCGACAGCGAATGATCGTTCGCCGCCGCTGAACGAAGAAGGCAGACTTATCTTTCAAAGAATAAAACAGTTATAAAGCAAGAATACAAGTAACTCCTTAAAACTATCGACAACAACTCCCTAAGCAGACCGACATCATCTCCCTAAGTAGAGCGACATCTACTTACTAAGTAAAGGGGGTGTCTACTTAGTAAGCAGAGGGGGTATCTACTTAGTAAGCAGATGGAGATCTGCTTACTAAGTAGTTTTCCAACTGCTATCCACATTCCTTGGAACATTCAAGACATTAACCCTGTTTATCTTGCAGCTCTCGTATGATTTCGTCAAGAATGTAGAGATCGCTTTTTAAAAGCAAATCTCCGTTCCGTAATGTTAGGCATTTATAAGTATCACTATTATAAAAAAGGTCTAATGCTTTATCGGCAGAAATACGCAAACGAGACGCAAGCAGTTCGATAACTCCCCTATATTTACCCTGCATAACCGTATCAGCCGCACCAGGGACAACAAGTGGAGCAGGTGTTTTAGGTAAAAGAAACGCTTCCGTAAAGCAGAGGCAACGATCTATGATCTCTTGGTTAATTATGCAAATCTGGTTATTAGGCTCTTGATGGACAAGACGAGCCAAGGCCTCCTCGCGTGTATAATCCCCACGCATATAAAGGTCAATCGTACGAATCACACGGTCATCCGCTATACCTCCTTCTATCATGTCATAAGCTGACCACAAATTTCGACCTTGACGACAGGCCACTACAAAGTCTAACCAATCAGCATCATAAGTTTCGAAACATAAATAGCGATATGGCAAGACACGACAGACATCCATATCCAAAGAATAAACATTCAACCAAGCCTCATCCTTATGACGTACCTCTGCTGTACGAAGCGCCCAACGAACTGCCTGTTCTTTCAAGTCCGTAACATAGAACCCGATTCCAAAATCCAGATTAGGCCGGCAAACCCCAGCCAAAGGCTCCTCTATGCGGCAAGTGGAACCATGATAAACCGTCAACATAGTGTTTTCCCTTTCTCTTCAATACTACGGAAGGGTTTATATCCGTCCGGGAGCCATTGAGGATCACGATAGTAAATATATTCTAGGATGGAGTCTACGATATATGATTTCCCTTGCGTATGCAAGGTATCGTAATAAGAGCGGATATAGCCATTGATCGCTCCTAGTTCCTTCAGTTTATTATATACATCCGAACCATAACGCCCTAATCGTTCCGCGGTACTCTCTATGCAATAAATCATAAATTCCAGTTGCTTCTCCTCTATAGTCATAACCCTATCCTTTTTCTGGTTATAGATAACAAAGTTAGCAAATACTTCTCAGTTATACAAAGACAAATATCATTTTAGTACTACCACTACGGAATCCTCTATTATAGATAATTTCATCCACGGATTTTATCGCATGAGCCGCTTTTTACGTACATTTAAAGCAAATTCATCTAAGCGACATGGAAAAATGGATAAACAAATCGAACTATCGCAAACAGAAATAGAGCTAGCGTTCGCTTCCTTTTGTATAGACGGAACCGCACGCAAATTGGGGCAGCCTTATCAAGAGGTGTTCGCACGCATGAAACGGGTAGGAATGATAGAGAACTATATCCTACCCAATTATGATATATTGCATACTGAAAGCCGCGAACACGTAATCGACAATATAGATGTAACTTACTTCCGACTATTCAATATACCCGATTCATTATCTGAATTATATAACTTACGATCCACGGATTTGTATTTGCGACCGAAATCTAAGTGGTAAGAGAATCCAATCTCGAAGCCCGGATAAATATCACCAAAACGCTGATCGGTCACATAGGGAGCGATCGCTGAATGGTTCTTACTCCGGTAACGGGCGGATGAGGTAAATTGGGTAGAGAAAGAAGCGCTTAACTGAACCTTCCCGATTCTATAACCGATACCCAACCTATTAAAACGATCGGCCTCACGACTGGTCTCACCCGAAAAACTATAGCTTCTCTTATAAATCAACAGGTTAAAATTAAAGTTCTTCACATCGCTATTCAAAGAGATCACATAGAAGGGATCCGTGTATGTATGCGAATAGCTATTTCCATTCGATTGGAAATGGTTCAAGCCTCCGGAGATATTCATGCGCAGATAATCGCCGAAGGGTGAATAATTCAAATACAGTTCCGGCGTAAAACGATGGAAACTCCGTTGGTTATCGTAGGTACGGATAAAAAGTCCCCGGCTAACGTCATACAGGGTCTCTTCCATGACCATGCGGGGCTGGTATTGGTAAGAGAAAGTAAAGCCGGCCTTGACCTTTGCCGTATTCACATGAAATTCCACGGCGTTGTTATGATATAAGAAAGGGGATAGACCCGGATTACCTCTACGAACCTGTAAGGAATCAATCCATTGCTCCACGTTACTCAACTCAGACAAGGATGGGTTTACATTGCGCAGGGTATACCGATAACGAGCGGATAATGCCTCATTGAGAGTATAAGTAAGTGTTACCTGCGGGCGGAAATACCACCGATTATAAGAGCCCGAGTTTTCTTGCGATAGATAATTACGGGAGGCGCCCAAACCTACGTTATAAACCAACTTCTTCCAAGTTCCTACGTATTGCGCATACATATACGATTCAGATTCCGTCATATGGGTCGTATAATCACCGGAACCGGAATATACGTTGTCCGTATAAGCCTGCGTATGTTTCAAACCGGCGGAAATGCGACCGGTCTCTAGCTCTTTCTCGTAGATACCCTCTCCGATTACCGAATAGCGCTTTCCATCTACTTTCGTATAAATATCTGTCAAAGGAATACTTTCCAGTTCTTCCCGGTAGGTATGACGGCTATCGGTATTCGAATAAGTTCCCACGACATTGACAGCCAATGATTGTTTACGTGGTAATTTCCGGAAATAATACAAGTCGAGCGAGGGACGGGTATTCAAGGATTTATTATTATCGATAAGATCGGTCGTCATCTTGCTCTCGCTATTCCTTAAAAGGGCACTGCTATAGTTATGCGGATAGTCATAATAATAAAAATTCAGCTTAGCGTTCAAGAAATAATCATCATCCTTCGTGTAGTTATAATTCGCCGTCGTAGTCCAATACATCTCATAATCCCTCCCGGGGATTCCTTCCTGTGTTCGCTGGAAGGTACCATCTGGGGTATGAAAGATTTCCTTCCGGTCTTGCCATGCCTCTTTATACCGGTGTCCGTTCGCAAAGCTGGATAAAGAGAACTCCGAACGTCCTCGGTTATACTTACCATATATATAATCTGCCATCCAAAACGTGTTTAATTGATGGCTTAAATCCACGCCGAGATTTCCTCCGGAAGTCCGCTTGATCGTTATATAATCCAAGACGATATCGATTCCTTCCCCATATCGCAAGCCGGGGTTATCGTGATATTCCACCCGTTTGATATCCTCCGGCGAGAGGGCTGCGACTTCTAAGGAAGAAGCCAACACGCCATTTATACGCAACTGAACGTTTCCATTCGCCATAGAGATACTTTTCGTATTCGGATCTACCCATAGACGAGGTAAGGACATCCGCCTTGTCAAATCCAAGCCATCCATCGAGCGCCGCACTTGGTCTTTAGAGGGGAATATAAGTTGACGGTCTTTCTTCCTTATAATCGAAGAGGCTTGAATGGTAACCTCATCCAAATCGATCGTTTTCTCCTCTTGTGCGTTTACCAAAAAGGCAACGCAAATCAATCCCACAAATAATACTTGTCTTCTCATAAAATTCAAATTTGATTCGAGACAAATGTAAGGAGGGAAACAGCTAAAATCGATTTATACAGGCAAGAAACTAAAGTGCAAGGCATTATGCATATACACTGATTTACAAAGTATTAGCAAACAACTTAGAGAGAAAAGTTTATATTTGCCGTTTGAGCACTTATATTGCCGATGATATCCTCTTTCTCGTCCATACCCAGCTCATGGCGGATGTCCGTCTTGCGCTGATAGATCGTACGGACGCTTTGTTGGGTGACTACACTGATTTCCTTGGTAGAGAAGCCGGCGCATAGCAAGCAACAAAGCTGGATTTCTTTTTCCAGCAAACGCCCATCAGACAATCGGACCAGATGCGTATGGAAATTATCATAGACCGCATCGATAATCGGATACAGGTCATCCCATACCAAAAGCGTATCTACCGGGACATCCTCATTCGTGATACGAGTCATTTGCTGGAGCAATTCCTTATTTTGTTGCGTGGGAGTAGTCGCCATCAAGCGGATAACACCCAATTGCTGCAACAAGACCTTACGGAAAAAGGCACTATCGGGTTTCTCCTCCTCCGCTACGGATTGCTTGGACTCGTTCAAGAGCTGACGCAAGGCTTCCAAACGCTCCTCCATATCAATCAAACGGTTCCTTCGGTTACGGATATATAAGAAAACTCCACCAGCTACCAATATGGAAAGCAAAGAAACGATCACCAAGATAGAGAACGTAGGCTGCCGGCTCATCTCCAAGCGAAGATTTTCTCGGCGTAAACGATTTTGATCGACCAATCGTTCCCGCTCAGCCTTCTCCGTTTGGGATTTCACGGTATACAAAGAATCGCAATATTGCCCTAATCGGGAAATATCCACCGGTTTATTTTCCTTTACGCCCAATATAAATTGATAGGCATAATTCAGCGCATGCGAGGCTATATCATCACTGTGACTAAGTTCCAAGCCTAACGTATTCTTCTCGATATACTTCCGGGCAGAATCCAATTCCCCTAGATTGATCCAAGGCATAACATAGGATCCCGGGGTCTCTCGCTCCGGATATCGTTCTTCCAACAAACGTAAATAGCTGATAGAAGCCTTGGGATTAAAATCATACAAGAAATCCGCATAATTACGGGCAAAATGATGGGCATACCATTCGATATTCTTAGCCAAGGCCGAGTCCGCGGCCAAACGAAGATAATAATCCGCCGAGTCCCTCATTCGCAAGCGGCTATAACTCAACCCGGCCATATAATAGGCCATCTCCTTAAATCCAGCTTTTGGCGAGGCTTCCCATTCCTTCGAGTCTGCGATCGTTTCCCGATACAACCCCTCACCAAAGCTCAAGGAAGTCAATCGGTCATAAAAACGTACAAGGTAGGTCGAATCCGAACGGGAATAAGCGGAATCTATCGCCTCTCGGTACAAAGCACGTCTTTGTTCCAACCCCTTCCGGGAATCACCCATATAAATAGCCTTTACGAAATAAGCGGAAAGTAAAGGCTCCGAGGCATGCTCCTTATAATAATCCACTGAGTAGTCGATGAGCGAGTCGTTCACTAAGCTGCGCCCCTGCAAGAGATGAAGCCAAGCGAGCCTCCGTCCATACTCTGCCTTATCGCTATCCGAAAGAGCGGAAAGCGTTATTTGTTCCTCCAGCAGCCAGGCAGCGCTATCTAAGTTATTCTCGTTTACCAACCGGTCCGCCTCCGCAAATTTTTCCCGGACGGATTTACCGCCACAGGAAAGCAACAGGCAGACACTGGCCAGAAATATGTAGACAAACCATTTCGTCATAGCGACAGAGATCCTAATTTCCGGCAAAGGTACATTATTTTCGGAAGCCCGGGCGATTCACCGATATTTTTATCCGTTTCGTCGATTCCTTTTCCCGCTCGGATAAGGAAGCCCTATCTTTGTAAGCAGACAAAGGGTTTATCTATGTTACAATTAAAAAGAAACGACTTATTGATCGGCTTCACGATATCCGTCTTGCTTAGTATTTTCGTGAACTTCGCCCTTCTGATGCGTAAATATGAGTTCGAGACCGGAAACCCGAGCATGGGTATCCAGCCTCCGGATCGCACCATGTATTATTTGCTAATCTGGTTCTTCGTGTTCTCCTTCATCTTATTTATTGTCAACAGCTTGATGTATAAGCTCGGGGACAAGCTTTTCCGCAGGAAAGAGTATAAAAGGGTATTGCTGGTTTGCGTAACTTGTATCAGCATCGCCTACGGCATGTTTCATCTATCGCCGGTTTTGTACACGGCCATTTTCGTAGAATGGCTTGGGGAAGATGGGCCCCAGCCAGCTACCCAGGATATCATGATCCGCATCGACCGGGGCAGGATGGCTACGCAAACCATCAGGTCTGCCGAACGCCGGGGCATACCGGTACCTCCCAAGCCTTTCACGGTCCCTAACTCTTTCATGACGGAGCATCTTTTCGTCTTCCTTACGGTTATGCTAAGTTCCGTACTAATCCGCCTGTTAAGCAGCAAGCAACAAATGAAACTGGAATATGAACAATTGAAGACCGAGAAGTTACAGAATTCCTATAACGACTTTAA
>OGKN01000883.1_pt1 | contig 11770 bp, 6 predicted proteins | sample 1572511 | NCBI WGS metagenome assembly OGKN01 (sample SAMEA2582150, study PRJEB24529) | metagenome | reverse complement strand
TACAGTATTATGATTTACCATCTCTATCGTTTACAAACAAAACCAGTAAACTAGTTATTATTTTAAAATCAAAATTATGAAAAACATTTTATTTACTTCAAACAAAGTGCACACAACCGCGCGAATCGGTGTTCTGTTCTTTTCTTTATGTTTTTCTCCACTCATAAATGCCGGCAATGCAGAAAAGCCGATGAATGGCATAGAGAGTTCAGAAACAACGCAACAAAATAAGATTAAAATAACAGGTGTAGTAACAGACAGCAAAGGAGAATCTATCATCGGAGCCAATGTTGTAGTAAAAGGACAATCAAACGTCGGAGCAATAACCGATGTGGAAGGACGTTATCAGATTATGGTTCCTTCCGACAATGCAATTTTGCAAGTATCATATCTTGGATACGTAACCGAAGAAATAAAAGTAAAAGGGCGCCGCAACATCAATGTGATGCTGAACGAAGACTCCAAAGCGCTGGACGAAGTTGTAGTAGTCGGCTACGGACAGCAGAAAAAGGAAAGCGTAGTCGTTTCTATGAGTTCCATCAAACCAAAGGATATCGTTGTCCCTTCGCGAAGCCTGAATAACAGTCTTGCCGGACAAGTCGCCGGTTTGATTGCAGTACAACGTTCGGGTGAACCCGGATATGATAACGCAGAGTTTTGGATTCGAGGCGTAAGTACCTTTGCGGGTGGTACATCTCCGCTGGTACTTGTGGACGGTGTACCCAGAAGCATGAGTGATATTGAACCCGACGAAATCGAAACGTTTTCGGTTTTGAAGGATGCCGCTGCAACAGCCATTTATGGTGCCGAGGGAGCCAATGGTGTAGTACTTGTCACTACCAAACGCGGACGTGTAGAGAAGGCAAAGATTTCATTCAAGACAGAACACACCATTTCTTCCCCCACCCGTCTTCCCGAGTTCGTTGGTTCGGCCGACTATCTGGACCTGTTCAACGAAGCACTCCATAATGATGGGGAATTACCGCAGTTTTCGGATGACTTAATTGCACATTACCGGAACAATGACGATCCGGACCTATATCCAAATACCAACTGGATCGACAAAATGTTACGTAAAAACACATTCACACACAGATATACCTTGAATGTACGTGGAGGTACAGAAAAAGCAAAATACTTTGTTTCGGCAGCATATTACAACGAAAGTGGTATTTTCAAAGGAAGTCCTACCAAACAATATAATACAAACATCGGCATCGACCGTATCAATCTTCGTTCAAATATTGATATGAACGTATCAAGCACTACAACTGTAGGAGTTGACCTCGCACTTCAGTATCTGGTTAATAATTATCCGGGAACAGGAACTGCCAATATATTCCGTTCCATGCTGATTACTCCTCCTTATACATTTCCGGCTGTGTACAGTGATGGTACTGTTTCAACCTACTCACAGGAACGTGACGCTAACATGCGCAACCCGTACAACTTATTGATGAACTCCGGATACGCCAAAGAATACCGTACTGCCATTCAATCCAAAGTTTATGTAGACCAGAAACTGGATTTTATCACCAAAGGTTTGTCTGTACGCCTGAACGCAAGTTATGACTATGATAGTGAAATGATCGTTCGCCGTGAATATAATCCGACAAGATATCATGCTACGGGACGCGATGAAAACGGCAATCTATTATTTGCCACAGTCGTATCCGGAAACCCTGAATTGCAGGACCCTAAGAATAGTGCGACAAGCGCAACCAAGAAGATTTACATAGATGCTGCCATCAACTATAAACGTACGTTCGACCAGCACGAAGTGGGTGCCATGCTATTGTACATGCAAAAGGAAACCCAATATCACAATGTAGCACTTCCCTATCGTAAGCAAGGTCTGGTAGGACGTTTAACTTACGGTTACGGCGGACGCTATTTCATTGAAGGCAACTTCGGATACACCGGTTCAGAAGCATTTGCTTCGGGCAACCGTTTCGGTTTCTTCCCGGCAGTAGGTCTCGCCTACTACATTTCCAATGAGTCTTTCTACCCAGAAGTGATCAAAAAGTATGTCCCCAAACTCAAATTAAGAGCCTCTGTCGGACGTGCCGGTAACGACAATACAGGAGGAACCCGTTTCTTGTACCGTCCGACCTACAAAATGGATGCCGGAGGTTTTACGCAAGGTTACAATGATACCGGAGGCGGTCTGAACGGTATCGGCAACGGTATCATAGAAGGACGTTTTGCAGCTCCTTACTTGGGATGGGAAGTAGAAGACAAACAAAACTACGGTTTCGATATCGGCTTGTTTGACAACCGTCTTGAAGTTATCTTTGATTACTTCGATTCTACCAGAAGCCAGATTCTGCTGCAACGTCAGACTGTTCCCCAGCTTGGCGGTCTGAGAGACGATCCGTGGCAAAACTTCGGTAAGGTTCGCAACAGAGGTGTTGACATGTCCGTGAACGCTCATCAAAATATAGGCAAGGTAAAACTTAGCGCAAGAGGTACATTCACATTCACCCGCAATAAAATTCTGGAATATGATGAACTTCCTCCAAAGTATGATTACCAGGCTATTACGGGCAAACGTGTCAGTGATAAAGATAACCTCTATTACATCGCAGAACGACTTTATACCGAAGACGACTTTACCGTAAGCACTAACGCTAACGGTCTGAAGACTTATAAACTCCGTTCGGAAATTCCACAACCAACCTTAGGCGGACTCCTTGGTCCCGGTGACATCAAATATACCGACGTCAATGGAGACGGAATCATCGACTCTTATGACCGTGTAAGAGGAATCGGTCATCCGGAAACTCCGGAAATTATCTACGGATTCGGTTTAAATGCCGAATATAAAGGAATCTACGCCAGCATCTTCTTTCAGGGAGCAGGAAACACTTCTGTATTATTGGGTGGAAAGACTTCCGAAGGATGGTATCCGTTCTCATGGGGTGTCGACCAGTCCAACTATCGTACCTTTGCATTAAACCGCTGGACAGAGAACAATCCGAGCCAGGATGTAATTATTCCCCGTCTGCACAAGAGCAATGCGAACAATGCTAATAACCGCGTTGCCAGTACATGGTGGCTGCGCGATGGCTCTTTCCTCCGATTGAAGAATATAGAAATCGGCTATCAGATACCTAAGAAATTCTTAAGCAAGATCGGCTTCGAAGCTGCCCGTATCTATCTGATGGGATATAACCTGGCAGTATGGGATCATATCAAATATTTCGATCCGGAAGCCGGAAATGCGAATGCCGGACTTAACTATCCGCTGCCGCGAACCTATACAATCGGTCTTGATTTCACATTCTAAAAACCATAAAAGATAAAAATATGAAAAGTAAAAGTCACATATATATGTTGCTGATGGGATTATTCTTCTCCGTCAGTTCATGTGATTATCTGGCTGTTTCGGACCAGATGTCAGGAGGCTTGCAAAATACAGATCAAATATTTGAAAACGTAGCCTATACCAAACGATGGTATGCCAATGTCTTTGCAGGAATCCCCGATTATTCGGGAATAAACAGCCTGAATGTAGGAGCCTTTAAAAATCCGTGGGCTGCAATCTGCGATGAACTAGTAGTAGGTTATGGAAATGCTGCCAAGGCCAACAACTCGGACAAGAATGCGGCGACCGCTGGTTTTCACCGCTATGGCGACTGCTATAAATACATCCGGCAGGCTAACATTTTTCTAGAGAAAGCTCATGTGATTACAACCAGCGGTACGCAAGGCGACAGACTGGAAGAAGACGAACTGAATGAGATGCGTGCCAACGTACGCTTCATGCGTGCATTTTACAATTATCTGCTATTGGAACAATACGGTCCTATTATCCTCGTAAAAGATAAGGTATACGAGGCGACAGAGACTCAGGATGTTCCCAGAAATACGGTAGATGAAGTTATCACGTATATTGATCAGGAGCTACGTGAAGTAGCTAATGAACTGCCACAGGAACCGATGCACGAAAATGAATCTTACCGCGCATGGCCAACCAAAGGTGTCGCTTTGGCCGTACGTGCCAAATTGTGGCTATATGCAGCCAGCCCCCTTCTCAACGGGGGATACAGAGAAGCGCTGTCTCTGACCAACCCAGACGGTACAAGACTCTTCCCGGATCGTGATGACAACAAATGGAATACTGCATTAAACGCCTGCAAAGATTTCATCGATTACGCAGAAACCGGAAACCGCTACGAGTTATACAAAGAATATACAACAAGCAGCACCGGTGAACAGATTCTAGACGTAGATGCCTCCGTTTACAACCTCTTTCAGAAATACAATAAAGAAATCATCTGGGGCACCGCCAACAACGACTGGGGAGGACTTGACGGTGACGCATTCGACCGAAGAATCGTTCCTCGCTGCGAAAAGAACGGTTTGGGTTCGACCGGCGTAACGCAAGAACTCGTAGACGCCTTCTATATGAACGACGGACTTCCTATCAAGGAAACCGACTATCTGCCGAAATCAACACTTTATAAAGAAGATGGTTACGGAACTTACAAGGACAAGAATGACGGAAAATACTCTAAGAACTACACCAACGTAACAGTCAGTAACCGCTATCTGAATCGTGAAGCACGTTTCTACAACACTGTCTTCTTCAACGGACGCCAATGGCCTGTCACCTGTAAACAAGTCCAGTTCTACAATGGAGGTAATGCAGGCGTTCAGGAAGGACAAGCCACTACAACCGGATATATGCTTTTCAAGCGCTTCAACCGATCAATCAGCAAAACCAGTCCGGGTGTAGCTAGTCAGAACCGTCCTTCCATAATCTTCCGTCTGGCGGATTTCTATCTGATATATGCAGAAGTTGCCAACGAAGTAAATCCGAGCGACTCACGCGTACTGACTTATCTGAACCTCGTACGCGAACGGGCAGGCTTGCCGAAAGTAGAAATACTGAATCCCGGTATCGTAGGTAATAAAGAATTGCAAAGAGCAGCCATTCAGCGCGAACGTCAGATTGAACTGGCAACGGAAGGTCAACGTTATTTCGATGTACTCCGCTGGATGATTGCCGACAAAGACGGTGAAGGACGCCAGAACGGATATGCACACGGTATGAATGTTCGGGGAACTATCAATGATACCGAAGAGTTCAACCGCGTAGTGGAAACTGAAAAAATTGTATTCAACAGAAAGATGTACTTACAGCCAATACCGGATCACGAAATGAGAAAGACACAAAACCTCGTCCAGAATCCGGGATGGTAATTGTATAAGCACAATAAATCAATGAGCATTATGAGAAAAATAAGTTATATACTAATATCAGGTTGCATCACTCTCTCTATTATCGGTTGTGATGAAACCTTTGATACGAGCAATACATCCGAAGGGATTTTGTCATTGTCTGAAAACGGACTGACTATTCTGCAATCGTATAATGTAGGAGAAAAATACAATGCTGACTTATGGATACAACACGGAGGACTGGAACTGAATAACAGTACCGTCACCTTCACCGTAGACAAAAGCCTGCTCGACTCACTCAATACTGCCGACGGAACCAGTTACCAGATACTTCCGGAAGATTGTTATCAAATGACTAACACAACGGTTAACGTATCTGCCGGTGACAGACTGGCAAAAGGCACTATCGTATACGACCCGACAAAGATTCATGCGTTGTGCGGCTATGACAATGTTCAATACATTCTCCCACTCAAAGCAAGCACTACAGGAGAGAAGTTGAACCCCGACCGTTCCACCCTCCTACTGGGATTTAAAGTTTCCGAACCCATTGTAACTATCATAAACGATGGTATACAGGAAATCAATGTCGACAATGTAAAAGAGTTGCCGATTACCATTGGAGTACCTTTTAGCAATAAATGGAACATCAACTGTACTTTAGTCAACAACCAGTCGGTAGTAGATACATACAACAGTGCCAATCAGACTTATTTCAGTCTTCTGCCGGCAGAGTGCTATACCAAACCCGAATCCCCGTCATTGTCTCAGGGAGTTGATCAGACCACAGTCAGTTACAAGCTGAAAGATAACATTCTTCCGGGAAATTATATGCTTCCTGTGCAAATAGGCGAAGTTACTTCCGATGCCACTATCCGTGCGGATAAAGATACCTACACAGGATTCTGCATCATAAAAGAAGGAACGAAAATATCAAAGAGCGGCTGGGAAGTTCTGTCCTTTACGACACAGGAAGCTTCGGGAGAAGGAGCCGGCAATGGATTAGCCAAATGTCTGATAGACGGAGACACTGAAACATTCTGGCATGCCAAATGGCAAGGTGGAAGCGACCCGCTACCGTATGATATTGTGATAGATATGAAGCAAAACATACAAATAGCACAGGTGGAATTGCTTCCGCGCGGCAGAGGTTCAAACAATCCTATCAAAGTGGTCGAGTTTGCAGCTAGTGAAGATAACGTGAACTGGACTCCTATCGGCAGATTCGGATTCACGAATCAGGATGCCGCCCTGGAATATTATGTAAAATCGATCAAAGCACGTTACATCAGACTCACGATTCCCGATGACGGAGGAAACAGTACTGTCGCTGCTATCAGAGAACTAGATGTCAAGGGCACTATTATTAACTGACACATGAGCATTCGATAGGTATTTTATAGCAAGTGCACTCTATAGTGCATCTTGAAGTTAAGCTACTCTCTTCCCCCCAAAGAGAGTAGCTTTTTATTTTGTCCGATGCCACCTTTCCTGTTTTTCCAACGGTTGATTAGCTTCAAAGTCGACGGCAAAGGAAGACCGTTTTATCTTCTTAGAAACTGGATACTGAAGAACTACATATTCATAGTGATCATTCCGTTTTAATAGTCTCAGCCGGATTACTTAATGCCGTATGATATCCGTTAAGGACAACTGTGACAAAAGTTACAAGCATTAATAAAACGACAGGTACTATAAATACTTCTATTCCCCAATTCGCAGGATACACAAACTGTTCCCTCCACCGTTTCATCAAGACATATACGATAGGGACAGCGATCACGTCGGCTATCAGAATATAATAGAAGAACGGACGGTTCAACAACAATAGAATTTGGCGGGAAGAGGCACCGTGTACTTTACGAATCGCAATTTCTCTTTTTCGTTGTTCTACCGCATACCATGTAATTCCAAAGATACCAAAAAGGGTCAGGAACAAACTGATTATAGCATAAGCCAGTAATAATCGGGAGAAATTCACCATATCTGTATTGTTGGATATATATTGCTGATAGGCGTCTATGTAAACAAAAGAATGTCCCGGCTCGTGTTTCTCCCACAGCAACCGGAGATTTTTTACTATCTCATTGCGTCTGCTCTCATCTATACGACAAGACAGGTAGGTTGCCTGATCAACCGGAATCTCTTGAAGAATGATCTGCATCGGAGTAATGGCAGAGTTGAAAGAAGTCAGTCTGAAATCTTTGCATACACCAATAATAGTTCCTTCACCGGCGTTGTCCTGCGCATATTTGCTTAAGGCCTGCCCCACCGGGTCTTCTCCTGCCGGCACAAAAAACTGCACAAAGGCTTCATTAACAACTACCGGATGGGCTACCTTGGAAAATAAATCCTTCGTTCGTTCCGGTTCGAGAAGTTCTATGTTGAATAAGTCCAGCAGTTCATAGTTCTCGGTCAATAAAACTTTATTTACCATTACTTCCTGCCCGTTCCTGTTTAGTGGAATGATGATATTAAAAGGACTCGTTATCCGCCCTTTGGATAACAGGGCAGTTTGGATACCGGGCAGGTTTTTAATGTCATTATACAAAGGGACGGTCAGGGCAGTCCCCTCATTACCTAAGATTAAAATTCCTTTAAAGCGTTCACCCTGCTCTTCTATGGTTGAAAGTTGCGTACGTATCATCATAAAGGCAGTCATCAATCCGATGGAGATAACCATTTGCACGCCTACAAGGGTCGCTACCAGTCTTCTTCTTTTTCTCCCTTGAAAAAATTGCCGATATCCGCTGATAGAAATGCGGTTCAGTTTCTTCGTCATATAGGTGGCCGGTATAATGGCCAAAAGAGAAACAAACAGAAGAATAAATGGAAAGACTTTCCATGAAAGAATGAAACCGAAAGTCAGACGGGCATCAAAGAAATAATTGAAAAGAGAAAGTATGTCCCCCATTACAAGAATGGAAAGGATGAAAGCAATAAATACGGTAAGGAATGTATCAATAAAAAGTTGCCGGCAAATATATGAATGGGAAGCTCCCATCAATGTCTCTACATGAATCATGTTTACTTGTTTCAGCAGGCGCGAAAAGCTTAGGTTTACGTAATTGAAGCAAGCGATGAATAAGACAAGAAAAGCTGATAATAAACCGATACTCAACAAAGCGATCTGCCGATGACTGAATGTTTTCACGGAATCAGCCAGTTTTGTGTCAAAGTAGGATTCTTGTAATGTCTGGAGTTTATAATAACCGGGACCTGTCACTGTAGGCAGTTCTGTTGACTCAAAACGCTCGCAAAAGGCTGACACGTCAGTCTTTTCTTTGAGAAGAATCATACAGGAAGTTCCTTCTTCCTGCAGGTTCTGAGAATTACCAAGCAAATCAATACGGAGTGCTGACTGCGCATAAAACTTATATATGGCAGATACCTTTTTCATTTCAACTTTATCTCCATATACCACAGAAAGTTCTCGCCCGATACAATCGAACTTCCCGAAGTATTGCATGGCCTTTTCTTCACTCAAAGCAATACAGTCCGGCTTGGTCAAGGCTTCTTTCATATTGCCGGACAATATCTGGTACGGGAAAAAACGGCAGAAAGAACTGTCGGCCTCAACAATGACCTGTTGAGGAAAGCGCTGGTTCTCAATTTCAATATGAGTTGCCTCCTTCTCGGTCAGCCGGAGATAAGATTCAATCTCCGGAAACGGAGCTATCATTCCGGCAACCGATCCTCCGTAGACAAATGATACTTGTCCGGTGCTCTGCATAGATGGTAGTTGCTGGGTCAGACGCAGGATACGGTCTTTCTTTGATTTTCCCCTTCGATCGTATATTCATGGATGACAAACGAAATCAGAAGATTGGTACAGGAAATACCGACCACAAGACTGACCAAAGAGATGACCGCAAAAAGTTTATTGCGCCACCAGTTTCTGAATATAAGTTTTAATAGTATGAAGTTTTCCATAGCGGTTCGTTCCATTCGTTGTAATCTTAGTCGTTTTTAATCTTATTCGTTCTTCATGATCAATGCCGGATTGATGCGGACAGCTTTGCGTACCTGCCAGAGTAATGTACCCAGTGAGATAAGTAAGGTAAGGATGAAGCCTGTCACAAAAATCCCTGCTCCTATCGGAGCTTTCACCGCAAAGTCTTTGGTATAGTCATTAATAATATAATAAACCAAAGGAATAGCGACAACAAAGGCGGCTCCCAAAATAGATAGATACTTCCTGACCAATAACAAAGTGATCTGTATGCCTGTAGCTCCGTTCACTTTACGCAATGCAATTTCTCTATAGCGTTGGCGAATGTCATACAATGACAATCCGAACAGTCCGAGACAGGAAACGCAGATAGCCAGTCCGGCAAAGGTGACGTAGATGCGGGTCGTTCTCTTGTCATCATCGTACAGCTTTTCAACTTCATCTTCGACAAAGGAATAATTGAACTCCCCCTCACCCATTACTTCGTTGTGTAGTTCCTTCAAGAATTGAATGGCTTCCTTGCGTTTACCTTCGGCTATTTTAGCCATTAAAGGTTCGGTAGGGTTTTCTCCTTCATCATACAGAATAGCCAGTGGTGCATCCCCCATAGATAAGTGTCCGGTCCGGAAGTCTTCTATCACACCTACTACCTGATAAGCAGGATTTTTACTCTCATCTGTCCCCACACTCCACCATAGACGGGATTCGGTTTGCAGTGAAGCTTCATTAATATCTTTTATCCGGAAGAGCTTTCTGGCTGTTTCATTTATCATCATTTTATATTGGGCAAACTGGTCTTTATCATTCCACGTTCTTCCTTCTTTCAGCTTCAGGCCAAACATATTCATGTAATTATTATTAACATACATGATAGCCATTTTATGTTTCTCTCCGCTACTCTCCACATTGACGTATGGTTCCAGATTGATAGGTGCTTCCCCATATCCCCATGAAATGAATAAAGGGCATGCGTCCATCTTCTGTTTAATAACCTGTACCTTATGCCGCTCCAAGTCACGTTCTTTCTGCCATTCTTCATCATTTGCATATCTTCTGTTTTGTGTCTCGAATGACAGGAACTGGCATGAAATGATATTCTTTGCCTGATATCCTAAATCCGCATTCAGCATTGTGTACAACTGGCGAACAAAAAACAATGCGACTACTATCAGACTGAACGTAATGACATATTGAATAAATAAGAATACTGCACGGGAAACAATTGAATTTCCTCCGGCATTTACAGAACGCAAAGAAGTGATCGGAGAAGAATAGTTGTAACGTAAGAAAGGAAAGACAGATGTCACCAACGGCAATACGAATAATAAAATGAGAGACAGCGACAGATCAAAAACGATATCCGGTTTTACAGGAATTGCATATACCGAGGCGAATATCCCGGCTGAAGTTTCGATCAGCATCCAGATGATAAGCAAGGCGGCTGCCACCATATATATATTCTCTACATAAATCTGGATAAATATCTGAAAGCCGCTCGCACCATATACCTTTTTTACACCAAACTCACGTGCCCGCTTTAGAACGATAACCGTGTAGATATTGATAAAATTGAAGACTCCCACCAACAGCAGCATACAAGCCACTACAGTCAGAATCGTCACATGATTGATATTCCCCCGCAAAAAAGAAGCTGCCGAAGGTTCGACAATCTTATTGAAATACAATCCTTTCAAGGGAGTAAGCCCGTACTGTATGGGAGAATGACTGTAACATATTAATGACTGCGGCTTGGAAATCTTTTCATTATACTTTTTCAGGTCTGTTCCGTTTGTCAACCGGACCATGCAGAATCCCATCCGACTCCAGTCTGTATATTTCCCCTGATTCACCGGAGTTATCAGGTCGAATTGTAAAGAAGCCTTGGTACTCGGTTCATCCACAATGCCACGAATGGTAAGTACAGAACCTGACGATGAAGTTAATTGTTTCCCTATCGGATCTTCGTCACCAAAAATATGCCGTGCATATTTCCGGGTAATAATTGCATCATCCGGTTTCTGAATAGTTTTAATTCCCGAAACTATCGGATAGTCCATCAACTGCAAAAGCAAGCTATCAGTTACCAAAACATTGGCCCGGTAACGGTGATTATCGACTACAATATAATCATCGTCAAAAGAAACACTATAAGAATATGCTTCTACTTCCGGATTCTTTAAAGGGTCTATAAAATTAGGATCATTATTCCTGTCTGTATTATCTGTGATCGAAATGCTGCCATTACTCCTTTGAATAGTCAGCAAGTACAATCGGTCCAGGTCCTTACAGAAATGGTCAACTGTTATCTCCTGATGGATATAGCGTACAATTATCAACGTTGCAGCCACACTGACTGCAAGCCCGATAATATTGATCCTCGTGTATATTCTGAAACGGGATAAAGTCCTGATAGCAGATAATTGGTTCTTCATATTGCTTTTATACTAAGGATGTTATTCACTTTTGATTACTTCCGCCGGATTCTGTCGAGCAGCTTTCCATACTCTGCCTATAATACTGAAGAATATAATAAGCCCTACAATGATAAAAATAGCTCCATACATCCAGGCACTTATCTCTGTCCGTTCTACATAGCTTTCCAACCAATGTTTCATAGCTATATAACCTATT
>OGKN01000882.1_pt1 | contig 11770 bp, 7 predicted proteins | sample 1572511 | NCBI WGS metagenome assembly OGKN01 (sample SAMEA2582150, study PRJEB24529) | metagenome | reverse complement strand
GAACCCATGGATGCCATCCCCTACATGGTGGACTACCAGCGCGGGGCTGCGGAAAACACGGGCGCGGCATTCTGGCCGACCTGCGACGCCATGCGTTCGCTGGGCGGCATGGAACAGTTCGTCGCCAACGGCTGGGCCGGCAAGGACTACACGCACATCAACTACGCCGGCGGGCGCCGCGTGGCCTGGTCGCTCGTCGATGCGATCAACGCCGGGGCATACGAAGCCCATGCCGCCGCGGAAGCCGCACGCATCCGCCGCCAGGCCGAGCAGGCCGTACTCGACAGTGTCCGTCTGCTGAAGATCGACCGGGAGCTGCGGCCTGTCTCCGCAATCGGAAACCTCAACACACCCCGGAAATGACACTCCCCGCAACGGACGGCATCCTGGAAAAACTGCAGGCGCTGCTCGCGTACGACGCCTCTTCGCCGCTGATTTTCAGCAGCGGGCTGTTCCTGTTCCTCTTCGCCGGGTTCATGCTCATATACAATGCTTTCCGCCGTGCGCCAATGGCCCGTATCGTCTACGTCATCCTTTTTTCGCTCTATTTCTACTACAAATCAAGCGGCATCTATTTCCTGCTGCTCATCTTCGCCGCCACGAGCGACTTCCTGATCGCGCAGGGCATCTACCGCGTGCGGAGCCGCGCCGCGAAACGGTGGCTCGTCGTACTGAGCGTCATGGTGAACCTCGGGATGCTGGGATATTTCAAATACACCAACTTCCTGGTCGACATCGCCAACCAGATGTTCGGGCAGGGGTTCCTCCAATTCCAGAACATCTTCCTGCCGGTCGGCATCTCGTTCTTCGTGTTCCAGTCGATGAGCTATACGATCGACATCTGCCGGGGACAACTCAAACCCTTGAACAACTGGGCCGACTACCTGTTCTACCTCTCGTTCTTCCCGCAACTGGTCGCCGGCCCGATCGTCCGGGCCAAAGACTTCATTCCCCAGATCCGACAAAACCCGCTGCGAGTCACGCGCGAAATGTTCGGCATGGGCGTATTCCTGATCCTCATCGGCTTATTCAAAAAAGCCGTCATTTCGGACTATATTTCGCTCAACTTCGTCGATCGTATCTTCGACGAGCCGCTGCTCTACTCCGGGTTCGAATGCCTGATGGGAATCTACGGCTACGCCCTGCAAATCTATTGCGACTTCTCGGGTTACTCGGACATGGCCATCGGCATCGCCCTGCTGCTGGGCTTCCGTTTTCCGAAGAACTTCGACGCCCCCTACAAGTCGGCCACGATCACCGAGTTCTGGCGCCGGTGGCACATCTCGCTCTCCACGTGGCTGCGCGACTACCTCTATATCTCGCTGGGCGGCAACCGCAAGGGGCGCATCCGCACCTATTTCAACCTGCTCGTCACCATGCTGCTCGGCGGTCTGTGGCACGGGGCGGCCGTGCGCTTCATCCTCTGGGGAGCGCTGCACGGCATAGCGCTGGCCCTGCACAAGCTCTGGCTGAGCGTCGTTCCCGGCTCCAAAGCCACAGGAGCCGAAATGCGGTGGTTCTGGCGTATTCCGGGCATTTTCTTCACTTTCAATCTGGTCTGCTTCGGATGGCTGATGTTCCGTGCCGAATCGATGAAAACCGTGCAGCTGATGCTCCATCAAATTTTCACGAACTTCAATCCTTCGGTCATCCCCCAGGTGCTCGAAGGTTACGCCGGCATCTTCCTGCTCGTCGGTATCGGCTACCTGCTGCACATGCTTCCCGACCGCTGCGACCGCTGGGCGCAACGATTCGTCACCTCCCTACCGACGATCGTACAGGTTCTCCTGGCCGCGTGCGTCATCTGGCTGGTGATGCAGGTCAAGTCGAGCGATATCCAGCCTTTCATCTACTTCCAATTCTAAACGACCTATGCACTCCTGCGACGAATCCCTGTTTCTGGCTCTCAATTTCGACGGCGGTCCCTGCCTGGACCGGATCATGACCCTCATCTCGGGCATGGCGATCTGGATTCCCTTTTACCTGCTGATACTCTGGCTGGTCTGCCGGCGCTACGGATGGCGCAACACGCTGCTTTTCCTCGCGGCGCTGGCTCTCGCCCTGGTGCTCTCGGACATGCTCTGCGGCATCTTCAAGCACTCGGGTCCCCTGAAACACCTTTGGGCCGATTTTCCTCCCCGCTGGCGTCCGATGTTCTCTCCGGCCCTCGAAGGACTCGACATTCCGGCCGACTCGCTCTTCGCCTGGCGGCATGCCGGGCTCCCCACACCGAACAGCCTCGTACACGTTCCCGCCGGAGCCGTCGCCGGGAAATACGGCACCGTATCCTCCCACGCCGCGACGATCGCGGCAGTCGTCGTAATGTCGGCCGCCGTCATCCGCCGCCGCTGGTTCACATGGCTCGGGATCGCCGCAGCGCTGCTGATCTGCTACTCGCGCATCTACCTGGCCAAACACTTCCCCGTCGATCTGTTGCTCGGCACCGGCGTAGGCATCCTGACGGGTCTTTTCATGCTCTGGCTCTATAAAAAATCGGGAAGAGGCTTTTTCAAGCCCCTCGATCCGAGCGGGAAGCAACAGGCTGAATAGCTCCCGACCAGCTTACACCGCTGATCCGACCGCTCCGGTCGGCACCCCGAAAGACACAGCGCCCTGCCACCTCTCCGATGGCAGGGCGTTTCCGGTTCTTCGTTCGAAATCAGCCCCGGCTCCTTTTCAATAACGGCACCAATCGCACCAAGCAAAAGAGCGCCGCCAACAATGCGATCGCACCCCCGGCATAACCGATCCGGGCAATCGAAGCGTGCGTACAGACGAATCCTCCTACGAGTGCCCCGGCACCGATTCCGACGTTGTAAATCCCCGAATAGACGGACATGGCGATCGCCGTCGCCTCGGGAGCCAGACGAATGATCTCCGACTGGAAAACCAGATTGAAAATCGTAATGGCCAACCCCCAGCAGATACACAGGGCGACAACCGGAAAGTGCCCGAAAGCCGAAAGGCGCAGCAACAGCAGGAAAAACGCAATACCCACGACGGCAAACCGCATGAAGGCGTAGGGACGTTTTTCATAATCGCGCGAAAACCATAGGCTTCCGACGATCCCCACCAATCCGAACGCCGTCAGCACCCAAGTTATCCAGTCGTTGTCCAGCCCGGCCACTTGTGCCAGGAACGGTTCGATGTAACTGTACCCCGTATAGTGGCCCGTTACCATGAGAACGGTCAGCACATAGACGCCCACGAGGGCGGGGTTTCCCAGCAGGGAAGGCACCTTGCGCAGCGAAATGGTGTCGCGGCTCGGGACCCGGGGAAAGATCGCCGCCAGAAACAGCCAAACGGCCGCCGCGACCGCAGCAATGAAGAAGAAGGTCGTCCGCCACCCCACGTAAAGTCCGATCACGCGGCCCAGCGGCAGACCGACGATCATGGCGATCGACGTTCCCGTGATAATCAATCCCAATGCGGCCGATTGCGCCCCCTTCGGTGCGACGCGGACCGCCAGCGGCGAAACGATCGACCAGAACACCGCATGCGCACAAGCCACACCGATCCGCGAAGCCATCAGCATCGCATAGGAAGACGAAAGTCCCGACAACACGTGGCTCGCAATGAAAAGTCCCAGCACCCCGAGCATCAGCCGCCGACACTCCATCCTCGCTACCGCGAGCATCAACGGCAGCGAAACCAGCGCCACGACCCAGGCATAGACCGTAATCAACAATCCGGCCCGAGCCTCGGTAATCCCGAAATCGACCGCGATATCGCTCAACAGGCCGATGGGAATAAACTCCGACGTATTGAACACGAAAGTACAACACATCAGCACGATAACCGGCAGCCACTCCCGCAGGGCGATACGGCTGCGGGTCCATCCGTTTCTCTTCAGCATAGTCAATTACTCAAAGCAGTCAATACTGAAAAATACCGGGTGTCGCCCGGGCAAAGCCCCGCCGCTCACGGATCCTGTCTGCGGGTTCGTCCCGGCCGCAGCAACAGACGGCCACAAACGCATATCGGATCGCTCCGGAGCAAAACTGCGCCACCCTGTTCGGACAGAATCCGATCCGCCCCCCGCAAAGGAGATTCAGGAACCGTCCGATGCGGATAGTACACCCGGCGCATACTTTTTCAGCGGGGCAAAAATAACCGATATTTTGCCGTTTTGTCCGTCCCGTTCCGATTTTCTCACCCGGCAGGTTCCGAAACTTCCGGGTTTCACCCGTTTCAAATCCGAAAAACGAGGGACGCATCCTTGCAGAATGCGTCCCTCCCCGAAACAGTTATCACTCCAAACTCAGAATCCCCACTCTTCGGGCACGGGGATCCGTGTCTTCACCTCTTCGGGAACATCGGGGAAGAAGGTCATGCCCATCTTCTCCTCGATGAAGCTGACCGGCACGGCGAGGCGGCGCAATTCGGCACGTGCGCTGGTTTCCGGACTTTCAGTAAAAGTTTCGATCCAGAAACCGACGGCCTGCAATTCATCGGCGGTGCACTCCTGAATCCGTTTACCCGTGCTGCCCGACTTCGTACGCAACGCCATCTTGAACTGATGGGTCGGCATCGTACAGAGTTTCTGCGCCGGGTCCGGCTCGGCCTGATTGGAGTCCGAAGAGTCGTACTCCTGCCAGTAATCATGCTCGTAGTAACAGCCCGCCACCACGAAAAGCGTATCGGAAACGATGTTCATATTTTGCACGCCGTCGTCGGCTACAATATCGTTTTCGCTGTTCCGCGTCCCGGCAAAGAGCGACTCGACATACCCCCAGACTGTTCCGAACGTACCGGCTTTGGCACTCGGCTGCGGAGCGATGTTGGTCGGATAGAACGTCTGCATGTTGATCTGCTGGTTCGCACCGCCGCGTTCGCTCGACATGCAGAGATGTCCCTTACCCCAATATCCCGACCGCTGGAGATAAGCCATCGTATTGCTCGTCCAATACTGATAGGGATCCGAACCGGAAGGACCGTCCTTGCGGTAAATCTTCGACTGATACGCCGCATCGAGCGACGGATCCGCCGTCCACGGATCGGGATCCGTACGTCCGAAGCCGCCCTCGCGGTAGCAGGCATGCATCGGATAGGCGACCCAAATCGGGTTATGGCGCCGCGTATCGTAACAATAGGAGTAATTCCGCACGGTTTTCCGCGTATTGACGGTCTGCGTCCAATGCGTAAAGAAGGCATAATCGCCCGAAACGACAGCCTGGGACGAAGTCGGAGCGGTCCAATTGGACGGCAGCTCGGGGAACCGGTAGTCGCCGCCGTCCAAATCGACCGTCTGTCCGCCCGGCCCGGTCGTGAGCTTCAAGTCGTCGAAATTGACGCCGTAGCTCTGCGAACCTTGCGGCGTAAAGCGGATGAAGAGCCGCTGTACGGGAACAGCCAGGGTAAAATCGACGGAGATCCGTTCCCAGATATTATAAGCCCTCGATCCGGTATAATCGATCCGCTGCCAATAGGAGCCGTCGCCGCTCAACTCGATCAGACAGTCGGCCGCCGTGAACGAAGCGCCCAAAGAGAGGGTCAGATCGACCTGGTCGGGCGTAAGCGCGATGTCATTCACGATGAAATACGGACCGTTGTCGAACCAGATACGGACGTAGTTCGCACCCGAAGCTCCCGGATAGCGGCCCGACGATCCGAAATTATCGTTATTGATACGAGTCCGGGCGGAGGTATAGGTCACCCCTGCCGCCCCCGGACCGGTCGGATTCTGCCATGCGGCGCTCGCATCGGCCCATCCCGAAAAAGGCGTCTGATCGAAGTCGTCGTAATAAATCGTCTCCTCCGGAACGGGAATCTCGTTCTCGCATGTAATCTCGACCTGCCGCGTCACGGTCTGCTCGCCTTCGCCGGCGGTCACTGTAATTACGGATGTTTTACCCGCAGGAGCCGCCGTAACGGTAATCGCCCCGTCGTTCTCGCCCGATGCCGGAGAAAACACCAGCCCTTCGTCGCTCGCAACGGCGCTCCACACGGTATTCGACCGCACCTGAACGGTATTGGCCGAAGCGTCGTCGGGATCGAACGTCAGTTTCTCGGGAGCAAGTTCGAGGGTCGGCTCGAGCACGGCTTTTCCACGGGTTATCCGCACCGAATTACTCTTCAGTTGCGTACCGTTATTATAAGTATGGACCGCTTCGATTTCGATGCTGCTATCATCGGGCATCTGTTCGACCCGAAAAGAGCCGCTGCCCCGGCCGGACGATGCACTGAACTTACATCCGGCAGCCGACGGCTTCACCTGGAGCACCCAGGTCAGTCCGTCGGTCACAGTGACCGTGAACTCGTTTTTTGCAGGATCCTGCTCGTCGAAAACAAGACTCGACGGCGACAAAGCCAACTGATCCGCCGGAGGTGTTTCGTCCACCGAACCGCTGTCGCTGCACCCGCCGCAGCACACAGTCAGCAGAACAAACAGACAGGCAGCCCGAAAAGGCCGCAAAAAAGCAGTAAAATTGGAGGTCATAGGCAAAATAATTTGGTTGAATGAATTGATAGGATAAAAATAACGCCTTTTTAGCTTATCGTTTCTCGCATTCCATACATAATTCCTCGCAAAAAGTACATTATTGCCCGAAAAAAGAGTATCCCGCATCGTTTTTTCCCGGTATCAGCCCGTCCTGCAAGCCCCTGCAGATAACTTGCCGAAACGCCCCATCCTTTCCGCAGTTTCGCCGGGAAATCCGCCCCGGACAAAATAATCTTCGATCCACCGCAAATAAATTTGGCACTGCCCGGGGCTTTCACTATCTTTGTAGAAGATAGGAGGCGGCCCGGACAATTTCAGCCGACCGACGACCGCAGCGGACGCGCGGTACACTCGCGGACTTCGCCCCGCACGCAGACAGGAAGTCGAAAATTTTCGACGACCGGAAGCACAGCCTGCAAACGGTCTTTGCCGAACGTAGCGGACGAAGACAGAAGTTCGAAGTCAAGTTTGGCTTATCGCCCTCCTTTTCTTATCTTTGCAAACTCGAAATCAACACCCAAAAACATTCAATATGAGCATCGAACTCAGTGAACAGGAACAGTTACGACGCCAATCGCTCGCCGCACTGCGGGAACTCGGCATCGACCCCTATCCCGCCGCCCGCTACGAGGTGACGGCCACGGCACGCGAAATCGCCGAGAATTTCGATCCGGCGAAGAATAATTTCCAGGGCATCCGCATCGCCGGACGCATCATGTCGCGCCGCATCATGGGCAGCGCCTCCTTCTTCGAACTGCAGGACCACACGGGCCGCATCCAGGTCTATATCCGGCGCGACGACATCTGTCCCGAAGGAGATCCGACGCTTTACAACACGGTGTTCAAGAAGCTGCTCGACATCGGCGACATCGTCGGAGTCGAGGGTTTCGCATTCCGCACCAACACCGGCGAACTGTCGGTACACTGCCAGAAGCTGACCCTGCTCTCCAAATCGCTGCGGCCCCTGCCCGTCGTGAAAGAGAAGGACGGACAGACCTTCGACGCCTTCACCGACCCAGAAATCCGTTACCGCCAGCGCTACGTCGATCTGATCGTGAATCCCCACGTACGCGAGGTTTTCATCAAGCGTTCGAAGATCATCTCCACGATGCGCGAATATTTCAACCAGTTCGGGTACGTCGAAGTCGAAACCCCGATTCTGCAGCCTATTCCGGGCGGTGCGGCGGCACGTCCGTTCATTACCCACCACAACGCGCTCGACATCGACCAATACCTGCGCATCGCCAGCGAGCTGTACCTCAAGAAGCTGATCGTAGGAGGCTTCGACGGCGTGTATGAATTCGGCAAGAACTTCCGCAACGAAGGCATGGACCGCACGCACAACCCCGAATTTACCGTTATGGAGATTTACGTAGCCTACAAGGACTACCTCTGGATGATGGAGTTCACCGAACGGATGCTCGAAAAGGTCGCCCTGGCCCTGCACGGGACCACGACCGTGCAGATCGACGGCCGGGAGATTTCGTTCAAAGCCCCGTTCCGCCGCCTGACGATGACAGACGCCATCCGCGAAAAGACCGGCTACGACATCACGGGGCAGAGCGAAGAGCAGCTCCGCGAAGCCTGCAAACGCCTCGAAGTCGAGATCGACGACACCATGGGCAAGGGCAAGCTGATCGATGCCATCTTCGGCCAATACTGCGAGGAGGAGTTGATACAGCCCACCTTCATCATGGACTACCCATGCGAGATGTCCCCCCTGTGCAAGCGCCATCGGTCGAATCCCGACCTCACGGAGCGTTTCGAGCTCTTCGTCAACGGCAAGGAGCTCTGCAACGCCTACTCCGAGCTGAACGACCCGATCGACCAGTTGGAGCGCTTCCAGGAGCAGTTGCGCCTCTCGGAGAAGGGCGACGACGAGGCTATGTTCATCGATATGGACTTCGTCCGCGCCCTCGAATACGGTATGCCGACCTGTTCGGGTATGGGTATCGGTATCGACCGCCTGACGATGTTCATGACGGGCAACAGTTCGATCCAGGACGTGCTCTTCTTCCCGCAAATGCGCCCCGAAAAGAAGGCCGTAAACGATCCTGCCGAGAAATACACCGCCCTCGGTATTCCCGAAGAGTGGGTTCCCGTCATACAGAAAATGGGCTACCTGACAGCCGATTCGCTCAAAAAGCTCTCTCCGGGCAAGTTCTTCAACGACCTGTGCGGTTTTAACAAAAAGAACAAACTGGGGCTGAAGGCTCCTTCGATGGAAGAGGTTAAAAAATGGTGCGAACAGGAGTAAACTCCGGAAGGTAATGACATCGGGAAGAAACATCTGGCTCGCAGGCATCTGCGCCGCAAGCGTACTCGCTGCGGGACTCCGGCTCGGCGACATCGTACCTGGCTGGGTATTCCGCACACTTTGCACGTTGGCGCTGGGTACGATCTGGCTCCGCCTCGGGCAGCAGGTGTGGCATCGGTTGCGGCAACGGCAGCGCCCCTGGTTCCTCTTTTGGAACTATGCACTTCCCGTGCTGGTCGCCATCCCGACGCTGGCCAGCCTCTCCGACGACGTCGTTCCCGTGGACCAGCGATTTCTGGCCGCTGCTGCGACCGGAGCGGTTCTCGCCTGCATCTATCGTCTAATCTATCTTAAAAACAAAAATATGAGAAAGAAAATCGTTGCCGGCAACTGGAAGATGAATACGCTTCCCGCCGAAGGCGTCGAATTGGCCGAAAACATCCGGGCCGACAGAAACCAGGTTTGTTCCTGCGTGAATTTCATCGTATGTCCGCCCTTCACCCACCTCGGCGGAGTCATCGAGGCACTTCGGGGTTCGGACATCGAAGTCGGCGCCCAGAACTGCGCGGCCGAAGACAAAGGCGCCTATACGGGCGAAGTATCTGCCGCGATGCTCGCAGCCTTGGGCTGCCGTTACGTCATCCTGGGTCACTCGGAACGCCGCCAGTACTACGGCGAAACCTCGGCGACGCTCAACAAAAAGATGGCGCAGGCATTCGCCAACGGTCTGCAACCGATCTACTGCGTGGGCGAGAATCTCGAGGAACGCGAAGCGGGCCGCCACTTCGAAGTAGTAAAGACACAGATCGAAGAGGTTATCTACAACCTCACGCCGGCCCAGTTCGCCCGAACCGTAATCGCCTACGAGCCCGTCTGGGCCATCGGCACGGGCAAGACCGCGACGGCAGAGCAGGCACAGGAAATCCACGCCTACATCCGCACGATCCTGCGCGAGAAATTCGGTGCGGCGGCCGATGAAACTCCTATCCTCTACGGAGGTTCCTGCAAGCCGTCGAACGCCCCGGAACTCTTCGCCAAAGAGGACGTGGACGGCGGCCTGATCGGAGGAGCGGCGCTGAAGGCCGCCGATTTCCTGGCTATCGGCAAAGGTTTTCCGCAAAAATAATTTTCGTCTCAACGTATTGACAGACCGGATAATATCCGGTCTGTTTTTATTTCATCCGAAATCTTTCGCTGAAAAAAAAATCAAAAAAAAGTTGCATTGTGAAAAAAACACGTACTTTTGCATCCAAAGAACAGTAGAAATGACAAGATTTTCGACGCAGAACTGGTGGTGGCGCTCTTTGTTTAAGGTAAACAATGAGTCCATTGGTATTTGTATGAAATAAGCCGAGAAAATCCGATCCATACAGTCAAAAATATCAAAAGCGTTGTTTGCCGAGCAGACAACGCTTTTTTCGTAACTTCCACGCAACACTGAAAATTACAATCATAATAAAAACAAACGATTATGAAAACGAAAAAAATTATCCTACCCGAATCCCAGATGCCGACCCAATGGTATAACATCGTCAGCGACATGAAGAACCGACCGCTGCCGCCGCTGAACCCGGCGACCAAAGAGCCGGTGACGCTCGAACAGATGAGCGCCCTCTTCGCCGAGGAGCTGATGAAACAGGAGATGTCCACCGAACGCTACATCGACATTCCGGAAGAGGTGCAGGATCTATACAAGATCTACCGCTCTACCCCGCTGGTACGTGCCTACGGCCTGGAAAAGGCTCTCGACACCCCGGCCAAGATCTACTTTAAGAACGAGAGCGTATCGCCCGTCGGCTCGCACAAGACCAACACCGCGATTCCGCAGGCTTACTACAACTACAAGCAGGGAATCCGCCATCTGACCACCGAAACCGGAGCAGGACAGTGGGGAGCCGCGATGTCAATGGCTACGCAGCACTTCGGCATCGACCTGAAAGTCTTCATGGTCAAGGTGAGCTTCAACCAGAAACCCTACCGCAAGCTGATGATGAACACCTGGGGCGCAGACGTGTATGCCTCGCCGAGCGAAATTACAGCCGCCGGACGGGCCGCCCTTGCAAAGAACCCCAACGATTCGGGCAGTCTGGGCATGGCGATCTCCGAAGCCGTAGAAATGGCGCTGCAAAATCCTCAGGATACCCGTTACTGTTTGGGTTCTGTTTTGAACCACGTACTGTTGCACCAGACGATCATCGGCGAGGAGGCCGTGAAACAGATGGAGCTGTTCGGGGAGTACCCGGACGTGGTGATCGGTTGCTTCGGAGGAGGCAGCAACTTCGCCGGCATCAGCTTCTCGTTCCTGCGCGATAACCTGACCAAAGGTAAAAATACCCGCGTAATCGCCGTCGAACCCCAATCGTGTCCCAAGCTGACGCGCGGTGAGTTCCAGTACGACTTCGGCGACGTGGCAGGCTTCACTCCGCTGCTCCCGATGTATACGCTGGGACACAACTTCCACCCGTCGGACATTCACGCCGGAGGTCTGCGCTATCACGGAGCCGGTTCGATCGTGAGCCAGCTGCTGAAAGACAAGGTCATCGAAGCCCAGTCCGTGCCGCAGACGGAAACTCTGGCCGCAGGCGTTCTCTTCGCCCTGGCAGCACGACTTCACTTCCTTCTCTTCCTGATTCTGCGTCATGTCAGTCTTCTCTACGTGATGGGTACGTGCGGGCGGGCAAGAGGACCCGGCCGCTCAATGTCTTTGGGAATCATATGGGGACGGCGGGGCATTTTTTCAAGTCCGCCCCTTTTTCGGGCGGTTTTTCGCCCCCCCCGACCCCGATTCGGTCAGATCCAGTCGCCCAGCGTCCGGCGGATGATCCGCTCGTAGGCGCGCACGGCTTCGTCCGAGGCGTTCAGGCACGGCACGTAGTGAAAGACCGCGTCTTCGCCCGCTTGGGCGAGGTAGAACCCGCGGAGCTCCTCGTTGATTTCCTCAATCGTTTCGAGGCAGTCGGCGGCGAACCCCGGGCAGAAGACGTCGACGCGCTTCACGCCCTTTCGGGCGAGCTCCTCGACGTGCTCGATCGCATAGGGACGAAGCCACTCGTCGCGGCCGAACCGGCTCT
>OGKN01000858.1_pt1 | contig 12073 bp, 9 predicted proteins | sample 1572511 | NCBI WGS metagenome assembly OGKN01 (sample SAMEA2582150, study PRJEB24529) | metagenome | reverse complement strand
TCAGCAGTACGGCGCCCGTCGTAAGACCGACGGTGAAGCCCAGAATCAGCCCCTGTGCGCCCATTCCCAATGTAAAGCCCAACAGGTAACCCACCGGCAGGTTGAAGACGATGTACGAGAGGAAAGCGATCGGCATGATGATCTTCACGTCCTGAATACCCCGCAGAATGCCTACCGAAACGTTCTGGATGCCGTCCGCCAACTGGTAAACGGCGATCAGCAGGATCAGCTTCGAGGCCAGGTCGATCACTTCGGCGTTGGTGGTGAAGAAAGTCGGGATGACGTTGCAGAGCGAGATGAACGTGATGGCGGCGAAGAGGTTCCAGGCGATGACCAGGTGGTAGGAGGCCTTTGCCGCCAGAGTCAGCTCCTTCAAGCTGCGGGCGCCGTAGCAGTGGGAGATGCGGATGGTCGTGGCGGCACCGATCGAAGTCACGATCATGAAGGCGCAGTTGCCCAAGGTCATGGCGATCTGGTTGGCGCTGATGGCCGTTTTGCTCAGCCAGCCCATCATGATACTGGTGCCGACGAAGGCCGAGGCTTCGAGAAACATCTGCAGGGAGATCGGAAGGCCCATACGCAGCAATGTGCGGATCGTTTTGACCGAATAGTTGCGGGGCGAGAATCCCTGAAGATAGGCGCGGTATTTCTGTTTTTTGTAGAAATAGCCGATAATCATGATCGGCATGGCGATGCGCGATCCGAGGGTGCCGAGCCCCGCACCTGTGGCGCCCAGTTCTTCGAATCCGAGGTGGCCGTAGATGAAAATCCAGTTCAAGCCGACGTTCATCAGGTTGCAGAGAATCACCACGACCATTTCGACCCGGGTGTTTCCGACGCCTTCGAGGAATTGCTTGAAGGTGAAGAAGAGCATGATGAACGGCATGCTGTAAGCCAGCAACTTGTAATACGGTATGGCCATATCGACCACTTCGACGGGCTGTCCCATGTGGTACATCAAAGGGATGACGGCCAGTTGGAGCCCGCAGACCAGAAATCCCAACAGAGTATAGAACATCAGGCCGTTTTGCAGGTATTGCGACGATTTGCAACGGTCGCCCTGGGCGTAGAGTTCGCCGATCAGGGGCGTGAGGCCCAGTGCGATGCCGACGCCGGCGATGAAGAGGATGAAGAAGACCGAGCCGCCGAACGAAGTGGCGGCCAGCGGCGTGGGGTCGTCGCCTCCGTAACGGCCGACCATGACGTTGTCGGCGACCTGTACGAGGATCTGCCCCAACTGGGTCATCACGACGGGCAGGGCCAGTTTCAGATTGGCTTTGTATTGTCGTTTGTAGGTTGAAAAACGGTACATATATTTCTTGAATCAGACGACAAAGGTACGAAAATAATCGATTATCCCTCTTTCGCATCCGTTTCGAAGGGGGAACGGAGTCTGATGTCCGGACCTTTCGACCGGGTGTCGGGGCCGATTTTGCAGGCAGATGTCGAAAGCATGCGGGACGGACATATATGGAGCTGTTCCCGGTTTCGATGCAAATGCCTCGTTGCCGGGAGGACTGTTCGGGGTTATTCCGTATGTCGGGCCGGGGTTGTTGTCGGTTCTGGAAAACCGCTTAGTCGAAGGAGTGGGTGAGGCGTGAAAATCCCGGCCGATACTTGCTTCGGCCGGGATTCGAAAACCGTCCGCCACTGGTGCGGATTTATGTTAGGCGACCCGGAGAATCACCTCCTTTTCGCCGTCGGGTTCCACGATCACCCGCTCCCCGCTGTGCAGTTTGCCGTCGATAATCAGTCCCGAGAGAGGTTCCTCGATGCGTTCGAGCAGCGTGCGGCGCAGGGCGCGGACGCCGTATTTGCGCTGGTAGCCGATGGCGGCAAGGGTCCGCTTCGCCTCGTCGGTGATTTCGACCTTGTAGCCGAGTCGGTCGGTACGGGAGAGCAGCCCCTTGAGTTCCAGGTCGATGATCCGCTCCACGTCCGAGAGGTCGAGCGTGCGGAAGATGACGATGTCGTCGATGCGGTTCAGGAACTCCGGTGCGAAGGTTTCTTCCAGCGCCCGGCGGTATTCCGACTGCGGGGCTTTCTGCTGGGTGTCCGATTTCGAACAGGTGCTGTACCCGACCTGCGTGGAGCGTATTGCCGCGGCCCGCGATCCGACGTTGGAGGTGAGAATGATTACCGTATTTCGGAAATCGACCTTGCGCCCCGAACCGTCGGTGAGGTGTCCCTCGTCGAAGATCTGCAACAGGGTGTTGAAATTAAAGACTTCGGGGTGGGCTTTCTCGATTTCGTCGAACAGGACGACCGAATAGGGATGGCGGCGTACCGCTTCGGTGAGCTGTCCGCCTTCGCCGTAGCCGACATATCCCGGCGGGGAGCCGATCAACCGTGCGACGTTGTGTTTTTCGCTGTATTCGCTCATGTCGATACGGATGAGTCCCTTGTTCTCGTCGAAGAGCCATTTGGAGAGCTCTTTCGCCAGCAGGGTTTTGCCCACGCCCGTCGGTCCGACGAACATGAAGACGCCGATCGGACGCCCTTCGTCCTTGAGTCCCGCCCGGGAGCGTTGGATCGACCGCGAAATCTTTTCGACGGCTTCGCATTGGCCGATGACGCGGGCCGAAAGATAGTCCGCAAGGCCGCGCAGACGTTCGCTTTCGCTGCCCGAGAGCCGTTCGGCTGGGATTCCCGTCATGGAGGTAATAACCTGCTCGATATGCTCGGACCGGATTTCGGGCGGGCCGGGATCGGACGGAAGAGTCCATACGGCGCCACCGACAGTCGTCGTGTCCGCTGCCGCCGTTTTGCGGGAGCGGTTTTTGGGCGTTTTGGCTCCTGCTGCGGCGCCGACCGGTTCGCGGGATGCGGTTTTTCGGGACGGTTTTTCGGTTTTGCCTTTGTCCTGCAGGTGAATACGTGCCCCGGCTTCGTCCAGCACGTCGATCGCCTTGTCCGGAAAGTTGCGGTCGGTAATGTAGCGCCCGGTCAGGGCGACGCAGGCCCGCAATGCTTCGTCCGAGTAGCGCACTCCGTGGTGCCGTTCGTAATGGGGTGCGATGTTGTGCAGGATTTGCAGGGTTTCCTCTTCCGAAGCGGGTTCGACGAGGATTTTCTGAAAGCGGCGTTCCAGCGCGGGATCGCTCTCGATATCTTCGCGATATTCGTCCAGCGTCGTGGCTCCGATGACCTGCAATTCGCCCCGCGCCAGGGCGGGTTTGAGAATGTTGGCCGTGTCGAGGCTTCCCTGGGTCGAACCTGCGCCCGCGATGGTGTGTATTTCGTCGATGAAGAGGATCGAGTCCTGCTTCCTGCGCAATTCTTCGAGAAGTCGCTGCATCCGTTCTTCGAACTCACCTCTGTATTTGGTCCCGGCCAGGAGCGACGATACGTCGAGCGAATAGAGCCGTTTGCCGCGGATGGTGGCGGGAACTTCGTCCGCTGCCATCCGCAGGGCCAGCCCTTCGACGATGGCGCTCTTGCCCACGCCGGCTTCGCCGATCAGGATCGGGTTGTTCTTCTTGCGGCGCGAGAGGATCTGCACGATGCGTTCCATCTCCCGCTCGCGTCCTACGACGGGATCGATGCGGCCTCTGCGAGCTTCGTACGTAAGGTCGGTGCCGAATTTGTCCAACAAGGCAGGTTCCGCAGGAGGAGTGTCCCGGACAGGTTCGCGCAGGCCGATGAACCGTAGTTCGGGTATCGGCCGAAAATTGGTATCCGGAGGCGTCGTTTGATCGGCCTCCAGGGTCATCTTTTGCAGTTCGGTCGCTATCGCCTGTGCATCGAAATGGTACATGGCCAGCACCTGCGAAGTGATCGTGTGCGGGTCGCTCACGATGTGCAGCAGTGCGTGTGCCGTCGAAACATGGTGCATCGGGGCGAACAATCGTTGTAATTCTCTGGTGTATAAAGGGAAAAATTCTTCGGGATTCTGCCTCGATGAATCGGGTGCCGATACCGACCGAATCTCGCTTTCGATGCGAAGGCATATTTGGTGAATCTCCCAGTCCTTGAGGCGGGAGGTGAGTATCTGATGCGCTAAGGACCCTTCTTCCCGCAGAATCTCAAGGGTGAGAAAATCCTTGAGTGAGTGGGTAATAGCGCGTTTCGAGGTTTCGAATGCCGTACGGGCGATGATGGCCTCGAGCGTTTTTGAGATTTTAGCTTGCATCTTGGATTCCTTTTTTAGTTTTCCGTGTTCGGAAAAGCGAACGCGGTCGCTCTCTCCTCGCTTGTCGAAAATGTACGTTTTGTCCTGTTGAAATTACAGACTTATAACGAAGAAATCCCAGGTAATATTATGTTAAATAAAAATATTGCATATTGAACGATTTCGTCCCTTTATCAAGCGCCGGGACGAGGCCATTCGCCGATTTCCATGTCGCGGATGTCGGTGCCGTCGATGGTGAAGCGCAGGGCGCTGCGCACCTTGTGGAAACCGTAGCAGCCGGCAGCGCCGGGGTTGAGGTGAAGCAGGTCGTAAACGGGGTCGTAGATGACCTTGAGAATGTGGGAGTGCCCCGCGATGAAGATTTTCGGGCGCAGCGATTGGATCCGCGCTACGGCCTGCGGGGTGTAGTGGCGGGGATAGCCGCCGATGTGGGTCATCAGGACGCTCACCCCTTCGCACTCGAAGGAGAGAAATTCGCGGTAGGTGCGTCGCATGATACCTCCGTCGATATTGCCATAGACGGCCCGCAGGGGTTTGAACGCCGCGATCTGGTCGGCGACCTCCGGAGAGCCGATGTCCCCGGCGTGCCAGATTTCGTCCACGTCCTTGAGGAATGTTTTGAGCGTTTGGTCGAACGTGCCGTGGGTGTCGGATATGAGTCCTATGCGTTTCATGCTATTTTGTTGTTCTCTGTATTCTTCGGTAAACTGCCGGCGAAGTTTGTGTTTCATTCGGATTCCTGCCTGCCGAATTTACGCCGCCCGCCCAGCAGGTAGAGCGTGCCGACGACGGCGGCAGCAAAGGCTGCCGTACTGTCCGCAAGAAGAGCGCAGCCCGTCACGGCCATTTCCGCAACGCCCGCGACGGCCCGCAGCAGGAAGAGGGTGGCAATGGTGTAAATACCTGTTTCGAGCAGCGGCAGCCGGCGGATGATCCCGGCGCCCGAAAGTCCGTAGAGGCCGAATACGGCGAAGATGAACGCAATGGCGACGGTCAGCAGATAAGGAATGGCGGCCCCGTAGCGGAGGGCCAGCGTTTCCATGATTCCGTCGATGCGATAGATCGACAGTACGGGATAGAGCCAAGGTAGGCAGGCGAGGTGTCCCGCCGCGACCAGGAAATTCAATATAGCGCCTGTTTTCAACATGTCGGCAGTCTTTATGTTTCCGGGGATAGATTCCGTCCCGGTTTCGGGATTTATGATTCAGGGATTGCCCGCTGTGCTCTTTTGCCGTTTGTCGGTATATTTTGGTCGCTTGTGTCGCTGCCGTTCGCCGGGGTGAAATACGGGATGTCGTCCGATCGTATTTTCGGGGCTGTCCGGCAGTCGGCTTCAGGAATGCCGGAAGGCGTTGTGTCTCCGGCTGTTATTTATATTTGTCCTTCCACAGCTCCCGGATGCATGCGGCGATCTTCGCTTCGGCGGCGTTGCGGGTGTTCGGCTCGTAGAATTTCTTGCCTTTGAGCGTTTCGGGCATGAACTCCAGCCCGGCGAATCCGCCGTAGTCGTGGGCGTATTTATAGCCTTTGCCGTACCCCGCCTGATCCATCAGCTTGGTCGGGGCGTTGCGCAGGTGCAGGGGTACGGGCCGGTTGGTCGTATCGTGTTCGACGAAGGAGAGCGCCTGGTTGATGGCCATGTAGGCCGAGTTGCTCTTGGGGCTGGTGGCCAGGTAGATCGTCGTTTCTGCCAGCGTGATCCGCGCTTCGGGCATGCCGATCTTGTGCACCGTGTCGAAACAGGCGTTGGCCAGCAGCAGGGCGTTGGGATTGGCCAGGCCGATGTCTTCCGAGGCCAGGATCACCAGCCGGCGGGCGATGAAGCGCGGCTCTTCGCCTCCGGCCAGCATGCGGGCCAGGTAGTAGATCGCTGCGTTGGGATCGCTGCCCCGCACCGATTTGATAAAGGCCGAGATCACGTCGTAGTGCTGTTCGCCGTTCTTGTCGTAGAGGGCGATGTTCTGCTGCAAACAGTCGGTGACGTATTGGTTGGTGATCGTTACTTTGCCGTCTGCGGCGCCCGTGATGATGTCCAGAATGTTGAGCAGCTTGCGGGCGTCGCCGCCCGAAAAGCGGAACAGCGCTTCGGTTTCCTGTACCTCGATCTCCCGGGTTTTGAGCTCCGGATCGGTGGCCAGAGCCCGGTCTAAAAGGGTTTGCAGTTCCCCGTCGGTCATCGGCTGGAGGATATAGACCTGGCAGCGGCTCAACAGCGGTGAGATCACCTCGAACGAGGGATTTTCGGTCGTAGCTCCGATCAGCGTCACCACGCCCTGCTCGACAGCACCCAGCAGCGAGTCCTGCTGCGACTTGTTGAAGCGGTGGATTTCGTCGATGAACAGGATCGGCGGTTTGGAGTCGAAGAATTTCTGCTTGCGGGCCGATTCCAACACCTCGCGCACCTCCTTGACGCCCGACGTGACGGCCGACAGGGTGTAGAACGGGCGTTTGAGAGTCGTGGCAACGATCTTGGCCAGCGTAGTTTTTCCCACGCCCGGCGGACCCCAGAGGATGAACGAGGGGACATTGCCCGTTTCGAGGAACTTGCGGAATACGCCGTTCTGCCCGACCAGGTGGGCCTGTCCGATATATTCATCGAGCGTACGGGGACGCAGTCGTTCGGCGAGGGGAATGGACATGGAAAGCATTTTTTGTCGCTCAAATGTACTGAAAATTTTTGTTTTCGGCAACGGCCGGACTGAATGCGGTCCGAAAGAGCGGATGCGTAGAACCGCTGCCGTCCGGTTCGGGGATTCGCAGCGGGGAGATCGTGTCTTGGCCGGATTTCGTTTCTACGTCGTGCTTCACGCTTGTTCTGCGGTCGCAGTTCCCGACGCGATGCGCTATTGTATATTTCGAAAAGGATCGCTATATTTGCCGTACATATTGATACACACGGAAAAGTGTAAGTCTGTTCCCGAATCGTGAACGTAGGAAATTCATTTTGGCGGAGAATAGGCAGACATCTTCTCGCGTCGTATTCGTATTCTGCGGATATAGGCGTGGGGCTGTCGCTTATTTCACGCCAAAAGGTACTCCTACGACCTGCGATTCTGAAATGGGCTTCGGTGCCACGCTTTTCTTTTTATTACCAGTCGTCGGGGTACGGACGATACAATCTTAAATTTTATGGATAATATTACGAAGCAGAATGGAAATGAAGTCGGCAGACATCAGGTCGAAGGGCAGACGATCATTATCAATCAGCAGGAGCGGAGAAGCACGAACGGACTGGGAACCGCCGGTTTTATTCTGGCCTTGTTGGGTTTGATTTTCAGCTGGGTTCCGGGGCTCGGCTGGGTATTGTGGGCCTTGGGTTTGATTTTTTCATTCGTGGGAATTTTCAGAACTCCCCGCGGCTTGGCGATCGCCGGGCTTGTCATATCGTGTATCGCGTTGATCGTTTTGATTATCTTGGTGAGTGCGATCGCTTCCCTGGTGTAATCATTTCAGTTGGTATGAAGAAAGAGTATCCTGTGCAGAAGGATACTCTTTCTTATATTGCGATGTTTGAAACTTTAATATCTCCGGTTTTTCAATTCCGGTACAGTTTGTCGAACGGCGAAAGATCGCTCTAATCCGGTGCATCGAGCATTATGTTGCAGCTATCGTTGTTCTTCGGAGAAGCCTTGAATTCCGTGGAACTGTCTGGCTAAAGGAGCTATTTGCGCAGTTTGTCCTGCCGTTCGCGCTCCTTGCGGCGCATCGAGCGATAGCTGTTTCCCATCAGCGCCAGAAGCAGCAGCACCGTGACCCAGGCGCGGACTTTGTCGCCCGTGGCCGCAGTACCGCATGTATAAACGGTGATGAGCATTGCCAAACTGCATGCTAAAAGGATCATGCAGAACCTGAGCAGCCGCCGAAGCGATCTTACAGAGGCCATACGAGATCTTGTTTTGGTTTATTCTTCCGGTTTTACCAATTGAATGTGTAACTCGTCGAGCTGCGCCTGGTCGATATAGCCCGGTGCGTCGAGCATCATGTCGCGGCCGTTGTTGTTTTTCGGGAAGGCGATGTAGTCGCGGATCGACTCCGAACCGCCGAAGAGCGAGCAGAGCCGGTCGAAACCGAAGGCCAGACCGCCGTGAGGGGGTGCGCCGTACTTGAAGGCGTTCATCAGGAAGCCGAAACGCTCCTGCGCTTGTTCCGCCGTGAAGCCCAGCAACTCGAACATCTTGGCCTGCAGTTTCGAGTCGTGGATACGGATCGAGCCGCCGCCGATCTCGGTGCCGTTGCAGACGAAGTCGTAGGCGTTGGCCCGCACGCGACCGGGGTCGCTGTCCAGGTATTGTACGTCTTCGAGCTTGGGCGAGGTGAACGGATGGTGCACGGCGTAGTAACGCTGGGTCTCGTCGTCCCACTCGAACAGCGGGAAGTCGATGACCCACAGCGGAGCGAACTTCTTCGGGTCGCGCAGGCCCAGCTGCTGAGCGACCTCCAGACGCAGGGCGCAGAGCTGGGTGAGGGTCTTGAATTTCTTGCCGCAGAGGATTAGCACCAGGTCGCCGGCTTTTGCGCCCGCGCGTTCGGCCATCGCCCGCACCTGCTCGGGCGAGTAGAATTTATCGACGGACGACTTGACGTTGCCGTCCGCTTCGACGCGGATCCAGACGAGTCCCTTGGCACCGATCTGCTGGCGTTTGACGAACTCCGTGAGGGCGTCGATTTGTTTGCGGGTGTAGCCGGCGCAGCCCGTCGCGGCGAAGCCGGTGACGTACTCCGCGTCGTCGAAAACCGCGAAGCCGTGACCTTGGGCCAGGTCCGTCAGGTCGGCGAACTCCATACCGAAGCGCAGGTCGGGTTTGTCCGAGCCGTATTTCTCCATCGCTTCGATCCAGGGCATGCGGCGCAGCGGCTCCGTAAGTTCGATGCCCATCACTTCGCGGAACATGTGCTTGGCCCAGCGCTCGAAGATTTCGAGCACGTCCTCCTGCTCGACGAACGACATTTCGCAGTCGATCTGCGTGAATTCGGGCTGGCGGTCGGCCCGCAGGTCTTCGTCGCGGAAACAGCGCACGATCTGGAAGTATTTGTCGTAGCCGGCGACCATCAGCAGCTGCTTGAGGGTCTGGGGCGACTGGGGCAGGGCGTAGAATTGGTTGGGGCTCATGCGGCTCGGGACGACGAAGTCGCGGGCGCCTTCGGGCGTGGAATTGACCAGGTAGGGGGTTTCGATCTCCAGGAAACCTTCGTCGCTCAGGAAGCGGCGAATCTCCTGGGCCATCTTGTGACGCAGGATCATGTTGCGCTGCAGGGGAGGACGGCGCAGGTCGAGGTAGCGGTATTTCATACGCAGGTCGTCGCCGCCGTCCGAGTTCTCCTCGATGGTGAACGGGGGCACTTCGGCCTCGTGCAGCACCACGAGCTTCGAGGCGACGACTTCGATGTCGCCCGTAGGCATCTTCGGGTTCTTGGACGAACGCTCTACCACGCGGCCTTCGACCTGAAGGACGTATTCGCGGCCCAGTCCGCCGGCCACGGCCTTGACATCGGCCGGAGAGTGTTCTTCGACGACGATCTGGGTGATGCCGTAACGGTCCCGCAGGTCGATGAAGGTCATCGCACCCAGGTTGCGGACTTTCTGCACCCAGCCGGCCAGGGTGACCGTTTCGTTTACATTTGCGGCACGCAACTGGCCGCAGGTATGGGTTCTGTACATGGTCGTATCTGTTTTTTTCGTTGTTGTCGTATTGTGATTCACAAAGGTAGTGAAAACGAAGGTATAAAAAACAAACTCGCGCGTTTTTTATACCGGATGCCATCTCTTTCCTTCGACAGGGGAGGTGTGCGAGGCTGAATCCGGCGGGTTCGTCGGGAGGGGTGGCGGCGACTTTCCGTCTTTTGTAAAGGAAGAAAAGTGAGTGCGGAGTGGTGCGAACTAATTCGTTTCTTGTCGGAATTCCTGCTATTTACGAATACAGGCAGAACGGAAGAGAGGCGGCGATGTGGAGCCGGGTGAAAATTAGAGGCATATCGGATTTTCCGTTAAATTATTAATTTTGCCGAAAAACCGAAACGATGGAACAGCAGCAAACCGATGAAAAATTCATGCGCCTGGCACTAAACGAGGCGGAAAAAGCGTTAGAAGAGCAGGAAGTACCCATCGGTGCCGTGGTGGTCGCGGACGGACGTATCGTCGGTCGGGGGCACAACCTGGTCGAAACCTTGGCGGACGCTACGGCTCATGCGGAAATGCAGGCCCTGACAGCCGCAGCCTCGACCGTCGGAGGCAAATACTTGTCCGAATGTACGTTGTATGTGACGGTCGAGCCTTGCATCATGTGTGCGGGGGCGATTGCGTGGAGCCAGGTAGGGCGGGTGGTCTATGGCGCCGACGATCCGAAGCGTGGCTATAGCCGCTATTCGGAGCAGGTGTTTCCGCCCCGAACGACGGTGACGCGGGGGGTATTGGCCGAGGAGTGCGAGAGGCTCGTCCGTTCGTTCTTCGCTGCGTTGAGAAGGTGATTTTTGGAAAGTGCCGAAAAAAAACTAAATTTGCATTCCCTGCTTTCCGGCGGGAGTTTCGACGGATGGTTGCGACCTACAGGACGGGGCGATATTTCCGATGGGTTTGCAGGGAATGGTGATAAAAATGGACGGAACCAATTTTAACCTATATTTTATACAATATTTCTGAAAAAACTTTTGATTTCCGCGCTTGCCCTGTTCGTTGTGGGGTCTGTGGCTGCGCAGGAAGGATTGGGCGAAACTTACAATAAGGCTGTCGCCGCTTACAATTCGAAGGATTTCGCATCCGCAGCTACGGCTTTCGAAACGCTTATCGATCAGGGGCTCGATTCCGAGGATCTCGATGTCCAGAGTTGGGTTGCAACGGCCAAGAAGAGTGTGCCGGTGTGCTATTTCCAAATGGGTCTTACGGCTGCTAAGGGAAATGATTTCAACACGGCGGTCGAGAATCTTACCAAGTCGGCCAATAAGGCGGCTCTTTACGGTGAGTTGCAGCAGGAGCGTATGTCGAATATGTTGATGGCGAAGATATATCTGATGTGGGGCGGAAAGCCTTTCAACGAAAAGAACTACGCCGAGGCTGCTGAAATTTTCGCCAAAGGTTATGCCGCCGATCCGAAAAATATGGAGATGGCCAACTTCTTGGGCATTTGCTATTGCGAGCTGGGCGACTTCCAGAAAGGTTTGGTTATTTTCAACGAAATCGCTTCTCAGGACAACCCCAAATATGCGGAGGATGTCGTGAAGGCAAAGGAGAACATCAAGCTCTATACCAATAACCGTATTGCCAAGTTGCAGGGCGAGAATGATTTCGACGGTATTATCGCCGTTGCCGACGAGATGCTGGCCGTGAATCCGCAGGATGCGCTGGCCCAGAAGATTCGTTTGCAGGCACTCTTCGACAAGAAGGATTACGCTGGCGTGATCGCTTCTGCTGAGGAGGCTGCTGCCGGGCAGACCGACGAAGAGGAGCGCAGCGACGTTTATTTCATTTTGGGTGCAGCTTACAATGCCCGCACGATGCCCCAGCAGGCGATCGACGCCCTTTCGAAAGTAACGGCCGGTGCGAATGTGGCTGCGGCACAGAAAACGGTGGCACAGCTTAAGGAGAACGCAGCCAAAGCGAACAGTTAGCGGGGTATTCCTGTTTTTGAAATGCGGGGCAGACTTTTTCGGAAGTCTGCCCCGTTTTATTCGAAAGGGCTTTGACTTCCGGGATGCACGCGGGGGCGGTTCAGCGGATGGTTTTGCACTTTATCGCGGCGGGTCGGTTGTCGGGCCGATTCAGGAGGAGCGGGAGCCTTTGTGCCGCAAGTCGGGGCGGTGGCGGTGAGCCGGCCGGTCGGGTTCCGGTTTTCCTGTCCTTTCGTACGGAAGGTTTCCCGAACAGCCTGCGGACAATATCCGGAGAGGTTTCGGGTCGGTTTGCTGTCTGCCTCTCCGCCCAATGGCGGGCCCTACTCTTCGTTCTTT
>OGKN01000855.1_pt1 | contig 12090 bp, 6 predicted proteins | sample 1572511 | NCBI WGS metagenome assembly OGKN01 (sample SAMEA2582150, study PRJEB24529) | metagenome | reverse complement strand
ATTATAACTGTTTGAAGAATTTTCAAGAGAATGACATTTATCTTCCTACGTGGGTCAAGAGATCAGGGGCGGCAGCAGCTCCTGTACCTCGACGAGAACCGTTTCGACGGTCGTGCCGTTCGGGGTGGTTACCTCCAGGTCGATGTAGTAGCCGTTGACGCCTTCCGAAATTTCATTGCCGGAGTCGAACCGGTAGGTGAGCTGCGGTTCGGTCGAGATGATTTTGCCCGTTTCTTCCAGTTTCCATGAGTAAACGGCCCGATCGACGAACTGGTAGGAGGGCGTAATGGTGAACTCCCGGCCGACCTTGACGGGATAGACGGCCGGGTCGGTGTCGAACGTGATGATCGGCACCTGTTCGACATCGGTGGTGATGAGCTCGTCCTTGTTGCAGGCGACCGCCGTCAGAGCGAGCAATATGAAATAGATCCGTATTTTGTTCATGGATGATGATTCTTATTATATGATTAGCGCCAGCAGAAGGCGCCGGGGATGATCCCGACATAGAATTCGTCGAGCAGTTCGCCGTCGGGCGAATAGCGCAGTACGACACCGTTCTGCACGTAATCGATCGCGTCGGCGATATAGACTTCCGAATTGACGGGGTTGATCGTCAGTCCGTAGTAGAGCGTATTGTTGTAGGGAAGGAATGGTTTTACCGGAAACTTGTCGGCCGTTACCGGCAGGCGCCAGACCGCCTTGTTGATGAAGTAGATCGTGTCGCGTGTGCCGTTGAGCTGCACTTCGGAGGGCCAGTCGCCGAATTTGAACTTGAACTGTTTCTCGATCTTGCGGGTTGCGGCGTCGATGCAGTAGAGCGATGGCGCCTCGTGTCCGTAGGGCGAACCTTCGTAGCCACCGTCGGTCACCGTCCAGATCTTGTTGTACTTGTCCATGACCAGCGATGTCGGTTGTATGCCGACCTTCAGTTCATCGACCACTTGGTCGGTTTCGGTGTCGATTTTGATGATGCGGTTTTGGTAGCTCCAGCAGTTGCAATAGACGTATTTGCCGTATTGCACCATCTGTTCGGTGGAGCCACTCTCCATCGTCATGTCCGGCACTTGAATGTAGCCGGTAATTTCATATTTCTTCGGGTTGATGATGAAGATGCGGTTGTCCCACAGTTGGGTGACGTAGGCTTTTTCGTCGCTCAGGAAATGGATGTAGCGGGGCGAAGTGAAGCCCGTGATGCGTCCCACCTCCTTGAAGGTGTTGATGTCGATCGCATAGATCACGCCCGAGTTGTTCACTACGATCCAACCGATACCGTTGCGGATGACCATCGACTGCGCGACGTCGCCCAACTTGATGGCGTTGGCTCTGGCGAAAACTTCATTCTCGACATGTTTTTTCTCCGGATCGTAATAGGAGAGCGAGGCATTGCCGTACATGAAATTCCCTTCGTTGGTGATGAAGAGCCCCTTGCCGGTCACCTCGTCGCCCGAACCTGCGTTGTCGATTTCGAAATCCTCTTTCTCTATCGGACCGTAATCCATGCACGACACGGCCAGCGCCGCGCATGCACAGATTACGATTCCTCTTTTCAACCCATTGAACATAATTCTATTTGTTTATCCATTCGTCCGAGAAACGGTAGGCGAAATCCACGCCTGCCGGACTCGCTTTCTTCTGATAGAAGCTCGAAAACTCCAGGGCATCGCTGCGCGATACGTCGTAAACGTGGATACGGCTGTTCGTATAGCTCGATTTTCCGACCCACAGTTGTTCGGTCGTCGGGTGTACGCCCATGTAGCCGTAGATGATGGATCCTCCCGAACTTTCCGCATCGAGGGCTGCCGTGATGTAGTCCCAGTTGACCCTGCCTGTTTCGTAGTTGTAACGCATCGCTTCATAGGCGCTGAAGTCCTGTTTGCCGATGAAATAGAGGTGCGGCTGCGTGAAACTCGCACACATCTGCACTGTCGGCGAAGCCGTGCCCGTGCGCAGTTCGATCTGTTCGGGCAGGTTCGTTTCCGAAACGACCTCGCCGTTCGCGTCCAACGCTACGATCATAGCCGGTTTGGTGAAGCTCGCCGCACCGGTCATGCCCGAGTTTCCGGTAAATTCGCCCGTAAAGATAGCATAAATTTTCCCATCGTAACCCTTTGCGAGGTCTTTCACCTGGCGGTTTTCGTAGGTGACGGTTTTGATTACGGCATCCGTCGCGGGATCGAGGACGATCACCGAATTGCCCCGTCCGGCGAAGACCTTGCCGCGCGAGAAGACCATGCGGGCCTTGGTCGCCCCCGTCTTCGTGAAGACGCCGAATGTACCCGGGATGTCGCTCGTACGGATGATATTGGTCTGAAGGTCCACGATACGGATGCCCGAATGGGATTCGTTGTCGGCCGTGGAATATTGGATGTAGGCTTTTTCGGGACTTACGACCACGATGTGCTGCGGCCAGCAGAGGGTCGATTTTGAACTTTGGGTGGCACCCGTAGAGGTATCGATGTTTGCGTAGAACGGCATGTCGCGTGCCACGAGGCGTTTCATCGTGTGGGCATCGCAGACGACGAAGCGTCCGTCGCCGTTGAATGTAGTTCCCATGCTGCTTGTCTTGCCGTTTTGGGTAATGAAGTAGATCTTGCCGTTGGCCAGGTACATATCCTGAAGGACGTTGCCGATTTCGTTGTCGTTGATCTCCTCGTAAACCTTTTCATGATAGCGCATGTGTTGGTCGAAATAGACGATCGTGCCGTTCTCCGAGGTCATGTTGCCCTCTATGAGGACGAACGTGCCTTCGGGATGGGTGAAGTCGAGCACGTAGTACTCCTGCGAGAGGATCGGTTTGTCGTCGGACTGGATCGTTACGGTGTTTTCCAAATCCATTCCGTCGGTGTATTCCGCAGGAGGAGCGATCAGGAGCGAACGCCGTGCGATATCGAAATCGGCCGTCCAGCCTGCCGGTGCCGATGTCATTTCGACCGTGGGAATCCATCCTCCGGCCGTCAGTGCATACGCTTCCGAAGCGCCGTATTTCATACAAACGGGTTCGTCCGAATCCTCCAGCCCCTGAATTTCGAGGCTGCCTCCGTCGCGCTTGGTAATCTCGGTCGTCAGGCGGTAGATACGGCCCGCTTCGAAATTGCGTCCGGTTTTGGTCTCGGTATAGACGCTGCCGTCGGCGAAGGTGTAGGTTACGTGTATTTCCTCTGCGCTGCAATCCGCCGGATAGACGACCGCTGCGGCGAATACGCTCGCGGTGCTGCTCGTCGCGGGCAGTTCGACACCCTCCTTGCCGAACGAAAGCGTTACGGCGTTGTTCGCATCGGTCGCATCGCTGAATCCGGTGCCGTCGAAGGTGCGCGTACCGGTCAGTACGGTCGAGGCGTCGGTCGCTGCCAGCGTGACGGAAACGAGCTTCTCCTTCACGTCCTGCGACCAGGGGTTGAACCAGACGTAAGCGGTGGCGTGCGAGAGGGTGAATCGTCCTTCGGAGTCGGTCGTGGCATAGCCGAAATCGCCGTTCGGTCCGAGTTGCAGTTTGCCCGGCTCCGCCTGGCGTTGTTCGGTCGGAACGACGGCTTCGGCGTCGGTGCCGGTCATGTTGTAATAAATCCGGTAGGGTGCATCCCCCGGGAGGTTCGTGAATCCGAAGTCGGCGACATTGCCGTCCGTTCCCGCTTCGGCGCTCTGTACGCCGCCTGCCCAGATTCGGTCGCCGGTGCTCCATTGAAATTGAATTTCGGTCCCGTCGCCAGGCACGAATTGAGTGCGGCTCGCGGTGCCGGAAATACCCGTGAGGGCTACCTCCCGTCCGGGTTGGGGACCGACTTCGGGAAGTTCCTCGATGTCCGAGGTGCAGGCCGCCAGGCCGAGTCCTGCGAGGATGTATAGTAATTTTTTCATGGCGATTCGATTAAATGCGGATGAAAATGCCTGCAATCCGGGGAGGATTGCCGACATTTTCACCGCGCGATCATTCTATTTTAGTGTTAGCCTTCCACATCGTATTTGAAGGCGAATCCATAAGTTGAGGAGGTCAATTTAACCCACGAAGAGTCGGCGTAGGCTCCCGTACCGCCGACCAGATCGGCCGATTTCGGAAGGTGGATGATCCGGTTCTCAGCAGGGACGTCTTTGCCTGCAACGGGACTCCAACCGCCGCCGAAGGGACCGGTACCGTAGTCGTCCTTCAGGGTCGGCGGGGTAGTTGCCCGACAGATGATGTCACCCAGCAAGGGGCAGCCTTTCGAGTAGCCGACGAAACAGTATGCTTCGAGTGTTTTCATATTCTTGCCTAACGAAATCTTAGCCAGTTTTGGACAATCTCCGAAGGCATTCTGCCCGAGTGTTTCCGTGGCATCCGGGAGGATGATCTCGGTCAGCTCTCCGCAATTTTGGAATGCGGAATTCTCGATCGTTTTTACACCCTGACCGAAGTTGATCGTTGTCAGCGAGCAGCCGTTGAATGCGCTTGCTCCGATCTTCGTGACGGAATTGGGCAGGGTTACGTCGGTCAGTTTGGTGTTCTGGAACATGTAGTTGCCGATTTCGGTCACACCCTCCTCGACAGTCACGCTGACGAGCGATGCGCAGGAGTCGAAAGCGTTCGATCCATAGCTGATGCCTTTCAGTAGCGTTACCGAGGTCATGCCCGTTTTTTGGAAAGCGGCCGAAGCGGTTTTCGTTACGTTCTGCGGGAATACGATGCCTGCGAGGTTCGCATTCGATTTGAACGAGTTAGGGAAGGTTTCCGATTCGTAAACGACTTCCGAGAAATCCACCGTAGCCGGAGTTGCGAGTGCTTTCACGGCATCCGCTACGGCCTTCATCTGTTCTGCCGTCATCACCGTATTGTCACCGGCCGTCTTGACGTACAGCGTAGTGAAGGTTTGCGGAATTTCTGATTTCCAGGGATCTTCGCCGGAAGCGCGGTAGTAAAGGCCTTCGCTCAGGTAGTCGGGACCGAGCGCCTCCATCGTATAGCCGCTGGCGGCTGTGGTCCAGGAGGAGTAGGCTTCGACCGATGCTACGTGGAACGTTTTGCTGCCTTGTACCGAAGTACCCGCGCCGGAGAAACTGTCGGCCTGTACCGCAGGGGCCGTCGTCGGTTCCGCATAGACGTCTGCGAGCAGTGCGGCGTTTTCGAAGGCCTTGCTGCCGATCGAAGTCAGCGTGTTGCCCGAGATGGTCAATTTGGTCAGCTTCGACCAGTCGGAGAAAGAACCCGCACCGATCGTCACGATCGTTTTCGGAATGGTCAGGTTTTCGATCGCGTCGTTCGTTGCGAAGGCATTGTCGCTGATAGCGGTGAGGCCTGCACCGAATTGGAGCGTAGCGATATTGAGGTTGTTGCTGAAGGCTCCGTCACCCAGCGTGGTAACGTTGTCGGGCAGGGCGAGTGCCGTCAGGCCGCAGTCGGCGAAAGCACGATCGCCGAGGGTTGTCACGCCAGAACCCAATGTCAGGGTCGCCAGCTTGGAACAGCCTTCGAAAGCGCTCGCGCCGATTGTCTGAACCGAAGCGGGAATGGTGACGGTCGTAATAGCCGTACAGCCGGCGAACATTTCGGCCGGGATGGTCGTTGCCGAACCGAGGGTAATGGCCGTGAGTTCGGTACAGTCGCGGAAGCTCTTTTCGCCGAGTGTCGTGGCAGAAATTTTTGCCGAGGTAAGACCGGTACCGGCGAATGCCTCGGTTCCGATGTTTTCGATCGCAGATAGGCTTGTTTCGACGAGTGCGCTACACCCTTTGAACGCTTTGTCGCCGACGGTTTTAACGCTCGACGGCAGGGTGAGGGATGCCAGCTCTTTACACCCTTCGAGCGTGCGTTCGCCGATGATTTCGACACCGGTCGGAACGGTCGCCTTGGTCAGGGCCGTGCAGCCTTTGAAGGCTCCGGCTGCGATCGAGGTCGTATTTTCGAAGAATTTGATCGTACCCAGTTTCGCATTGCCGGCCAGTGAGACGGGGAATTCCGTTGCGTCGAATTTCGCCATGCTCAAGTCGAGCGTCACGGGAGCGGACTGTGCCGAGATTTTGGTGACGAGGGTATTGAGTTGACTGGCGGTGAGGGCCGCATCGTCGCCTACGGTGCGTACATACAGTGCGGTGAACGTCGCAGGCAGGGTCGGAACCCAGTCGGCCTCGCGCGAAGCACGGTAGTAGATGCCGTCCGTCAGTTGCTGGTCGTTGATGTCCTGCAGCGCATATCCTTGTGAGGTTACGTCCGTCCAGGCCGTTTCATAGGCATCGTAGGACGCTGCCGGAACATAGAGGATTTTCTTTCCCTCCACCTTGCTGCCGGCGCTGCCGAAGGCGGTGCTTCCCAGCGAGGGCGCATTCTTGGCCCGGCAGGTGATCGTTTGCAGATTGTTAGCCATGATGAACGTATTGCGTCCGATCGAGGTGACCTTCTCGCCCAAGTCGATCGAGGTGACGTTGGCGCAGTTCCAGAAGGCGTAGTTGGCGATCTCGGGGATGTCGATGACGATGCGGGTGAAGGCGCTGCAGCCGCCGAACGAGCGCTCGTCGAGCGATTTCAGCGTTTCGGGGAAGGTTACGTCCTGCAACTTGCCGCAGTTGTAGAAGGCGTCGTTGCCGACAGTCTCCAGCTTGGAGGGCATATTGATTGTCGTGAGGGCCGAACATGCGTTGCACAGGTTGGCCGGAATTGCAGTCAGTGCATCGGGAAACTGTATGCGTTCCAGTGATTTGCAGTTCTTGAATACGGATGATTCTATTGTAGTCACGCTTTCCGGGATCGTGATCTCTTCGAGTCCGGTCGCTTCGAATGCTTCGGCTCCGATGCTCTTCAGTGTCGAGGGCAGGGTTACATCGGTCAGAGCTGTGCAACTGTCGAATAAGAATCGTGGAATTGCTTCCACACCTTCGGGAATTACGACCGATGTCAGCAATTTGCAGCCGTAGAACGCATAGATGTCCAATGTGCGCACCGAGGAAGGAAGCTCGATGGATTCCAGTTTGGCACAGTTGCGGAAGCAGTTCTGCCCGATGGCAGTCAGGCCTTCCGGAAAGGTTACCCGCGTCAGGTTCTTACAGCCGTAGAAAGCCCCGGAATTGTAGGTGCTGGGAGTGAAAGTCTGGATATTACGGGGCAGTGCGATCTCCTGAAGATTGGTCTTGCGGGTGAAGTCCATCGGAAATTCGGTCGTGGCGAAGGTAGCTTCACCCAGGTCGATGACCGCACCGTTTGCGAGGTTGCCTGCAATCGAGGTGAGCTCTTCGGCCGAGAGGGTCGATTCGCCCAGGGTAACGACTTTCAGGTAGCCGATCGGCTCGGTCGGCAGCTCTTCCGCAACACCGGCTTCGGTCATGAAGAATGCGCCGGAGCTTTTGCAGTCGGACTTGGCGATCTGTGTCGAGAGGCGCAGCGTGTGGCCTGGGGTAAGCGTTTTGCCTGATTTGGTTTGCAGATAAACCGAACCGTCGGCGAATTTATAGACGATCGAAACCGTTGCCGTCGAAAGATCGGCGGGGGAGAGCACCATGGCGGCGAACACGTCGGTATCGTTGCTCTGCGAAGGCAGGGCGACACCCTCTTCGCCGAACGACAGGGTGACGGACGAAGAGCCTTTGCAGTCGCCCAGCTTTCCGTCGGCGAAAGCGGCTTCGCCGGCGATGGTCTGACCGCCCGATACGCTCAAGGTGATCGAGAGCAGGTTCGAGGTGACATCGCTCGAATAGGTGTCGAACCAGACGTAGGAGGTCGCATGCTTGAGCGTAAAGGTTCCGTTTTGCGCCGTTGCATAACCGAAGTCACCGTTTTGGCCCAGGTTCAACTCTCCGGCTGCCTGCTGTGTCTGCTCGGCCGGAATCAGGGCTGTTGCGGCTGCCGGGCCGGTCAGGTTGTAGAATACGTCGTACGTGTCGGCCGTTTCGAGGGATTCGAAAACGAATGTCGCCTGGCTGCCGCCTTCGGCGATGGCTTCGCTTCGGGTATTGCGTGCCCAGATGTAGTCGCCGGCGCTCCAGAGGAACGGAACGGCTCCGTCTTCGGCTCCGCCGAAACCGGTGCGGGTGCCCCGGCCGGAGAATCCGGTCAGTACGACCTGCGTATTTCCGTCAGGAGCAGGGGCGATAGGTTCTACGTCCGCATCTTTCGTGCATCCTGCGAATGCGAGCAGGAATGCGCACAATATGTATAAGTAGTTTTTCATCGGTAATCTCCTTTTTATCCGTTAGTTCCACTCTTCCCATTCGCTCGATCCGGCGCCTGCGCCGCCGAGGATTTCATCGGTGGCGAGTACCTGAACCTTGGCTATGACCGTTGCGGTAGCGCCTACGGCTACGACGGATACTTCACCCGAGGTTTCGGCATATACGTTCTCCTTGGCAGGGGCTGTGATGGTCAGCACATCGCCTTCGAGCCAGGCGCGCCAGCCGTCGGGTTTGGCGATGGCGAGGTTTTCAACGCCTTTTTGGGTAACGGCGAGGTTCTGCGAAGCGCCGAATTTCAGCGTCAGCGATGTGCGCTCGATGACGAAATTCACCTCCTTGGCTTTGGGCAGAACGATCTGATCGCCGTTGGTGAGCGTGAAGGTTACGTTTTCATCGTCCTGTACGACGCTTTTGAAGAAAGAGTCGCCGTCTTCTCCCTTATCGCCGTTCGCACCGTCCTTACCGACCGCTTTGATCGGCTGTCCGTCTTCGCCTTTGATGGTTTCGCCGTCGATCTCCCAATAGCCGTCCTTGTTGATGGTCGGGGTTTTACCGTTTTGGCCCGCAACCGGAATCTTGTTCTGGTTATCGTCGAGCAACCACTGGTCATCGCCGCCCAGCGTCCAGTAGTAGATGCCTTCGAATTGCGCGATGCCGATGGCCGGCGCCGCTGCGCCGTCTTTGCCGTTGTGCAACGTGATGGTCTTGCCGTCGTTGAAAGTGATCGTGCAGCTTCCGTCCGCCGCTTCGGTGTAGTTGGTGATGAATTTGTTTTCGTTCAGGGCGTCGATGATCGTCTTGAGCGAATTGACCTGTTCCTTCATCGAAGCGATCTCCTGTTTTAGGTTTTCGATCTCCTGGCGGATTTCGGTGTCGTCGTACTTGTCGTCCGAACAGCCCCAGGTCATTGCTGCGCAGCAGGCAGCGAGAACTAACAGCGTAAAGAATTTTTTCATAATTTAAGAATTTGATTTATTGGTTGAATTTTGTTTTCCATGTTCCGCAGAATAGGCAGGCTGTATCGGAACCCGTCGGTTCGGAGGAGGGGCATTGTGCTGCGCCGAAACGACGAAGGCGTCCGCCGGAGGAAACGAATGTCCGGTCCGGAGAACGCCTGAAGCGCAGCCCGGCGAAGGCCGGGTAGAGTGAGCGCATGTCACGCCCGTTGAAATGTCAGCCGTAAAATAGCCGTAAGTCATCGATACTCCTGTCGTTTAGTCCTGTTCGGAACTTACACGCGAGGGTACAGAAGAAATACATGGAAAAATAGCGCGCCGAAGACTATCTGCACGATTTCGACCCGAAACCCGCGGGTGTAAATCCTGATTGTCAAGGCAGGTCTTCTGACTCGTTTCCTCCGCAACGCCTTCCCAGCGATATAGCCAGTGGCAAAGAGTGCGCGAAGTTGCCCGGTCGGGGGCTGAAACTCACAGCAGCAGGTACTGTCGCCGATTTTCACGGCATTCCCTATTAATCGGCTTGGAAAAGTGATTCCAAGTCCGAACCTTGCGGGTGCAAAGGTATTGCTTTTCCGGGATTATTCGCAAACGAAATCGGAAATAAATTTCAATGAATTTTGTAATTCATTGAAAAACATGGTTTTGTTAAACGACTATTTGCGGAAGATGAAATAGACGGCCAGAATCAGGCAGACGAAACCCGCCAGGTGGTTCCACCGCAGGGTGTCCGATTTCATGAAGACGACGGCGAAGACCGTGAAGACCAGCAGGGAGATGACTTCTTGGATCACTTTGAGCTCCCAGATCGAGAAGGGGCCTCCCAGTTGGGAGCTGCCGATGCGGTTGGCCGGGACTTGGAAACAGTATTCGAACAGGGCGATCCCCCAGCTGAGCAGGATGATGGACAGCATCCCGAAGCGCTCTATTTTGGATTTGAAAGCGATATGCCCGTACCAAGCCAATGTCATAAAGGTATTGGAAAGGATCAGCAGGGCGATGGTGGCGAGGGCACGGCTCATAATAGCAGAGTATTGAGATCGGTTATCGAGGCGAAATCGTCGATGACGACATCGGCTTCCGTTTGGGTTGCGAGCGTATGACGGGGTAGAGTCGTTGCCAGGGCCACGATGCGGCCTGCTCCGGCCCGGCGGGCAGCAGTGATGCCGACCCGGGCATCCTCGAATACAAGGCATTCGGCCGAAGGCAGGTGCAGTCCTTCGGCTGCCAGCAGGTATATTTCCGGGTCGGGCTTGCAGCGGGTCACCCGGTCGCCGCTGACGATGCAGGAGAAGTAGTCGGTGATACCGCAGTTGCTGAGGACGAAATCGACGTTTTCGCGGCAGCCCGACGAACCGACGGCGCAGGGGATGCCTCGGCGACGCAGCTCTTCGAGCAGGTCCACAAGCCCCCGTACGGGGCGGATTTCCGGAGCATAGACTTCGCGGTAGATGGCCTCTTTCTCCTCGCCGAGCGCTTTCAAGCCCTTTTCGCGTATGATTTCTTCGGGCAGGATCTGGCGCATGATATCGTCGTTGCCCATGCCGAAGGAGGTCTGAAGCTTCCGCTGCCACTCTTCGACGCCGTAACGCTTGCAGAATATTTCGAATGCCCTGACATGCGCCCGGGTGTTGTTCACCAGTACGCCGTCCATATCGAATAGAACTCCCCGTATCATCTTGTTGTTTTTTCCGCGCAAAAGTAATCATATTTCCGGGAGTTGCCGCCGAAACGACCGGGAAATTGCGGGGCGGAACTCTTTGAGGCGGGATTGTATGCTTGAAATGGCGATTATATCTTTTTTTAATGCGCCGTTTCCGATCCGGAGGTTGCTTATTCGCCGACCTGTGGCCGCATCCGTAATTCCGATCCTCTCCTGAATCCCCTCTTCGGAGAGGATTTGGACGCTGCGTACCTGAAGAGGTACCTAATATATACTCACGCTTAAAATTTGAGGTTAAGACTGAAATTGACCGTGAAGGTCGGGATCGACAGTCCGGGGACGGCGCGGTGATGCGTCAGACGCCAGATGCAATCCACGCACAGCAAACGGAAGATGTTTTCGATGCCGAAGCCGGTTTCGAGGTAAGGATGTTCGACCGATGACATTCCTACCGGAAAGAGCATAACAGCTTTCGTATTCGGAAGACTGCCGTCGTTGCGGGCCGAGAGAGTGCCGTAAACTCCTTTGAAAACAAAGACTTCGCGCCAGTTGAGTTTTTTGAGGAGCGGTACGCGGCCCAACAGGAACCCGTTGAAGTGGTGTTCGTAGAAGAACGAAATCCAGGCGTCCGACGAGAATTCGTAGAAATTCATGCACGAGAAGGCGTAGCGGTCGTAAAAATAGGTGCCGTTTCCTTCGTGCAGCTTCAGCAGCAGGTAGGGAACCTTGCCGAAGATCTTGCCGCCTTCGAGCATGAGCCGCGAGTATCCCACAGGCGGCAGGTTGAGCCGGTACTGCATGCGGCCTTCGAGCCGCAGATAGTCGTAGCTGGTGGGCAGTATGCCTTTTTTCGCACCGATGAAATCGAAAGAGAAAATCGGGTATTTCGAACCCATGTGCCGGACTTCGAACGGCGTGCGGACGATCGTTTCGTCTTTGGACAGCCGCAGTCCGATCCGTACCGAAGCGTCGTTGATGCCGTGGAGCCAACTTCCGTCGGGCAGGATCATCGGGACATAGCGGTTCGAGGAGATGTGGCGCCCCCGCAGCTCGAACGAACTGCTGATACCGTGCAGCCACTCGTGCTCGTAGAGAGCGATCCCCTCTTCGATGGTCGAGAGCCGCGAGGTCCCTCCCCGGGAGAAGATCGAACTCAGGATATTGTTTTCCGAAAGAGCGTTGACACCCGAACTGAGCTGGATCGCATCGTTGCGGTAGGTGACGGTCAGCTTGCGTAGCAACTGTCTGCGGAACATCACCTCTATTTCCGATGCACCCTTGAAGTCCTCGTCTCTGGTTCTGTATGTTGCATATGCGCAGCAAGATAGTCCGTTGATGAAC
>OGKN01000844.1_pt1 | contig 12264 bp, 5 predicted proteins | sample 1572511 | NCBI WGS metagenome assembly OGKN01 (sample SAMEA2582150, study PRJEB24529) | metagenome | reverse complement strand
TCCGGATCGCTGGTTTCAGATATTTCTTTAGTAGAAAGTTCGGCAAGCATATTTAATACCAATTCTTTATTGGTCATGTTATCCCGTAGGTTTTCTTTTTTCAATCCTTTAAATTGTTTGTACTCTTTAGATGTCATATCTGACCATGTCTGATAAATAATATCTGTGAGTGTAGCGAATTGAACGCCTTCCTGCAATCCATGTTTCTTCCACTCGTCAGTCAAGTCTTTACGGATTTCTATTGATTTCAGACGTTGGTTAATCCAACTATCAGAGTATCCCATACGTTTATAATCCATTAAAGCTTGGTCAATTGATAATTCGGGGTCTTGTATTTGGTTGAGCCGTTCGCTGGCTACCTTAGCCATCCATAGTTTGAAAGGCTCCGCCTTAGGGGAAGGAATAGATTGGATAAGGCGGAGAAGCTGTTCGGTATCGGCAACATCGGTAAGGCGCATTTTACCATCCGCTGCCTGCATTTTCAAACCGTTACAATTTGTAACGGTTTCGTTTCCTTCCGATAGTAGTCTCTTTTTTAACACACGCCAATAAGTTTGAGGGTTACTGCTGTCTGTCAAGACAGCCACCACATCTACTATTGAAAAATACCACTTCTCTTGTTCATCATCCCATACCGTACGTACTCTTCTTTCTTCAAAGAGTTTTAAAGCTTGTTGCTTAGTCATGAATCTTATTTTTAGAGTTTATCATTTAATGAAGAGTCGTTCTTTCTTTGGGCTCATATCACTATACAAAGGTAGCGTTTTCTGCGATTATAAAAGAATATGAATCCAAGAATTCCCGTAATGAAAGAAAACATGTATAAAACTCTATAAAATAGCGTTCTATGCAACAAATGTTATAGCCTTTGAAACATTTTTTTCAGTCGTTTGATATAAATCAACCGTAATTTGCATTATCGATATAGATAAAATTCGTACTTTTAATTTAATAACATCAAACTAATGCATCGTATTATGAAGAACAAAAAACTTCTTTGCAGCGTTTGTTTCCTGTTTACTTTCATGTCAGTCCTTTGGGGGCAAAGCATTACGGTGAAAGGAAACGTTACTTCTAAAACGGACGGACAGCCGGTCATCGGCGCCTCTGTTGTTGAAGCTACAGCTACTGCTAATGGAACAATTACTGATTTAGATGGTAATTTCACCCTTTCAGTTCCGGTTAACTCTACTTTAAAGATTACGTATATTGGTTATAAACCGGTGACCGTAAAATCGGCTGCTATCATTAATGTATTATTGGAAGAAGACACTCAAATGGTAGATGAAGTGGTTGTAACAGGTTATACCACTCAACGTAAAGCCGACCTGACCGGTGCTGTTTCCGTAGTGAAAGTAGACGAAATCCAGAAGCAAGGGGAGAACAACCCGGTGAAAGCACTTCAAGGCCGCGTGCCCGGTATGAACATTACAGCGGATGGAAATCCGAGCGGATCGGCTACCGTACGTATTCGCGGTATCGGTACGTTGAACAACAACGATCCTCTTTATATTATTGATGGAGTTCCTACCAAAGCCGGTATGCACGAATTGAACGGAAACGACATTGAATCCATTCAAGTACTGAAAGATGCTGCTTCAGCATCCATCTACGGTTCGCGTGCTGCAAATGGAGTTATCGTCATTACTACCAAACAAGGAAAGAAAGGCCAGATTAAAATCAATTTTGATGCTTCGGTTTCAGCTTCCATGTATCAAAGTAAGATGGACGTGTTGAATACGGAACAGTACGGACGTGCCATGTGGCAAGCCTATGTAAACGATGGTGAGAACCCGAACGGCAATGCCTTGGGATATAACTACAATTGGGGTTACGATGCCAACGGAAATCCGGTACTATATGGTATGAGTCTTTCCAAATACCTGGATTCGAAGAATACAATGCCTGTGGCAGATACCGACTGGTTTGATGAAATTACCCGTACAGGTGTCATCCAGCAATACAATCTTTCTGTCAGCAACGGTTCGGAGAAAGGTTCTTCCTTCTTCTCTCTGGGATATTACAAAAACCTGGGTGTAATCAAAGATACAGACTTCGACCGTTTCTCCGCCCGTATGAACAGCGATTATAAATTAATTGATGATATATTGACTATCGGCCAGCATTTCACCTTAAACCGTACTTCGGAAGTACAAGCTCCCGGCGGAATTATTGAAACTGCTTTGGACATTCCTTCCGCTATCCCCGTTTATGCTTCGGATGGTTCATGGGGAGGACCGGTAGGCGGATGGCCGGACCGTCGTAATCCTCGCGCCGTACTCGAATACAACAAAGACAACCGATACACTTACTGGCGTATGTTCGGTGATGCTTATGTGAATCTAAGCCTCTTCAAAGGATTCAATGTTCGTTCTACTTTTGGTCTGGACTACGCAAATAAGCAAGCCCGTTACTTCACCTATCCTTATCAGGAAGGAACACAGACCAACAACGGCAAGAGTGCAGTGGAAGCCAAACAGGAACACTGGACCAAATGGATGTGGAATGCCATTGCCACTTACCAGTTGGAAATAGGCAAACATCGTGGAGACGTTATGGCAGGTATGGAGCTGAACCGGGAAGACGACAGTCATTTCTCCGGCTATAAAGAAGATTTCTCTATCCTTACTCCCGACTATATGTGGCCCGATGCAGGTAGCGGCACAGCACAGGCTTACGGTGCCGGTGAGGGTTACTCGCTTGTCTCTTTCTTCGGCAAAATGAACTATTCTTATGCCGATAGATATCTGCTTTCGTTAACTCTCCGTCGGGACGGTTCTTCCCGGTTCGGTAAAAACCACCGTTATGCCACTTTCCCTTCCGTTTCTTTGGGATGGCGCATCACACAGGAGAGCTTTATGAAGGAACTGACTTGGTTGGACGATCTGAAACTGCGTGCTTCATGGGGACAGACCGGTAATCAGGAAATCTCCAACCTTGCCCGTTACACTATCTACGCTCCTAATTATGGAACAACAGATTCATTTGGCGGTCAAAGCTACGGTACGGCATACGATATTACAGGTTCTAACGGAGGTGGTACTCTGCCTTCCGGATTCAAACGTAACCAGATTGGTAATGACAATATCAAGTGGGAGACAACCACACAGACGAACGTCGGCATCGACTTCAGTCTGTTCAAGCAATCCTTGTACGGCTCATTGGAATACTATTACAAGAAAACAACCGATATCCTGACTGAAATGGCAGGTGTGGGAGTATTGGGAGAAGGTGGCAATCGTTGGATTAATTCGGGTGCAATGAAAAACCAGGGTTTTGAATTCAACTTGGGCTACCGCAATAAGACTGCCTTCGGACTGACTTACGACCTGAACGGAAACATCTCCACTTACCGGAATGAAATTCTTGAATTACCGGAAACAGTGGCTGCTAATGGAAAGTTTGGTGGTAATGGAGTAAAGAGTGTAGTCGGTCATACATACAACTCACAAGTGGGCTACATTGCCGACGGTATCTTCAAATCACAAGAGGAAGTTGATAATCACGCTACCCAGGAAGGTGCAGCCGTTGGCCGTATCCGCTACCGCGACATCGACCATAACGGTGTGATTGATGAAAAAGACCAGGAATGGATTTACGATCCGACTCCTGCTTTCAGCTACGGATTGAATATCTACCTGGAATATAAGAACTTCGACCTGACTATGTTCTGGCAAGGTGTTCAAGGAGTAGATATCATCAGTGACGTGAAGAAGAAGAGTGACTTCTGGAGTGCATCCAACGTCGGCTTCCTGAACAAGGGAACCCGCCTGCTCAATGCCTGGTCGCCTACTAATCCGAACTCTACGATTCCGGCATTGACCCGCAGCGATACAAACAATGAACAGCGTGTTTCCACTTACTTTGTTGAAAACGGTTCCTTCCTGAAACTGCGTAATATCCAATTAGGCTATACAGTTCCGGCAGTAATCTCCAAGAAGTTGAGAATGGAACGTTTACGTTTCTATTGCAGCGCACAAAATCTGCTGACGATCAAGAGTAAAGACTTTACGGGAGAAGACCCCGAAAACCCGAACTTCTCTTATCCGATCCCTGTGAATATCACCTTCGGACTTAACATCGGATTTTAATTCACTTCATTTATAAAACGAACTATCATGAAAAAGATACTATACATAGCAACCATCGGATTAACCTTGCTGACAAGCAGTTGCAACGATTTTTTGGATCGTCAGGTTCCGCAGGGTATTGTGACCGGCGATCAGATCGCTTCTCCCGAATACGTGGACAACCTCGTAATTTCAGCCTACGCCATTTGGGCAACAGGTGACGACATCAACTCTTCCTTCTCGCTTTGGAATTATGACGTACGTTCCGACGATTGTTATAAGGGCGGTTCCGGTACGGAAGACGGTGGTGTGTTCAACGCACTGGAGATTTCTAAAGGTATCAACACTACCGACTGGAACATCAACGATATATGGAAAAGACTGTATCAATGCATCACCCGTGCCAACACAGCCCTGCAGTCACTCGACCTGATGGATGAAAAGACTTATCCGCTGAAGGACCAGCGCATTGCTGAAATGAGATTCCTGCGCGGACACGCCCACTTCATGCTGAAGGAACTGTTTAAGAAGATCGTCATAGTGAACGATGAAAACATGGACCCGGATGCTTACAACGAGCTTTCGAATACTACCTATACCAATAACGAACAATGGCAAAAGATAGCAGACGACTTCCAGTTTGCCTACGACAATCTGCCGGAAGTGCAGATAGAAAAAGGACGTCCCACACAAGCTGCCGCTGCCGCTTACCTGGCAAAGACTTACCTGTTTAAAGCCTACCGTCAGGATGGAGTGAACAACAACCTTACCGGTATCGACGAAGAAGACCTGAAGCAGGTAGTGAAATATACCGATCCTCTCATCATGGCTAAAGCTGGTTACGGATTGGAAAATGATTATAGCATGAACTTCCTGCCTCAATACGAAAATGGCGCGGAGTCTGTATGGGCGATTCAATATTCTATCAACGACGGAACATACAATGGTAACCTGAACTGGGGAATGGGACTGACAACTCCGCAGATACTAGGCTGCTGTGATTTCCACAAACCGAGCCAGAATCTGGTGAATGCTTTCAAAACCGACTCGCAGGGAAAACCGTTGTTCAATACCTACGATAATGAGAACTATGAGGTTACGACGGACAATGTAGACCCCCGTTTATTCCACACGGTAGGTATGCCGGGCTTCCCTTATAAATACAACGAAGGCTACCTGATTCAGAAGAATGATGACTGGAGCCGTAGCAAGGGACTTTACGGATATTATGTTTCGCTCAAAGAGAATGTAGACCCGGACTGTGACTGCCTGAAGAAAGGTTCTTATTGGGCAAGTTCCCTGAATCATATCGTCATCCGTTATGCAGATGTATTGCTGATGCGTGCCGAGGCCCTGATACAGTTGAACGACGGACGTATTGCCGACGCCATTTCACTCATCAATGATGTACGCAGCCGTGCAGCCGGAAGTACAATGCTGATCTTCAATTACAAAGAAGAGTACGGAGTAAACTTCAAAGTAACTCCTTATGAACTGAAAGCATATACACAGGACGAAGCCATGAAAATGCTGAAATGGGAACGCCGTATAGAGTTCGGTATGGAAAGCTCACGTTTCTTTGACCTCGTAAGATGGGGAGAAGCCAAAGACGTTATCAATGCTTATTATGTGACCGAAGCAGCCCGTTGTTCTATTTACAAGAATGCAGGTTTTACGGAAAATAAGAACGAATACCTTCCAATTCCATTCGAACAGATCAGTGCCAGTAACGGAAATTATACACAGAATTTCGGTTGGTAATCATCAATCTTAAAACAAAGAATAAAATGAAATCAATCATAAAACAACTCTATACCATCCTGTTGGTGACTGTAGCATGCCTGACAGTTGCGGGATGTAACGATGACTTCAAATCCAATCTTCGTCTGGACGGAGATGTATGGGTGAACTCTATTAAACTGGATGAATACGCAGGGACGATCGATTATCAGAATAAGACAATCGTAGTGGGAGTTCCTTACGATTATGACGTTACCCGGATGGCCGTCAGTGAAATCAATCTTTCCGAAGGTGCTACGGCGAGCATCGCTATTGGTGAAACAATCGACTTTTCTCTTCCCGTATCTTTGACCGTGAAGAATGGCGACGTACAGATGAGCTATACGATTACCGTGAAGAGAGACGAAGCAAAGATACTGACCTTTAAGTTGAATGATACTTATGTAGGAAAAGTAGACCAGCTATCAAAAACAATCTCTGTAGTTGTTCCACTGACAGTGGATATCACCCAGTTGAAAGGTACATTCACCGGATCAGATGGAGTCACTGTGACTCCGGCATCCGGCAGCATCCAGGACTTTACCAACCCTGTCACTTATACGGCAACTTACCGTTCGGCAGTGACTCCTTATGTAGTAACAGTTACTCAAGGAAATGTAATTCCCACTGCCTTTATCGGCACAGCTTCTTCTGTGAGCCAACTGACAAGTCCTGAAGAAAAAGCCGCTGCCCAGTGGATGATGGATAATATATCCATGTCCGAATACATCTCATTCAAAGATGTAGTAGACGGAAAAGTAGATTTAGGTAAATATACTGCAATCTGGTGGCATTTTCATGCAGACAATGGCGATAATCCTCCTTTGCCGGATGATGCGAAAGCTGCCGTAGAGAAATTTAAAGTCTACTATCAAAACGGTGGTAACCTGTTGCTGACCCGCTATGCAACTTTCTATATTAAGGACCTTAGCATTGCAAAAGATGAGCGTGTACCCAACAACAGTTGGGGAGGAAACGAAGACTCACCCGAAATTACGGCTTCTCCGTGGAGCTTCCCGATTACCGGTAGCGAATCGCATCCGTTGTTCCAGGATTTAAGATGGAAAGATGGCGACAAATCGACAGTATATACTTGTGATGCCGGCTATGCGATAACCAATAGTACAGCGCAATGGCATATCGGAACAGACTGGGGAGGTTATGCCGACTTGAACGAATGGCGTAACCTGACAGGAGGAATCGATTTGGCACATGGAGGCGACGGGGCGGTAGTCATTGCCGAATTTGAACCGCGTTCCAATAGCGGACGTACGCTCTGTATCGGTTCCGGCTGCTATGACTGGTACGGCAAGGGAGTAGACGCTTCTGCCGACTACTACCACTACAACGTAGAGCAAATGACTCTGAATGCAATCAACTACTTATGTAAATAAAAGAATAAGCAATAATTATGAAAAATATGATCTTACATATAGCAATCACCACGCTGTTGGCCTCAATGACCGCTTGCAGTGATGAGATGGATCCCGTATTGACTCAAAGAGACTGGGATGGTACAGCCACTTACTTCCAATCGACCGACGAGCATGGCTTCTCGATGTACTATAAACCGCAGGTAGGCTTTGTTGGTGACCCGATGCCATTCTATGATCCGGTTGCCAAAGACTTTAAAGTGATGTACCTGCAAGACTACCGTCCGAACCCCGAAGCTACTTACCACCCCATTTTCGGGGTGGCCACCAAAGACGGTGCTACTTATGAATCTCTCGGCGAACTGATTCCGTGTGGAGGTCGTGACGAACAGGATGCTGCCATCGGTACAGGAGGTACCATCTATAATCCGGTTGATAAACTCTACTACACCTTCTACACCGGCAATAAATTCAAACCTTCTTCCGACCAGAATGCACAGGTAGTCATGGTAGCTACCTCTCCCGACTTTAAAACATGGACCAAGAACCGCACTTTCTATCTGAAAGGAGATACGTACGGCTATGACAAGAATGACTTCCGCGATCCGTTCCTGTTCCAGACCGAAGACGGCGTTTATCACATGCTGATTGCCACCCGTAAAAAGGGAAAAGGACACATTGCCGAATTCACCTCTACTGACCTGAAAGAGTGGGCGTCTGCCGGCACATTTATGACCATGATGTGGGACCGTTTCTATGAATGTCCGGACGTATTCAAGATGGGAGACTGGTGGTATCTGGTCTATTCGGAACAAGCTTCCTTCATGCGCAAGGTACAATACTTCAAAGGCAGAACACTTGAAGAACTGAAAGCAACCACTGCCAATGATGCCGGAATATGGCCGGACAATCGGGAAGGTATGCTGGACAGTCGTGCATTCTATGCAGGCAAGACTGCTTCCGATGGAACCAACCGTTACATCTGGGGCTGGTGTCCTACCCGTGCCGGCAATGATAATGGAAACGTAGGGGATGTAGAACCCGAATGGGCTGGCAACTTGGTGGCACAACGCCTCATTCAGCACGAAGACGGTACATTGACTCTAGGAGTTCCCGATGCAATCGACCGTAAATACACTTCCGCACAAGAGGTAAAAGTGATGGCTAAAGACGGAAACGTAACAGAAAGCGGTAAAACCTATACGTTGGCCGAAGGAGCTTCCGTTATCTTCAACCGGTTGAAAGTACACAACAAGATTTCCTTTACCGTAAAAGCATCCTCGAATACAGATCGTTTTGGAATCTCTTTCGTCCGTGGAACGGACTCCAAATCATGGTATAGCATCCACGTCAACGCTGACGAGGGTAAAGCCAACTTCGAGAAAGACGGTGACAATGCCAAATACTTGTTTGATAACAAATTCAATATCCCGTCCGATAATGAATACCGGGTGACGATTTACAGTGACCAGTCGGTTTGTGTGACCTACATCAACGACCAGTTATCTTTCACGAACCGCATCTATCAAATGCAGAAGAATCCGTGGTCACTCTGTTGTTATAAAGGTGAAATCACTGTATCAGATATTCAAGTGAGCACCTATTAATAGAAAAGTAACATCTTTTACAGTGTTTGAAACAAAAGTGATAGGCGTTTCATCCCGGAGCGCCTATCTTTGCACTGTAACAACCTTAATACCATAAAGCATGAATTTAAGACTCTCTTCCAAACAAATTCAAACCTTCGCGGTTTTATTTTGTATGATTGTGATGAATATCTCTCTATCCGCCCGTGCGGACAACTCTCCTCTATTAATTAAAGATTTAGGAGAAGGACATTGCCTCGTACGTGTCAACACTAACCAGAAGTATCTGTTGTTGCCCGTAGAAGATGCATCGCCCGATGTGCGTATCAGCATGATTGTTAATAATAAAGAGGTAAAGAACTTCGATGTCCGTCTGGCCATCCATAAAGTCGATTACTTTGTTCCGGTAGACCTTTCCGACTATTCCGGCAAACTAATCTCTTTCAAATTTAAAATGAACTCCAACGACCCGGTGCGTGTCAACCTTTCACCGGACAACACTGCTTGCTGCAAGGAAATGAAATTGTCCGATACGTTCGATACAAGCAACCGTGAAAAGTTCCGTCCCACCTATCACTTTTCTCCCCTCTACGGATGGATGAACGACCCGAACGGAATGGTATACAAAGACGGCGAATACCACCTTTTCTACCAATATAACCCTTACGGCTCCAAATGGGGAAATATGAACTGGGGACATGCCATCAGCAAAGACCTTGTAAACTGGGAACATCGCCCCGTAGCAATCGCCCCGGATGCATTCGGCACTATCTTCAGTGGATCCGCCGTGATAGATCATCATAATACCGCCGGCTTCGGTGCAGGCGCCATCGTCGCCATCTATACACAAAACGGCGACCGTCAGGTGCAAAGCATTGCTTACAGCACCGACAACGGACGTACCTTTACCAAATACGAAAACAATCCTGTATTAGTATCCGAAGCACGTGACTTCCGCGACCCGAAAGTATTCTGGTACGAAGGCACCAAACGCTGGATCATGGTATTGGCAGTAGGGCAGGAAATGCAATTCTTCTCTTCCCCCAACTTGAAAGACTGGACATTTGAAAGCAGCTTCGGCAAAGGACACGGCGCACACGGAAACGTTTGGGAATGTCCCGACTTATTCGAACTCCCGGTAGAAGGAACAAATGAAAAGAAATGGGTACTGCTTTGCAGCCTCGGCGACGGTCCTTTCGGTGACTCGGCCACTCAATATTTTGTAGGCTCCTTCAACGGAAAAGAGTTTGTAAACGAATCACCCTCCAAAACCAAATGGATGGACTGGGGAAAAGACCATTATGCCACCGTGACTTGGAGTGACGCTCCCGACAATCGCCATATCGCTATCGCTTGGATGAGCAACTGGCAATATGCAAACGATGTTCCTACCTCCCAATACCGTAGTCCGAACTCCGTTCCCCGCGACTTGAGCCTGTTTACCGTAGATGGTGAGACTTACCTCCAATCAGCTCCCTCTCCCGAACTGCTGGCTTTGCGTGATGCTTCCAAGAAACGCTCGTTCAAAGTAAACGGAACACGCACAATCAAAGAAATGATTCCCGGCAATGACGGTGCATACGAAATAGAACTGACGATTGAAAATCAACATGCAGACGTAATCGGCTTCCGTCTCTACAATGACAAAGGCGAAGAAGTGGATATGCAATATGACATGAAAGAAAAGAAATTCTCGATGGACCGCCGCAAGAGCGGAGATGTAGGTTTCAATGAGAACTTCCCAATGTTGACCTGGACGGCCATTGAAAGTGGAAAAGACGAATTGAAACTCCGTCTGTTTGTTGACAAATCCAGTGTGGAAGCCTTTGGTGATGGCGGACGTTTTGTGATGACTAATCAAGTATTCCCGTCGGAACCTTACACTCATATCGACTTTTACAGTAAAGGAGGAGCGTATAAAGTAGATTCGTTTGTGATCTACAAGTTGAAGAAATAAGCTCATTCTCCTAACTCCATGCGCTCTTTCCCTGTTTCTTTAGAGTAAAAACTTCTTTCCCTATAGACTAATACTTCTTTCCTTATGGAAGAGTACGTCTGTCCTAGTGGAGGAGTTCTACTAAAGTGCGGAGACACTTTCTTCAAAGCCACAGTTCTGTTAGTTCGTCACGGCCGTGACGAGATCCTCCCACGGCCGTGGTGAGAACTCTTCACAGCCGTGGGAAGAAGCTACCACGGCCGTGGTAACCCAACAATACCGTAGCTTTAAAGTAACAAGGAACGGGAGATACACCAACTATATAAAGGACTGATGCATACATTGCCGTAGGATTATGTGCTCCGCCCTATGGAAACAGAATTCATCATATAAAAGATAAAATAATGGAAAACAGTAAAAACTCTTCCCTCTCCAAACTAATCCCGGTGATGCTTTGCTTCTTCGCCATGGGATTCGTTGACCTGGTAGGCATTGCCTCCAATTACGTAAAGGCAGACCTTGGTCTGTCAGACTCACAGGCGAATATCTTTCCGTCACTGGTATTCTTCTGGTTCCTGATTTTCTCCGTACCCACCGGCATGTTGATGAGCCGCATTGGTCAGAAGAAAACTGTATTGCTTAGTTTGATTGTGACTTTCGCTTCTTTGTTGCTACCCGTTTTCGGCGACAGCTATATGCTGATGCTGATTTCCTTCTCCCTCCTGGGCATTGGAAATGCGTTGATGCAGACTTCTCTGAATCCGTTACTTTCCAATATCGTGCGTGGCGACCGCCTGGCAAGTAGCCTGACTTTCGGCCAGTTTGTGAAAGCCATTGCTTCTTTCCTGGCACCTTATATCGCCATGTGGGGAGCGACACAGGCCATTCCGACTTTCGATTTAGGCTGGCGCATCCTGTTCCCTATTTATATGATTGTAGCTGTCATAGCTATTCTTCTGCTCAATGTCACACAGATTGAAGAGGAAAAAGAAGATGGCAAACCGTCTACTTTCGGACAATGTCTCGCTTTGCTTGGCAAACCGTTTATCCTGCTTTCTTTTATCGGTATCATGTGTCACGTTGGAATTGATGTGGGTACAAACACCACTGCCCCCAAGATTTTGATGGAACGTCTCGGCATGGGACTCGACGATGCGGCTTTTGCAACAAGCCTTTATTTTATCTTTCGTACGGCAGGCTGCTTCCTCGGTTCTTTCATTTTACGTAAGATGTCACCGAAGTCTTTCTTCGGCATTAGTGTTGTGATGATGCTGATAGCGATGGCAGGTTTGTTTATATTCCATGACAAGACAATGATTTATGTATGCATCGGTCTGATTGGTTTCGGTAACTCCAATGTGTTCTCCGTAGTCTTCTCGCAGGCATTGCTTTACCTGCCGGGTAAGAAAAATGAAGTTTCCGGTCTGATGATTATGGGACTGTTCGGCGGCACGGTATTTCCGTTGGCTATGGGAGTAGCATCCGATGCCATGGGACAGAGTGGGGCAGTAGCCGTAATG
>OGKN01000839.1_pt1 | contig 12309 bp, 6 predicted proteins | sample 1572511 | NCBI WGS metagenome assembly OGKN01 (sample SAMEA2582150, study PRJEB24529) | metagenome | reverse complement strand
GGAAAAGACAACGGAACGTATCCCAGAAACCGGTATCGGTAAACATATAGCCCGGAAGCACTTCGCCATTATAAGGACTGTAGTGCATCACGTCTCCTTTGGCATCTATCTCATAGAAACTTCTGGGGAACAATACCGAACGATACAGGCAGGAGTAGAATGTACGCAAATGGTCGATATCATCATCTTTCACTTCAATACGTCCTAAAACATCGTTCCATACCTTGCGGCCTTTCGCTGCAATCTGTTCAATGTTGTCCGTACCCAGCTCTTTCAAGTTCAGTTCCGCCTGTTCAGGGCTGATAAAAGAGGAAGCTACACGCACATTTACCTGTTCGCCCTTGCGGGTTTTGAAACCGATCAGTGCACCGGCATGATTGTCTGTCGCTTCCAGTTTGTTGGTGTCAATCACACCACTGGCTACGGCAGCCGTATAAGTAAACGGTTTGTCGAATACTAGTACAAAGTAGTTTTTAAAGTTGGCAGGAACACCACCGCTGTTTTTAGTGGTATAACCGATAATCTTGTTCTCCGAAGGGATTACTTTCACAAACGAACCTTTATCAAAGGCGTCTACCACTACATAAGAGTGGTCGTTTTCGGGGAAAGTGAAACGGAAAGCAGCTGCTCTCTCTGTCGGAGCAATTTCGGTCACTACATCATGATCGGCAAGATATACTTTATAATAATAAGGAGTAGCCGTTTCAGCTTTATGAGAGAACCAACTGGCACGCTCATCCTGATTAAATACTGCCTTACCGGTTACCGGCATGATGGCAAATTGACCGTAATCATTGATCCAGGGACTTGGCTGATGGGTTTGTTTGAATCCTCTGATCTTGTCAGCGTCATACGTATAGGCCCATCCATCGCCCATTTTACCAGTCTGCGGAACCCAAAAGTTCATTCCCCAAGGCAGCGCAATGGCAGGGTAAGTATTTCCGGTAGATAATGCGTGCTTTGACTGCGTACCAACCAGCGGACTAACATAGTCCACCGGTCCGGTAATTGTTTTTGCAGTCATAGCCCATGCACTAAGTAACGTAAAAGCGAATAGAGCTAGTTTCTTCATGGTATTTTTGTTTTATTTAATCAGTTTTCCTTCAAGCATTTTGATATAATATCCACCTACAACGGAACGTGCCTGGAAGCCTCTTTGATTCGGTTCGTCTGTAAATACCCAGTCGGACATCGGAACACGGTTAGGTGTAACGTTCATAAACAGATATACGGGTTCGATAAATTTCTCAAAGGTAGCTTTGTCATTTGCCAATGTAGCTGTCCACATGATCCAGTCGGTCTTTGTGTATGTTTCACGGTTATCCAACGGAAGACCATATTTATTTTGCTTCGAAAGATAGTAAGCTATTTCCGTTTCTGCAACATTTTTAGGGAAGATTTGCAGATTCAACAGTTTATCCCACACCAAGTTATACTTCTGGCTCCATGTTCCCGGTTTGTCAAATGTAAGACGATAGTGGTCACCATCATCAGCCATTTTCACCCATTCGGCAGCCATTTCTTTCGCTTTCTGTGTGTACTTTTCAGCCACGTCTTTTTTACCCAGCATATCTGCCAGATAACCATAAGAAGCAACACCCATGATTGCTTTGATAGAAAGGTTGGCATTGTGTGCAAAGTGACCTGCAAAGTCATCGGTACAAAGTTGGTTGGCCGGATCAAGTCCGTTCTCTACCAGATAGTCTGTCCACGTAGTCAGGGTTTCCCAGTGTTTCTGTGCGTAATCTGCATTACCTTCTACCTTGGCAATGGCAGCAGCCAACACTACCATATTACCCGATTCTTCTACCGGCATATCACCGCCATAAGTCTGGCCGTTAGCCAATGGATAAGTACCGACATCATGTGCAGCAAATGGTTTCGCCCATTTTCCGCTTTCGCTATAATAGAAGATATGGTTCATGGTAGCCTTCACCAATTCCGGATTGTAGTATAAAAGCAACGGAGCTCCCGGATAAGTCAGGTCGACTGTTCCGATGGAACCATTACTGAAGTTCTCCTTAGAAAGGAATACCAAGTCGCCGTTCGGAGCCTGTACCAATTTGTGTGCAGCCAATGCCTGACGATAAGCCAATGCACAAAGTTCGGCATATTTACGTCCACCGGCAGCAGTAGCTTCTTCCATCAGCTTCTTGTCGAAAGCAGCGCTGTTCTTCATTTGTGTCTTGTATTCTTTCTCTGCTTTCTGGAATTGGGAAACAATCGTTTCATTACCCTCACGGTTCCAGTAAGGACGCAGGTTATCACCAAAGTATTGGATAGAATAAATATCATCATATCCGATCAACAGGTGGCCATCAGCTTTTTGTGTTTCGCCCAATGAACGTACCAAAGCCAGTTTATCATAACCGTTTGTGGTAGGAGCTTCCAGTTTATTGGCTACGAAATTCTTGCGCAGCTCTCTGCCGTCACCGATTGCATAAGTACTGTTTTCCTTTTCAGTTGCCAGATAGAAATGTCCCCAGTCGATACGAACATCATCACCCTTTTTCTTCAGAATATCCTGATTGCGGCTTCCGGTACGAAGGAATAACAAATCGCCGTCAGTAAAGCTGTCGGCAACAGATTCCTGGTGAGGTTGGTCGATTGCCCATTGCGGAGATGCTTCGAAATACAGTTCAACCTGATGTTTCTTTCCGTCATTGGAGGCTACTTCATAAGAGATATAGTTGACAGGACGTGACAACAAGTCCAGATTATCCATGAACATAGGAGCGGTAAATGTCAGTTTCAGATCTACCGGACCACAAGTAAATGTATAATAAGTCTGCATGGGTTGTACATCTACAGAAGTTTGTTGCGCTGTTTGATGGAAAGAACGGTAACCGTCCAATTCTACCAGCAATCCGAAATCCAACAGTCCGTTTCCTACCCGGTTATGACAATAGCCTGCAATCAGATTCTCACCCGGTTTCAAAGAAGCTACTACTTCTTCCGACAGTTTCACCCGCTCGTTCTTTTTACAAGCATTGCCTGTATCCACTACCTTGATGCCGTTGATATAAATAATAGCATCATCGTCATGAGAGAATTCAAGATATACATTCTTTCCTGTCAAATCCTCCTGAATATCAGCTACCCGGCGTACCCAGATAAATTCTTCTCCCCATTGGGTTTTAGCTGTATGTTCATTTTCCATCGTTCCGAAGGCAGCTTCGCCTTCTTTCCATGCTTTATCATTGAATCCGGCATTCTGCCATCCGTCAGCAGGCTGTTGAGTGGTATACCTTCCTGTCCAGCTACCTTGTTCGGATGTCTTTACCAAAGGACGTAGTTCCAGTTCTTCCGTTCCCATGAAACGGTAGGTTTGTCCGTCTACTTTTGCAACACCAAGTAAAGAAAAATCCTTGCCTGTCCAATGTTTTACAGGACTGTCGTATAGATTGTCCGTAGTAGACCATGCACTAGTATAAGGATCAATTGTCACCAGCGGATATGCCGGAGCACGTAATTCATTCTTCTCGTGCTGTTCTACCTGGGTCTCACAGCTACAAAATACAGAAGCTGTTCCCAGTAACAGCATCATCAGTTGTTGTTTCATAATTTAAATCACCTGTTTATTTAATCTATTTTACCATTCTATCGATACATTCACTCCGGCGGGATCATTCTCGAAACTCAATAAAAGAGTTTTGGAAGATTCATCCCATTCCGGCTGTTCCGCCTTTCCGTTTACCAAGACCTTTCCAGGTTTACGCGGCAAAAGGACTCTTGATACATTCGTTGTATGTAACGGGCTTTTAGCTACAAACGAGTAGCTCTGCTTCCCTACTTTTTCATCATAAATGCGAGAGGCTCCACAAAGTACCTTTGCTTTCACTTTACCCAATACTTTATTCAAGTCGTACAAATACCCCTGTTCACCGGGATTAATCTGCTTGACTGTCAATATCGGCAAGTCTTTGTCGAACAAATCGATATACAATCCCGACAGTTTCAAAGGCTCTTTAGAAGAACTCTCATCCATTACTGCCGCAATCGTATAAGGACCACGTTCCACCATAAAATTGTTTTTGATTTCTATCTTCTTACCTGTTTTGCTCTCATAAGCGGATGCAATCGTTTCAAAGTATTTCCGGTCGTTTCCGCCTTTTAATACAAAATGTTTCGGATCTTCGCGCATGACAATCACGGTGCCTTTCCCAAACCGATAGGTTCCGTCACCGGGATTACGGGACAAACCCATCGCCTCAAACAGATGTTCCGAAGGAGCTTTGTATGCGTTTCCTTCCGTATTCCACCATTCTAAAACTGTTTGATAAGGATCGACATCTTCTCCACAGTACACCAACGTACCTCCTTTTTTAACCCAGTCTGCCAAATAGTTATGGTATTCCGATTTCATCGGTTTCATGTTCGAGTAGGACATTACAAGTACCTGAAGTCCGTTGAAAGTATCTTTAAACGGAGTATTCTCCATGTGTACCAGTTCCACCGGAATTCCCCTTTTTAATAAAGGCAAGGTTTGTCCATAGAAACTGGAGAATTGCGGATCGTCATATCCGTTATGATCCGGGAAACGCTGGAACATCAGCGAATTTGCCATCAATACACCAATGCCGTGCGTACCACTGATTTGTTTGTCAGAAGTGCGAATGTCATTCAATGTGTTAATCATCACCTGCATTTGCGTAGAATACGAACGGGGAATACGTTCTTTCTGATCCGTTCCTGCTATCCGGTATAATCCCTGATAAATACGGTCCGGCCATGGCATCACTTCATAAGTATCTACCATCGGGTACATTAACTGTGCGGCAAAAGTGGCCTGATAATTGATCTTATAATCCAACCAGTCTTTGGCACGGTCTTCAATCGGGTCGGTCAGGAAATACATTTTACGATTCAAAGGGGCAGTCATGGATTTCATGCAGCCGTATTCGAGAAAAGCATTCTCAAATACACGCTCTTTCTTTACGCCGTTATAGAAGTTCGGTTCACGGGCAGTACCTGTCCACACCTGTGCGATGTAACCATCTACGCAATCCAATGAAGCCAGACTGGCCTCCGGACTTACAATTTGCCAGGAAGTGTAGTTAATCAAAGAGTGAGTAGGCACATAGCATTTCACATCCAATCCTTTCGATTTACCATATTCTTTCGCATAAGTGAATATCTTATCCAGTGCGTTATAGTAGAGATGATATTTCAATTTATTGGAGAGATAAGTATTTTCGGGAGATTCATGTTGGGGCCTCCAGGGGAAATTATAATATTTCTGCCATTCGGACTTGAAGGCTTCACTATATCCGCCACGCATCCAGAACTCCGGTTCTTCCAGATAGATGGAAGTAATGCCGGCATCAATCACCCGCTTTATCTGTGTTTCCTGCATATAACGGATAAAACTTTCGGTAGGCACAATGTAAGGTATCAAGTGGCCGTGGGCTATCTCGTTTCCGTTACGATCCCGCTGCCCCTCTTTCAGGTGACCGTCTATTCCATCCCATTTGCCGAGAAAATAGTCTTTATAATCTCCCCATGCCACTCCGGTCATAAATTGTGTTTGATACCCCTTGTCTCTCCACGACTGAACACGCTGTTCAAAAGAAACACCCTTTTTATCCAGCGTGCCATACACCATCGTGGCGTCAGCACGCACATCTGTTTCGGGCTTCCAGGGTTCGGCAGTTTGAAAAGTCGTTTTTGCTTCCTTGTCTTTGGCCTTTTGAGTTTGAGCAAAAGAAGCATAATTGCCGGTTAATAACAGGCTGAATATAATCAGTAGTTGTTTATTATTCATTTTTACGTGGTTCTGTGTCGTTTTCTATTTATTTCTTAGCCGGAAACAAAAGCATCAATGCCGGTATACCGGAAGCAGAATAGCTGTCGATTTCCGCACCTGCCGGCAACTTCTTATGATATTCACCTCCACACACATTTCGCGTCTCATCTCTGTTTGCCCAACCTGTTTTGATGGTATGTTTCAGGAATGGAAGATATTGGGTTTGTCCGCAATCATATACTAACCTTGCCATGTATTCAGCAAAAATGGCAGTATAGATTCCCTGTTCAATACCACTTTCAAAAGGTAGCACTTTATGTTCTGCAGACATATCTTTCACTGTATAGTCTGCTGCCAGAATAGCATTGTCCAGATAACGTTTCTCTCCGGTCGCCTTATAAAGCAGTATGGAAGCTCCGATAAAGGTTGCCTGATTGTATACATGTGCTTTCCATGCGGGATTGCCATTTCCATGACGGCTATCGGCAATCTTTCCTGTTGCTTTATCCAAGAGATTTTCCACTCCCCATTCATAGATTTCTTTACCTTTGGCAAGATATTGAGCTTTCGTCTGATAATCCGGCCGTTTGTCGGTCGATTCTTTTCTATTTTCAGGCACGTTATTGTAGAGGGTTAATGCTGCAACAACTGTCGGAAAGTTGATACAGGCCATCTTTCCATCACCGAATTTATTCGGTTTCGGATTTTGAATGGGTTGCCATTGCCAGAACATACCTCCGTTTTCTTTGTCATACGAACCGGTATCACCCACCTTTTCCGAACCATACCACACACGTTTGAAACTGGCTTCCGAGAGTTTCAGATATTCATCCACTCCAAAAAGTTCGTAGCCACGTGCCAGGCTGATAGTCCACCACATGATGTCATCGTAGATGAACCAACCGGTATTTTCATTGTTATCATCAAAATCAAACTGACAATATTGCGCTTTGTTCCCTGCGAATATTTTCTCGCAGAGTGTTTTATAATAACTTGTCTTCTTTCTGTCTTTCTGTGCCTTTGCCAGTTTATAGGCATTCATTGCCATATCCCAATAAATAGGCTGACACCAGATAGCCGCTGCTCCATTGCCACGGTCAACAGCACTTGGATAGGACGAATTTGTCTTGTAAATATATTTATTGGAGTCTAGTAGTGTATTATTAAATCCTTCATAAGCTGCCCATACATCTTCGTTCGTATACGCATGCTTCTTCTGGTTTGCTTTTCCTGAATTGCCGACTGCCCATATAGTAGTTGATGCTCCCAATAGTAGTGTCAGAGCCAAAAGAATTTTGCTTTTCATGATAGTTGATAAGTTTTAATATTTTTCCTGTTACAAAGATTGCAGAAATAGACGAAAAAGAACGATAATCTCTATTCAATAAAGAACAAATACAGACCAAAACACCCTTTTAAAGTATCAGAGAATGGCACATATATATAATTCCCCTTACTCAGCATACCGAATAAGGGGAATTATATAATCCTCCGTATGTACTTATCTAATCACTCCTATCAAAATTTCGGAGCCGCAGCCTCCAAGGAAGGTACAGCGCCTTTCACAGACGGCCAGCCACCTTTCCACTGCACACGATCCATCATCAATACACGACCCTCCGGATTAGCAACACTGACCGCATGATAGAACATCCAATCGTTTCCTTTCTTATCTGTCACCAGTTCTGAATTATGTCCCGGACCGACAAATGCTTTATTCTTCTGAATCAATATCTCATGATGATTATCCGACATCGAACGCCCTTTCTTGTCAACATAAGGACCGAACAGATTCTTCGAACGTCCCACGACTGTAGTATATGTGCTCTTCAAGCCTTCACAGCAACGACCGATGGAAGCAAACAAATAATAATAACCATCCCGTTTATGAATATACGTACCTTCATAAGCAGTACCGGCTATTTGCTCTATTGGAGCACCTTTCTTCAAAGAGAGACCATCTTCTGTCAGTTCCGTACCATATATTCCGTGGAAGCTCCCCCAAAAAAGGTATTTCTTTCCGTTATCTTCTATATAAAAAGGATCAATGCAATTCTGTATATTGATTTCATTGCTCCGGAATAATTTACCCAAATCGGTAAATGGTCCTTCCGGTTTATCAGCAGTGGCAATACCTATACCACACGTCCATTCACCTCCCCAAGTGGACATTGAATAATACATTACGTATTTATCACCGATTTTATTAATATCCGGTGCCCATATTCTCCCTTTAGGTTCGAAGTTTGGACGGGTAGCATCTGTAAAAGCAGTACCTACGTAATACCAGTTTACCAAGTCTCTTGATCGATGGATAGGTACATTTTTTATACTTTCAGTTGCATACAGGTAGTAATATTCATCGTCTCCTTCTATAATAGTAGGATCGGGCAAACTAAAGTTTATTACAGGATTAGTATATGTTTTAGCAGGAACAGGTGTTGCCAAAGGACTAGCTCCCACTCCTTCAAAAGTCATGCGGACAGGCTCAATTTTTCCGTCTTTATTAAAATACATACGATCTATACAAGTGGCGCGATTATTGGCTGCCGTTTCTTCCAATGGGCGACGATGATAAATCATATACCACTCATCATCTCCGGGACCTTTGAAAACCGAATGATGCCCCGCTCCTCTTGCTATTTTTTCATCCGGCTGCAATATCTTTGCCTCTCTTTTGAAAGGACCGAAAGGAGAATCTGCAATTGCATAAGCCACACTGTAGTCAGGTCCGGTCCAGCCGCCTTCCGACCACATAAAATAGTATTTTCCGTTGTGTTTCAGCATAAACGGACCTTCTACGTAATTTTCAGGGGTCACTTCTTTATAGACAGTTCCGTCTTCAAACGGTACGATGCTCAGCAAATCGGGAGCCAACTTTACAACATTACAATGTCCCCAGCCACCATAATACATATAATACTGTCCGTCATCATCTTTAAACACGAATTGGTCGATGGGTTGAGCACCATTTACAATCTTATCGATAAGCGGTTTGCCCAACGCATCTTTAAATGGTCCTGCCGGATTATCGGCTATGGCTACACCGATTCCTCCCAATTCATTGTTATTTTGAATATCATTTGCTCCGAAGAAGATGTAATATTTATCGTTCGCATATATGACAGCCGGTGCCCACAAAGCACGACGAAGCCAACTGATATTTTCTTTTTCCAGTATTCTCGGATGCTTGGTCCAGTTCACCAGATCTTTTGATGAGAAAGCATCCATAAATATCTGATCATCATAAGCGGCAGAATAGGTAGGATAAATCCAGTATTCATCTCCAAACACAATTCCTTCCGGATCGGCATACCAACCAGGGAAAACAGGATTACCGCTCGTTTTCGGAAGCTTACTTTTGTTTTGGGCAAATATAGATACAGAACAGCAAATTACACAGAAAAGAAAGAGATGTCTAAGTTTCATATATTATCTATTTAAAAGTTCACTTCGCAAAGATGAGAAAAAACAGAGAAAGGTTTCAGAAATTATAGCTCATTTAACAACAAAATCTGACCAATCTGCCTTGAATTGCATGATTTATCAATATTTTATGCTTACTTTGCACTATCATTATCAATGAAAAGTACCATGAGAAGCAAACTGTTTTTATTATCCGTTATCCTATTGATCGGTGTATCTTGCCAGCATAAGAAGGCTGCAACAGAAAAAGAAACCGTAGCCACCGGAGACACCTACACGAACCCGCTACTTGAACATGGAGCAGAACCATGGGCCATTTTTCATGAAGGCAAATATTATTATACACAAGGTTCGGAAGACAGAATTATACTTTGGGAAACCAATGATATAACCGACCTCTCACACGCTACTCAAAAAGCCGTATGGATACCGACTGACCCTAGTAATTCCCATCACTTGTGGGCACCCGAGATCCATCGTATAGATAACAAATGGTACATCTATTTTGCCGCTGACGATGGTAATATGGATAATCACCAAATCTATGTTGTCGAGAATGAAGCCGCCAATCCCATGGAAGGAACATTCGTGATGAAAGGACGCATACAGACGGATAAAGGCAACAACTGGGCAATCCATGCCAGTACTTTTGAGCACAATGGACAGCGATATATGATATGGTGCGGATGGCAGAAGCGCAGAATTGACAGTGAAACCCAATGTATTTACATCGCTACAATGGAGAATCCCTGGACACTATCCTCCGAAAGGATTCTTATTTCCAAACCAGAATACGAATGGGAATGCCAATGGGTGAATCCGGACGGCAGCAAAACAGCCTATCCGATACATGTAAACGAGGCGCCTCAGTATATTGAATCGAAGAATAAAGATAAATTATGTATCTTCTACTCTGCCAGTGGCAGCTGGACTCCTTATTACTGCGTAGGATTACTGACCGCAGACGCGAAAGCAAACTTGCTCGATCCTGCTTCCTGGCAGAAATCTCCGGTTCCGGTACTACAACAAGACCCGGAAAACAACGTATATGGCCCCGGTGGAATATCCTTCACCCCGTCACCGGATGGGAAAGAATGGTATATGCTATATCATGCCCGTCAAATACCGAATGACGCTCCGGGCGCATCCGATTCCCGCTCGCCCCGTTTACAGAAGATAGATTGGGACAAAGACGGAATGCCTGTGTTGGGAACTCCTCAAAAAGAGGAGGAACCAATGGCAAAGCCATCCGGTTCCCCTATTACTCCGAAACAGAACTAATTAAAGAAATAAGTTTTTATTGTTTTTCAGTTCATTTACTATTATTCTGAAAATGATAATTATACGGATTCCGTTTAAAATGATAGCGATGTCTGGGCACAGGCAACGGGTCTTGAAGCCGTAATTCCCAAGTCACCAACTCCTCCAGCATCTCCATTTGCCGGGATGCATATTTCTTATTATTATAGAGGTTCTTGATTTCGGAAGGATCAGTTTTCAGATTATACAGCTCACCACGGCCATAATTATCCATTACCAGCTTCCAGTCATCTTTACGGACCATACGCAATGTTCCGCTTTGAGTCCAGGTATTCAGTTCGTCGAAATGGGCAATCTTGCCAGGTGTCATGGCTCCTTCTTTGGCAAAAGTCAACGGTTCTTCCCGGGTAAAGTCTTCTCCTCCAAAGCCTTGCTGAACCATAATACTCGAAAACTCCTTCTTCGGATAGGACTTGCCAGTCAACATCGGCCATAAGCTACGTCCTTGTACACCCATAGGAATATCTGCACCAATGGCACTACAAACCGTCGGGAAAATATCGGCTATGGATATATGTGCGTCCATAGGACTGCTTTGGGGATGAATATCACGCCCTGCCCAAATCATCGGAATACGGGTCAGGCATTCGGGAACACCTGCGCCTTTACGGATCAAGCCATATTCTCCACAGTAGTCGCCATGATCCGACAAGATGACAAAGATGGTATTTTCATAAAGTCCGGCATTAATAAAACCTTCTATCAAACGTTTTGTCTGGTCGTCTATCAGACGAATCATCCCCAAGTAATTAGCCCGTAAACGGGGAAGGTCTTCCTGAAGATTGGGGCAAGACGCATCTTCCAACTCTGCCAGTATCGAATATTTATCTCCTTTCTTTGACAAATCTTTGCGACTGGTCAAAGCAGCAGGCAACTTATCCGGTGAAAACATAGAAAAATAAGGTTCCGACACCTGGTATGGATTATGCGGCTCGGGCATCGAAACCCACATAAAGAAGGCGGAATCTTTCTGCTGTTCTGCCCAAGCCAGCGCTTTCGTTACAATCTTTGCCGGATTCTGAGCCTCAACGGGGAAAGGGGTAGGTTCCAGATATTGACCTCGTGCCTCATCATTCAGAAACTTGGCGAAGTCCTTGTCTTCCTGCGTATCACGCCGGTTCTTCCCCCAATGGGAGTACTCTTCATAGTAATCAAAATCTTTCCCTTTCACATACGCATGGTTCTTGCCTACCAAAGCCGTTTTATAGCCTTGCTCTTTAAAGACCTGCAACATATCCTTCGTATAATAAATATCCTGCACATTATGATTGGTACGTACACGGGTAGCCGTAGGATAACGTCCTGTAAACATGGAACAACGGGCAGGACTACTGGCCGGAGCAACCGTATAGGCTTTATCAAACCATACATTACGTAATGCCAACGAATCGGCGAAAGGAGTTACAGCTAACGGGAAGCCTTCTCGTCCACATAAATCGGCGCGTTGCTGGTCGGTCATGATGATGACCACATTCGGTCTGGATGTTTGCGCCCATGCGGAAGCGATATTTATCACTCCGGAAACTGCTGATAATGAAATTAATAGTTTCGCATTCATAGTATATATTGCTTATAATAGTTTATATTTTTATCCGAACGGGCACCAGAAAGTGCGCCCGCCAGGATGTAATCGTTCTCTCTCCAAAAGTCGGAATTATCTTCGATAATAAATGACACTAATTATTCAATTAAAGATAAAAAATAACCATTTCATGCAGGAAGCGTCTCATGACTCTACAAGAATAACTTCCGATTCCACCCGAAAACAACTATTCAACTAAGGATAAAAAATGACCATTATTGCATAAAAAGCTGTC
>OGKN01000815.1_pt1 | contig 12634 bp, 15 predicted proteins | sample 1572511 | NCBI WGS metagenome assembly OGKN01 (sample SAMEA2582150, study PRJEB24529) | metagenome | reverse complement strand
CTGGAGCTCGGCCATTAAATCCATTTTGGCTTCGTCAGTCAGCGATCCACCGGCAAACATAGCTGCAGCCTGTTCCAGGATCTGTTGAGCCTGTTTGGCACCGCGATTACCAAACTGTTCGGATGCTTCTGTGATAAAAGCTTCATCCTCACTCATGAGATAAGAAACGTCACACTGTAATGCATCTGCCAGTTTCTGATACAGAACATTTTGTTTTGGGAAACGTCCTTCCACTTCCCAGGATCGAATGGTCCTATATGAAACGCCAACCATGCTGGCCAGTTCCTGCTGACTCATCTTTTTTTCTTTTCTTAATGATCTTACTTTTTCACCGAATGTCATAAACATACCTCTTTCTAAGCCTTGTCTTATAAGTTTCATTAGCCGCCTCAAGGCAAAACGGGAAATGTGTTTCCTAAAAATCAAAAATTAATCTTGACAAAGGGAAATATCTCTCCTATAATGTGAATCACAGATAAGGGAAACATCTTTCCTATAAGATACACAATATTTCCTCTTTTGTCAACGAATATGTGAAATGAATTTCCTATATTTTGAAGAAAACAGGAAGGATACACAGTCATTGATAGTCAAAATGGGATACATGTTACAAAAAGAGGAAAGACGTATGGGAGGTGGCAATGTGAGTCAGGATCAGACTTCTATTATCTGTATTGATCTAAAGTCCTTTTATGCTTCTGTAGAATGCGTAGAACGTGGGCTGGATCCATTTAAAACAAACCTGGTGGTTGCAGATCCGACCAGATCAAAGTCTACAATCTGTTTGGCAATCACTCCGGCTATGAAGGCTCTTGGAATCAAGAACCGGTGCCGGATCCATGAGATACCGGATTGTGTGAAGTACATTACAGCTATGCCGAGGATGCAGCTGTACATGGATTATTCCGCAAAGATTTATGGAATCTATCTGCGGTATGTATCAAAAGAAGATATCCATGTGTACAGTGTCGATGAATGTTTTATTGACATAACCAATTATCTACAGCTTTATCATCTCACTGCAAAAGAAATGGCGGTAAAGCTTATGCAGGCGGTCATGGAGGAAACTGGTATCACTGCAACTGCAGGTGTGGGAACCAATCTGTATCTTGCTAAGATCGCAATGGATATCGTAGCAAAGCATGTGGATGACCATATTGGAATTCTGGATGAATTCTCTTACAGAGAGCAGCTATGGGATCATAAACCATTAAGTGACTTCTGGAGGATTGGATCCCGGACTGAAAAAAAACTGGCCGGTTATGGAATCCATACGATGGGCGATATTGCAATGGCTTCTTTAAGATCCGAAGACTGGCTGTATAAGATGTTTGGGATTGATGCAGAGCTGTTGATCGATCATGCATGGGGATATGAAACATGCCGGATGAGTGACATCAAGAACTATCATTCGGAGGAACACAGCCTTTCAAATGGTCAGGTGCTGATGCGAAATTATTCTTTTGACGAAGCACTTGTGATCGTAAGGGAAATGACAGATAATCTGGTCCTGGATCTGTTTGAAAAAGGACTGATAACAAGCTCTCTCACCTTATGGATCGCCTATGACCACAGGTATGAGCATGAGGCATCCAAAGGAACCGTAAAACTCGAAAGAGAAAGTAACAGTTCCAAAAAGATCATAGATGCAGTGGAAGATTTATATCTCAGGATTGCAGACAGATATACCGGAATCCGAAGAATCGAGGTGTGTGCGAACAGGGTTGCTCCTGAAAGTTATGTGCAGTACAGCCTGTTTGATAATCCCAAACAGACCGATAAGGAACGGCATTTACAGGAAGCAGTATTGAATGTAAAGCAGCGTTATGGAAAGAATGCGATCATGCGGGGATCCAACCTGCTAGAGTGTTCTACTTATAGAGAACGCAACGAGCAAATAGGTGGTCACCGTGCTTAGAGGAGGTGCAAAAAGTGCTGGCAAGTGCATATCAACCGTATTTATATTTACCAAGACCGGTTTCCAGGAGACATCCTATGGATGTAGGACGCAGGGCAAAACAGTTTGCTCCATTTGCGGCACTTCGTGGATTGGATGAAACAATCCGGCAACAGGAAATCATTTATGAACCAAAAAGAGATTTATCTGAGGAAAAGAAAAATGAGCTGGATATGAAATTAAGGATCCTGGCATATGGAATGAAGATACAGGCAACTTATTTTCAAAAGTCATGGAAGAATCCATTAATTGGTCAGTACCATACATTATCTGGAACCGTAGAATTTTTTGATCCATCAGTCCACTTACGGATTGATGATACCGAGATTCAGATCCAGGACATCTGTGATCTGACTGTTAGAAGACCTGCAGTCACGAAATGAGCGTATGTTCCTTGTAACAGCGCTCTTTTTAAATACAGCAAAGACCAAACAGGCACTGAACAATGCCATCTTCCAGACTGCCGGAATTGCACAGAAATACAACTGTGTACTGAAACGTCTGGACTATCAGCAGGAAGAAGGACTGATGAGCAGTGTTCCGCTGGGAGTCAATCATATCCCCATCAAACGTGCACTGACCACGACCAGCACTGCTATCTTCGTACCGTTTACCACTCAGGAACTTTTTATGGCAGGAGAATCCCTGTATTACGGATTAAATGCACTCAGCAACAACATGATTATGGTGGATCGTAAAAAGCTGAAAAACCCGAATGGACTAATCCTTGGTACACCTGGATCCGGTAAATCCTTTGCTGCAAAAAGAGAAATCACCAACGCGTTCTTTGTCACGAAGGATGACATTATCATCGGAGATCCGGAGGGTGAGTATTATCCACTGGTCCATGCACTTGGCGGACAGGTCGTACACATTTCACCAACCAGTAAGGATTATATCAATCCGATGGATATCAATATGGATTATTCCGATGATGACAATCCACTTGGAGTGAAATCCGATTTTGTCCTGTCTTTATGCGAGCTGATCATGGGAAGCAGGGATGGAATTGAAGCAGAGGAAAAATCAGTGATCGACCGCTGTCTTCCACTGGTGTATCAGAAGTACTTTGCAGATCCAAAACCGGAAAACATGCCGGTCCTCGGTGACCTGTATGACTGCCTCAGAAAGCAGAAAGAACCACAGGCCCAGAGAATTGCAACAGCACTGGAAATCTATGTAAATGGATCACTGAAAGTATTCAACCATAGAACCAATGTGGAACTGAATAATCGAATTGTCTGTTTTGATATCAAAGAGCTTGGAAAGCAGCTGAAGAAAATCGGAATGCTCATCGTCCAGGATCAGGTATGGAACAGAGTTACGATCAACCGTGGCATCAAATCCACCAGGTACTACATCGATGAGTTCCACCTTCTGCTCAAAGAAGAACAGACAGCAGCTTATTCCGTAGAAATATGGAAGAGATTCAGAAAATGGGGTGGTATTCCAAGTGGTATCACCCAGAATATCAAAGATCTTCTTGCCAGCAGGGAGATTGAAAATATCTTTGAGAACAGTGATTTTATCCTGATGCTGAACCAGGCTGCAGGTGACAGACAGATCCTTGCAAAACAGCTGAATATTTCCCCATATCAGTTGTCTTATGTGACGAATTCCGGGGAAGGTGAAGGACTTCTTTTCTATGGAACAACGATCATTCCATTTAAGGATAAGTTCGATAAGACATTGAAATTATATGGTCTGATGACCACGAAGCCCGAGGAAACATTGAAACGAGATAAAGAAATGAGGGATGCAAATGAAGGAAATCGATAAGATCCGAATCAAGCAGTGGAATCAGGACAATCCTTACATTCAGATGAAAAATCTGGAAAATGTGCAGCCAGGATACCGTGTTCATACAGTCAATGATGATCATCATCTGTATGAACTTCCGCTGGAAACACAGAACATTATCCTTGACTGGGTATTCTGGAATTTTTATCCGGCACAGAAAATCTATCCGCATCTTACCAGTGATGATCTGAAAGAAGTTCTGTATAAACGTACCCAGATCCATCTGCACAACAATCAGTTCAAGGAGGCTATGCTGATCAATGGTTTCTGGCCGAGAGATCCGAGTGAATTGAACTGGGTATTTCATATTCAGGCGACTGTAGGATTGATGGTAAAGGTCCATCAGATCTGCCATGCTCTGAATCGTATGACCGTGTTGTGTGAGCCTGGCAGCAAAGACCATATTTTGTTCTGCTTCCCGGATTCCATAGCAGTTTAAGATAGCTGTTTCAATGTGATCCATAGGCCTGTTCCTCCTTTACCAGAGCTTTTAAAAGGATCAGATAATTGATGCAGTCTGTGATTTTTTCATCCCACTGTTCCATGTCAAAATGTAACAGAGTGGAATAACACATATCGTAAAGGGATACGACATGTTTCGACATCATGCCGGCCAGTGCTGCTTTTGGATCACAGTTCTGTAAAGCGGCAGCAATCTTGAATGCACTGAGGCGGTCAATATTATCACCGGTATATTCTTTCTTTTTATGTGCCAGAATATCGGCACACTTTCTCATCTGAAGTTCAAATACAACATTAAATTCTTCTTGTGTCATGTGATAGTTCCTCCTTTGTTTTGTAATAGTTATCGTTCGAGATCTTTGGTTTTTGATTTCACTGGTTCTGGAATCTGCATCTGAAGAATGGCATCAACATTCTGATCGGCAGTGTCCAGATCTTTTAATTTTTCTTTCAAGCTGCTTATTGCTTCTTCTTCGGAAGCTATCTGCTGTTGCAGTTTTTCTTTTTGTAAAGTCAGGGTTTTTAGGCTTGTCATCTTTCCATCCTGATAAAAGGATCTCAGCCAATCTCTGGCTTCTTCATATTTCTGAATTTCTTTCGCATGTTCTTTCCGGTACTTTCCTTTGTACTTTGCATTTGAAAATTGGGAATAAACTTCCTTGTTTGCATAGTACTGTCCGGTGTAGCGGATCTGATCATTGAGAGTCCTTAGATTGGACCGATGCTGAGCAAACTGTGTCTGCATTTCTTTCAATTCCTGCTTTGATGCAAGCAGTGTGTTTTTCAAATCTGACTGCGTATCAAATCCATGTTCCTGCACATAGATAATGGTATTTGCCATTTGCTGCAGATTAGAAAGTTTTACCCGATGAGCATAAGCCGGGCTCTGCATTGCTTTCACATTTGTCTGGAGATTTACAACCAGGCACAGGTGAGATCTGACGTAGAGAATGGCCAATGGATCCTTGCGTAAGAAGGTCTGTTCCAGGTGTTCTTTTCCATATCGTGTTCCAAGTGCACGTTCAGAAATCCGCTTCTGTCGATCAGGATGAAGATAGCTGTATCTGCCACGATGCTCAATCACAGAGATCTGAAATAGTTCCAGAAGTTTAGATTGGAATTCATCAAAATTACTGGAAGTGACAGCACATTCATCAATCGCTTGTCGCAAATATTCTTTCTGCGTAAGGAATACGGTGGATGTTGGTTTGAGACCATCTTCGATAATTTTCCGATTGATCTCATCTATTGTTTGCTGGTCGTGTTTCTGTGCCATATACTCTTTCTGAGTGATTTTTCTTTCAGCCGGAGCAAGAAGATCTATCTGGTGAAGTCCTTCCTGTAGGCAACGATCCATGACAGTTTTCTTAAAAGTGTTCATGAATTTATCCGTGGAACGATGCTTGTATCCGGCAACTTCTTCATGTGGTTTATCCATATAAGGCTGCCTTTCCACTGCAGTCTTCCTCACACTGTTGATGACGATGTGAGTATGGATATTTCCGGATTCATTGTGGCCATCGGTGTGAGTAACTACCAGTGCCTGATATCCAGGAAACATCTGCTTTGCAAGTCCCAAACTGATTGCTTGTGCTCTCTCGCCGGTAAGTCCATTTTCTGTAACATCGGCTGGATCGTAGCTGATAATGTAGTGGTGACTTTTGATATCTTCACGTTTCTTATTTTTGTGAAAATGAGCATTTGTCAGTTCACATTCCTTGTCAAAAGACATCGGATCACAGTTCAGACCATCCATATAAAACTCTTTTCGCAGGATGCTTCGTCCGGATTCATCTACAATCTTTTTCCCGGTTTTTTCATCATGTTCAAACAGAAGATAATTGATAGCAGCCGAGTAATTTGCATTTCTGCTTTTAATGTGTTTTACGATTGCCATTCATACCACCTGCCAGTTTCAGTACCTCTTTTCTTAATAGGAATAAGTCCGTGATGCACTGATGAATCTCATTTTCTATAGCACGTGACTGACTGCCACCACTGTTAAAATGCTTGGCAATCTGATTGAGATTCGATCCGATTTTTCCATATTCACTGACCAGTTTTCTGAGATCGTTCATGTCTGCAACAACTTCAATCTGATAATTGATTTGCTTTTCAAGTAGTAGTTTTCTCAGATATTCTGATCGGCTAATGGACAAACAAGCTGCACCTTGATCTAATAAATCCAGTTCGACATCTGTAAGACGTAATCCTATAAAATGTCTGTGATTCAGTTCTTTATCTTTGTTTTTTGTTCTCATACTCCTCCTTCCGCTGAGACTATTCCTCCCACTGGGAGTCCACGTATTTCAATATCGGCTGTCCCTTCCGATATTAGAAATAGTGCTGTGAACACCTTTAGGTGGAACCAACAGACAAGTGAAACGTCTGTTATGAAGAGGGTATGGGGAGATCCCCATCAAGATAAAACCCATAGGAGAACAGGATGCCAAGTGGCAATACTGTTAAACACGGGTGGATCTTGAAAGGGATGTTCCTTAAAAGGACGAAGACGCTCAATCTCAATTTCTATGATTCTTTCTTCTTTTTCTCCTGATTGTCTGTTTGGCTCAGTCATCTTGACTCCTTTCCTCCAGGATTCAGGAACTAAAAAATGCCTGCCTGGAACTTTTATAGATAGTAAAGTTCCAAACAGACATTGCTGTTTGACCATTAGCTGTAGCTAATAGAATTGAATACTGTTTCAGCTAATTTATGTTTGCAGGTTTGGGAGAGATTGTTTCTTTTCCCGCCTTTTCTCTGATTTACATCCCCGAATAAGGGGTGACAACGGAGCGGAACCCAAATGTTAGCTGGACTTCCTAAAACCCATGTTTGCAAACCGGCAATTTTGATTAGCTGTCAGCTAACAAAAATCGGATTGCGTTAGCTGGAAATTGATCATTTTGAATGGAATTTTGTGTCACGAACGTGATTTGAAAATAACAAAAGCGTTCGTTGTCAGCTAATCCAGCTAACATTTTCGAACGCTTTGAAGCCCGTCGCCAAGAGGATTTGAACCTCCGACCCCTCGCTTAGGAGAGCGAATAGGTAGTGTCAATTCCAGACAAGAACTATCATTATAAGCCCTTTAAAGTCAAGGCTTTTTTCTACTTCCGAGTCAAATCAAGTCAATCTCTGTACCCCACATATATGCCTTAGATAAGACCTGTTTATTAGCAGAATATTTGCATCAGCTAATACTTGGGGAATACCTTCGTGTCACCACCATTATGAAAAATATGGCTACCATTCTTCAAGCATTCGAGAATGATAAACAATATGAAATTGAATTGATTTCTATACATATAATACCGTACTTTAGACTGCTTGTCTACGGTGTTTTGACTACTGATAATGTAAATTTTTTATGCCAACATTTTTCCTTCTAAATAGGAACATCGCAAGTAATCCGGATTTGTATAATATACATTAGAATTAAAATCCCTTCCTTTTTTTCGTATATTGTGATTTTCATTAAGACTTTTCGGGCATTTACCTGATTTAAACATACTCTCCAGCAATATCAACATATTCCAACATATTATGAATAATATCACCTCTATTGGGGAAGGTTCTCATTTTCCATAGCATCTTTCCGTACATAGAACGTTCCCCTCCCTGAACCGCACTTTACAATTATCTCTTCTTTTGTAAGCTTATTCAATGCATTTAAAACAGCTGATCGACTACCAATCGGGCATGCTGCGATAACCTCCGCACCAGTAAATTTACCTATTTTTTCAGTTACATAATTTTTAACAACATCATATACCGTACTTCTATTTTTTTCTGACATCAATCCAACTCGCTCTTCAAATTCTTTGTAACAAGCGAGAATTACCTGAAGCATATACTTAATAAAAGGAGTTGGATCATTCTCTTCCTCGTGCCATCCATAATCAATTCGTTCCAATACATCGTAATATGCATCTTTGGTTTTTTCAATCTGCTTCTCTATACTGATATACTTTCCAACTTCATATCCATTTTGATACAGAAGCAATAAAGTCAGTAATCTGCTCATTCTTCCGTTTCCATCATTGAATGGATGGATACAAAGGAAGTCAGAAATAAATGTTGGAATTAAAATCAACGGATCAACCGTTTCCATTGCCAATGTTCTTCTATAACTTTCACAAATTGCCTCTATTGCCTGTTCTGTTTCATACGGTGACAACGGAATAAATCTTGTTACTACTGTTCCATCAGCCTTTGTCTCATTGATATAATTCTGTGTATTCTTAAATTGACCTCCATAGGAAAGACCTGCATGTTTTAACAAATCACGATGTAATTGTAAAATATATGCTGTTCTAATTGGTATGAAATCATGACTCTCATGAATGGTATTAAGTACATCACGATATCCAACAATTTCACTTTCATCTCGTGATTTAGGTGTTGTTTTCTCATTCATAAGCTGTTTAATACGTGTACTTGTTGTAACAATACCTTCTATTTTATTTGATGCCTCTGTACTCTGTACACGTGCAATTTCTATCAAACGCTCCAGTTCAACCGGCTTCTGCCTTGTAAATAATTCCTGACGCCCTTTACATTCATGAATTTTTGCAATATATGACACGACTTCTCCATCCCACAATCTATCCGCTAATTTCATATAATCAAACTTTCTCACCTCTACACCTACCTTCCTTAAGTTTATCATCCATTCATTTGTTCTTTCGTCCATATTATACCCCATTTTGTATGAAACTTTCAATAGTTGGATAAAAACTGCTGTTTTATATTTTAACTTGCTGAAAATTCTGCACATCGAATTTTCCACTAAAATTTCACTATTTTTCATTACTTCATCGCCTTTGCCAACGAAGCCAATAGTGCTTTCATTTCCGGATTTGCCAATACTTTTGCAAGCAGCTCTGCATCCACATCATCCGGCACATCTACTGTCTGAGTTGTGGTTTCCTCTCGCATCTTTGGATCCAGATTTTTCTTCTCATAGAACGCTTCCTCGAATAATTCTGCATTTCGTCTTCGATCCTCATCAATAATATGGGAATATACATCTGTCACCATATCAACCTGTGAATGGCCGGAATCCCCTTGAACCGCTTTGATGTCTCCTCCATTCAGTTTTAATTTATAGGTTACACTGCTATGTCTTAAACTGTGGAAGACAACCGGAGGAAGATTATGCTCTTCGATCAGTTTTTTTAATTGTCCTCGGATTGCCCCTGTACCAATCGGATTTCCAAATGTCGTTGCCATCACCAGATTATAATCTATATATTCCTCGCCTAGCACTTCTTTTACTTCATCTTGTTCTGCTTTCCATTCAACCAACATATTTGCAACGCTCTTTGGAAGAAACACCTTACGGATACTGCTTTCTGTTTTTGGTGTTTTCAAAATCTGAACAGTTGTGTTGGTTTTGTGCTGCGAAGGAAATACCAGTAAGACATATGATCCAAAAATCCGGGCAGAAAAAATTAGAAGAGACAAACAAAAAAATCATTGCAGATGGATTGAAACCAACTGCCACCACATTTCAGACACAGAAGCAAGAACTTAGGAATGCCATCAAAGAATGCAGCCCGCATTCTAAAAGCTTTCGGGAATTCCAATCTCTGCTTTTTGAAAAATATCAGATTTCCGTCATTGAAGAAAGAGGAAGATATCGTTATCTCCATCCGGATCGGGACAAACGGATTACAGAGAAGGCTTTAGGAACTCAATACGGCAAAGAACATTTAGAACAGCTCTTCTTACGAAAAAATCCGATAACCATTCTTTATGTCAGATCGCATTTACGGTTGGTGGTGGATCTTCAGAAAAATGTGAAAGCAATGCAAAGTCCCGGATATGCTCATCGGGTAAAAATATCCAATCTTCAGGAAATGGCAAATACCATTATCTATGTGCAAGAACATGGATACAATACCCAAACCGAATTAAAAAATGCCTTTTCCGAATCTCAAAAACAGTTAGATCAGGCAACAGATCAGCTTATGGAAATGAATGCAGATTTGAAAAGCATCAACCGGCAGATTCATTACACCGGACAATATTTTGCACAGAAAGCAATCTATACCGAATTTTTAAAAGCGAAAAACAAAGGCAGATTCCGAAAGGAACACACCGCTGAAATTCAAGCATATGAAGAAGCCCGTGACTGGCTGAAATCTTTTTATCCCGATGGAAAGATGCTTCCTATCAAAACATTGAAGGAACAAAAAGCCAGCTTGCAGGAACAGATCGACCAGCAAAAATCATCCATTCGTTCTCTAAAGGATCTGACACAAGATTTAAGAACCGTAGACAAAAATGTGGAAGCAATTCTCCACAATCAGGTTCCGAAAAAGCAAAAGACACAGGAACCCGAATTATAAATCATTTTACGAAGGAGGAATTACAATATGACACAAAATGAATTTAATGTTGTCCTTGAACAACAATATCGAAAATGTGCCGATGTCCTGGCACACAAGAAGAAAGAATACACCGGAGACCGCATTGACCGCCTGAGTGCGTTTAAAATCGCTGCCTCATTACAGGGATGCACACCTAAGGCTGCTCTGGCCGGAATGATGTCGAAGCATGTCGTATCTCTCTATGATATGTGTTACTCTTCTCTGCTCCAATTTGACTTAGAACAATGGGATGAGAAGATCACAGACTGCATCAACTATCTCATTCTGCTGAAAGCATTGATAAAGGAGGAACAAGCCTATGGATCACATTGAGACAAAGATTTTAAATAGTTATACCATTCAGAAAGCAGCTCAAAACATGGTATTCGCAGCAAGGCTTACCCAACAGGGGCATTGCATTCAAAACATGGGTGATCTTATGGCTCTTTATCAGAAATCTTTTACGGATAAAACCGTAGACCGGATTGCCAGTCTACCTCATCCAACCGTACAAAAATTTACGGTGATCACCGTTGCGATTGTAGGGGCAAGCAGACGTTTTCTTGCACAGATCACTCGTCATCAAAACGAAGTGAAATTCATGAGTGCATCTCTGCAATATAGCAACTATTCAGAAAAAGCTGCATTTGCGATTCCATATGAAATCCTTTTTTCCGAACAGAGATACATTGATCTCTATCTGCAAAGCTGCTTATCGGATCTCAGATGTTATCAGGAATTGTGTTCTTTGGGATTTCATCATGATTCTGCCGGCTATGCCCTCCCCCATGCTTTAAGAAATATTCTGATCATCTGTGCTACACCTTATGAGTGGAAACATATGATCAGTCAGCGTATCTGCAGAAGAAATACCGACGAAACAAGAATTGTAATGTTGGACATCTGGCAGAAACTATATGAATTCGATCCGGTGTTATTTTCACCGAAGCTGACCGGTCCTTTCTGCCAAAGGGGATGTTGTGAAGAAGGTGCTATGTCCTGTGGAATCCCCATCCCAAAAGACTGGTCTCCATTAGAAATAATGAGAGCAGATTATCCTCTGCTCGTAGAAGGGAGGGAAGCTGTTTATGAAGATTAAATTGATCGACTTTGGGTTAGAGAAAGATCATTATCCCTTCCGACCTCATGAAAACGATGCCGGCGCCGATGTGTATATGCCTTATGACTGCACATTAAAGCCAGGAGAGATTGCAAGAATTCCCTTAGGATTTGGGCTCATGATTCCGGATGGATATGCCGGTTATGTCTTTCCAAGAAGCAGCATGGCTGCAAAAGGATTGGTCTGCGAACTTCCGCCTATTGATTCCGGATATCGTGGCGAAATTCATGCCATTATCAGCAATGTTAGTTCAGAATCCCAAATACTCCGCAAAGATACCCGTGTAGGGCAACTGGTTATCACTCCCGTTCTAATTGCCGACTTTGTTCTGGATCTCGGAGAAGCAAGAGATATTGGTGCTTTCGGAAGTACCGGGGAATAAAGATCATAAAACCAGAGGTGCCGAATGATATATCATTTGACACCTCGCACAATCAAAATAACTTACAGAAAGGATTTTCTATTATGATTACGTTTGGAAGAAAATTAAAACATTTGAGACAGAAAAATCATCTCACACAAAAAGAACTAGGTATTGCACTTGGCTTTCCGGAAGATTCTGCTGATGTCAGAATTTCACAATATGAAGCAGATACAAGAAAGCCTCGTGATGAAATCCTTGCTAAAATGGCTAAAATACTTTACGTACCAATCGATGTCCTCACCGTTCCAGTATTATCTGAACCAAGAGAATATGATGCTGCGTCCTTCTGGATGCATGAACTTTCTGCAGAATTATAATTTTTTTAATAAAATAAAAAAAGCAGGAAATCTTTAGATATGCTCTCTTCGTGATGACAGTTTATTATTTTACTGTCTCTCATAAAGGGAGCATATCATTTAGATTTCCTACTTAGCCAGAAATGAAGATTTTCTTGTAGTTAGACTATCAATCACACACAAACAGGAGTTCTTCTA
>OGKN01000804.1_pt1 | contig 12787 bp, 9 predicted proteins | sample 1572511 | NCBI WGS metagenome assembly OGKN01 (sample SAMEA2582150, study PRJEB24529) | metagenome | reverse complement strand
AAGATAAAACGATGGAAATACTATATATAAAAGGAGATGCCACAGCACCGATTGGTTCAGGTGTCAAAGTGATTACTCATATTTGCAACGATATCGGAGGATGGGGAAAAGGGTTTGTACTGGCACTTTCTAAAAAATGGAAAATGCCGGAAGAAGCCTATCGCCAGTGGTACAAATCACAGGAAGAATTTACTTTGGGAGCTGTACAGTTTGTAAATGTTGAAAATGAGTTATATGTCGCCAATATGATAGGACAGCAGGGTATCTACAAAAATACAAATGGATTACCTCCTATCCGCTATGAAGCAGTCCGACAATGTTTAAAAAAAGTATCCTTGTTTGCAATGGAACAGAAGGCAAGTATACATATGCCACGAATTGGTTGTGGATTGGCTGGCGGGAAATGGGAGCTTATCGAACAAATTATCAAAGAAGAATTAATTGATAAAGAAATAGCTGTAACCGTATATGATTTATAAATAAAATCAGAGCTATTTGGTGAATAATCCGCTTTTCTTATGAAACACTTGACAAACGGCTTTTAATGTTGTATCTTTGAGGAAAGAAAACTAAAAAAGAATGAGTTTTATTAAAAAAATAGATACATAACACACACATAAACTGATATCTCTTTATATCAGAGCAACCATGATATGGGGCAATAGTCGGATGATTATTGCCCCATTTTGTTTATATTTTCGCTTAATTCATTTTATATTTTCTTCCAAAACTCAAAAAATAGTTTTTAATAAACTCAGATACCGTTTCTAATAAACGTGCAAAAAGTTTATTAGAAACTGAAACTGCGTTTATTAACAACGGAAATAATAAATGTAAGAATAATAGACCTTTCTTTTTAGATGAAGAAACTATCAATATTACGGGCTCTTCTATTGATAATATAAACATACAGTTCTATTATTCCATCCACACAATCGGAGAACCTAAATCTCTTTTGATAGCTTCCATACTCTTTCACCAACCGATTTATATCCATCTCCATCACAAAGCAAATACTAAAATGTCTTTTTCAGATATACCATATCCACCAGTTGCTTGCCGTCTTCGTACATAGGATGGTCGTAATTGTCGGTAAAGAAATTCTTTAGCCGATGGGAAATGGTGAAGCCACAATGTTCAGAACATTTCCCCCGATAATGATCAAATAAAAATTGAATCAAGCGTTTTCCATATCCCTGCCGCTGGAAAAAAGAGATCGTAGCTATGTTCTTGATTTCATAAATTCCTTCCCCTTCACGGGTTACGACACAGCACGCTTTCAATCCGTTATCATACAAGACAAACATATCGCCACGTTCCAGATAGCGGTCGATCATACTCTCCTGTTCATCAGCCAAAAGCAACAGTTCCAAGAACTCTTTTTTATCCGAAATTACTTTTTTTATCTCCATATTTTAAAACTTTGAACCTTTCATCAGTATCTTGCAAAGGTATAAAAATTCACCTGATAAACAATTTCCCGAAAGTATATCTTGAAAAACCGGCTCAGCAATCTCGCGCTATCAATACAAACGCTGAACTTTAAGGGCATATTCTTGTTAACTTCTCACTATCGTGACTGATAGTTCTGTGACAGAATTCCGAACAGGTTGCATCTCACAGATGAATAACCAATAATAAACCTATAACTAAAAATCGAAATTATGTGTACGAGAGTCGTTTATTCAGGAAGCAATGGTATGGTAGCAACCGGTCGTTCTATGGACTGGAAAACAGATATGCACAGCAACCTTTGGGTGTTTCCCAGAGGGATGAAACGGAACGGAGAAACCGGAGAGAACTCGCTGGAATGGACTTCCAGATACGGTAGCGTAGTGACTTCCGCTTTCGAGATCGCCAGTACGGACGGTATGAATGAGAAAGGATTGGTCGCCAATCTGCTTTGGTTGTAAGAGATAAGAATAAACCGGGACTTGCCATTACAGCCTGGGTGCAATATATGCTGGACAATTTTGCCACCGTAGAAGAAGCCGTAGCATACATTGACGAAGATACCTTTCAGGTCGTTTCGGATATGATGCCGGACGGTTCCCGTCTGGCCACTTTACATTTATCTATTTCGGATGCTACAGGTGACTGTGCCATTTTTGAATATATCGGTGGGAAACTCACGGTATATCATAGTAAGGAATACAAGGTTATGACCAACTCTCCTACTTACAACAAGCAACTGGCACTGAGCGAATACTGGAAATCGATAGGAGGACTGAGCTTTCTGCCCGGTACGAATCGCGCTGCCGACCGCTTTGCCAGAGCCAACTTCTACATCAACGCATTGCCCGAGACCGATGATGAAAGAATAGCCGTTGCCAGTGTATTCAGTGTTGTACGCAATACTTCTGTTCCTTACGGGATATCCACTCCCGAAAGTCCCGAGATTTCCACTACGCAATGGAGAACCGTTTCGGAGAGCAAGAACCTGAGATACTTTTTCGAATCAAGTCTGACTCCGAATACCTTTTGGGTAAATCTGAAAGATTTCGATTTATCGGAAGGGGCTCCGGTGTTCAAACTGTCTATTGCCAATGGAGAGATGTATCATGGAAATACAGCCAAGAATTTTAAAACAGCGCTGCCTTTCAAATTTATGGGCGTAAAGGGATAAATTGATAGCAGCTTGCTGCATCACATATATCAGAGAAGTATTTTCTCCACGTCTTCGGGAACATATACTGTTCCCGAAAACTCCTGAGCAGCTTCTTCCGTATAATACAACAAAATATTTCCGAATACTATTCACGCACCACACCACTGACTTCCATTTCAAGGAAGTAGTCATTCTCCAATTTAAAGGTGTACTAAAGAATCAAACAATCATCCAAATCAATAGAAAAATAATACAATGCACTTGTTTTCTCTTATTATTATCGTTTACTTTGTTGGCAAAAATTAATTAACGAGCCATGAAAAACCTACTATTAGCAGCCATGCTTTTCTGCACAAACATAGCCATCGCACAAGGTACTATAGAAGATTACCGTCGTGCTTACTCAGCAGGAGAAAAATTCAGTGCAAACAAAGTATTCTATTCCAATGTCAATCCGGAGTGGATTGGTAAAACGCATTATTTCTGGTATGTACGAAATACTCCCGACGGACGTATCTATGTATTAGTGGATGCCGACACTCAAAACAGAAAAGACTTGTTTGACCACAAACTCGTGGCAGCAGCTTTAAGTGAGGCATCGGGACGCAAAATAGAAGCCACTTCTCTTTATCTGGATCGTCTGTCTGTCAACAACGGACTGGATACGCTACGTTTCGTTTTCAACAATCATCGCTGGATGTATGTCATCGATAAAAATCAGCTGACAGATGAAGGTGCTCTGCCCACTCCACGCAAACAACGCCACTGGATGGAAACAGATGATGAAAAGACGGCTGCTCCCGTCACCTCTCCTGACAAGAAATATACAGCATTCATTAAGAATCATAATATATATGTAAAAGAAACAGCTACCGGAAAAGAAAAACAGCTAAGTCTGGACGGTACTTTGGGAAATTATTACTCAGCCTATATCCGCTGGTCTCCCGACAGCAAAAAAGTCGCTTCCTGCAAGATTCGTCCGGTAGAAAAACGCTATGTATATTATGTGGAATCCTCCCCAAGCGATCAGCTTCAACCCAAACTCCACAAACAAGAGTATGCCAAACCGGGCGATGAACGTCCGTTTAAGATACCCTGCATATACGATGTGGAAACAGGACACAGTGTGATTCCATCGACAGATTTATTCTCTCAACAATATTACATTACGGCCCCCGAATGGAACAGTGACAGTCAAGCCATCACTTTCGAATACAATCAGCGCGGACATCAGGTCTACCGGGTATTGGAATTTTCTGCCGCAACAGGAAAGGTACGCCCGTTAATAGAAGAGACAAGCGACAAATACGTTAATTATTCCCGTCGTTTCCGACATGATTTACAAAATGGAAAACGAATGATATGGATGAGTGAACGTGACAACTGGAATCACCTGTATATGTATGACCGTACTACAGCCCAGCCTATTCGTCAGATAACCAAAGGCGAATGGTACGTACGTGATATCCTCCGGGTAGATGAAACCAACCAACTTATTTATTTCTCGGCAAATGGCGTACAAGCTAAAGAAGATCCCTACCTGATCCGTTATTATCGTATCGGCTTCGACGGTAAGAATCTCACTTGTCTCACTCCGGCAGAAGGAATGCATAATGCATGGTTCTCAAAAGATATGCAATATTTAGTTGATGTATATTCTATGGTAGACAAAGCTCCTGTAGCCGTACTCCGGGATGCCAAAAACGGAAAAGTCATCATGCCACTTGAAACGGCTGATATCAGTCGTCTGGAAGCTGAAGGCTGGAAAGCTCCCGAAGTATTCACCGCCAAAGGTCGTGACGGAAAAACGGATATGTGGGGAATCATCATTCGTCCCAGCAATTTTGATCCTGACAAAAAATACCCCGTTTTGGAGTATATCTATCAAGGACCGGGTAATCAATACGTACCCAAAACCTTTATTCCTTATAACTACTTTATGAGTGGTATTGCCGAACTCGGTTTTATTGTTGTCATGGTAGATGGGATGGGAACTTCTTTCCGTTCACGCACTTTCGAAAACGTATGTTACAAGAATCTGAAAGATGCCGGATTGCCCGATCATATTGCCTGGATAAAATCCGCTGCCCAAAAGTACCCTTATATGGACATAGATCGTGTCGGAATTTATGGTTGTTCCGCAGGTGGACAGGAATCAATGACAGCAGTACTGTTTCATCCCGAATTTTATAAAGCAGCATATTCTGCCTGTGGCTGCCATGACAATCGTATGGATAAGATATGGTGGAATGAACAATGGCTGGGTTATCCGGTTGGTGAACAATATAAAGAAGGATCGAATGTTGAGAATGCTCACTTGCTCAGTCGCCCGTTAATGCTGGTAGTAGGTGAAATGGATGATAACGTAGATCCGGCTTCTACCATGCAGGTAGCAAATGCGTTGATCAAAGCCAATAAAGATTTTGAGTTAGTGGTTATTCCCGGTGCTCACCACACTATGGGAGAAAGTTTCGGTGAACATAAACGCTACGACTTCTTCGTGCGCAATCTATTAAATACAACTCCGCCGAAATGGAATGAAATAAAATAGTGAATACTTTGTAGAACAGTATCCACTACTTTATTCATAATCCAGTCAGTTACTTTTTCTATGCTCCAGAATCGTATCCATATTTTCCAAAGCCCAGCCTACTAATCCTTCAATATGCGGAATCAAAGTTCCTCCTGTATCTGTCAGATAATACTCTACACGGGGAGGTACTTCCGCATATATTTTCCGTTCAATCAAACCGTCAGATTCGAGCGTACGAAGAGTAACAGTCAGCATCCGCTGTGAAATATCCTCTATCGTTTTATGAATATCGCTAAAACGCATCGTACCATTCGCATTCAAAGTTATCAGTACCAGCATCGACCATTTGTCTCCCAAGCGGCTTATGACATCTCTTACAGGGCAATTCCCTGTCGGGTGAAAGTTTTTCATCTTTTTAACGTTTTGTATTATACTGAGTTTCAACAATAGTTACTTCCATGTAACTACCTTATTCTAAGGTTCGTTCTTGTATTTTTCAATTAAGGTAGATACATTTGCATCACAAAAGTAATAAACTTACTAAAAATAACTATTGTTTCATTTAAATAATTATGATTATGGCAAAGAAAGTAGCAGTTTTAGCAGTGAATCCGGTAAATGGTTGTGGTTTATTCCAATACTTGGAAGCCTTTTTCGAAAATGGCATTTCCTATAAAGTATTTGCCGTATCGGATACGAAAGAGATCAAAACCAATTCAGGAATGGTCCTAATAGTAGATGATGTGATTGCTAATCTAAAAGGGCATGAAGACGAATTTGATGCACTTGTATTCTCCTGTGGAGATGCAGTACCTGTATTCCAGCAGTATGCAAACCAGCCATACAATGTGGACTTGATGGAAGTCATCAAGACTTTCGGAGAAAAAGGAAAGATGATGATCGGACACTGTGCCGGTGCAATGATGTTTGACTTTACAGGTATAACAAAAGGTAAAAAAGTCGCTGTCCATCCGCTGGCCAAACCTGCCATTCAAAACGGAATTGCCACGGATGAAAAATCTGAGATAGATGGCAACTTCTTTACTGCACAAGATGAGAATACGATCTGGACAATGTTGCCGAAAGTCATAGAAGCATTGAAATAATGCCGGAAAGTATAGAAAGGAATAAATCCACACACAAAAAGAATTGTTCATACAATTGAATAATAAACTCATTCTTTCCTTTAAAACCAACGGCCCGTTCCTCGGTGTGCAACGGGTCCTTCCTTTAAAACCAACGAGCCGTTGGTTTTAAAGGAAAAAACAGTCGCCCATACAACATTCATAATCAACAATTTACGCATTCTGCTTTTAACAAGCAAATATTGCAGCTTCATTCATTAATAAAAACAGACAACAATAGGCCAATTATTGATAAAAACAAGTGTATCCTTTTTCGTACACCTACATATTTTTGGTTTACACATCCGCATAAGGTCGGATTCGAAATTCCTTGAACAATACATCTACTTTATTATTTTTTAATTGGATGCCATCGTTTTTCAGATTGTTTTTAGTACTTTTGCCCGTATCAAATCAATAAATAATATATCGAACACAAACATCATACTCTCATGAATATGAAAAAATATGTGCTAGCATTTTTTCTATGTTTCATATCTATTACTCCTATTTTAGCACAAAGAGACCACATAGATATTTCAAACTATATTTTATGCATCAATTCCTATGCAGAATCTTCTCCTTGGAGTAACAGGATGATTTCAACCGTATCGGAGTACGTTCAAAAGAACCCAAAACTGGCATTATATGCGGAACATATGAATACTTTAATGATCGATAACGATACGATTTTAGGAGAATTCAAGAATATGATCTCTCAGAAATACGAGCATCATCGCCCACGGCTGCTAATATTATTGGGAAACCCTTCTCTATTACTACGTGATGAATATAGAGAGCTTTGGGGAGACATTCCTATTGTACTCTGTTCGGAAGAAAAGTTTATAGGTCCTAAAGACACCTACATCTACAAACAGCCAGTTACACAAGCGGAGCGTGTTCCGATCTCCCAACTTGCCGATCCCTACAATCTGGTACTTTTATATTCAAACCTTTATTTACGGGAAAATATCCAACTGATTTCTCACATAATCCCTGATATGAAGAAATTCATATTTATCGGTGACGAGCGAGAAATCAATCAGACCAATAATTTGGAAATACAGACAAAGTTAAAAGCCATAAATCCTAATATTGAATACCAGTACATCACGCCACAAAAAATGACAACGAACCAATTATTGGATTCATTGTATCATGTTGATCCGAATACAACCGGAATTTTATTTGCTTCCTGGTTCTACAAAACGACATTTGCAGGTAATACTTCATTAGTTACCAATGCTCACAAACTTATCGTAACAACTACAGCTCCAATTTTCACCCTTAATATGGCTGATATAACAGAAGAAAACGGTGGCATGATAGGTGGTTATACTTATGACCAAAAACACTATAACCAGCAATTAATTCATACCATTTCAGAAATACTTACAGGAAAGCCGGCTAGAGAAATTCCCTTTTATATGCCATCAGATGGCGCACCTATTATCAACTATACGATATTACTCCGTAAAGGATTCTCTCCTTCCATGTGTCCTCCAAACACACATTTTCTGAATAAACCGCTTGGATTCTGGAAACAGAACAAATATTTCATTATGGGTACCTTGTCTTTTATGATATTACTGGCAATCGTATTCTTTTATCGTATCCATAGCCTGAATAGCATCAAAAAAGCACAGCAAAAAGAAATTGACGCAATGACAAATTATAAGAATCTGGTTAATAACATGCCCATTCTCTATATGCAGGAAGAAGTGCTTGCTGATAAAAATGGCATTCCCGTAGAACTGATTTACCGCAATGTGAATGCGCATTTTGAGAAAAACTTTTTCCGCAAAGAAGAAGTTGTCGGGAAAAAAGCGAGTGAAATATTTCCGGAATCAATGCCGGACTTCCTGCACTTCACTCAAATAGCCTTATCAGAAAATAAAGTAATAACATTCCCCTACTATTTCAAAAAAATAGATACCTTCTACGATATAGTACTTAAAGCAAACCGGCAAAATAATATGATTGATGTATTTTGCCTGAACAGCACAGAGCTCCATAAGGCACAACAAAAGCTAAGCACTATCAACAACAAACTCGCCATGTCACTTGACGTAGCTAATATCGTGCCATGGAAATGGGATTTGCGAAGTAAAACACTTTTATGCGCCATCAACAAACCGATAGAACTTAGCACACAAGGAAAAGACGTTGCCGAAGAACAACTGGCAGTACCCGACTATCACTATTTTTCCAAGATATTTAAGGAAGACCGGAAACGGGTAGAACAAGCTTATCAGAACTTAATAGACGGTCATTCGGAAAAAGTAAAAGAAGAATATCGCGTAGTCAGCACACAAAAAGGATTTCATAGGATAGAATGGGTGGAAGCCCAAGCAGCCGTTGAAACGCGGGACGAAAATGGCAACCCATTGACTCTTGTTGGCTCCTCACTCGTTATCACTGAACGAAAAAAAATGGAGATGGAACTGATTAATGCCAAAAACCGTGCCGAAGAGTCCAATCGGCTGAAGTCTGCTTTCCTTGCCAACATGAGTCATGAAATTCGTACTCCTCTAAATGCTATCGTCGGTTTCTCCGGTATATTGGCATCCACCGAAGAAGAAGAGGAAAAACAAGAATATGTCAGTATCATTGAAAACAATAATACGTTATTATTGCAGCTCATCAGTGATATCCTTGATTTATCAAAAATAGAAGCAGGAACATTGGACCTGCACTATTCCAATGTTGAAATCAATGATTTAATGAAAGACCTGGAAAACATGTGTCAACTGAAACTTAAGTCGAATGCTGTCAAACTGGAATTCGTAGCTCCTGAAGAACCATGTTTCGCACATATAGAAAAGAACAGGTTATCTCAGTTAATTATTAACCTGGTGACGAATGCCATAAAATTCACCATTCAAGGTAGTATCCGATTTGGATACAAACGTCAGAACAATGAATTATATTTCTATGTGGCTGATACAGGTTGCGGCATTCCTCAAGATAAGCAAAAAAGTATTTTTGGACGTTTCGTCAAATTAAATTCATTTGCACAAGGTACGGGTTTAGGACTCTCAATCTGCCAGACACTTGTCGAACACATGGGAGGTAAAATCGGGGTAGAATCAGAAGAAGGAAACGGCTCTACATTCTGGTTCACTTTGCCTTACAAGCAAGCAGAGACTGTTAAGAAGAGCCTTCCAAAGGACATACAACCTATTGCCATAGAAAAGGATAAGCTGGTAATTTTGATTGCTGAAGATAATGAAAGCAATTATAAGTTGTTCGAATCTATTCTAAAATATGATTATCATCTGCTTCATGCCTGGGATGGTCAGGAAGCTGTAAACATGTTCAAGGAGCATAATCCACAAATTATATTAATGGATATCAATATGCCTGTCCTGGATGGATATGAAGCAACCAAAGAAATCCGCAAGTACTCTGCCAAAGTACCGATTATCGCCATTACGGCTTTTGCATATGCTTCAGACGAGCAACGGGTGATGGAAAGTGGTTTTGACGGGTATATGCCGAAACCTATCAATGCCCGTCAGTTGAAGGCGCAACTGACAGATATCATGCAAAAACGTATTGTATTGCTATAGGGGAAATCAATTCCCTTTTGGAAGATAACAAAACAGCTAATAATTCAGCCACATTCTGAATGAAGCCATCTTGTCTTTACTTATCATTATCTTATCTTTGAAAGGTGGTTGTACATGAACGATTGCCTTTCCTAAGAAATAGGATTCAATACGCTGAATGGCATCAATACAGACTAATGTCTGACGATTCGTCCGGAAAAAGTGATCCGGATCGAGTTGTTCACTCAATCGGTCTAGTGCCAGATCAATGAGATACTCACGATTCTTATGGGTTACGGCAAAGGTGAGCTTATTTTCCGAATAAAAGTAAGCGATATCACTCACCTGTAAGGTGAATAGTTTCTCGCCACTAGAAATAAGGAAACGAGTACGATACTTTTTCTGCACAGAGACAGAGGTCTCCTGCGCAGCAGAAAGTTGCTGCAATATTTCCAGCATCCGGCTTTCCTGATTGAAATCATGGATGTAGTTCTTTGTCAATCCTTCAAAACGTTGAATGGTCTGCATCAGGCGGTCTTCATGAATCGGCTTCAAAAGATAGTCAATGCTATTCACTGAGAAAGCACGCACAGCATATTCGTCATAAGCAGTAGTAAATACAATCATACTCTCCGGATGCGCCTGTTCTATAAAAAGAAAAGAATTGCCATCCGTTAGCTGAATATCCAGAAACAGGATATCCGGATGAGGATGCTGCCCGAACCACTCTACTGCCTCTTCAATATTACCGGGCAATAACTGTACCTCCCAATCGGGACGAAGAGACAATAACGTATCCCTCAGCAGACGGGCTGCCGGAATTTCATCTTCTATGATGGCTGCTTTTATCTTATTCATAGAGCAAAGGTATTTTTACGGTAAACTCTTTCCGGTCATTTTCTACCACAATGTCACGGTTGCACAACAACATATATCGGGCAGAAAGGTTCTTAAGTCCCATTCCGGAAGTTACCACTGTTTTTTTAGTTTGTATCCGGTTTCTGACGATCAGTTCCCGTTCCTTTTCCATATAAAGAAGTTCGATAGTCATCGGTTTTCCCGTATGAATGACATTATGTTTGATTACATTCTCCGCTAACAATTGAATAGTAAGCGGAGGCAACTGAGCCTCCATACAAGTCTTCGGAATACGGTTGTCAATATGAATGCAATCGCCCAAACGAACCCTATGCAGAAAAATATAAGAGTTCAGAAAATCCATTTCCTCTCGCAGTGTTGTCAGCCTTTGATTCTGACACTGAAGAATATAGCGATACACATCCGAAAGATGCTGGGTGAACAATTCCGCATTAGCCGGATTGTAGCGAATCTCAGAAATCAAGGTATTCAGACTGTTAAACAAGAAATGAGGATTCAACTGATTCTGTAGAGCTGTATAGCGTGCCGTATTATTCTCTTTTTGCAAGGCAGCCGCTTTCTGTTGTAATCTTAACGTATTACGCATGGAACGATTGGCCAGCAACAATCCAAGGATGACGAGCTCTACCAGCCATACAGTTATAAGAATCCGCCAGCCTCCGTTGGGAAACGTAAACGGATAAGAAGCTCCTGCCAACAACTTGGCGGTTACCATTAAACCGTAGTTTAGCAAAAGAAACATCCCCATTACGATAATATAGACTGAAACCAGCTTCCAACGCCGATGCAGATTCAACGCATACTGATTATCGATCCATGAGCTCAACCTGATGGTAGCATATCCCAGCACATTAAAAGCCAGTATAAAGAACCCCAGTGTACTGACTGAATGTAGCATATCAGCAACCCGATCAGAGAAAGTTGCATAATTTATCAGTAACAGGAAAGAGAATATACCCAATCCTGAAAACAGCGCTATATATAATAAGGTATTCAACTTTACATTCATACAGTTGGCTCTTTTCATACAAAGTTAGTGCTTTTTATCGACAATCATATCCGTGAAGCGCTTTTATTAACTCCGAATAGTGTCCTTGTGCCGCAGCTTTGGCTTGCACATAATTCACCTGCGATGTCTGCCGATAGGTTTGCGCATCAATCACTTCCACCACTGACACCTTTCCTTCATTATAACGTTCTATTGCTTTCGCTTCATTCTCTTCTGCCTTCGCCAGTGAACTTTCGCTCAAACGAACCCGTTCCATAGCTTGTGACAGGGCTTTACGTGCCACTCCTATTTCCAGTTCAACCTGATCCATCACTTTATTCAGATTATCTTCTGCCATACCTACCCGAAAGGAAGAAGCACGCTTCTCACTTTTACGCTTTCCCCATTCAAAAATAGGAACTGAGACCTTTGCATAAACAGCATAATTGGGATCCAGATCTTTCTTGAAATTATATCCGGGAGAAGAGTAACTCCCGTCTATTCCCACATAAAACTGAGGTTTGAACTGCGAATCATTCAACTTTTTCGTACTCTCGGCCATACGAATCCGGTCATAAGCCATCTGAATTTCAGGACGTGCCATACCGGTAGACAACCATGTAGAATCATCGACAACCACCACCGGTATCTGCGAATCCAGTTCCGTATGATGTTCCAGCCGGACACCAATCATAGAATTCAATGCCATCCGCCCTGTTTCAAAATTACTTTGTGCCTGGAGCAACTGGTACTCCGCTTCGTTCAGTTTTACTTCCGCCATCAGTAAATCCTGCGGATCAACCAGCCCCACCTCTACCCTTTCTTTAATTGTTTTAACCAAAGCGGCTATTGAGTTACGAAAATCTTCGGCAACAGTCACAATCTCCTGCCGGGCTACAGCACTCCAGTATTGAATATCCGTCTGATAGCAAACAGCATCATTCAATGCCTTTGCCTGATTGGCGGCAAATGATTGCTGATGTTGTGCCATACGGATGGATTCCAGCACGCGTCCCCCTGTATAGACCGGTTGCAGAATGGAAAAAGAACCACCATAGTTCAGTTGTTTCCCTTCCACTGTTCTTGATAATCCAATGCGTTCCG